>Ga0209401_1001498_pt1 | contig 15462 bp, 11 predicted proteins | sample M_140807_MF_Meta_FD_187318 | JGI IMG/M metagenome (GOLD analysis project Ga0209401, IMG submission 187318) | Freshwater microbial communities from Lake Montjoie, Canada to study carbon cycling - M_140807_MF_MetaG (SPAdes) (version 2) | ecosystem: Environmental > Aquatic > Freshwater > Lake...
CGAGGGGCTGTGGCGGTGCTGCTGGATGTAGCGCTCCAACCAGTCGTAGAGCTCCTGCTGGGCGCTGGTGAGGGGCTCCTGGCTGGGGCTGGCCGGCGGTGCGAACACAGGGAGTACGGATGAACCATTCCCGTTTTGCCAGGCCTGGGCCGATTTGTCCAGGCCGGTGCGGCCCCGGGTGTTGTTCGGAGCGCTCGCGTGGACGCCTCAAGGCTTCATCGCTTCCAGCCTGTGCTGGCTCTGGCCGTGCTCACGGAGGGGCCGGTGGCCCGCGCATCCTTGCTTGGCCTTAAGGCCTTGCGGGGGGTGGGCGGCGGGCGGTTCAGAGGCCCCCCAGAAGGGTGGCCAGCAGGGCCTGCTGGGCATGGAGGCGGTTCTCCGCCTGGTCGAACACCCGGCTGGCGCTGCCCTCGATCACGCCGGCGCTGATCTCTTCGCCGCGGTGGGCCGGCAGGCAGTGGAGCACGATCGCGCGGGGATCGGCCTCGCTGAGCAGGGCCTCATCGAGGCACCAGCCGGCGAAGGCCCGCTCTCGCTCGGCCTGCTCCTCCTCCTGGCCCATGGAGGCCCACACATCGGTGTACAGGGCCTGAGCACCCCGCACCGCCTCCAGCGGATCGTGCACCACCGTGACCTGGGCGCCGTGCTCCGCCAGGGCCCGCGCCCGCTCCAGTACCGCCGGCTCGGGGGCGAAGCCTTCCGGGCAGCCGATCCGCACGTTCACCCCCAGCAGGGCGCCGCAGAGCATCAGGGAGTGGGCCACGTTGTTGCCATCGCCCACGTAGGCCAGGCTCAGGCCCGCCAGGTCGGCCGAGCTGGTGCCAAAGGCCTCCTGCAGGGTGAGGAAATCGGCGAGGGCCTGACAGGGATGTTCCAGGTCGGTGAGGGCATTGATCACCGGGATCGTGGCCCAGTGGGCGTAGGCCTCCAGATCGTCCTGGGCGAAGGTGCGGATCGCCAGGGCGTCGCAGTAGCGGCTCAGCACCCGGGCGGTGTCGGCCACCGGCTCGCCCCGGCCCACCTGGGTCACGATCGGCAGCAGGTCGATCGTCTGGCCCCCCAGCCGCGCCATCGCCACGGTGAAGCTCACCCGGGTGCGGGTGGAGGCCTTGCTGAAGATCAGGCCCAGCACCTTGCCGCCAAGATCAACGCTGCGTCGGCCCGCCTTGAGATCGGCCGCCAACTCAAGCAGGGCTCGCGTCTGGGGCGGGGTGAGGTCGGCGGAGGAAAGGAAATCGCCGCCGGCCAGGTGGGCCAGGGCAGCAGCAGCCGAAGCGTCTGGGGGCGTGGCGGGCATGGACCCATCCCAAAGAACCCTTATCCGGCTTCGGCCCGCCCTCCGTCAAGGGGGCAGGCCGTATTCGTGCCCGACAGGTGGGATTCGCTTCGAGATCGGCCCTGTTTCGGGTGGGGCAGCAGGCCGACACCGCTTGGGCGGCGACCCCGCCTGGAGGCGGAGGGGGGCTCCCCATTCACGCCGATCAGGCCGCCACCGGCTCCGGGCTGACCCCTTCGGGCAGGGTGCTGGAGGCCAGCAGGTCCTTCAGCTCATCCCCCTCGATCACCTCCTTCTCAAGGATCTTGTGGGAGATCGAATCGAGCAGCTCGCGGTTGTGGCGCAGGATCGCCAGGGCCCGTTCGTGGGCCCGGTCGACCAGACCACGCACCTCGCGGTCGATCGCCTGGGCGGTGGCATCGCTCACCGAGCGGCGGGGGTTGTTGCCGCCGCCGAGGAAGCGGCCGCCACCCTGCTTGTCGTAGGCGAGGGGCCCGAGGGTTTCGCTCATGCCGAAAGTGCCCACCATCTGCTCGGCGATGTCGGTGGCGCGCTGCAGGTCGTTGGCGGCGCCGGTGGTGACCTCGCCGAACACGATCTCCTCGGCGCTGCGGCCGCCCAGCAGGGTGGCGATCTGGCCCTCGAGGTCCTCCTTGGAGTTGAGGAAGCGCTCCTCGGTGGGCAGCTGCAGGGTGTAGCCGAGCGCGCTCATGCCGCGGGGCACGATCGAGATCTTGGCCACCTTGCTGCCGCCCGGCATCAGGTGACCCACGATCGCGTGACCCACCTCGTGGAAGGCCACCACCTTCTTCTCATCGGCCTGCAGCACGCGGCTCTTCTTCTCGAGGCCCGCCACCACCCGTTCGATCGCTTCGTTGAGATCGCCCTGCTCCACGGTGGTGCGCTTGGCGCGGGCCGCCAGCAGGGCTGCCTCGTTCACCAGGTTGGCCAGGTCGGCACCGGCGAAGCCGCTGGTGGCCTGGGCGATCTTGTCGAGGTCCACGCCTTCGGAGAGTTTCACCTTCTTGGCATAGATGCCCAGGATCGTGCGCCGGCCGGAGAGGTCGGGGCGGTCCACCAGCACCTGGCGGTCGAAGCGGCCGGGACGCAGCAGGGCCGCATCGAGCACTTCGGGCTGGTTGGTGGCCGCCAGCACGATCACCGGCTTGTCCTTGGAGGCGAAGCCATCCATTTCGGTGAGCAGCTGGTTGAGGGTCTGCTCCCGTTCGTCATTGCCGCCCACCACGCCCATCGAGCCGGCGCGGCTCTTGCCGATGGCATCGAGTTCGTCGATGAAGATGATGCAGGGAGCCTTCTTCTTGGCCTCTTCGAACAGATCGCGCACCCGTGCGGCGCCGGCGCCCACGAACAGCTCTACGAATTCCGAGCCGCTGATGATGAAGAAGGGCACACCCGCCTCGCCGGCCACCGCCTTGGAGAGCAGGGTTTTGCCCGTGCCGGGAGGGCCCACCAGCAGAACCCCTTTGGGGATGCGGGCGCCGATGGCGGCGTAGCGCTCGGGGGTCTTGAGGAAGTCCACGATCTCGGTGAGTTCGGTCTTGGCCTCATCCACGCCGGCCACATCGGCGAAGGTGACCCGCGATTCCTCATCCGGCACGTACACCTTGGCCTTGCTCTTGGTGAAGCTCAGGGCGCCCTGGGCGCCGCCCATGCCGCTGCGGCGGGCGAAGAACTGGAGCACGCCGATGAAGATCAGCGGTGGCACCACCCAGCTCAGCAAGGTGGTGATGAAGCTGGGCTTGCGGGGTGGGGCAGCGGCGAATTCCACGCCATGCTGCTCGAGCCGCTGGGGCAGCTCCATGTCGAAGATCGGCGTGGTGGCCAGCACCGTGGGAGCCCCCTCGGCCGGGGGCTTGATCAGCTCGTAGCGGATCTGATCGGAGGTGATGTAGGCCCGCTTCACGTTGTCGGCGTTCACCTGGTCGATGAACAGCGAATAGGGCACCCGCGGCACCTGCATGGCCGGGTTGGGCAGGAAGTTGCTGGCCAAAAGCAGCACGCCGAAGCCGATCAGCAGCAGGTTGATCAGGCCGAAGCGCCGGCTGGGGCGGTTGTCGTCCTGGCGGATGGCCATGCGGCACTGGGGCGGAAGTTGAGCCAGGCTAGGCGTCGCCTTCCCCGGCGTGAGCCCGGCCGCTACCGGGAAACCCGCCCGCGCATCCAGCTGGCCTGCGCCAGCTCGGCCCGCACTTCCTCTGCCACTCGGATCCTGGGCAGCAGCCCAGATGCTTCGCCCGCATCCGTGGGCCGCACACCTTCCGGTTCCCTGCCCGCTTGCCTGCACCCACCCGCTCTGCCATGTGCGGCCGTTTTTCGCTCACCACCCGCCTGGATGCCCTGCTGCCCAGGCTGCGGGGACCCCTGCCCGAAGGCCTGCCGGAGCACTACGCCCCCAGAATCCAGGTGCGCCCGGGCGAACCGGTGCTGCTGCAGCGCCAGGAGCATGGCCGCCTGGCGGTGGGTCTGGCCCTGTGGGGGCTGGTGCCGGAGTGGAGCAAGGATCCCCTGGCCCGGGGCCGGCCGATCAATGCCCGCTGCGAAACGGTGGCGGAGAAGCCCTTCTTCCGCGGGCCCTGGCGCCATCGCCGCGCCCTGCTGCCAGCCGATGGCTTCTACGAGTGGCAACAACGCACGGATCCGGCCACCGGCAAGGCCTGGAAGCAGCCCTGGCTGTTCCGCCGCCGCGATGGCGCCCCCTTCTGGCTCGGGGGCCTGTGGGACCGCTGGTGCGGCCCCGATGGCGGCGAGCTGGAGAGCTGCGTGGTGCTCACCACCGCTCCCAACGATCTGCTGCGGCGGGTGCATGACCGGATGCCCGTGGTCATCCCCCAGGGGCTGGAGGAGGCCTGGCTGGAGGCCACCGATGGGCCGGGCCTGCGGGCCCTCGAACCGCTGATGGGTCCCTGGGATCCGGCCGCCTGGGAGGCGGTGAAGCTCGAGCCAGAAACGCTGCGGACCGCCAGGTCTGCCTCTGGTGAACCGCTGTCCGCTGGGGGCGCCTACCCGATCGCCATGCCGTCAACCTCCCTACCCAACCCGCCGTTGACGTCCAAGGACGTTGGCGGTTCGGCCGCTTTCGGTGCCAACAGCGGCTCCCGCCAGCTCCCCTCGGCAGCCACCGGGTTGGGGCCATCCCCAACGGGGAGGCCTGAGGGAGCTTTCCAGACGGTTCAGCTGGACCTCTTGGAGGGACCCGGCGTGTGATCGGCAGGCTTCCGGATCATTCCCTGGCGCGGTTGGCCCAGATGCTCCGGACGCCGGCCTGGCATCTCCACGGTCGCTGTGCCCCGACCCGCCGCCCCGCTAGGACAGGAAGAAACGCCAGATCCCTGATGAGCCTGAACCAACTCGATGCCTTCCTGGCCCACGCCGAAGGGGATCCCGAGCTGGCGCGTCGGCTCCACGACCATCGCCAACCCCTCGATCTCGAGGCGTTTCTCGCTCTGGCGAAGGAGGCCGGCTACGCCGTGGAGGAGGCCGATGTCTTCGCCGCCCAGCTCCGGGCCGAAGAGAGCCTCAGCGATGCCGAGCTGCAGCGACGGGCCGGGGAGGAGGCGCGGCGCCTGCGTCACTTCATTCCGGGGTGAAGGCCGATGGCAGATCTTCAGGGGGATGGCCAGCAAGAGGCTGGGTTTGGGGCCCGGTCTGAATGTGTGGCCGATTACCCCCGGCCCCCGGCCCTGGTGCCCTGCGGGCGCCACGTGCGGGTGGAGGTGTTCGGCCGGGTGCTCTGTGACACCCACCGCTCCCTGCGGGTGCTGGAGACCTTCCACCCACCCACCTTCTATCTCCCGCCGGAGGCCCTCGATGTCTCCCTGTTGGAGCCTGCTCCCGGAAGGAGCTTCTGCGAGTGGAAAGGGGTGGCCCGCTATTTCGATCTGGTGAACGGTTCCGGCACGGCCAGCGAGCAGCGCCTGCGGCGGGTGGTGTGGCAGTACTCCGAACCCACGCCGGCCTACGCGGCCCTGGCCGGTTGGTATGCCCTTTATCCCGGCGCGGTGGAGGGCTGCTGGCTGGACGGGGAGCGGGTGCGTCCCCAGCCCGGTGGCTTCTATGGCGGCTGGATCACGAGCGATCTGATCGGTCCCTTCAAGGGGGATCCGCTTCATCCGGAGTTGGTATGAGCGGGTTGCGGCAGGGGTGCTCCCAGGGCAAGGGCTTGCTCGGTTGCGAGCCCGCTCTCAGAGCGTGAGGGCCAGGAAATCCTCGATCACCTGGGTGGGAATCACGCAGTGCATCTCCGGTCCACTCGATGGACACAGGGCATGGTGGTAATCGAGTTGGTTGATCATCGCCAGCTGGAAGAAATCAGGCCGCACGCCGTGGCCCTCCTGGAAGAGCTCCAGCACGCTGCCCTGGCGCATGTGCAGCAGGTTGGTGAGGCTGGCGCCATGGGGGGCCACGATGTGGGTGGCTTCCCGGAACAGGGCGATCTGCTCGCTGAGGCTGAGCTGTTCGCTGCGGATCGCGGCGAAGCCGTGGGGCTTCAGCAGGGCCATGACCGCTTCTTCGTTGGCCACCTGGCGCGTCGCCACACCCCTTCGGGAGAGATAGAGGCGCCGCGGAGCCGAGTCGCCAGAAGGCGGCACGGCGGCAGAGAGCTGATCGATAAGCCAGCGGATCGCCCAGGGGGAGGCGGCATCAAAGGGTGCACCACCCAGCCGCTGCCAGCGGTGCGCCACAAAGGCGATCAGCCGTTCCACCCGCAGGCCGCCCCTGCCCACGGAACGGTGGCTGATCAGTCGCTCCGTGGGAATGGCCAACAGGTTCAGCGATTGCGCCTGCCAGCGGTTGAGGTTGGCGGGCACGATTAACCGGGTGGGTTCGTCGTGGCGTTGGCTGTGGTGCTCGGCGGCGATCAGCCGGGGGAGGCAATCCAGGAACCAGTGGTAGTAGCTGCTGCACCATTGCCGGCTGTCCACCAGGGAGCACACCGCACCCGTGATCCGCTCCTGGGGGGGCAACAGGGAGCGCAGCCTGAGCTCCCGGCGCAGCCTCCCATCGATTTCCTTGAGGTGAAGGGTTTCCTCCACGATCCGGCGGCGGCGGTCCACCCCCACGAGATTGGCGCTCACCAGGCGGGCGCCTGGCCACACCCCATAGCTCTGGGGATCCAGGAGGATGGGCCTTAGGAATTCGTCGATGCGGCCGAGGGGTTGGTTCCAGGGGTTGGCCAGTTGGTAGTGGCAGCGCTGGCGACCGTGGAGCTCGATGGTGTGGTGCTGCTCGCCGCTCATGACGCCGATCCGCTCCTTTGGCTGCTCGCCCCCATGCTGAAGGGCCCAGTCAGCTCAGCCGGATCCAGGGGCCCTTCCAGATGCCAGAGCAGGTCTCGGCCCAGGCCCTGGCGATGGATGGAAAGCCAGGCCTGGGCCTGATCCAAGCTCTCCTGGCCGAGATCCCCGAGCGGCGTGCGCGCCGCCTGGCCCCCCAGCAGCTTGGGGGCGATCACCGCCGTCAGCTCCTGCACACACTCCTGGCGCAGGGCCGCGGCCGCCAGCTCCGGGCCGCATTCCCACAGCACCCGGTTGCAGCCCCGCGCCGCCAGGGCCTCCATCAGGGCGGCGGGTTCGCAGGATGGCAACTCGAGGCGCTGAAGCCCCGATTGGCTGGCGTAGCGTTCCGGTGTGCATGCCCCTTCGGCCCAGGGATACGCCGCTTCAGGCCCTGCGGCTCCGGGCTTCGCACCCTCCCTGGCGGCGGCGGCCAGTCGGTCGAAGGCCTCGCGCCGCTCCTGGGGCGCCTCGGGGCCATGGGCCACCAGGGTGGGGGCCTTGGTGGTGTCCCACAACCGGGCCTGCGTCGGCAGATCCAGGGTGCGACTCATCACCACCCGCAACGGCTCGGGGTCACGTCGGCCGCGGCTGGTGAGCAGGGGATCATCGGCGCGCACGGTGCCGCCCCCCACGATCACGGCATCGCAGCCGGCCCTCAGCTGATGCACCCAGGCCCGGGCTTCGGGCCCGCTGATCCACTGGCTCTGGCCGTTGGGCAGGGCGGTGCGGCCATCGAGGCTCATGGCCCACTTCAGGATCCCCAGGGGGCGGCCGCTGCGCACCCGATGCACGAAGGCCCGGTTCAGCCTCAGGGCCTCGGCCTCGGCCACCCCTTCAATCACCTCCAGCCCGGCGGCCCGCAGCCGGTCGATGCCGCCGCCGGCCACCCGCGGGTCGGGATCCGCCATCGCCACCACCACCCGGGCGATGCCGGCGTTGATCACCGCCTCCGTGCAGGGTGGGGTGCGGCCGTAGTGGCAGCAGGGCTCCAGAGTCACGATCAGGGTGCCGCCCCGGGCCCGTTCACCGGCCTGGGCCAGGGCCCCCACTTCGGCATGGGCTTCGCCGGCGCGGGCGTGGAACCCTTCGCCTACCAGCTGGCCTGCGGAATCGAGCACAAGGGCACCCACCAGGGGGTTGGGGCTGGTGCGCCCCTCCCCGAGCGCCGCCAGTTGGAGGGCCCGCCGCATCCAGGGCGGCCAGGGGGCCCGAAGGGCGCTGGAAGGGGAGGCAGCCGCCGCCATCACAGGGAAACGGTGGCCCCCATGGCCCAGGCCGGATGTCCAACGACAAAGCTCACCCTGGGGCGCTGGTGGGGGTTCACGCGTCCTTTTCGCTCCAACCGGGCAGGCTGCGCCATTCCTTCACCACGTAAGGCGGCACCGGCAGCTCCGTGAACACCCCCGGCAGCTCCAGGCGCAGGGGCCGGTTGTTCTCCAGGTCGGCCAGCAGGGGCGTGAGGTTGAACTCCGCGGCGGCGGCGCGGCCGTCACCGGCCAGCTTCGGGCTGCTCAAGGTGGTGTCGGCCAGCTCCCAGAGGCGCCGGCCACTGGTCACCAGCAGGGGGGTGGGGTGGTCGAGCCGCACTCGGCCGGGAAAGCCCACGATCCGCAGGGTGATCGGCGCATCCGGCTGCGGGGGGCCTTCGCGGTAGGCCACCACCTGCCAGCTCTGGTAATCCAGATCCCGCAGGCTCTCGAGGCTGCGCACCACGCCGGTGGCGGTTTCATCCGGGTGGGCGTGGATCAGGGCCCAGGCGGGAGGCGCGCTCAGGACCAACGGGCCCAGGCTCAGCAGGGTGATCACCACCAAGCCGATCAGGTCCCGAAGGACATTCGATCCCATCTTCGTTTCCATCAGCGGCATCATGCGGTCCGTCGCATCATTGCGGGCCGCTTCTGGGCTCCTGCCGCCAAGAAGCTGGTGGGAGGGTGCCTGGCTGGCAGAGGGCAGGGGGCCTGGGGAGGCCGGCCGGAATCCGGACCATCGAAACGATGTCATCGCTCCCCTCCACCAATCGGTTGCCGCTCCGCCCCCGGGATCGGCTGCCAGCCGGTGTGGGTGGCCCACAGGGCCCAGATCGCCATCGCCCGCAGGTAATGGCAGGCCCGGAAGGTGTTCACGGCCGTGATCGCCTCGGGGGTGCGGAACTGCAGGCCACCGCTGTACACCTGATTCACCACGGCGCTGCAGATCGCCAGAGCCGTGCCGGTGTCGCCCATCAGGCGGTAGTAGGCGGCCAGGCCGAAGTTGATGCCGGTCCACACCTCCAGGGGATGGGTGCCATTGGGATCGAGGGGCGTGCCATCGCGGCGCAGGCCATTGGCCACCCCCAGCTGGCCGCCGTGGAAGCCCTCGAAGCAGGCCTCCTTCACCGCCCTGAGGGAGGAGCGGGCGCGCTCGTCGGCCACCACGGGGGGGAGCCCCAGCAGGCGGGCGTAGAAGTCGCCGCAGAGCTGATCGGCCATCACCACCGGCGTGCCGCTCTCGGCATCGATCTTGTAGTACTCGCCGTTCCAGAGCAGGGCATCGAAGTGGGCGCGGCTCTGCTCCAGCCAGCCCCCAAACTCGCGCTGTTCGGAGCTGGTGTCGAGACCCAGCTCCAGCTGCAGCCGCTGGCCCATGGCCAATGCCGCCTCCAGGGCGGCGATCCAGAGGGCGCCGCAGTAGGCACTCACCCCCTGCAGGGGCCAGTCATCGAAGGTCTGATCCGGGGCGCCGCCGTTGTCGGGCAGGCCGTCGTTGTTGGCGTCGAACTGCTTGAGGTAGCGCAGGGCCGTCACGGATGCGGGCCAGCAGTCGGCCAGGAAGCGGAGGTCCTCGCCGCTGGGGGCCAGGCGGAAGCTGCGCCACACCTGCAGCACGAAGTCGCTGGCCAGGTCCTTCCAGAGGTTGCAGTCCTGGTAGGCGGTGTAGTTGGTGGCGTCGAAGGGCCGCTCATTCGGGGCGCCCAGATCGTGGGGGGTGGCGCCGGCCACCTTGCGGGGGGCCTCCACCCGGCCCCGGCCTTGGGTGAAGTACCAACCGATCGGCCGCGGCGTGGGGTCGGCCGCCGGGATGGCCCGGGCGAAGTCGCGCAGCACCGCCTTGTCGAGCTCGGGCCAGAGCTGCAGCAGGGCGAAGGAGCCGTAGAGCCGCACATCGAGGCTCTCGTACCAGGCGTAGTCGAGGCACTCGAGCACCCCGAAGCGCCCCACCGGATCCTGCGGCGTGGCGGCGGTCCAGAGGCTGCCGCCGCTGGCCAGGTCGTAGAGCTCGTTGAGCAGGGCCATGCGCAGCGGCTCGGGCAGATCACTGCGCTCCACCACCGGCGCCTGCCAGGCCTCGATCGCCTCGCGCCAGGCGCGCCAGTCCCGCAGGGCCTCGGCGGCGATGGTGGCGGCGTTGTCGCCCGCGGAGCCGAAGACGTCGGTGTAGCGGCGCAGGGCGCGGGTGCCGGTGGCGAAGCTGGTGACCGGCAGATCCCAGCTGATCACCACCGGCAGCTCCAGGCTCTGGCCTGCCTCCAGCCGGAAGCGCACGGCCAGGGCGGCACTGGCCGGGTCGTTGTCGCCGCTGCGGCGGTCGTTGTCGCTGTCGGGGATCGAGCCATCAAGGCCGAAGGTGTTCCAGAGATCGGCGCCATCGCCGGCCGGGTTCCAGCGGCTGCAGCGCAGGATCTCCAGGCCCGGATGGGCCAGGGAGGCCTGATCGGGCACCGCCAGGCACCATTGGCCCTGGCCCTCGGCCAGAGGCTCCGAGCGCTCGCCTTCGAGCAGAACCCCTTTCAGCCCTGGGGCCTCAACTTGACGGTTGCGTTGTCCCCGGCTGCGGCCGATCGCCGGCACGTAGTTGTGCTCGGGGCTGCCGTCGTCGCGGAAATGCACGGCGGCTGCCGGATCGGTGTTGGTGAACCAGCCGACCGTGTTGCGCCAGCTCAGCAGCAGCGAGAGATCGAGGGGGGCGCTGGTGGGGTTGGTGAAGCTCCAGCGGAACACCGCCACCGGGTAGCTGGTGCGGCGGTAGTCGCCCGGCAGGATCGGGCTGAAGGCCTCGCAGCGCACCCGGGCCGCAAAGACGTTTTCATACGCGAAGGTGCTGCAGGGGTAGCGAGCGCTGTAGGTGCCGCTGCTGTGCTCGGGGGTGCTGGCGGGGTACCAGTTCCAGGACGCCAGGGGCGGCTGGGGGGCATCGGGTCGGGAGTCGTCCCGCACCGGAGCGGTGGCCAGGGCATGGGCCTTGGCCTGCTGGCCGTCGTGCTCGAACAGGGCGAACTGGCAGTCGGGCAGGGTGCCGAACCAGTGCTCGCCGCCATCGAGGTGCCAGAGGTTGAAGCTGCCATCGGGGCCGCGGCCGATGCAGCCGGCACCGAAGCCCCCCAGCGGTGCCCCATGGTTGGGGCCGTCGTCGAGATTGCTGGCGTAGCGCACGGTGTAGGGCCGCTCCCAGCCCAGCCCGATCGGCCGCTGCCAACTGGCGGCCGGGTCCTGGCTTGCCGTCCTGGAGCGCCGGAGCTGCGGCAGGGAGGGAAAGCCGAAGGGCACAGGCCAGGGAGCGAATGGGAGCCAGCTTGTCAGAAGCGGTAGGGCGAGGCTGTCCGGTCAGGCACCCCTGGAGTGCCGATCGAGGCCGCTGACCGCGGCCTTCTGGGGCGACCCGGCAAGTGACCACCGTGGTGGTGGGATCTCGAGCCAGGCGGACTATGAGGCCTACCTACTCCAGGCATGGCGATTGGGATGGGCAAGACCAAGGCAGTCGCCGTCCAGGCCCTTCCGCAGGGATGGCTCAGCCGCGCGTGGCGCTGGTTGCTCGCTCCGCTTCTTGGGATGCAGACCCATGGTCAGGCCTACCGAGCGGAGATCGATGGCCTGAGGGCCGTGGCCGTGGTGGCGGTGTTGGTGAACCATCTGAACGATCGCTTGTTGCCGGGTGGATTCCTCGGGGTCGATATCTTTTTCGTGATCTCGGGCTATGTGGTCACCTCCTCGTTGCTGGTGCGAAAGGAGCGAGGAGCTTGGTCTTTTTTGCGGGGATTTTATGGTCGCCGCTTCAAGCGATTGCTGCCCGCTTTGATCGGGATGATTCTGGTTTCGGCCGGCTTGTTTGTGCTGGTTGCATCACCGTTTGAAGATGGCTATCAGCCCTCTCTGCGGACCGGTCTTGCGTCTTTATTTGGTTTTTCCAATGTATATCTTTTAAGGCAGGGAAATGGCTATTTCTCGCAGAATAATATGTACAACCCATTTATGCATACATGGTCGCTTGGGGTGGAGGAGCAATTTTATTTTGTTTGGCCTTTTCTAGTCTTGGTTTGCGGTTTGGGGGCCGGTGGAAGTGATCGTCGCCGACTACGAAGTCTCACCATTTTGACCATGTTTTTGCTGGTAATCTCATGGTCTTATCGCCAGTTTCTCTTTGGCCATGGCCAGCCGGATCAGGCGTTCTATCTTATGCCTGCACGCTTCTGGGAGCTGGCCCTCGGGTGCCTGGCCTATGTGCTTCATCGTGGCTCGGGTGGGGCTCGTGATAGTGGGGCAATGCTCCCTTTCCAGTCGGTGCGAGGAGGCGTCGCCGTGGTCATGGCGGTTGTGATGGTCTCAGTTTTTCTCAGTCCTGAGACATGGCGGCAATGGACGACCTTGTTGATCGCGCTGCTCACGGCTGCTCTGCTTGTCGTTGTTCGTTCTGTTGATTGGCTTGGTCGTTGGCTCTCGGTGCGTTGGGTTGTGCGGATCGGCTTGCTTTCCTATTCGCTGTATTTATGGCATTGGCCCCTGATCGTCCTGGCGCGCTGGACCATCGGCTTGAGAGTTGCAGCTATTATTCCTCTCCTTGTGGGGATTGTCATTGCGGCATTGATCTCATTTCGGGTGGAAGTTTTTTATCGATTCAGCCAGCAAAATTCGCTTTTCCAGAGGCGGCCATTATTGGCTTTCCCACTGCTTTCATTGCTAGCTTCTTTAATGCTCTTTGCTTTGCAGGGCCCTTTGAAGGCTAAGCTTTACTCAGGAAGTCGTGGGGGCGATGAAACGCAGACCAGTAACAACAAGCGGATACAGGGTACAACCATTGATACGGCGACTTGCTTTCTAGATCCTACGGCTCCTCTGATCAAGGATGCTCAGGCTGATCGCTGTCGCTCCAGTTTTTTGGGTGGTCATCCCACCCTCTACTTTGAGGGAGACAGTCATGCCCATGCCCTGATTCCGCTAGGTGCGAGTTTGGTGAAAGATAAGCGATATAATGTTTCTTTCGTAACTCGTGGTGGATGTCCGGCGCCCTATTTCGAGCCCTGGTCGACAGACGCTTATCGCTCTGAGCGCTACAGCGGCTGCGGGCTTCACTTCCGATCCAGGGTTAGGGCTTTGCTGCATCGTCTCAAGCCCGGAGATCGGCTTGTGCTGGTTGCCAGCTTGCCTAATTACTTCGGCCTAAAGGAGAATTTGCGCACGCCTTTGATCGCTGAAGCTTATCAGCAATCACTGCTCGATCTCGCTGATACCGCCGCTTCGCGTGGTGCCCGGATCATCCTGTTTCTGCCCTTGCCTTCGTTTCAGCAGGCCCAGATCACCCTGCCTCTTTCGCTGTGCCAAGTCGAGTGGTTTCGACCAGCCTGGGCGCTGCCCGGAGATTGCAGGCAGGTGGTTGTTCGCCGCGGTGAGTCGATCGCCCAGGCAAACCTGATTCGTGGCGTTCAGAAGCAGGCGGCATCTCGGTCCAAGTTCATTGATCTGTTTGATCCTTTCCCATCCCTATGCGCCACCAAGGATCTGTGGTGCTCTAACTACGACCATAAGAAGCTTCTGTTCAGTGATGGCTCCCATCTCACCGCAGAAGGTGCGCGAAAGATCCATGACCGTTTTGCGCAATTCCTTAACCGGACCGTGACCGACAACAGTTTGGTTAACTCCACCACCATCACCCCCGTCGAAGTCCTTTCGGCCAACAGCAGATCCGAGCATCGGTGAGTGGATTCGGCAGACCATGCGGATAGCTGCTCATCCCTGGCGATCCTTCAGGACTCCACCGCCGACAGCGGCCTGAACAGCAGCCAGGCCTCAGCAAGGACACCGGCATGGGCTTGGGATGCCCCTCGCCCATCATGGGAAACGCGTGCGGGGGCTGGCCATCACGATCCTGGAGGTGTACGGCACCGATGCCCGTGGGCTGGAGAGCCTCCCGCCGGCCGCTCGCGAAAGCCTGGCCCGGGCGGCGTTGGTGGCCGCGCCGAAACGCCTGCTCGACGTGCTGCGCGCCCGCCTCGCACAGGCACACGCAGCCCCCGATAAGGCCGCCAGCGCTGGTGCCCAAGCCCGGGCTCCGCTGGCTCCGATCCCCGAGCTGATCCCCACCGACCACCCTCAGGAGCTGCTGGCAGCCCTGCGCCCCGCCCTTGCTGAAGGGAAACGGGTGGTGCTGCTGGCCAGTGGTGATCCCCTCTGGTTCGGGATCGGCCGCCTGTTGCTGCAGGCCTTTCCCGCCGAGCAGCTCCGGTTCCATCCCGCCCCCAGCTCCCTGCAGCTGGCCTTTGCCCGCATCGGCAGGCCCTGGCAGGACGCCAGCTGGGTGAGCCTCCATGGCCGGGACCCGGAGCCCCTGGCTTCGGCCCTGCAGCGCCGCCCCGCCGCCCTGGCGGTGCTCTGTGATCCCGGCGCCGGCGGGGCTGACACCGTGCGTCGCCTGCTGGCCGCCTCGGGTCTGGAGGCGGCCTACGCCTGCTGGCTCTGCGAGCGGCTGGGCCACCCCCAGGAACGGGTGTTGCGCCTGCTCCCTGATCAGCCCACCCCCGGCGATCTTGATCCCCTCCATCTGGTGTTGCTGCTGGCCGAGACTCCCGCCGCCCCCGACCCGGCACGCCTGCCCCTGTTCGGCATCGAAGACGGACTGTGGCTGCAGCATCCGGATCAGCCGGGGCTGATGACCAAGCGCGAGGTGCGCATCCAGCTGCTCGCCGACCTCGACCTCCCCTCCGAGGGCGTGCTCTGGGATGTCGGCGCTGGTGTGGGATCGGTGGGGCTGGAGGCCCTGCGGTTGCGTCCCGCTCTAAGTCTCTGGGCAGTGGAGCGGCGCGCCGGGGCCGCCGCCCTGCTGGCGGCCAATGCCGCTCGGCTGGGGGTGGAGCCCGCCGGCCTGGTGGAGGCGGCCGCCCCCGCCGCCCTCGCCCAGCTCCCCGACCCGGATCGGGTGCTCATCGGCGGTGGTGGCCGGGAGCGCCGCGCCGTGCTGGAGGCGGTGCTGCAGCGGCTCCGGCCGGCCGGGGTGGTGGTGCTGCCCCTGGCCACCGTGGAGGCGCTGGCGGAGCTGCGGCCCTTGTTGGAGGCCGCAGCCCTGGCGGTGAGGGTGGGTCAGCTTCAGGCCTGGCGCGGCGCTCCCCTGGGGGACGGCACCCGCCTGGCTCCCCTCAATCCGGTGCTGGTGCTGTCGGGCCGAAGGCTTTGAGCAGATCCACCCGCAGGGGCGAGCCCACCTTCAGCCCGAGGCGGGAGGCTTGCCCGGCCGCCAGCTCGAGCACCCCATCCACCGGCTCATCGGGCCCGTAGCTTGGGCAGGGCAGGCGCATGCAGGGGGCCGCGGCGGCCACCAGGGCGATCACCCGCCCCTGCCGCACGAACACCAGGTCGAGAGGCTCGGGGGTGCGGTGCATCCAGAAACGGGCCACCTGGGCGGGGCGGTAGGCAAACCACATGCCCCGATCCGCCGGCAGGCGCTCGCGGAGCTGCAGCCCCAGCGTGTACTGGTGCCAGGTGCGGGGCACCTCCAGGCCCACGCAGGCCGCCGGCCGCGCGGGCGCGCCTGGGGCGGGAGCGCCGCCATTCGGACACCAGCGACCCTCGATCGGCAGATGCTGGGGCGGGGCTCCGGATCGATCCCCGGCGGCGGCGCCCCCCGAACCCAGCAGGGCTGGAACCA
>Ga0209401_1001500_pt1 | contig 15457 bp, 28 predicted proteins | sample M_140807_MF_Meta_FD_187318 | JGI IMG/M metagenome (GOLD analysis project Ga0209401, IMG submission 187318) | Freshwater microbial communities from Lake Montjoie, Canada to study carbon cycling - M_140807_MF_MetaG (SPAdes) (version 2) | ecosystem: Environmental > Aquatic > Freshwater > Lake...
CGCAAATTTGGTATTGATCACATTGTATTTTGCTTAGAAGGTCGTAGCTGGAGGAAGGACTATTACAAACCTTATAAGGCAAATCGTAAACTAGATGAATCCGTTATGACCGATGCGGACATTGAAGAAAACAGGATGTTTTGGGAAACATATGATATGTTTACCAAATTCTTGCGTGAAAAAACTAATGTCAGTGTACTCAGGCATGAGCGGGCTGAGGCTGATGATTTGATTGCCCGTTTTATTCATTTGCATCCTAATGATACGCATTACATTATTTCTTCTGACACTGATTATATTCAACTTATTAATGAAAACGTCAACCAGTACAACGGTATCACTAACCAACTTATCACTACAGAGGGATACCATGACGAGAAAGGAAGGTTGGTTCTAGATAAGAAAACAAAAGAACCTAAACTATTAAGTGATCCACAATTTCATCTGTTTGAAAAATGTATGCGTGGTGACTCTACTGACAACGTATTCAGTGCTTATCCAGGTGTTCGCACTAAAGGCAGTAAGAATAAAATTGGATTGATTGAAGCTTATGCGGATCGTACCAAACAGGGATTCAATTGGAATAACATGATGCTTCAACGTTGGGTAGATCATGAAGGTGTTGAACATCGTGTTAGGGATTGTTATGAACGTAATCGTACCCTAATTGACTTGACCGCACAACCCGAAGATATTAAAACAGAAGTGGATCAGCGTATCAAGGCCGAAGTTCGTATAAATACTACTCCACAAGTTGGTGTGCATTTCATGCGGTTCTGTGGAAAATATGAATTAACTAAAATTAGTGAGCAGGCTGAAACTTATGCTAAATGGCTCAACAATCCTTATAAAGGAAATATTTGTGAACAACGGAGTTTAAATGAATAAATCATTGATTGCCAAAGCGGTAATTAAGAATCAATATTGGGTAGTTACCGACGGTGAGAAAAAAGTTGGTAATGTAACGGCTGAAGAATCAGGGTATAATTTAAAACTAAATGGTAACAATCATTTTTTTAAAACTACCAACGATATTAAAAAGTATACGTTAATTGAATTTGAATCTTTAAAGACAAAAATTAAATCAGACTTACCTTTTTATAACTTTCCAACTCCAGCTAAGTTTTATAATTCTATCTTAGATATTAAACGTAAATTACATTTGTTTACCAAAACTAAAAAAAGCAAATGTTACTATGCGGCTGGCTGGTTCGTTATCAATCAACTTCAAGAAAACGAAGTAGTATTTTGTCCTAAATACATTTTTGTCCAACGGTATAAATATATAGGACCTTTTTTTACTAAAGATGAAGCAGAAAACTTGATAAATACCTTATGATTCAAATTAAAAGGTTTATTGAAAAAGTTTCATTAGTTGAAAGTAAACAGAGCAGAGATGTTGTGATTCCTATCGGGGAAGCTAGAATTTTGCGTGATGAGTTAGCAAGTATCCTTGTTGATCTTTATAATAAAAGTAATGAGAGAAAAGATTCAACAGAAGAAATTAAAATAGAGATTAAGGGCGGCAAGTTTAAATGAGTAGGACTAAACCCAAAGTATTAATGGAGATAGTAGATAAAACTACATATAAGTGTGATCAAATTGTAGAAGCATTTGGTATTTGGGCCGTATTTTACGATAATCAACCTATTAATTTTAAATCACAACATTACTTAGATAATGAAGCCACGCCTAAATACAAAAAAACAAGTTTCTCTAATCCAGGTCATGCTAGAAATTTATGTCGTAGATTAAATTCACAGTTTAAAACAAATTTGTTTACTGTAGTGTTTATGAATTCAGGGACATGCGTTTACCCAGATGACTCCACGTAAATCTATTAAACAGTATATTACAGAGGCTGTTCTAGCAGAAATACCTAAACACTTGTTTAATGATAGTGAGTTGCCAATAGACCAACTTATATTTAAATGGTGGTTAACAGGAAGACAAGAAGGTCTTAGACTAAAAGAAGAGGGTTTAGCCGCATTTTTATTAGCAGAAATAGAATATTATGAATATGACTTGCTAGCACCTGCAGGTCGATGGCACGAGTATTTGTTAGAATTAAATAAAAAAATCAAATGTCCGTACTATATTGATGCAAATAGAAAACATCCAACTAGTGGGCTTAACGATAAACCACGCATTAAATTGTTTGATAGTAAAATTGCAATGATGGTTGGTTTATACGGTAGCATTCCAAATTACTTAGAATCTATAAAGGTGAAAAGATGACAGAAGAAGATAAAACCAAAAAACCAAAAATTACTATGCCTCCTAAAAAGAATCAGGCATACAATCAACCTAAAGTTCCTAAGCCAAATACAAAGGGTTTCGGTGGTGCTAGTGTTGTGCGTAGAACAGGTAGAGGTCGTTAATAATAAACACCTTCATTACGCATTCTTTTAATAAATGACAGGTATGAGCTACATATACCATAACACCTAACATGTACTGTACTGAATAGTCCTCGGTCATTTATTTCAGGAAGGAAAAGAATACTGGAAGTACTTATAGGAATAGTTCCTGGAGTAATGATTTGACCACCGCTAGCAGTAGTTGGATTGTTTTCATTGACATTATTAAACCAAAAATAATTTGGATATAGTTTGGCTGGTTGAGTAACAATCCATTCTTGCATTTCAGTATTGATAGCATTAATCCAAAATCTTTTGGTTTGTAGATATTTCGGAGTTACTTCAATCACAGGCTGTCCAGTTCCAATGTATAATACACCGTTGATACGCCAAACATCAACCATGCAAGAATAACCGGCGTTGAATGCATTTGTAATTTGCTGAGGAGTGTTAGCCTTGTCAAAATTTTGACCATCGAAAACACCTTGATAGGATATGTATAACATCTAGTATTTATGATTATGGGCAAAGAGTTTTTACAAACTGTCAACGGAATCTGTATCTCGCACGTTAATATATATGTAGATGCAAAAATCTACGTTTCATTTTTTATAAAGGAAAACCAAATGAAAACAATCGCTACTTTAATCGCTGGTCTTTTTGCTGTTACCGCTTTTGCTTCTGAGCCTGTTAAGGCACCTGCCGCTGCTCCTGCTGCTGCACCTGCTGCTGCTCCTACTGAGCTTAAGCTTCCTGCTAAGGCCCCTGCTGCTGCACCTGCTAAAGTGGATGCAGTGACCAAGCAGGACAAGAACGACGTGGCCAAGCCTGCAAAAAGTGAAGACAAGGCTCCTGCCAAAGCAGACGCAAAGGCTGTTGCGCCAGCTACCTCGACCACAGCTAAGTAATCTTTGTTTTGATGATGACGGTGACGGTACCACTGTTGAAGACTTAGACTTACATGCAGGTTACCGTCGTGACATTATTTCACCAAAAAAGATAGTACAACCTGAGTTTAATGATTATATTAAATCTAGGTTAGTATTATCTAGGTACTTAGCACTTAGAAAGTACGACGAAAAATGGGGATAATTATCCCCATTTTTTAGCACACAAAATGCTGCATTGCAAAAAATTAGGACTAAATACATCAGTAATAATCATAAGTTATTACTAAACAAAAGGAGAACATACAATGTTTATATTATTTGAGAAATTCATGAACTTGCTAAATCGGTTCACTACACATAAAACAGACCTAGAAAGATTTATTGCTGCCCACAATCCACAACACGGTGGAGATGTAGATAATCTTATTCGCCAATATACATATGGTAAAAGAGGATTTGTATAATGAAATATATCCGTAAATTTTATGAATGGCTAGCTGTTTGGAGCGAAGTTGTCTATGAATATCGTAAGCGCAATAATATTCATCATTACTATTAAAATGGACATGTTAAACTTCATCATGGCATTGTGTTATTTTTTAAAGTTTGACCCTAAAAACTTTGAGGTCCATCCGTAATGTGGCCCGTTACAGATGAAGAATGGGAAGAATTAAATTTCCCTGAGAAATTTAAATAAGATAAATATTATAATATGATTAATCCACTACTTCCATGGTTCAAGCCCACAATTAATGCAGCATTTTTTATTGATGCATTTCAAGGTGTCAAGCGTGATTTAACTGACAAGATAATTACAGATCCCACACTAAATCGTGCTGCTCATAATTATATCAATAGTCAAACAGAATTTGCCAAGATGCTGACTGATAATGCAGTTGATCTTGCCCACTATTCTATGGATTGTATTTCAGAGAGGTACTTTCCAAAGAAAGACTAATCCACTTTACGGATTGACATTACACACACATAGGAGAAATAAAATGTCAGACTACACACCAAAACTTCCCGAAGTTAAATTCAACAAGAACGGATATGAAATCCGCACAGAAATCCTCGATATGGCCAAAAGCCTTATGATGGAGGAATACCACGCTAAATTCCACGGTTGGGAAATCTCGGCACAGCGTGATGAAAAATCAGGACAGGTTGTTACTACAATTGGCATGCCACAGTTTCCTGGACTTGAACAGGTGCTAGCCACAGCAGAAAAAATGTACGGCTTTGTTAACGCAGGTATCAAGAAGTAAGAGTTCACTACCCAACGCCCCCGAAAGGGGGTATTTTTTTGGCTTGACAATAATTGGGCTTGGCTATACAATAGAATCTTAGACAGTTAAACAACGGAGAGCAGAAATGGTAACAATTCAGGACATCAATTCTACTATTATCGCCGGTTCTTTCACAAACGAACAACTGGATTCCATTGCAATGGCAATCAAGTTTGCCCGCAATCAACTAGCCGCAAAGGCAAAGTTTACCTTGGTTAAGGGTACTAATGTCAAGTTTACATCTAGCCGTACCGGTCAAACTGTGCTTGGTACCGTTGAAAAGGTAAATCGAAAGTTCATAATTGTGCGTGAAAACGGTAAGGCATTCAGTACTTGGCGTGTCCCTGCTAACATGCTTGAAGCCGCTTGATTGCCCAGCCCAAAATTTGACAATAATTGGATTCCTCTGTATAATAGATTCATACACTGAGAAAACGGAGAAACAAATGGCTTATATTGATCAGGAACGTAAAGCGAAATTGGCCCCCACAATCAAGGCAATCTTGACCAAGTATGGTGTCAAGGGTTCGCTAAGTGTTCGTAATCACAGCACCTTGGTTTTGACCCTGAAGTCGGGAAAAATTGATTTCATCGCCAACAGCAACCAAGTGTGTGGCAATGATTTTTACCAAGTTTCACGTGGTTTCAAGCCAAACACCTCAGGCTACTGTGATGTTAACCCCTACTGGTACAAGGATCACTATGACGGCGTTGCATTGTCCTTTCTCAAGGAAGTGATTGTAGCTATGAACGATGGCAACTATGATAATTCAGATATCCAATCTGATTATTTTTCAGTAGGCTGGTACATTGATGTTAACGTTGGTAAGTGGGATAAGCCTTACACCGTCGAAGCCTAATCAGGCATACAAGGAGAACACCGTGGGTTACAAAGTTTTGGCAGACAAGTTTCAGATGGACGAGATGCGTACCAAATACGGCCCACGTAAGGGCTTGGAAGGTCCGTTCAACTTCTCGGGTCGGGTTCTGTATTATGATACGAAGGAGGGTCAGTACTATGATCCTCAGTCGGACTTCTACGTGGAACAAGCTGAGATGGATCTGATTCACAATCAACTGATTGCCAAACTTTGACAATAAATGGATTTGGGTGTATAATGTACTCATACACTGAGAAAACAGGAGCAGATATGAAAATCGTCATCAACACTCAAATCCGCGAAAACTACGGTTCGGCCCTCACCCCCTACTGGAAGTTCAAGGGCGGGGACGTTTACATTGTCCCTAACCTCACCCCTGCGCAGGTCCTTAAGGTCAAGGAGTCGGGTATTCCTACTCTGACGGCCCTGATCGAAACCCGTAACGCAGGTTTCGAGGAGTATGTGGTTGACTGGTACATCGCCGATGACGGTGACAAGGCCTGTCAAGAGTGGGAGACCCCGTTTGAACTCCGTTATGTTGGTCTCAAGTGGGTCGCTAGCCGTGTCATTGATAACGACGGCTATATGCGCCGTGAGGTTGTCAGCAAAACCGAGCAGTATGATATGTTACCCGGTGGTGAGCGCGATAACTACAGTACGGTGTTTATGATGCGTAACGGCGACATTGTTCCTGGTACGATGATTAATGAATATTTGACAAAGGCCGCTTAGGGTAGGTATTTAATAATGAAAACAGCTTTTTATGTTCATTGTGCCGAGTGTCAGGAACGGCATTATGTGGATGAGGTAGAATTCCTTGATGTTGAGGAAGATTATATGGGCAGAGATATTATGCATTTTGTGTGCCCTAAAACACAGGAAGAATCCAAATCACTGGTATACAAAGAATGAGCATTAAACTTTCCCCATATCAAAGGGCAGCATTACGTCTAATGCGCGGGAAACCCAAACCTAAACCCTTTGGTAAACTCATTGACGGTAAGTTTCTTACTGGAACTAAAAGCCTACACCGAACTAAACAAGGCCGCGCTTGGAACACGTTTTGGCGAATCAAACTCCATGTTGCATGGTATAACGGAGTAGAAAAATGAGGTTTAGCCTTACGGAACTGTTCTCTTGGATGCCGATTCTGATCGCCGGCTTCATGGTATTTTTTATAGTCTGTGCAGGTGTTGCGAAAATCATACAACTGTTCACAGGTTGACAATAAATCACTTTGGGCGTATAATAGAATCTTAGACAGTTAGATAGCGGAGTACGAAATGGTAACACAGACACAATACAATAACGCGGCAAACTTCTTTAGACTGTTTGCGGCCGACACTTTTTCAATGGAAATGTCGGATGAGACTACAGGAAATTGGGAAGGCTACATTGGTGTCGGCGGTGAGTTGGTTCAGGCTGCGGGCTACGATGCTGACACCGGCGAAGGCTGGTACGACGATACACTGATTTGACAATAAATGGGTTTGGGTTTATAATATATACATACACTGAGAAAACGGAGTAACAAATGGCTCGCTATCAACGCCCAGTTCTGAATCTTGACGCTGACACTGTTTGGTCGGCTGCTTGTGCGGCTCAACGAATCAATGGTGAATATGTCAAGGCTGCTACCTCTTATGTGACTAACGAGGACATTCTTCCCGAGTCTGAGCAGACTCCTCCTAAAGAAATCAACCGCGATATTATCAACCGTTTGGTTGCCGATCCTAGTCTGATCACCGATGCTGACCGTGTTCAGGCTGAAGCTGTTCGCAAGTACTACAAAGCATTTACTTTCAAAATCCTCCAAGGCAAGATGTTGTCGGAGTTTGATAACAATGCAATGGTTATCGCTAACCGTGATGTTATCGAAGCCACGTATGATGTTGCGGTGATCGCAAGTCTCCCTGCTTCATATGAGCGGGCTGTCAAGCGTGACACACTTAACCGTAAGATTGAAAGTGCATCGGGCGGGTTTGTTGGTCGTGTTGGTGATAAGGTCAATCTCAGGGTTGAGGTTGTTCGTAGTGTGTTCAGTCAGCAGTGGAACGTTTACTTTATCACTGGTATAACTAGCGATGATCAGCCGGTGTTCTTCAGCTATCGTGAAGCTATCCCAAATGGCAAGTCAATTGTTGCTCAGGGAACTGTTAAGGCTCACCGTGATAATACCACTCAACTCAACCGTGTGAAGGTGTCATAATGACTAATTTTATTGCAGGAACTATTTTTGGTATTATTGTCGCTACTGTTGGATTTAGCGGTATCAGCAAAATTCTCGACGGTGGAGTAAATAAGGTAAAAGAGGTTGTGCAAGAAAAGGCGCAGTGAATTTTAAACGCAGACAAGTAGAGAATAAAATGGGTCTTGATATGTATGCTTATGTTGGTCGTGAGGGCCAATACCGAGATCACTATTATAATGATGAGGTCGAAGTTCCCAAGCCGCGTGAAATTGCATATTGGCGTAAACATCCCAATCTTCATGGTTGGATGGAGAAACTTTGGGTTAGTAAAGGCATGCCTGGTACAGGAGACAAGAATGCCAGTTTCAATGGCATTGAACTTGAACTGACCTGGGAAGATGTTGACAACCTTGAGCGGGCGGTCAAGCATAGTATGCTTCCTTCTACTCAGGGATTTTTCTTTGGAAACCCTGCAGACGAGGTATATTTTGAACGGGATTTGGAATTCTGTGTCAATGCCAAGACAGAATTATTCCTAGGGTTGAAAGTTTTTTACAATTCAAGTTGGTAATCATGGCAGGCTACAACGCAATACTAGAACTTCGTAGACTGGAATCGGATCTAGATCAAATTGGTCTTATGCTCACCGCCCCTAAACATGGTTGGGGCAGTGACATAGGTGATCGGGCTGGTGTTAAGCCCAAAGATGCTGATAGTGTTCCAATTTACAGCCGTGATGCTGAAGTTATGTGTGGTACACTGAATGAAATTCGTATTTGGTTAAATGGCATTCAATGGGCTCGCAAGTATGACCAAATGTTGTTTGGTCAGAAACATGACAAGAACCGTGAACGCAAAGAACAAGATGAACGTAATCGCCAATTGGTGAGTATTATCACTAAAGGAGAAAAAGAATGAGCGCAAGTTGGATTCATAAACTGAATGAGAGTGATAGTCGCCTGTATAAAGAAGATGTTATTAGCCAGGCCCTTGAGGCAAGTGTCCTAGGTAGTACCAATGCTATCAATTTCTTGACCTTTACTAAGGCTTGTTATAATCCATATGCCACATATGGTGTTAAACAGATTCCTAATACTGAGGGAATTGTAGATGCTGAAAATCCTTGGGAAGATTTTAATAATTTGTTGTCTTTATTAAGTCAACGAAAATTGACTGGCAATGCTGCTAGGGATGCTATTGAAGATATGAGCCTTAGATTTGATAGCGAAGAATGGAATACATTTTGCGCTCCTGTACTTAGGCGTGATCTCCGTGCAGGTGTTTCAGAAAAAACGATTAACAAAATCTGTAAGAAAACAGATTATGAAATCCCTGTATTTGGTTGCCAACTCGCTACAAATAGCGAGGGTCGACCTGAGATGAAAGGTATCAAACGCCTTGAGCCTAAATTAGATGGTGTGCGTGTATTGATGATGGTCATGCTAAATGACGATGGCAATGCAGTTTTTTCGTATAGCCGTAATGGTAAATTGTTTGAGAACTTTACTCACATTGAACAACAAATCAGTGATTACCTAACAAAATTAGTTAGGCATAACCGCTCATTGATGAAAGGTTTCGTACTTGACGGTGAGGTTATTGGAAATTCATTCCAAGAATTAATGAGACAGGCTCGGCGTAAAGAAAATGTGCAGGCTACTGATTCAGTATTCAACATTTTTGACATTATTCCAATTGATGATTTTCGTCGAGGATATTGGAACGCCCCGCTTGAAAAGCGTATTGAAATTCTAGAATACATGCGTCCTGTAATTGATGTATTGCCCAATGTAGAGTTGCTACCACATATCATGGTAGACCTTGATACGGCTGAAGGCAAAGACCAACTTATGCGTTATGCTAAGGATCAAGTCAATGCAGGATTTGAAGGCATTATGATTAAGGATGTTGGTGCTCCATATGAATGTAAGCGTAACACATTTTGGATGAAGTGGAAGCCAACTATTACGGTTGACTTAGAGGTTATTGGTCTTGAAGAAGGCACTGGACGAAATGAAGGACGTCTTGGAGCACTGGTTTGCTCAGGCGTGGATGATGGGAAATTTATCACAGTCAATGTTGGTAGTGGTTTTAGCGACGGTGATAGAGATGATTATTGGACTAATCGCAATTTTATCATTGGTCGCACTTGTGAAATCTTGTGTGATGTAATTTCACAAAACCAAGATGGTACATATAGTTTGCGTTTCCCGCGCTTTGTTCGGTTTAGGGATGATAAATGAGTAAAGAAGCTATGCGTGAGGCTCTAGAAGCATTAGAGTGGATGCGTGTGGCTTTCAAGCCCAACACACAAGGGCGCCAAGTTGCTGATTCGGCAATAGAAGCATTGAAAACAGCACTTGGTCATGAGGTTTTGGAATTTGATGTACTTGACAAATACGATAAAGTAATTTACAATACAGGAAACACTAAAGGGGATTTAAAATGGTAACACTAGTTAAACATGAATGGCATCAAGTTGATTCACAATTTGCCTTTGAGTTAGACTCTGATACACTCAGCGAAATTTATCCTGAGTTAGAGGAAGAAGAAATTCAAGCAATGATGGAGAAGATTGAAGCCGGCGAAGTTAGCGTTGAAGAAATTGTTAACGAAGCATGGGACAATGATGTAGAGATTGAATGGGAACGCCAGTATGATGATTGGTGGACCGATCGTAAGGGCGGGTATGATATTACCTATGAACTAGGTAGCGAAAAAAGTTGGCATACTACTCCTGAAGAACCGCCTGATACAACCAAATGTACTAAGTGTCGTTGGACTGGCAAAAACTACAATACACGCACTCAACACCATCGTGCCGATGGAACTGTAATTGAAGATTATTACGCTACTGAAGAAGTGTCGGACCATACCACTGATGTATGTCCAATGTGTGACAGTCCAGTTGAATTGACGGAAGCAGGTGTTCTTGAAGAAGAAAAACGTAAAGAGCAGAAAGCGAAATGGGCCAAAGCTCGGGAAGAAAAAGAAATGGCTATTGAAGCAGAAGAGATTGATATTGACGGTGGTTTGAGTGCTGTTAACGAACAAGAAGAAATCACTGATGAAGAAGAATTAGTAGCACCGGAGTGGCCATTTCCCAAAGTTGAAAAACTTCCTAACTATCCTGCAGGTGATTATACTATCCGTATTTGGGGTCGTACCCGTGAGATTGGTGTAGGTACTATCTCTAAAGAACAGTATGAACACTGGAGTGATTCAGACCATGAGGATGATCTTAGTGATGCACTAAATGAAAGTTATGACTATGATGATGAAAACGAAACTCCTGAAAATGCTCGGTTTAATCATGCCTACTATGAATACCAAGATGTAAAATCATTTTGGGGATTTGATGAAGATGATACTCACATGACTATCACCAATAGTGAAAATGAGGAAATCTATTCAGGTACTCTAGAAGATTTTATTTATGAAGCACACGGTAATGACTTTTCACGTTGGGACGCTACTGAGGAAGAAGAAGAATTGTATCCTGAACACTTGGATAAAGGTTACTTTGTAATGTGGACTCAAGGTGGTAAGGGCAGTTGTATTCAAACTTCAATTGATACTGAAGGAGAAGAATTTGATCCACGCAAACTAGGTTATAAAACCTGGGACATTCAAGGAAGTTCTGTAGTTCATCGTTTGATGTACGATGGTTATGAACTTGAAGATGAGGGTATGGACTCACATAAAGATAACTGGCGTGGGCAATGGAGCGAATTCTCAGTTCATCACAATGAATGATTTAGTAGGTAAGTCATACGTATTTGAAGATGGCAATAGCATTACCATAGCGCAAATTAAAAAACGTGATGGTAATCGCTATTGGGTCACCTATCAAATACAACAGGGACCCGGAATACCACAGCGATTGGTAATGACAATAGATGAATTCATTGACACATATGGCTATCTGTTTGATTTAGATAGCAGTGATATTCCTCCCCAACCAGATGACTAAATATATCTATGGCTATAAGAAAGTTATTCACTCTCACCAATCTTACTTTAATCACAGCATTAGCATTAAGTACGATAGCGGCTTGGTATAGTATTCTAGGATTAACAGCAATCTTTGCGGCTGCTGTTATTCCCATTATTATAATGGGCGGAGCACTAGAAATATCAAAAGTGGTGACCACTGTTTGGTTGCACAAATATTGGCCCAAAGTCAAATGGACTATGCGTGTCTATCTTGTAGCCGCAGTGATAGCACTTGCTTTCTTGACCAGTATGGGAATCTTTGGATTCTTAAGTAAAGCACACAGTGATCAGGGCCTAGTATCAGGTGATGTGGCTGCTAAAATTGCAGTCTATGATGAAAAGATTAAAACAGCAAGGGAAAATATAGATGTCAACCGCAAGGCGCTTAAACAGCTTGATGAGTCAGTGGATCAAGTTATGGGTCGAAGTTCGGATGAGAAAGGTGCCGATAAAGCCGTGGCTCTACGTAGGAATCAACAAAAAGAGCGTGGGCGTCTCCTTGCTGAAATTGAAGCCGAACAGAAAAAGATTAGTAGTATTAATGAAGAGAGGGCACCCATTGCTGCCGAGGTCCGTAAAGTAGAAGCTGAAGTTGGACCAATCAAATACATAGCTGCGGTTATCTATGGAGATAATCCTGATGCCAATTTACTTGAACGTGCGGTACGTTGGGTAATAATTCTTATTATAAGTGTGTTTGATCCATTAGCACTAACACTAGTACTAGCGGCAAATGGTAGTAGAGAGTGGGACAAAGAAGAACCTAAGCTAGAAGAAAAACCCAAAGAAGAACCGCAATATGAACCAGATTCTGGGCCCTTAACAGAAGAGCAAATAGAACAGATAGAAGAAACGGTAGAGAAACCAAAAATAGATGAATATGCTTATTTGAAAAAACCTTGGGTATGGTTTAAATCTGGTTCTATGGTAGGATTAGTTTCCAAACCTGAAGAAAAAATTGAGAAACCACCTGAAGAAATTTCCTGTTTCAAATGTGGTACGACTTTAATGAATGCGCCAGGTATTGGATTGTTCTGTCCAAATCTAAAGTGTGATGTCAGAGATGGTCCTTTTGAAGAAGAGCCAGTTGAACCGAAACCAGAACCTCGAATAGAAACGAAAGAAATTCAAACTGAAAATGTAACTTCTGTTACACCTTATACGGACATTGGTGGTGGATATGTGTCGTATGAAGGGAAATCTGTGCAGATAGATGCACTTAAACAATTGAATCCAAAATTGTTTATGGTCGGCGCGGATGGTCAAGGATCGGATAAAAAAGGATTTGGTACAGAATTTCCCAAGATAGCCAAGAAAGGAGAAGTCTTTGTACGAGTAGATGTTCTACCAAACCGAGTGTATAAATTTGACGGATCAAGATGGATCGAGATCAGCAAAACGCAATCTAATACGTATCTGTATGATGAGCAATATGTCCAGTATCTTATATCCAAAGTTGATTCGGGTGAGTATGATATTGATCTACTCTCCGAAAACGAAAAAAATCAGATAGAAATTTACCTAAAAAATCAAGAAGTTTGACAAATAATCGACATTGTGTTATTATATACACATAGTCTTCACTATTTAGGAACTTAAATGAACCAAAAATTTATCGCAGTTGCAATCGCTATGGCATTGTCTGGATGTTCATCATTGGGTTCAGGCATTGACGCTGAACCAATTCAAGCTATTTCTTCGCAAAAGCTCAGTTCTTCATTCAAACGCCAAGGTATTAAGATTGAATGGGGTTGCATTTGGGGCACTGGGATCACACAATATACTTGTATCAAGACCGATGTTAAGGCAATTGAGGTGACTGGATATGCCCCTTCTTTTGGCAACACTGAGGTGATGCGTGAGCAAGCCTTTAAAGTTGCCCATGATGCTGCACTAGACAAGTTTATTAGGTTCGTAAAACAAGATATTACATCCAATCGTGTTACGGAAACAATGTCTAGGAACGTTGAAAAGGCAATCGACCAGCGTAAGGCCAAGATTAGTTCACAAGAGGAAGTCACTGCTAGTGATGATGAATTTAAAGATTCAAATCTTGCTTCTAGGTCTAATACCAATGAAACAGTACGCACTGTAGTTGATACAGTACGCACTAATGCACAAGGTATTATCCGTGGTGCAAGGGCTGTTGATGAACGCATTGTTGACCGTCAAACTGTAGCAGTGGTTATTCGTTGGGATACCGACTCGGACCGAGCATCTAAATTTTTCCAAAAACGCTTTTCTACTAATTAATCATGATTAGGTTTCTTGTGGTAGTGGCATGTTTAATGCTAACCGCTTGTGCCAGTGTACCAAATGGTAGTGATAAGTATATCAGGACTACTGGCACAGGTAATTCTTTTGACGAAGCAAAACAAAAGGCATTTCAACAAGCAATTGAAATTAAAGTAGGGTCATTCATTGACAGTGAGAGACGGTCCTTTAATCAAAAACTAGTCCGCGATGATATCTTGGTATACAGTGCAGGCTATGTAGATGATTTCAAGGTTGTCTCTCAAAATACACTGGGCAATAAAGTTGTTGTGACAGTAGATGTTCTAGTTGCATCAAGCAAACTGTCCAATCGCATTATCTCGCAAGGGAAAAGTGCTGGGGTATTTGAAAATAGGCAGCACGTTACACAGTACCAAACTTATTTGCAAAATAGACAAAACGGAGACAAACTATTAGACGCCGTCCTTAATGATTATCCGCAACGGGCATACGATATTGCACAACACCCGTATTACCTTAAAGTTGATGCAGACAGAAGGCCTTACCTATACATTCCCTATACTATCAAATGGAATTTTAATTACATAGAATCTTTTAGGGCTATGCTTGATGTATTGGCAGATGGTGATACAAGTTTTCTTGCAAAATCACCAGGTAATGTTTGGATTATGGCAAAAGACCCTAAAGATTTTATTTTAGGAAAAACCACGCATCATAGATTTAACGACATTATTAAAATGGACAAAATGACAGAAACAATTAGTCATTTAAGGAGAGTATCAATTAGATTAAAAATTTATAGTCTACAAGGCGCCGTAGAGGTCGATAAATGCTATATTCCAAGATTTGATGATCCAAAAAGTAAAGCTGGCAATGCTTTCTATTATGCTGACAATGCCAATTACAAATTACCTACGATTGGCATTGAGTTTCAGGGCAATAGAACGGAAACTTCTAATATTGTGTTGCCCCTTAATCCTCAAATAGGAACAAGGGCAGTTGAGATTATCAAGAACATTGAAGTGTCGGTAGTGCCTATTGGCGACTGTAAAAATGAACCAGAGAGTTTACTAAGATAAGTAAAAATATGTCAATAGAAAATAAACTAAACCATTGCTCATTTTGTGGTAATCACAAAGATGTTGTTAAAAAATTAATTGTAGGAGATTCTTCTGCAATATGTAGCGATTGCATTGAACTATGCAATGAATTAATTATTGGTGAGAATGAAGATTCTATCATAGAAGCTGACCCTTCTCGTTATGATGCCCTTTCTATTAAAGATTATGTTGATCAATATGTTATTGGTCAGGATAATGCTAAAATGGTATTGAGTGTGGCAATCGCTAATCATTTTAAGCGAATTACATATCCACCTAAAAATTTAGAAATCCAAAAAGGTAATATTCTCCTTATAGGACCAACTGGTTCAGGTAAAACACTTTTGGCAAAAACAGTTGCAAAATACTTAAATGTACCTTTTGTAGTCGCTGATGCTACTAGTCTAACAGAAGCCGGTTACGTAGGCGATGACGTAGAAAGTATGATTACTATGTTATTGAATGCTGCCGGTGGTGATGTAAAATTAGCAGAACGCGGGATCATCTTTATTGAT
>Ga0209401_1001508_pt1 | contig 15400 bp, 13 predicted proteins | sample M_140807_MF_Meta_FD_187318 | JGI IMG/M metagenome (GOLD analysis project Ga0209401, IMG submission 187318) | Freshwater microbial communities from Lake Montjoie, Canada to study carbon cycling - M_140807_MF_MetaG (SPAdes) (version 2) | ecosystem: Environmental > Aquatic > Freshwater > Lake...
AGCAGGATGGCGATTCCTCCTCACAACAGCCGCTGGCCTTGGCAACGGCACAGCAGGAGGAGGGCTTTTCGATGACCGGCGGGGCCGCGACCCTCCGCTGCAGGGCGGCGATCACTGCGGGCTCGATCCGCCGGGCCCGGGCCCATGCGAGCAGTTCTGCCGGCGTGTTGCAGCAGCAGTTCGAGAAACACTGCTCGGCCGTCGCACAGCCGCAGGGCTTGTCCATGCAGGGAAACGGGGTCGACCTGTCCTTGCCCGCCAGACGCCTCGATGCAACCGCATCGACAGCAGCGGGGCTGCCCCCGAGCGGCAGCGGCAGACCGGAGGCCACGAGGCAATAGGCCCCGATCACGCACCAAGTGGTCAGTCGCCGCAGCGGGAAGGACACCATGGGTCCAGTGTAGCCCCGAACCCGAGTAGCACAAATTTCGGGCGAATCGCACGAATCTCACATCGACCGCGACCCTTCGCGGACTACAGAGCCCGCAGTGCGGCGACGGCATCGGCCAGTTCGGCCCGGGCACCGATTCCGTCCACGGGCTCGAGACCGATCCAGCCCCGATAGCCCTGCTCCTCGAGCGCCGCGAGCACCCCCGGCAGATCGACATGACCGCTGCCGAGGATCACCGCCCGGCCGCGGCCCTTGAATGCGCCTGCGATGGCATCGGTGGCATGCACGTGGGCGACCAGCGGACCGAGTCTGGCGACGGCAGCGACCGGATCATGGCCGTGCACGACGAGCGAGCCCGTCACGAGGTGTGTGGCGAGCGACCCTTCGGGCAGGGCCTCGATCAGCCGCAGCAGGTCGTCAGGGGCCGACCGGCCCGCCTCTGCCGACAGCCTCGGCCCGACCCGGTGGCCCCAGTCGCCGAGATCGGAGAGCACCTCGACGAGCAGGTTCCAGCGTGGATCGGGCTTCGCCTCTCCGCCCGCCGCTCCCGGGGGCGGGATGTCGCCGATGTGGTTGAGCACGACTGCCGCGCCGAGATCCCGGGCGAGTTCCATCGCCGACTTGGTCGCGGCGATCCGCCCCTCGAGGCGTTCGGGGTCTGCATAGCCGCCGCGGGTCGGAAAGGCGACCGCAGCGACGACGAGCCCCTCGTCCTCGAGCCACTTGCGAATCTGACGGATGCCCGTCTGCGACATCTGTCCGGCATCGAGTCCGCTGCGGACGTCGAGTTCGACGCCCCGCAGGCCGAGTTCGCGGACGCCCCGCAAAGCGGTGCGAAGATCGCCCGACAGGCCGACGGCCGCGACGGAGAGGCGGGATGTGTCCATGGCTGCGGTGTATCGATCCGGGTGGACGTGGCGGTCAGGCAATCCCGCAGGGGCTGGGCAATGCCGCCGCGGGCCGCCGGGTCGCCGGGGCGTGATCGGGATTGTATCCTCGTCGCCATGCCGTCGATCGAGCGGGTGATCGCCGAACTCGAAAGCCTCGCGCCACTCAGACTGGCCGCCGAGTGGGACACTGTCGGCCTGCTCGTCGGCAGCCGCCGGCCCGCGATCGAGCGGCTCATGACATGCCTCACGCTCACGCCGACGGTGGCCCGGGAGGCGGTCCGCGAGGCCGCCGACATGGTCGTCAGCCACCATCCACTCCCGTTCCGACCGGTTGGCCGAATCACCGACGCCACGCCGACGGGATCGGTCCTCCTCGAGCTCATCGGCGGCGGCGTGGCGGTCTGGAGTTCACACACCGCCTGGGATTCGGCCGCCGGTGGGATCAACGACCAGCTGGCATCCCTGATCGGACTCGATCATGTCACGCCGCTCGAGCCCGACGCCATTCATCCGCTCGCGGGCTTCGGCCGGGCGGGCTCCGCGCCGGTCGGCTGGACGGTCGCCCACCTGGCCCGACACCTCGCCGAAAGCCTCGCCGTCGGAGGCGTGCAGCTGGTCGGCGATCGGTCCCGGCCGGCAGGACGCGTCGGCATCATCTGCGGCAGCGGTGGTGACTCGCTCGACGCCGTCCTGCAGGCCGGCTGCGAAACGCTCGTCACCGGAGAGCTCAAGTTGCACGCCGCCCTCGATGCAGACTCCCGCGGTCTGGCCGTGGTCGCCGTCGGCCACCATGCCAGCGAGCGGTTCGCGATGGAGCGGCTGGCAACGAGACTCGCCGAATCACTGCCGGGCCTGCATGCCTGGGCGAGCCGCGACGAAACCGATCCCGTCGCCTCACTCCCCAACTCGTCGCCCCGGTGAGTCCTGCCGGGCCGGCAATGGTTTGATCCGCCGACGTTCGGCGCTACACTTGAACTTGCCGTTCGAGCCCATCGCTCCTTCCCCTGGCGGACATCGTGCCCAAGTTTCTCATCGCCCTGCCGGTCTTCAACGAGGCGGGGCACGTGGTGGAGGTGCTCGACGAGGTCCGCCGGCACACCGACCACGTGCTCGTCGTCGATGACGGCTCGACCGACGGCACCGCTTCCCTGCTGGCCGGACGCGACGACATCGCGGTAGTCCGGCATAGTGCCAACCGCGGCTACGGCGCCGCCCTCGCGACCGCCTTCGCGACGACGCTCGCCGGCGACTGGGACGGCCTCGTCACGATCGACTGCGACGGCCAGCATCAGCCCCGGCTGATCCCCGAGTTCATCGCCGCGACCCTCGACCCGCCCGGTTCCGACATCGTCAGCGGCAGCCGCTATCTGAAGCGGTTTCCCGGCGACAGCGAGCCCCCCGAGACCCGCCGGCGGATCAATGCCGAGATCACCGCCGAGATCAACGCCCGCCTCGGCCTCTCGATCACAGACGCCTTCTGCGGGTTCAAGGCCTACACCCGCCCGGCGCTGGAACGGCTGCATGTCAGCGAGATGGGATACGCGATGCCGCTCGAGGTCTGGGTGCAGGCTGCCAGAGCGGGCCTGCGGATCCGGGAACTTCCCGTGCCGCTGCTGTACCTCGATTTGACGAGGAGTTTCGGGGGCGCACTGGACGATGCGGCAACGCGTCTGGCCTACTACCGTCGCGTGCTCGATCGAGCGGAATCGGCCGCTGCCGCGGTCGGCGGGTCGACGTGAGTCCGCGGTCCGAAGCCGCGGCACAGGTTTCATGCCCCCATTCCGACGCAACCACGTGGCCCCGCAGGATTCGGGGTCGAGGCTGATCGATCCGCCGGTGCAGGCCGAACCCGGCCGAGCGGGCGGGTCGATTGAAACGCTGGTCGACAACAACCGTCTGCTGCGGGCCGCCTTCGACACCAGGATCGGCGACCTCAAGCTCTGGGAACTCATCGCCGCGACCCGCCGCGAGGTGCTCACGGTCGCGGCCGAATACACCCAGAGCTACCGCGATGCCGAGCGGCCGCGGGACGTGGCCGACTGGATCGCCAGACCCGTGATCATGGGCGGCCACCAGCCCGAACTGTTTCACCCCGGGGTCTGGCTGAAAAACGCGGCCCTCGACGCCTACGCCCGCGCGGTCGGCGGCACCGCCATCAATCTCGTGGTCGACACCGACCGCTGTCAGCGAACGAGCGTCGGTGTGCCGGTGGGCACGCCCGCGGCCGCCCATCTGGAGCAGGTTGCCTTCGACGCCGCCGACCAGGAGATGGCCTGGGAGGAGCGGGGCATCGTCGATCCGTCGGTGTTCGGTTCCTTTGCCGAGCGTGCCTGCCGGGCATTGTCGCCACTCGAGCCCGATCCGATCCTGCGACGCTGGTGGCCGCTGGCGGTGGAGCGGTCGGCGGAATGCCACCGGCTGGGGCTGGCCATCTCGCAGGCCCGGCATGCGCTCGAGGCGCGGTTCGGCTGGGAGACGCTCGAAATTCCCGTCAGCGAGATGGTCCGACTGCCTACGGTGATGGTCTTCATGGGCTGGCTGCTCGCCCACGGCAGGCAGCTGCACGAGGCCTACAACGGGGCACTGGCCGCCTACCGCCGCGAGCAGAGGGTCCGCGGCCGGGCCCGGCCGATGCCCGACCTCCTCGTGAGCAGCGACGGCTCGGCCGAAGGGCCCTGGTTCGAGCTGCCCTGGTGGATCTGGTCGCGGGACGACCGTCGCCGTCGCCGGGTCTTCGCCAACACCGACACCCCGGGAACGCTCACGCTCTCCGACATGGAGACGCTCCGGGTGGAACTGCCGATCTCGCCCGAAACGTCGCCGTCGAAGTGGGTCGACGCGCTGTCGCGGATGGAGGAGCATGCCCTCCGGCTGCGGCCGCGGGCGATCGTGACGACGATGGTGGCGCGGATGCTCGTGGCCGATGTCTTCGTGCATGGCATCGGCGGCGCGGCCTACGATCGGATCACAGACGACATCGTCCACCGGCTCACCGGCTGCGACCCGCCCCGTCACGCCGTCGTCTCAGGCACGCTGCGGCTTCCGGCCGATGCCGCCTTTCCGGAGGCGGCAGCCGCCGATCCTGCGGCGGCACTGGCCGAGGTCCATCACCAGCTGCGGGATCTGGAGTTTCATCCCGAGCGGCACCTGATGCCGTTCGATCGCCAGCCGGGGGAGGTTCGGGACCTGATCGACCAGAAGCGACGCTGGATCGACACCCATCCGACCGTCACGCTCGCCCGCCGCCGCTGCCACGAAATCCGCACCGCCAACGCCCGGTTGCAGGACCACACTCAGCACCTCCGACGCGGGCTGCTCGACCGGGTCGGTCCGCTGGCGGCGGCACTGCGGGCCCGGAAAGTCCTCCGCGCCCGCGACTATCCATGGTGTTTTTTCTCCGAAAAGGCGCTGAAATCCTTCCTGCTACTGGAAAACGAATGAGAATCGTCATATCTTGACGCGCAACGGACTGGGAATCGTCACTCCAGGGAGAGGAGGAACCATGCGTCGGCCGGATCGCACCCCGAAGCGGGCATCAGCAGGTGCCACGACGGGAACGGCTTCGAAACAGTCGCTCGGGCAGCTCGTCACGGCCGTGAAGCGGCCGGCGAGGGTCGCCAAAAAGCCCGCCGGGACGTCAAAGGCTGCCGCAACTTCGAAGGTTGTCACGGTCGAGATTCGCCCTGCCGGCACGGTCGTCAGCCGCAGTTCGCCCAAGAAGCGGACGGCGATCCGTCACCTGCCGCAGCACCCGGTGCTGCCGCTCAAGCCCCCGGCCTGGATGCTGGAGGAATGCCAGGTCGCCCCCGCCCGAGCCGGCGACCAGAACGAGATTCTCCAGCTGCTTTCGGGCCTGCCCGCAGCCCCGTCGAAGGCGGAGTTTCATGCGGCCGTTGACCACCCCGATCACGACGCCGCCAACCGACTCGTGGCCCGGCTCGCCGGCCGCATCGTAGGGCATGTCGAGGTGGTGCCCCGTTCCGTCCTCGTCCTGGGAGGCACGGTGCCGGCGGCCGTCGTCGACCGGGTCGCCGTGTTGCCGGAATGCCGCGGTGCCGGCCATGGCCAGCGTCTGGTGCGGGCGGCCGAAGACCGAATGCGGCAGATCGGCGCCGTGATCGGATTCTCGCGGACACGGATCGCCGCTTCGTTCAACGATCTCGGCTGGGCGGTGCTCGGCCGCGACTGCGCCACGCCCGGCCGCCCGACGGAGATCCTCGCCCGGCTGCTCGAGGGTTCTGGCCGTGAGGGTGAGGCCGTCACCATGCGGCAGTGGCGGCATGTGGAGCTTCCGGCAATCCTGCGGATCTACAAGCAAAACGCCGCCCGGTTCATCGGTCCCGCCGACCGCAGCGAAGCCTACTCCCGCTGGCTCGTCAGCCGCGGTGGTTTCGACTCATCGTCGCCCTGATGGGACAGGATCGCTACGACCTCCACGAGACGACGGCCCGGATCGTTGGCTACGCGATCCAGTCGGGCAACCGCGTGCTGGAGCTCCTGGCCGATCCGGAGTTTCCCGGACTGGATCGGGAGATCCTCGCCCGTGTCTGCGGCGAGGCGATCGAGAACGACCGTCAGGAGATCCTCTACGAAGCGGGCGCATCCGATCCGATGCACGCCGCCGTCGCCGGCGCCGACGCCGCCGCCGGGGGCGTGAACTCGGGCGATCGGATGATCGTCGCCAAGGTGTTTCGCCCGCTCCAGCTGCTCGAGGCCATGGCACCTGCCGTCGCCGCCAGGGTGACCGAGGCCGGGATCAGGGAAACCCTGGAGCTTGGCCTCGATGCCCCGAATTTCCGGGGCTCGATCATCGTCGCCGACGGCAAGGCGAGCGTGCATGCCGGCCGGGTCGGACGCAGCTATCTGCGGCTCTCCGCAGACGAACTCGCCCGGCTCCTGCTCGGCCAGTGCGATCCGCACGAGGCCGCAGCGGCGGGGCGGCTCGAGTCGTCGACCCAGGTCGCCCAGAAACTCGCCTCCCAGCTCTTCCCCCGGGTGCCGCTCTGGTGCCCGATGTGGGACGACCTTCCGGCCTGACGATGGATCCGGCCGCGGCGAGCGATGGGCGATCGCGGCATGGCGGATGCCTCGGCCGGATTGCGTTTGCGGTGGTGCTCGCGATGGCGACGCCGGCGGTCATCGCAGGGCCCACTGAGACGAAACCCGCTTCCGAAACGGAAAAAATCGATCCGCCACGAAGCCTCCAGGAACAGGCCGAACGAACCCGCTCGGTTGCCTGGGGCCACTGGGGCGACCAGCCCGACCGATACGACGCCTGGTCGAACCATTCCAACCGACTGATCCCGGTCTACACGTTCGGGATCGGGCTGGAAGCGGTCTCCGGCACGAACAGCATCTACCGGGATGCCTCGCGGCTGGAGCGGCTCTTCGGCCGCCTGCCCGAGGCGACGCTCAACCCGGCGGCCGAATATTTCGACCAGACCGACATCCACCGCCTGCAGCTCGACGCGGTCGCGGCCGGCAAGAAGCATGTCGTGCTGGTGGTATTTGACGGGATGGACTGGACCACGACGCGAACCGCCGCGATCTCGACCAGCGGCACGGTCGCCTACGCCGACGGCCGGGGGAGAGGCTTTGCATTTCAGGATTACCGGGGCGTGGCCACCGACTTCGGGTACTGCGTGACGAGCCCTGCCAACGACGGCACGAAGTTCGACGTCGACGCGCAGACGCTGACAAATCCGGGCGGCCGCACCGGCGGTGGCTACGACGCGACCCGCGCCGGCCCGACCCCCTGGTCTCGGCCCGCCGACCTTCGCTACCTGATCGGCCGCAGCCGGGAGCGGCTCCACGCCGTCACCGACTCGGCCGCCTCGGCGACGTCGCTCTGCAGCGGACGCAAGACCTACAACGACGCGATCAACGTCGATCCAGCGGGCCTGTCGCTCGAGCCGATCGCCGTGACCCTGCAGAAGCGGGGCTTCGCCGTCGGCGCCGTCTCGAGCGTGCCCGTCTCCCACGCCACTCCGGCCTGCAGCTACGCAACCAACGTCAGCCGCGACGACTATCAGGACATCGCCCGCGACATGCTCGGCGAGCGTTCGATCTCCCACCCGAAGGATCTGCTGCCCGGCCTCGACCTGCTGATCGGCGGCGGCTTCGGAGTCGATGTCGCCACCGACGACGGCCAGGGCCGGAATTTCGAGCCGGGCAACAAGTATGTCGCCGAGTCGACGCTGCGTGCGATCGACGCCCTCGGCGGCGGCCGCTACCAGTTGGCCCTGCGGACCCCGGGCCGAAAGGGGGGCGAGGTGCTCTCCGAGGCGGTTCGCGAGGCGGTGTCGAAGGGACGGAGGCTGTTCGGCTTCTTCGGAACCGCCGAGGGCAACCTGCCGTTTTGCACGGGCGACGGCCGCTTCGATCCGGTCTTCGTGCCGGCTGCTGACGGCGGCGATCGGCTCAAGAAGAAATACTCGCCGCCGATCAACTACACCCCTGCCGACATCGCCGAGAATCCGTCGCTCGCCGAGATGACCCGGGCCGCCCTCGAACTGCTCGGCAGCCGCGACCGCTTCTGGCTGATGGTGGAGGCCGGCGACGTCGACTGGGCATGCCATGCCAACAACATCGACAACTGCATCGGGGCGATCCGGAGCGGCGACGCGGCCGTGCGGGCAATCTTCGAGTGGGTCGAGGAGCGAAACGCCTGGAACGACACCGTCGTGATCGTGACGAGCGATCACGGCCACCTCTTCGTGCTCACCGATCCCGCCGCATTCGCGAAGTAGGACAACCTGCGCCGACCTGCCTTGGCTGCCTCAGCGAACGGCGCGATTGCGGCCCAGGGCTACCCGCTCCTGCCAGCGGAGCACGAGGATCGTGGCGATCGTCGCCACCACGATCTGCGTCGAGAGCGCGGCGATCGGAATCCATAATGCAGGGTCGTAGTCGCCGAGATTTCGCCACATTTCAGGCACCCCTGGCCCCTCGCTCCGGCAGCCGCGATGAGCCCAGTAGCGTGGCGAGAAGAGGATGGCGAGGATTTTGAGCAGCCCGCCCTTGATCGGCAGGATCGTGGCCCCGAGCAGGATCTGGGGCGTGATCAAGAGCGGCACCGCGAGCACGCCCTTGTCGGTCGATCTGACGCAGGCTGAGACGATCAGGCCGATCGTCGCGCAGGCGACGGCTGCGAGCCAGTTGCAGGTGCCGGAGACGAAGGCGCTGCGGCGATAGATCGCGGCGGGCGCGTCGCCACCATGGGCATGTCGCTGGCGGGGTTCTATGGGCCGGATACCTCGTCCGGAATTCTGCCGAAGCCGCATGTGCTCGGGTATTACGCCTGCTTCTATTTCTATGGCGTCGCCACATTCGCAGCGGAAGGCATCGACACGCGACTGGGCCGGCACTGGAAGTTTCTCTTACCGGTGGCCGCGGTGCTCTTCGTGGCCGGACTCGCGACGATGAACGATCGCACGCTCGCCACCATCCTCCAGCCCGCCTATGCCTGGACGATGGCACTGGCACTGATCGGCCTGTTCCATCGGTTCTTCGCGGTGCCGCGGCCCGCGATGACCTGGCTGGCCGACGCGTCGTATTGGATGTATCTCGTCCACGTGCCGCTGGTGATGGCAGCCCAGCTGCTCGTCCGGCAGTGGCCGCTGCCCGCGGAACTGAAGTTCTTCGTGATCCTCGCCATTGTGACGCTGCTCCTGCTTACGAGCTACCGCTGGTGCGTGCGATACACCCCGATCGGCAGCCTGCTCAATGGGCCGCGAGCATCCCTTGCCCGCGGGCCACAAATGGACTAAACTTAGCCTAGTCCTTCGGCACCCAAATCATGGGTGCCTGAAACCCGATGCAGCGAGGGATGCCCCCATGGCCACGGTCGTCAACATTCATCAGGCCAAGACACACCTCTCGAAGATCGTCGATGAGGCTTCGGCCGGCCGGGAAGTGATCATCGCGAAGGCGGGCCGAAAGGTCGCGAGGCTGGTGCCGATCGAGCAGAAGCCGCGGCCCAAGAAACTCGGGGGGCTCAAGGGACGGATCAAGGTGCCGAATGACTTCAACATGCCCCTCGACGCAAGCGTGATCGCTGCCTTCGAGGGCCGATCGTGAGCAGGATTCTACTCGACACCCATCTTCTGCTCTGGGCGGTCGCCGATCCACGGAAACTGCCGCCCGGCGCCCGAAATCGGATCGACGCCGCCGAGGTCTATGTCAGCGCGGTCTCCATCTGGGAGGTGAGCATCAAGGCCGCCCTTGGCAAGCTGTCGGCCGATCCGGCTGAACTCCTGGCGGAGATCGAGCCTGCGGGGTTCACGCTTCTGCCGGTCAGCGGCGAGCATGCCGCAGCCGTTGCCCGCCTGCCGGCGGTTCACACGGATCCGTTCGACCGCATGCTCGTCGCCCAGGCGAAGACGGAGCCCCTTCTTCTCCTGACGAACGATTCCATCCTCGCCGGCTATGGCGATTGCGTTGAACTGATCATGCCCAAGCGGCGGCGCACCTGACCATCGGCCTGATCATGGAATAGCGGGACCGCAGCCAAAATCGGCGGTGTCTCCAGCCAGGCCCGTTAGTACCGCTGGTCGTCGGGATCGTAGTCGGGCGACAGAGCGACGTTTCCCTTTGGATCAGCGACATACTTGAAGCGGTGGTCCACAAGCCGCCGGAGCAGCCGCGACCGCGAGATCGTGAAGTAGAACTTCTTGAACGACTCGCCTTTGGCATCGAGCGGCTTCTCGGAGGCGAACATGAACATTGGTAGCAGCATATCGTCTTTGATCGTCTCGTTGTGCCAGACATTCCGCGGTGGATCAAACGGGTTTCGCGGGTTGGCGGAGGAGTTGTCGAAGGAACACTCCGCGTCGAACCGCGTGCCGGCCGGAAACCGGCGGGGCTGCTTGAGGTTGTAGGGTGACTGCCAGTTGTAGTCCCACTGGGGCACCCGCAGGAGCAGGAGCGGCTGCTTCTCGAGCCAGAGACCAATCCGGCTCGACTCGGTCTCGAGCTTTCCGGTACGGACGTGGTGCACCTGAGCCGAGAGGTCGCAGCCCGCCGGGATCACCACGGCCGCATCGTCGGGAGCGACCGTTGCCCGCACCCCGGGCACGTAGCCGCTCACGAACGAGGCCCGCGGCTGCCCGTCGTCGCGAACGGGCGGCACGCGAAACCCGATGCCGTGCGAATCTTGAAAGCCTCCCGCCCGGTCGTCGGGATGGCTGAAGCCGTCGCGGCCGCCATGCTCCCGCACGGCTTTCTCGGCCGTCTCCCGCGGCAGGTGGCCGACCAGAGCGTGGTGCACCACCTTGCGGTTGCGGGGCAGGAACTGGATCGCGCGAACCCGCAGATCCTCGTCGCGATTGAGCGGAAACATGATGTTGCGGTAGACGTCGTTGCCGTGAGATCCAAGTTGGGTCAGTTCCGGCTGTTCGAGGACGATGTCGGGTGGGCCGAGATCCTCCTGGAAGAGCGAGTAGTCGGGCAGCGGCGCGAGGTTTGGCGTGTCGGTGGCATCGCCCTCCGGCTTACCGGCCGCCACCCACGCCCGCAGCATGGCGACCTCGACGGCTGTCGGCGGTTTCGTCACCATGAAATCAAGGTCACTTTCGATCTGCGCGGGTGGCATCCGTCGGGCGGTGATCTCCTCGAGGCCGAGTTCGACCCACTCGACGGCGTCGTCGTAGCTAAGAAGGCTGAACGGGCCGGCCTGGCCGGGACTGTGGCACTTCTGGCACTGGGCGTGCAGGAAGGGGAGGACGTCCCTGAAAAACGTCGGCGTGTTCTTGTTCGTGGCCGAGGCGTTCGGCGGTCCCACCGGCCGCTCCGGCCGATCGAGCGGGCAGCCCGCGGCCTTGGTCCGCGGCTCGCGGATCTCGCGGCCGGCAAGAAGATCCTGGATTGCATTGGCGAGTTCCGGCCTGGCATCGCCGGGCGTCATCACCCCGCGGATCTTGTAGCGGTCGTCGATCCGACCTGAGTAGCGGATCCTCCTGTCTCGATCAACGATCACCACCTCGGGCGTGATCGTGGCGTCGAGCGCCTCGGCCAGATGAAAGTCGGTGTCTGTGGAGATGGGAAACGTGATGCCGTAGGTCTTGCGGTAGTCCTCGATTTCGCCGGCGTCGTCGCATTCGCAGACCACGCCCACGAAGCGAATACCCTTTTTGGCAGACTCGACCGCAAGTTTGCCCAGCACGGGGCCGTATTCCTGCGCGAGCGGGCAGGCGGGATGGAGAAACGCGAAGCAGACGGCCCGGCCGTCGGGGCCGAGAAGATCGGCAAACGGAATGGTGCTGCCGTCTGCCGCTCGCAACCTGAGGCTCTCAGCCGGCAAGGGGGCGGACGGATCAGCCGCCAGAATCGCACCGGTGAGGAGCCATGGCACCAGCCACAACGGGGCCCGCATCCAGATCATCCGTGGCCTCTGGCGCCGGCCAGCCACTCGTCGGCCCACCTGCGGACACCATCGACACCCTTGCGGTGGCAGAAGTCGCCGAGGGTTTCACCTGCCTGCCGCTCCGCCTTGTAACAGGCGAGGACGGCCGTAATCTCGCCCTTGAGATCCTCGAATGGCACGACGTCCTTGTACTGTTCGTTGAGCCTGTCGCCGAGCAGACGGCCGCCGAGGAACAGCGTGTACTTGCCGAGCGTGCGGCCGACGATGCCGATGTCGGAGTTGTAGGGCCGGGCGCAGGCGTTGGGGCAGCCGGTCATGCGAACCGTGAAGGCGTCGTTCGCGAGGCCGAGTTTTGCGACCTCCGGCTCGAGCGAGTCGATCAGCCCGGGCAGCACACGCTCGCTCTCGGCCACGGCGAGACCGCAGGTCGGCAGCGCCACGCAGGCCATGCTCCAGCGACGGAGCGTGGAGATCTCCTCGGAGGTCTTCACGCCATGGTCGTGGAGGATCTTGGCGATCCGCTCCCGGTCGGTGATCGCCAGATCGGTGAACAGCAGGCTCTGGTGGGCGGTGATCCGCACTCCCGGCCTGAGATCGTGGAGAATCCTCCGCAGGGCCGTCTTCAGCCGGAACCCCTCGCGATCGATGACCCGGCCATTCTCGACATTCAGCCCATAGAAATATTTTCCGTCGCCCTGCGCGAACCAGCCGATGTGGTCGTCGAAGCCGTGCACGTCGGCCGGATGGCAGGGAGCCAGCGGCTTGCCGAAGTATTCCTCGACCTTCTTCCGGAAGGCGTCGAGGCCCATCGTGTGGATCGTGTACTTGAGCCGGGCGGTCTTGCGGTCGGTGCGGTTGCCGTAGTCCCGCTGCACCTTCACGATCGCCTCGGCGATCGCCAGCACGTCCTCGGGGGGCACGAACCCGAGCCGCTTGGCGAGGGCCGGAAATGTCTTGGCGGCGCTGGGCGTCACGCCCATGCCGCCGCCGGCGAGCACGTTGTAGCCGAGGATTTTTCCGTTTTCGTGAACGACGAGGAAGCCGAGGTCGTTGGCGTAGATGTCGGTGCAGTTGTCCTCGGGGAGCGCGAAGGCGGTCTTGAACTTTCGCGGCAGGTACGTCGGCCCGTAGATCGGCTCCACGTCCTTGTCAGCCGATGTGCCCCCCGCGAGCGTCTTCTCGCCGGTGTCGGGATCGGTGAGCCAGATCTCGTAGTAGGCCCGTGTCCGCGGGGCGAGGTGCCTGGCAAGATTGTCGAGCGTCGCCTGCATCTCGGCGCGGACGGGATGATTGTGGATCGGGGCCGGGCAGCACATGATGTTTCGCTCGACGTCGCCGCAGGCGGCGAGCGTGGTCAGCTGGATCTCGTGGACCCGCTGCATGAAGGGCTTGAGATCCCCCTTCACCACGCCATGATGCTGGATCGACTGCCGCGTGGTGAGCCGGATCGTGCCGTTGCCCACCTCGTCTCCAAGATCGATCGCCGCGAGCAGCTGGTCGGCCGTGAGCTTGCCGCCCGGCACGCAGGTCCGGATCATGAACGAGATCTCGCGAACGCTCTTGGCCCCCTCCTTGGCCTTCCGCTGCTCGCGGTCGTCCTGCTGGTAGGTGCCGTGGTTCTTGAGCAGCTGGATGCTCGGCTTGCCGAAGCCGGGGGCCCCGTCGACGAGTTCCTTGGCGATGTCGCCGGCCAGGTAGTTGCTGGCTGTCTTGGCCAGTTCGACGGCGGTCGGCTTGGCGGCGGGGACGGCTGTCGAGGGCGTCTCGTCTGACATGGTTTCCTGCGGCTTTTCTGAAGGGCAGAATGAGTGATCGAAGTAGAAGCAGAATAGGCGATTCCGGCCGCGGGGGCGATATCTTCCCGCAGCAGACAAAAAGCCCGCCTCGCGGACCCGTGTGGGACAGGCGGCACAGTCCGGCGGAGAGACACGGGAACTCAAAGCACCTGGAGCTTCGCTGGATACACTCGATTCCATGGGCGTTCGCTCTTTCCTGCAGGGGCACCTCTGATGGGCCATTTTCTCTTTTTCCTCTTCGTCGTCGCATCATGCCTGCTCTGGTCGGCCGCCTGCACGGCCGCCGCGGCACGCACGCAGCGGCCCTGGCTGCGGTGGCTGCTCGAGGCTCTGGCCGTGCTCGCGCCGGGCGTCGCGCTCGCGCCATTCGTAGCCTTCACGGCATTTCTCGCCTTCGTGAAGCAGATGCCAACCAATTGGTTCGGCCCCACGTTCGCCACGTTTCTCTCGGCCCTCATCGGCGGCGCCTGGATCGTCCGGGCTGGGCTCGGGCGGTCGCACTACGCACCACTACGGTTTTCCTCGGAGCCTGTGCCGCTGGCCGCCCGCTGGCCGGTCGTCGGGCTGGCGGCGAGTTTCGTGATGGCCAAGGCGGTCGCCTTCGGCACACTCCTGATCCTCGACAACGCCGTCGCCGCGCAGGCGCCGTATCTCCGCCTGGAGGCGGCGCAGATCATGCAGGCGAACCTGCCGCCGGCAGTCGCCGACGCCGACAACGCGGCCACGCTCTACCATCAGGTGCTGCCGGTGATCGACGCCGAACCGACGTTCAAGGACGATACGTCGCCGGTCTGGGATCGCACCTTCGAGATCACGAGCCCCCGGGTTGCCGAAGTGTTGGCGAGACACCGTTCGACGCTCGACGTCATCCGGCGGGCCGCCGACATCGATGTCTGCAGGTTCCATCGCGACTGGACGCGGCCGTCGATCGCCATGCTGCTGCCGGAAATGCAGTCGCTGCGAGAGGCAGCCCGCCTGCTCGCGTTGGCGGCCCGTCGCGAGGCGGCCGACGGCAATCTGCCAGGCAGCCTCCGCGACGTCGTCCGACTCCAGCAGATGGGCCGCCATGCCGCGGCCGAGCCGATGCTGATCTCATCGTTGGTCAGCATCGCGATCGACACCATGGCCCTCGACGCGCTCACGGAAGTGCTTCCCCGCCTCCGGAAGGCAGACCTTCCGGCACTCGACGCCGAGGACATCAGGGACCTGGTCGCGACGGTCCCTCCGATCTCTCGGCCGTTCTACGGCGAGGAGGCCTTCGGATTGGCAACGCTCGCCGACATTGCCGACGGCCGGCTCGATCCGACCGCACTCAACCAGGCCATGGGAGGCATGGTTCCGGTCTGGTCATCGCAGCTGGCCATGCCCGTGCTGAGCCTCTTTCGGAGTTTTCTGCTGCCGAACGACATTGCCGGTTACCGGTCGATCATGAACCGTTACCAGGCTCAGATCACCTCTCACAAGCGTTACGCCGACGTCATGAATTCTTCGAAGGAGATCGAGGAGGAAATCCGCAACCAGAGTCCTGGCATGCTCTCGTCGCTGCTGGTTCCGGCGCTGGGGAGCGTGGTTCGCGCGCATGCGCAGGCCGAGGCCCGGCACCGGGCGGCCGCGGTGCTCGTGGCCGCCACACGGCAGCGACTGGAGACGGGAGAACTGCCCAAGTCGCTCGACGATCTGGTGCCCAACCCCCTGTCCACGGTGCCACGCGACCCCTTCACGGCCGACCAGCCGCTGCTCATGAAGTGGGGCAACGACTCGCTGCTCATCTACTCCATCGGACACGACGGTGAGGACGACGGCGGCCCGGCCGCCCCGGGAGCCGAACGGGTCGAAGGCAACGACGACATCGGGCTGCAGATAGCGCTCTGATCGGTTGGAAAACCAGGACTGACGCTGCCCGATGTGGGACAGGCTTCAGCCTGTCATGCCCGATGTGGAATAGGCTTTAGCCGTACAG
>Ga0209401_1001509_pt1 | contig 15396 bp, 9 predicted proteins | sample M_140807_MF_Meta_FD_187318 | JGI IMG/M metagenome (GOLD analysis project Ga0209401, IMG submission 187318) | Freshwater microbial communities from Lake Montjoie, Canada to study carbon cycling - M_140807_MF_MetaG (SPAdes) (version 2) | ecosystem: Environmental > Aquatic > Freshwater > Lake...
AGCGGCATTGGCGGCACGGGAGGGATCACGCACCACCTCCCGGGAGACCTCGCGGCCGTTTTCCCGACTGGCCTCACGAGCCCCGTCGCGGCCCCCATCACGCCCCCCGTCGCGCCGACCGCGCGGGGCCGGGCGATTGTCGGGTTCGGCATCGGCCCGACCCTTGTAGGCCGGTGTGCCGGCCGGGGCGGGCTGCACCAGACAGATGATCAGGGGTTCAACCTGCAGTTCGCGGCGCAGGCGCCGCTGCAGACCCAGCTCCACCTCCCGCTGCACGCCCACCCAGTCCACATCAGGGGCCTTGCCACCGGTGTTGCGGGAGAGCTGGCTCCAGCGGTTCTCGAGCACCCAGGTGATCTCCCGCTCGGACCAGATCGAGAGCTTGCGGGCATCGGCGGTGGTGACCACGCCCCTCAGGTTGACGCGGGGCGGGGCCGCCATCACGCCATCGGTGGTGATCACGGCCAGCAGAGTGATCACGCCGTCTTCGGCCAACTGCTGCCGCTCCTTGAGCACGCGGGCATCAACGATGCCGTTGCGGGAGGCGTCGAGCAGCTCGATGCCAGCCTTCACCGGATCCCCCTTGCGGATCGAATCCGGGGTGAGTTCCACCACATCGCCGTTGTCGATGATCAGGGTGTGGTCGGCCGGCACCCCCATCGACTGGGCGGTCTTGGCGTGGGCCACGAGCATGCGGTGCTCACCATGCACGGGCACGAAGAATTTGGGCCGCGCCAGCGCCAGCATCAGCTTGTGGTCCTCCTGGAAGCTGTGGCCGGAGACGTGAATGCCTTCGCCTTTGCCGTAGACCACCTTGGCGCCCAGCATCATCAGCCGGTCGATGGTGTTCACCACCGAGATCGTGTTGCCCGGAATCGGGCTGGCCGAGAAGATGATCGTGTCGCTGCTCTTCACCTGCACCTGGGGGTGTTCGCCGCGGGAGATCCGGCTCAGAGCAGCCAACGGCTCACCCTGGCTGCCGGTCATCAGAAGCAGGGTTTCACGATCGGGGAGATCGCGGATCTGCTTGATTGGCACAAACAATTCATCCGGGGCACGCATATAACCCAATTCGCGCGCCTTGGCGATCACATTCAGCATGGAGCGACCCAGCAAGCCCACCTTGCGGCCGTTCTTGAGCGCCAGCTCGAGGATCATCGAGACCCGATGGATCGAGCTGGCAAAGGTGGTGATGATCACCCGACCCTCAGCCTGGGAGATGTGGCGATCGAGGTGGGGGAACACCGAACGCTCGGGCGGGCAGAAGCCAGGCAACTCAGCGTTGGTGGAGTCGGAAAACAGGCACAGCACACCCTTTTCGCCGTAATGGGCAAGACGGGCGATGTCGAAATGTTCGCCGTCCACAGGAGTGTGGTCAAACTTGAAATCTCCGGTGAAAACGATCACCCCAGCCGGAGTGGTGATCGCCAGCGTGTAGCTGTCGGCCATCGAGTGGGTGTTGCGGATGAACTCCACCGAGAAGTGCTGACCCACTTTCACCACCTCGCGGGGTGAAACGGTCTGCAGGATGGTGCGGTCCATCACCCCCGCTTCCTCCATCTTCCCGGTGAGAATCGAGAGGGCAAGGCGGGGCCCGTAGATGATCGGAATATTGAAATTCTTGAGGTGGTGGGGAATGCCACCAATGTGATCTTCATGACCGTGGGTCACGATCATGCCGCGGATGCGCTTCTGGTTCTCGCGCAGGTAGCTGGTGTCGGGGAGCACCACGTTCACACCGTGCATGCCATCGCTGGGGAAGGCCAGGCCGGCATCCACCAGCATCAGGTCATCGCCGTACTCGAACACGCAGGTGTTCTTGCCGATTTCATGAAGACCGCCGAGCGGGATCACGCGGAGGGCGGGCTGACCCTTGGCTTGTCCGTTGTTGCTGGTTTGGGATCCGTTCAAATTGCTCATGTAGGGACAGGAATGTGATGTGAAACGTGGATGACGTGTGAAACGAACCGGAGTGATCGGGGATCTGGACTGAGGATGGAGTTGGATCGCCTCCGTTCAGGCTGACCTGAAGGGGAGGGTTGGTCTGGAACGGCCGAGGTTCACCGGGCCGTTGGGAGCCGTGGCGTCAGGTGGGACGCAGGGCAGCCAGGATGGAGGAGAGGCGTTCACGCACGGTGCTGTCGGCGGCGACGAGGGGAAGACGGGGTGCCCCCACAGGCCAGCCACTGAGTTCGAGGGCGGCCTTGACGGGGATGGGGTTGGAGGTGCAGAAGAGGGCCTGAAACACCGGCAGAAGCGCTTCGTGGCGGGCCAGGGCCAGGCTGTGGTCGCCGGCCAGGAAAGCCTGGATCAGCTCGCGGATCTGGGGGCCGGCCACGTGGCTGGCCACGCTCACCACGCCCACGGCGCCCACCGCCAGCATCGGCAGGGTGAGGGCGTCATCACCGCTGTAGATGGCCAGTCGATCGCCCCCGCAGAGCAGGCGCAGGCGGCTCACCTCCTCGGTGGTGCCGCTGGCGGCCTTGTAGGCCACCACGTTGGGCAGATCCAGCAGGCGAGCCGTGGTCTCCGGCGCCAGGCTGCAGCCCGTGCGGCCAGGGATGTTGTAAAGCATCAGCGGCAGATCGGGCGCCGCCGCGGCCACGGCACGGAAATGGGCCTCCAGTCCCTCCTGAGGAGGACGGTTGTAGTAAGGCACCACCACCAGAGCCCCATCGGCACCGAGGGCGGCCGCCTCGGCCGTGGCTTCGACTGCCTCGGCGGTGCAGTTGCTACCGCTGCCGGCCAGCAGGGCAGCCCTCCCGCCCACCGCCTCCTTCACGGCGGCGAAGAGGGCATGTTGCTCAGCCCAGCTCAGCGTGGGGGATTCGCCCGTGGTGCCGCAAAGCACCAGACCATCCGAGCCCTGGCGCACCAGATGGTCGGCCAGGCGGGCGGCGAGCTCGAGATTCACCGAGCCGTCCGGCGCAAAGGGAGTGACCATCGCGGTGACGACGCGACCGAAGGGGGCTCCGGGGCCGGCGGCCGTGCTGATCGCGGTGGCGGCTGGGGATGCGTTCAAGCGGCGTCCTCCTGGCAGAGCAACTCGGCGATCTGGATCGCGTTGAGGGCCGCCCCCTTGCGGATCTGGTCGCCGCAGAGCCAGAGCTCCAGGGCATTGGGCTCGCTGAGATCCTGGCGGATGCGGCCCACGGCCACCGGATCGCGGCCGGTCACATCGGTGGGCATCGGGAAGCGGTTGGCGCCGAAGTCCTCAATCAGCTCAACGCCGGGAGCGGCGCTCAGCAGGGTGCGGGCCTCCTCCACGGGGAAGGGCTCGCTGAATTCGATGTTGACCGCCTCGGAATGGGCCCGCAGCACCGGCACCCGCACACAGGTGGCCGATAGACGCAGATCCGGCTGCTCCATGATCTTGCGGGTTTCGTTGAGCATTTTCAGCTCCTCTTCGCAGTAACCGCTCGCCTCCAGCGGCGAATTGTGAAGGAAAAGATTGAAGGCCAGGGAATGGGGCAGCACACTGCTCACCGGCTCGCCGCCATCCAGCACGGTGCGGCTGAGCTCACGCAGTTCCTCCATCGCCCGCGCGCCGGCGCCGCTCGCCGATTGGTAGGTGCTGATCACCACCCGCCGGATCGGCCGCCGGGCCGCGAGGGGGGCCAGGGCCAAGGTGAGCAGGATCGTGGTGCAGTTGGGATTGGCAATCACGCCGCGGTGGCGAAACGCCGCCTCGGGATTCACCTCGGGCACCACCAGGGGAACCTCGGGATCCAGGCGGAACGCGCTGGAGTTGTCAATGAGCACGGCGCCGGCGGCCACCGCTTCGGAGGCCCAGGAGCGCGACACCGATCCCCCGGCCGACGCAAGCACCAGATCCACCCCGGAGAAGCATCCCGCCTGCACCGGCTGGACCGTGAGCCGCTCGCCCTGCCAGGACACCTCCTGACCCGCCGAGCGAGGAGATGCCAGGAGCCGAAGCTCGGCCACTGGAAACCGGCGCTCCTCCAGCAGGGCGAGGAGCTCCTGGCCCACGGCTCCGGTGGCACCGAGCACAGCGACCCGCAGGGGACGACGGGGTAGCCGGGCTCCCGGGTTCTGAAGGGCGGAAGGGGCGGTGGCTGTCAACGGACCTGGGAACAACGATGCGGGGAGAGGTGGAGGCTCAGAAGGTGGCCTGCGCTGGCGGGCCCGACCTACCGGATAAGAAGCTGGCGGGTGCTTGGGAGAGAAGCAGGTGAAAACAACGGTGGAAGGGGACTGGCGCGACCGAATCGGGGTGCTGGCGGCGCGATGGCGCAAAGAACAGGTGGGTAGTCGGGACAGCCAGGGCTGCCTGATGGGATGAACCGGATTGCCCGGGGCTGATGCTCCGGGGAAGGAACGGGATGGCGTGAAGGCCACACCGCGTTCTCCTTCTTCAAGTTCTCCTTTTTCAAAATGATCCGTTCCGTGTTGTTCAGGAGCGGAAGGGCTGAGCGGATGGCCTCAGGGGATGAACGCTGGCCGTGGAGGATCTGGAGTTGGTGGGACTTGGGATATCAACACGCCTGTGCGTCGGAGCCACAATACGCGCTCCCTTGCCGAAACGGCCACTTTCTAGGATCGGCGATTGCTCCGCCGACCGGCCCCGTCCATGAGTCCTGCCGCCAGTTCCGCTCCCGCCGCCTCGGCCGCCAGCCCAACCGGCGCAGGTCTGAAGGTGAGCACCCAGCCTCGCCCGAACAGCCGCCTGGCGGTGGAGGTGGCCGTGCCGAGCGGCCGTTGCCGCAGCAGCTACGAGCGGGCCCTGGAACAGCTGAGCCGCAGCGTGAAACTGCCTGGATTCCGCAAGGGGAAGGTACCCCGCGCCGTGCTTCTGCAGCAGATCGGCCCCCTGCGCGTGCGGGCCACCGCCCTGGAGGAACTCGTGGACAGCGCGTTCCGCGAAGCGATGGACCAGGAAAAGATCCCGGCCCTCAGCAGACCGGTGCTGGAGGGGGGCTTCGAGGCGGTGCTGGAGCGTTTTGAGCCCGACAGCGACCTGAGCTTCACCCTGGAGCTCGATGTGGAACCCAGCCCGACCCTCAAGGCCACCAAGGGGCTGAAGGCCGAAGCCGAACCGGTGGCTTACGACCCGGGCCGGGTCGATGAACTGCTGGAGCAATCCCGCCGCCAACTCGCCACCCTCGTGCCCGTGGAGGGGCGTCCCGCCACCAGCGGTGACGTGGCCCGGATCGCCTTTGAGGGCAGCTTCACCGACAGCGGCGACGCGATCGAGGGCGGCAGCAGCGATGGCATGGAGGTGGAACTGGAGGAGGGCCGCATGATTCCCGGCTTCGTGGAGGGAATCCTGGGCATGGCCACGGGCGAGACCCGCACCGTGAGCTGCACCTTCCCGGAGTCCTATCCCCAGGAGGATGCCGCCGGCCGGGACGCCTCCTTCAGCATCACCCTGCTGGACCTCAAAAGCCGCGAACTGCCCGCCCTGGATGATGCCTTCGCCCAGCAGGCCAGCGACCAGCCCAGCCTGGCCGACCTGCGGGCCGACCTGGAAAACCGCCTGAAGGAGGACGCCGAGCGGCGTCACCGCGGCAACCGCCACGAGGCCCTGCTGGAGGCCCTGGTGGAGCAGTTGGAGGTGGAGCTGCCCGAAACCCTGGTGCAGGAGGAAATCAGGCAGCTGATCGAGCAGACCGCCGGCCAGATCGCCCAACAGGGCATGGACGTGAAGAAGCTGTTCACCCCCGATCTGGTGCGCAGCCTGATGGACACCTCACGGCCGGAGGCGGAGCAGCGCCTGCGCCGCAACCTCGCCCTGCGCGCCCTGGCGACCGCCGAGAAGATCGCGGTGTCCGAAAAGGACCTGGAGGCCAAGCTGCGGGAGGTGAGCCGCGGTCTGAGCGAGGGCAACCGGATCGATCCGGCGCGTCTCCGGGCCGCCGTGGCCGACGATCTGCTGCGGGAGGCGCTGCTGGAGTGGCTGGAGGCCAACAGCACGATCACCGAGAAAGCGCCATCGACACCGGCGGACCTGGACGGCGGCAACGCTGAGGCCTCCGCCGAAGGCTCCGCGAAAGCCGGCAAAGCCGGCAAAGGCGAAAAGGATGGGAAAAAAGAAGGGAAAGAAGGGAAGGAAGGCAAAGGCAAGGCCGCCGGCAAGGAGGCCGGTGGCAAGTCCACCAAGGCCTGATAGGGCAGCCGCTGACTGACCCGCCGACCCCGAGCCGGCGGCAGCGGGATCCACCCCAGCAACGGAGCCCATAGATTGCCCCCAGGTTCAGCCTTGCGAGTCCCCGCCGCGTGATCCATCCCCCCGCCGACGACCAAGCCCCTGCCGCGACCCCGCGGGATCCCCATGGTCTGGGGGCTTTCGGGGGCATCGGAGGCCTGCGCATTCATCCGGTCCACAACCGCTGGAGCGGCGTTCGCCCCTGGAACGGCCTGAGCCCAGCGCCCGTGGCCAGTCCAGGCGTGCTGCCCACCGTGGTGGAACAGTCCGGCCGGGGTGATCGCGCCTTCGACATCTATTCCCGCCTGTTGCGCGAGCGGATCATCTTTTTGGGCACCGGTATCGATGACCAGGTAGCTGATTCGCTTGTGGCCCAGCTCCTCTTCCTGGAAGCCGAGGACCCCGAAAAGGACATTCAGATCTACATCAATTCCCCGGGCGGTTCGGTGACCGCCGGCCTGGCCATCTACGACACGATGCAGCAGGTGGCCCCCGATGTGGTGACCATCTGCTACGGCCTGGCCGCCAGCATGGGGGCCTTCCTACTGTCGGGAGGCACCAAGGGCAAGCGCCTGGCCCTTCCGAACGCGCGGATCATGATCCACCAGCCCCTCGGCGGCGCCCAGGGCCAGGCGGTGGACATCGAAATCCAGGCCCGCGAAATCCTTTACCTCAAGGACACCCTCAATGGGCTGCTGGCCGAACACACCGGCCAACCGCTGACGAAGATCGCCGAAGACACCGACCGCGACTACTTCCTTTCCCCGGCAGAGGCGGTTGAATACGGCCTGATCGACCGCGTGGTCGACGACACGGCCTCCTGATCAGACCCGGCGCCACGGGCTTCCACGACTGCGGTCCGCTGGTCACCGACCCGGTGACTTTCTTAAGGAACCGCTGACGTGCCCCCCCTTCCAGGTGATGCTGAACCCAGGAGTGGATCCCCCACTCCCGGAACCCCCACCCATCAGGCTGTCCCCCTCCCTTCTGGCCAGCCGCCGCGTCGCCTCCGCCCGTCACCGCTCCCGTTGCCTGATGCCGAAGTTCGATGCCCACCTGAAGTGCTCCTTCTGCGGTAAGTCGCAGGACCAGGTGCGCAAGCTGATCGCCGGCCCCGGTGTGTACATCTGCGACGAATGCATCGACCTCTGCAACGAGATCCTCGATGAGGAGCTGGTTGAGGGCCATGGCCATCCCGCAGGCCGCCCCTCTCCGGAAACGAGCCGTAAGGGCGCCGGCAAGAAATCGAGCAAACCGGCCCCCACCCTGGCCCAGGTGCCCAAACCCCAGGAGATCCGGGGCTTCCTCGATGCCCAGGTGGTGGGCCAGGAGGACGCCAAGAAAGTGCTGGCGGTGGCGGTCTACAACCACTACAAGCGCCTGGCCTGGCAGGGTGATGGCAAGGGAGAAACCGACCGCAGCGCCACCCGCCTGCACAAATCGAACATCCTGCTGATCGGCCCCACCGGCTGCGGCAAGACCCTGCTGGCCCAGTCGCTGGCGGAGATGCTCGATGTGCCCTTCGCCGTGGCCGACGCCACCACCCTCACCGAGGCGGGCTACGTGGGGGAGGACGTGGAAAACATCCTGCTGCGGCTGCTCCAGAAGGCCGAGATGGATGTGGAGCAGGCCCAGCGGGGGATCATCTACATCGATGAGATCGACAAGATCGCCCGCAAAAGCGAAAACCCGTCGATCACTCGCGATGTCTCCGGCGAAGGGGTGCAGCAGGCCTTGCTGAAGCTGCTGGAAGGCACCGTGGCCAACGTGCCGCCCCAGGGGGGGCGCAAGCATCCCTACCAGGACTGCATCCAGATCGACACCAGCCAGATCCTGTTCATCTGCGGTGGCGCCTTCGTGGGACTCGAAGATGTGATCCAGCGGCGGATGGGCCGCAATGCGATCGGCTTCCTACCCGAGGGCGGCCAGGGAAGGCCCCGCCACGGCAAGGAGCGCCAAACCGCCGAAGCGCTGCGCCACCTCGAACCCGATGATCTGGTGCGCTATGGCCTGATCCCGGAGTTCATCGGCCGCCTGCCGGTGACCGCCGTGCTGGAACCACTCGATGCCAGGGCGCTGGAGGCGATCCTCACCGAGCCGCGCGATGCCCTGGTCAAGCAGTTCCAGACCCTGCTGAGCATGGACAACGTGCGGCTGGAGTTCGAGAGCGGCGCCGTTGAGGCGATCGCGATCGAGGCCCACCGCCGCAAGACCGGCGCCCGGGCCCTGCGCGGGATCGTGGAGGAGCTGATGCTCGATGTGATGTACGACCTCCCCTCCCGCCGCGATGTGACCACCTTCACGATCACCCGGGAGCTGGTGGAACAGCGCAGTCGGGCCCAGGTGGTGCCGATCGACCCCACGGCCGAGCGCGGCGCCCAGGCGAGCGCCTGAGCACCCCTCGACCAAGGCCGCAACTTCGGCGAGAAGACGGGGCCATCATCAAACCGGGTGACCTGCACGGAAGCTGGGCTCAGCCTGTGCACCGAGGGCTGCTTGGCGAGACGCTTTGCAGAGGTTCTAGCTGAAAAGGCAGGGAGAGCAGCCGGGAGGGGAGGTCAGCGGGGCGGATGGGGCATGAGCGCCTGGTTGAGGCGGAGCTCAGGCCCGGGCTGGGGTGGTGCAATCCCCACCGGCACTGGGGGCCGTGGTGACCGAAGTCGGCGCGATGCTGACTGAGATCCAGCCCCTCGGAGGCCGCCCCAGCCTTGGCCCTCGCCGACCACCTCCAGGCCCCCCGCCAGCACGGCCTCTTCAACCACCACGGCATCGACCTGGGCGACGGCACGGTGGCCCACTACCTGGAGGGCCGCGCCATCCTGCGCAGCCCCCTTGATGAATTCAGCCGCGGCCAGCCGATCACGGTGGTGGACTACCCCGAGGAGGAGATCTCAGCGCCGGGGGTCACCGTGCGGCGGGCGATGGGGAGGCTGGGGGAGCAGAACTACAACCTGCTGTTCAACAACTGCGAGCACTTCGCCCACTGGTGCAAGACCGGCCGCCACCGCAGCTCCCAGGTGGAGGACTGGCTCCACACCGGCAGCCTGGGTGCCCTGGCGTTCGGCCAGTTCGTGCCGGCGGCCCTGCTCACCGGAGTGCGCATGCTGCTGCGCCAGGGGATCACCCTGGAACCTGGCCATCTTGAAAAAGGAAGGGAGCTGGCCCTCAACACCCTCGAGCAACTCGATGGTCTGCGGGCCAAATTGCAAGGAAGGCTGGAGGAGGAACTCGCCAAGGCCGAATTGCGCTGGGGCAGCAACGAGCAACCAAGTGATCAGTTCGTGCAGCTCCGGCTCGCCGCCCAGAAGCTGGCCGATCAGCTCAGCCAGGTGGAGGAACTGGAGGCAAGGCTGGAGGGAATGCTGCAGCGCAGGGAAGCCGCCGAAGCAGCCCCGCCTCCCCAGCCCTTGCTCCAGGACCACCAACCCTGATCCTCGGGATCCCTGAGCACGCGATCATCGATGCTCGCCAGGCGGTGCCGGATCAGACCCGATCCGCATCGGCTCGCCTGACAAGCGAGAGCGCGACCTCCGGATCAACCGCGACGGGCTGGCAAGCGCGACAATGCCTCCATGATCCCGGCCTACCAGCCTCTCCACCACAAATACCGCCCGCAGCGGCTGTCGGAGCTGGTGGGGCAGGAGGCCATCGCCGCCACCCTTGGCAACGCCCTGCGCACTGGGCGGATCGCACCCGCCTACCTGTTCAGCGGCCCGCGCGGCACCGGCAAAACCTCCAGCGCCCGCATCCTGGCCCGCTCGCTCAACTGCCTTGCCAGCGACGGTCCCACCCCTGAGCCCTGCGGCAGCTGTGAGCTCTGCACCACCATCGCCGCCGGCAACGCCCTCGATGTGATCGAGATCGATGCCGCCTCCAACACCGGCGTCGACAACATCCGCGAGCTGATCGAGCGCTCCCGCTTCGCGCCGGTGCAGGCGCGCTGGAAGGTGTACGTGATCGACGAGTGCCACATGCTCTCGACCGCCGCCTTCAACGCCCTGCTCAAGACCCTGGAGGAGCCGCCGCCGCGAGTGGTGTTCGTGCTGGCCACCACCGATCCGCAGCGGGTGCTGCCCACGATCCTCAGCCGCTGCCAGCGCTTCGACTTCCGCCGCATCCCCCTGGAGGCTCTGGAGAAGCACCTGGGCTGGATCGCCGAACAGGAGACGATCGGCATCACACCCGAGGCTCTGCAGGTGGTAGCCCAGCGGGCCCAGGGCGGCCTGCGTGACGCCGAGAGCCTGCTGGATCAACTCAGTCTGCTGCCGCCGCCGGTGGAACCGCTGGCCGTGTGGGAATTGCTGGGGGCTGTTCCCGAACAGGAGCTGCTTCAACTCGCCCGCGCCATGGCCGCCGGCGAACCGCTGGGGGTGGTGGAGGCCTGCCGCGACCTGATGGATCGGGGCCGCGAGCCCTCCGCTGTGCTTCAGGGCCTGGCCGGTTTGCTGCGGGATCTGCTGCTCGCCGGCGTGGCGCCCGACCGCCTGGAGCTCACCAGCGTGTCGCCAGCCCTGCGGCCGGAGCTGCCGGGGGTGGCGCGCTCGATCGGCAAGGCCCGCCTGCTCCACTGGCAAGCCCAGCTCAAGGGCAGCGAGCAGCAGCTGCGCCACAGCGTGCAGCCACGGCTCTGGCTGGAGGTGCTGCTGCTGGGCTTGTTGGCGGAACCGATGGCCGGGACCGAAAGCGGCCGGCCCGCCGGCAATGGTGCAGCCCAGGCTCGCGGTGCTGACGGAGTGACGCGGGAGCCAGGATCCCCATCCCCGACCGGGGCAGCAAGAACCCAGGGCGGCCCCACAGGGATGGCAGCCGCCGCTCCGCAAGCCCCCGCGAATGCCGGCCAAGGGGGGGGCGCCCCCGAGGAGCAGCAAATGGCGCAAAGCGTGGCCGAAACAGCAGCCCCTCCAACCAGCGCACCGCAAGCTCCGCCCAGCGCCAACCGGAGTGACCTGCCCAGTGCGGCTCCCGAACCTGTGGCAGAAGCGACGGCGCAGAACCTCGGCGAACTCTGGCAGCAGGTGCTGGCGGGGCTGGAGCTGCCCTCCACCCGGATGCTGCTCTCCCAGCAGGCCCATCTGCATCGCCTCGACGAGCGCCGCGCCGTGGTGCGGGTGTCCGGCAACTGGATCGCGATGGTGCAAAGCCGGCTTCCTCTGCTGGAGGGCGCCATGGCCAGGGCCCTCGGCAGCCCCAGACAGGTGACCCTGGAGGCCGGGGAGACGGCCCGGCCGCTGGAGCCTCCCGCCTCTGCAGCACCGGAATCGCCGCCCATCGTGGCGATGGCGATGGCGCCCGCCGATCCGGCTGGATCAGCCCCTTCCGCGATGATCAGCGCCAGCGCCACGGAGAGCGCCAGCGAACCGATGGCCATGCACCCTGCCGCCGGACCTGGAGTGGGTGCAGATCCGCGGAGCGCAGCCGAAACGGACTCCGCTCCGGCCCAACCCATTGGCAGGCATGCGGAGCCCCAAACCCCACCGCTTGCAGCTTCAGGCCCTCCGCCCATCCATGAGCCTTCAAGGCTGGATCAGAAAGCCCGCCAATTGGCGGACTTCTTCAACGGCGATGTGATCGACAACGTGACCGGTCCCTGAACCCCCGCCTGATCCGTCCTGGGGTTGCTGCGTTGGCCCGGAAGATTCGCTGGCCAGGTTGCGGGCTCGGGAGTTGCTTCAGGGTCCCTCCGCAGCCAGAGGAGCGATCCCCTCGGTGATCCCTTCGGCATCGAGGCTGGCCTCCAGAGCGGCAAGCGAAGCCTCCTCCTCGAGGCCCTCTTCGCCACGATGCACCGTCTTGGCCCAGACCAGCTTCTTGGGCAACAGAGCCATCTTCAGGGTGACCCAGGGGATCACCACGAACCAGTGCAGCAGATACGCCATCGCCAGGGCGATGTGAAGGGGGGTGGGGGCCGGCAGGGGCGGTCCCTCCGAGCGGCGGCCGCAGCCGGCGGCGATGGAAAAACCGGAGAGGCCGAGCGCCACCACCGAGAACGGCCACATCCCAGGCGGCGTGCGGGTGAGCAGGGCGCCGGCCAGGTCAGCCACGGCCATCACCGGCAGCACGTACTGGAGAATGAAAAACGCCAAAAGATCGCGCTTCTGGGCGCCATTGAGACGATCGGAAATCAGCTGGTCGCCGTAGTCGAGGAAGCGCTGCAGGCCCCCTTCAGCCCAGCGCTGCCGCTGGCGCCACAGGGCTGGCACCGTGAGCACCGCCTCCTCGCACACCGGCGGATCCCAGAGCACGCCCACCGGCAGGCCGGCCAGCAGGAAGCGGAAGCTCAGATCCAGATCATCGGTGATCGTGGCCTCGTTGAACCCGCCGGCGGTGTGCACCGCATCGCGCCTCAGGAGCTGGCCGTTGCCGCGGAGTTCGGCCACACCGCCGCGGGCCAGGCGACCCTCCTGGATGAAGGCATCAAAGGCCATCTCCATCGCCTGGGCGCGCGTGAGCCAGTTGACCTCGGCGTTCACCTCGGCCTTGCGCAGCTGCACGGCCGCCCAGCCTCCCGCCTCGGCGTAGGGAATCAGGCGCTCCAGCAGGTCGGGCTGGAGATCGGCGTCGGCGTCCAGCACCAGCATCCAGCGGCCCTGCAACTGCTGCAGCACCAGATTCAGCGCCCCGGATTTGCCGCCACCGGCATCGCGGCCGCGGCGCAGGACCCGAAGCTGGGGATGGACCTCCTGAAGCTCAGCCAGACGCTGGGGAGTGCGGTCCTCGCTGCCATCATCGATGACCCAAAGGCGCAGCCGCTCAGCGGGCCAGCGCAGCCGCAGCACCCGCTCCACCAGCCGCGCGATCACCGCCTCTTCATCGCGGGCGGCCACCACCACATCCACCGAAGGCAGGGGGGCAGGAATGGCATCGGAAAGACCCGCTGAATCAGCTCGGGTCCGGGAGAGGGCGACGGAGCCCTGCTCCCCACCGGGACCGAGGAGCTCATCCTGCGGACGGATTCCGGGAGGCTCCGGTTTCCCGGCTCCTGAAGACGCAACGGCCCCATTCCAAGAGCCCTCCGTGGTGAAAACAGCGGCTCCCAGAGGCCGGAAAAACACCGTGCGCACCGCATGGGCGCCGAGCAGACCGGCCAACCCCACGGCAGGCAACAGCCTTCCCCAGGGACCCAGGCCGTGGGGCAACAAGCCAGCCAGCCCACAGGCCAGCAAAAAAAGAGCGGCCTTGGCGCGACGGCGATCATTGGAGCTGCCGCCGCCCATGCCACCCCCAAAACTAGAGCAACTCTAAAGCTCTCCTGTCACGGTAGCGAAAGACTCCCGTTCCACCGGGCGACTGACGCCGACAGCCTTGCTCCTGCGCGAGCAGGGCCACAAGCAAGGGCGGCGAGGGGGATGGGGCGGGCAGGGAAGCAGGGGGCCTGGGCGCTGCAGCCTGGAATCAGCCCCCGCTCCGCAGGGAGGCCCCGATCGCCTCCAGGGGCTCGAGCGCCGTGCCGGGGTAGTAGTGCAGAAGGATCCGCTGGGCGCTCCAGCCACGCCGGCCCAGATCGATCGCGCCGGCCTGGGAGAGCCCGGCCCCATGGCCGAAGCCACCGCCCTCGACGCGCCAGAGACCCGCTCCGGCCGGGGTGAGGGTGAACAGGGTGCTGGGCAGGTCCCGCAGGGTGCGGCGGATGGCGTCGCGCCGCAGCACCACGCTGCCGGCGGTACCCCCGATCTGCAGGGCCACCACCCGGCCACTCGCCCCCCGCTGGAGCACCTGCAGCGTCTGAACCTGACCCACCTCCGATCCGCGGGCCTGCAGGGCAGCCCCCAGGCGGTCGGCTGTGAGCTGCCGCTGCCAGCGGAAGCGGGGATGGTCGGCGCCATAGGCCCCGCCATCGCCCTGGAGCAGCGAGGGCAGGGCGCTGGCAGCCAACGGCAGTGGCCAGCGGCCCGCCGCGGCCTCGGGAGCATCCACGAACGGCCGCAAGTAGGGCACGGGCTCCGTATCCCAGGCCTCCTCCAATCCCGCCGCCACACCACCGTTGCTGGCGTGATACACCGCCTGGATCGGCTCGGCGCCTGCGGTGAGCACCTGCCCCCGGGTCGCCGCGATCGCTGCCCGCACGGCGGCGCTGGCCTGGCCCGGGTCGCTGTACACCTGGCACTGGGTATCGGCGCAGAGGTGGAAACCATCCACCCCGTAGCGGGAGCGATTGCGCAGGGCCCAGGTGCGGGCCAGCACCGCCTGGGCAGCCAGGGCGGCCGACGGCGCCCCGGCGCCGATTTCATGGGGCACCACCCCCTCGAGATAACGCTCGAGGGGCACCTCCTCCAGCAGGCTCCAGCCGCCATGGGCATCCGCCAGCAGCCGGAACGGCCCGCCGTAGCGGCCGTTCTGCCAGAGCAGTCCAGCAGGAGCCTCGATCCGGATCGGCCCCTGAAGCGCCACAGCGCCCTCCGGGCGACGGAGTTCCAGCACCAGACGCCGGGTCTCACGGCGCTCCAGAAGGCGGGTGGGGAGATCCGCCGGAAGCGGGCTGTCCGCAGCGGCCCACACCTCCCACTCCGCCGGCCGGGCGATCCGGGGCTGGGCACCGGCGGCCGCCCAACGCCGGGCCGCCGCCTCGGCGCTCTCGTAACTGGCGAACGGCCCCAACACCCGACGCCGCAGGGTGAACGGCTGGGCCAGGGGCAGCCAGCGCCATTGCAGCGTGAAAGTCGGAGCCGCAAACCGCTGGCCGGCCCCATCCACCAGGGTGAGCGCACCGGCGGCGGCCTGGAGCCGCAAGGGCGCCGCCTCGGACGCCTCCGAAGTGGAGGTGGCCTTGGGGCCGAGGCGGGCGGCCAGGGCCACCCAGAGCACGGGCTGATCGGCCTGGATTGCCGGGGGCGGCGAAACGGGCCAGTGGAGCGGAGCGCGATCCGCCGCCAAGGGCGCACCGCTGCCGGAGGGGAGGGGCGGAAGCGCGGGGGGAGACAGCGGCCGGTCCGAGGCCTGACAGCCACCGCTGAGCAACACCAGGCCCCCCAGGAGCCAGCAATGCAGCCGCAGCCGCGGCAGGGGGCCAAGCGGACTGGTGGGGTGCAGGGGGCGGCGGGCCATCGGCGAGGAACTTGGAGAAGGGTTCGGTCGCGTCGTACTCTGCTTGTTTGTGCGTGTGCCGATCGCAATGCCGAAGCTCAAGACCCGCAAAGCGGCCGCCAAGCGGTTCAAGGTGACCGGCAGCGGCAAGTTCGTGCGCCGGCACGCCTTCCGCAACCACCTGCTCGACCACAAGAGCCCCAAGCGCA
>Ga0209401_1001510_pt1 | contig 15395 bp, 24 predicted proteins | sample M_140807_MF_Meta_FD_187318 | JGI IMG/M metagenome (GOLD analysis project Ga0209401, IMG submission 187318) | Freshwater microbial communities from Lake Montjoie, Canada to study carbon cycling - M_140807_MF_MetaG (SPAdes) (version 2) | ecosystem: Environmental > Aquatic > Freshwater > Lake...
GCCGTCTAATTCGGCCTCTAGCGTGCCGGGGCGAATAATGGATACCAAGTCAGCTAATTCCTCAATAGAGCGAGGCTGCGCCCTTTTTGCCCAACTGGAACCCAATCTGGACTCCAATTGAAAAACTCCCTTGGTTCTTCCGCTGCAAATCAAATCCCAAGTCGCTTCGTCGTCAAAATTTTTGATATCTTCAATTTGAACCATTAGTTCCTCTTATATAGTAATATCCATAGGAGTGTCTGCAAATGACTTCTCAAAATTAGTCTTAGAATTTAACTTACGCTGATACTTCATAAATCTGACAAAGATATTTGCAGTGTCAACAACATCGTAGATAGCATTGTGAGCATTTGCTTTGCTCTCTTCGGGGAACCCAAAGAACTCTCTAAGATATCCCATGTTTAACTTCTTAACTGAGTCGTTATCTTCAAACCATCCAAATAGCACATCCATCATATCTACTTTATAAATTTGATGAACGAGCTTTTGCTTTCCGGTTTTTTCTTCAGATGGCCCATACATTTGACAATACCTATTTAAGATTGGCATATCATAGTTATTGATATTAAACCCTACAGGAATTGGGGCAAAGTATGGAGACCCCTTCATATTAAACTTAGTTACAAAATTAGAGAACTGTTGCCAAGCAACTTTAGGCCCGACAGCTTTTTCTAATTGTTCGCGAGTTTTGCGTGTTACATCAAGAGCTTCTTGTTCAACAGGATCAAACCCCGCTTTAATGGCTTTTTCGTCATCAAACTCAGGACGTACTTCAATATCAAATACTCCACCCGGCTGAAGTGTTAACTTCTTACCATGCAATACGATTGCTGATATTTGAGTTAGCTGACACTTATTAGGGTTTTTACCTGTAGTCTCAAAATCGAATACTAAAAAATCACGATTGCTGTTTAGTGACATAGGTTTTTCTCAATTCTAAAAATTTATCAATAGCTTCATTTAGGTCGTAAAATATTTGTGAATACTTATTATTGTGGACTTGGTATATTCCATTCTTCTTCTCTCTGTACCAAGGAACATGATTTCTAAGATCAGACAAGCTCAAGTCTTTAAAATCAATGTCATTACCATCCCTGATAACAGTTGCGTAGTCTAGAAATTTTTCCTTCATGTTAATCCTTCTCTGTAATCTGCATAATTTTATCTAGTAAGTTAATCCCAAGCACATCAAATTTAGTCAAACCAACCTTATCCAAGTCATGCATTTCAAATGCGACTAATCTATGACCATTCTTATCTGTGATAAGAGGTGCATCATTGATTAGATCCTCGTTAGAAATAATCACTCCTGCCGGATGTTTTCCTTGAGATTTATAAGTTCCTTCTATTCTTATAGCCAGAGAGAACAAATCTGACAACTCACCAGATAAATTACCCTCCTTATCAATTCTACACCACTTTTCAAGTTTCTTTGGATCATTTTCAAGAGTCCATCGAATAACTGATTTTATATCCATTTCTTCCAATTCATCCGAGATGCTAGCTTCTTGTGGTAAGCTCTCAGTGATCTCATTTAGCTCACTAAAAGACAAGTCCCCATAAACTCTAGCAACATCCTTGACTGCTGATCGACCTTGCAGACGCCCAAATGTAATCATCTGGTAAACTCTTTCATTACCATACTTGTTCTTGATATAATCAATAATTTCATCGCGGTGAACGGATGGAACGTCCATATCAATATCGGGCAATGAGATGTTGTCTTTGGTAAATCGACCAGCATTTAAAAATCTAGAGAATAATAAATCGTATTTCATAGGATCAATATCAATAATCCCAAGTAAATATGACACTAAACATCCACCAGCACTTCCACGTCCCGGTCCCGGTAGCCACTCATTCTTTCTTACGTAGTTAATAATGTCTTGCACAATTAAAAAGTATCCAGATAGTTCAAACCCATGAATAACAGACAACTCATATTTAATACGGTCAGTGTATTCCCTCTTCTTATCATCTTTTAAATGCATAAGTTTTGCTCGCCAGCCATTTCTACATAATTGTGTTAGATAATCATTTTCAGACATATCTCCACAATCTACGCGAGGCAGTTTAGGCTTAGAAAGAATGCTATACTGTTGCAGTTCAGAATATAACTGTTTAGTTCCAAAGTATTGCTTTTCGCTAGGTATAATCCTATCAGTTGGATGAAAGAAATAATGATCGGATTCGAAGAACTTTTTATACTCCCCCATATCCACATCTTTAGCTCTTTTAAGCGTAGTTTTAAAGTTAAGACATAATACCATCCTATGAAGAATTGCATCATTTTGTTCAGCATAATAAACTGGCATAACTGCTAGTTGATCTTCTGTATAAAATTGCATGTCTTCTTTGGCATATTCTATCTTTTCCTTAGAGGCTAACTTAATTAAAGCTCTGTATCCTTTTAGAGATTTAGCAATGTAATACCCATTATCGGCTTGCATTCCAAGAATGGGTACGATCCCAGCTTTATTCATGGCATTGAAGAAATCAACAACACCACTAATAGTTTCAATATCGGCAATTAAGCAATGTGTATAGCCTAATTCTTTACATTTTTTAGCAGCTTCATCGGGCTTGATGAAACCTTTCAATAATGAATAGTGTGTTGTTATCACTGGCAATATCATTCAACTGCTCCCGGATCTTTATATTTCCCAATTGTGAACCCCGGCTTAGAACAATTCTTAACCGTTTCTGTCATCCCTATGGTTTTTAACTGGTCTTCAATATAGTGACACATTGTAGTATCTGTTCCGGGCCAATTTGTCTTGTAGTAGTGACAAAGTTTTTGACATTTGAAGCTAGCTCTTTCTCTAGATATTGGTTTTGGAGTTTGATTTAACACAACCTCTTTAAACATTTTTTCTAGATATTTTATAAAGTTAGCGTCATCTTCTTTATCAAATGCCAGTGAGAACGGACCTCCATCTCTGCAAAAGAAAATAGTCATAATAGAGTGCCTATGTTTAGGATACATTTTACTAACTGCGTAATGATATAGCAATAGTTGTGTATCCTTCATAAGTTTATCATAATCTTTCTTCTCTCCAGTGGCCCAGTCCAGTCTTTGACCCGTTTTCCAGTCGATTACCTCTATTGTACCATCTTCCATCTCAGTTACAAGATCAATTGTTCCTTTAATGGCGAGATTTCCAGATAATTTTTCTCCAGACGGCATAACATAATCAAATTTAGCCCAGTCTTCCAAAATTGGGATATCAAAGTGGGGTTCTGTATCAATCACCTTGCGATTACGTGGGTCAAACTGTCCTTTATTGTATGCTAACGTATCCCATACCATCTTATAACAAAACTCATAGTCTTTTTGGTTAAACTCATTATGAGGCGATCCCTTTTTATAGAATTCAAAACTTCTGTCCAGAACAGAATTTACAAAATCATCTGTATACAATTGCTGTTCTGTAAAAGAGAAGTCACCCAAGGGTTCTTGAGTGACTTTCATTGTGCTTCTTTTGTTAAACTGGGTTCTCTTTTTACATATGGCTAAGGTTTCAAGTACTGCGTGCGTTATCGTTCCCAAATCTGCTTTTTTTCCCGAAGGAGAATAATGACCAAGAACGTAAGTCATAAAGTATTGAAGCTCGCAATATTTCCAATTATTTAAACTGGAGCTTCTAAAGTATGTTGTTATCATTTGATTGTCGTGACGTTCTTTTTGCGGTCAAAAGATTCTCTTCTTGGGGGTATTACTATTTCGTTATTAAACCATTTCCACTCTTCTAAAATTTCTAGAAGTTTGACACATGATTCTTGAATGCTTAGATTTTTAGTGTCGATAACTGCGTCAAATCCATCGTAATTATCAAGCTCTAGTTCGCTTGTGTGAGAATCTTCACTTTCAATTGATCTTGTCAATCTAATGACTTTGCCGCCAGCATCCTGAATAGCCTTTATTTCATTTTCAAATCTAACATCCGTCACTACAGCAAAATGAGGCTCTTCACTTAAAATGTCTGCAATAGCTTTATTCGTCCAAACATCAGGATAAATTTTACGAAAAATCTCAGTACCAAGATACTGAATGAATTCTCTTACAGTCATAAAACCAGACTTGCCCTTAATTTTTGTTGGCATATTTTCCCATTTATACTCCAGAAGTGTATTCTTCTGCTCGTCTGTGCCATACAACAGCTCTCTGTCAATATTAAATAGTCCAATTGCAATTTCTTTTAAAGTAGTTGCAAAAGCGTAATGTTTAATAAATGGCCACACACTATCCATAGCCCAGATAGAGAACTCAATATCTGTCCGAGTCACATCAATTTCGCCCATGCCTCGCTGGTCTTTTCCATTATCATCCTTGATCATTGTATCAACAATAAGTTTTCCGTCTTCCAGAATATCAAAACCTTCAATCACGCCGAATGACTTTAATTGATATCCATGCAAAAAATTACAAAGCGTATTTTTACCTGATTGCTTTTTACCCGAAAATGCTAAAATTCTTGACATTAAAATAATCCCTTTATTTGAGGTTTGAGTTCTGTGTTGATTTCTTCAATGGTCATCTCTCCGATGTCCTTTTTAGATATTGTTGGCCTGTAATAATTAAACCTTCTTCCACCTTTTGCCTTTATGCTTTCGGCGGCTTTTTCTCCAGCTTCGTCAGTATCAGTCAATATAACAATATTAAATATTGCCATTTCTTCTAATGCAACTAGTTGATCTTCGCTTAGATCTGATCCAAATATACCAGCACAATTTTTAATTCCAGCTTCGTATAGTCTCCAAACGTCACCCTGTCCTTCTACAAGAACAACAGTATTGGTTTGTTTAATATATGGCATAGTTACCCATACACCATATAGATAAAGAGCTTTCTTGAAGCCCTTACTATTAAACCATTTTGGCTTAATTTCATTATTTAAAGCTCTACCAGTACACCCTGCATAGCTTCCATCAATATCATAGATAGGAACAACGGCTCGATTGTGCATCTGTTTATTAGGATTATAACATTCTCCGACATCAAAAGCCACAAGAGTTTCTGGTAAATAACCTCTTCCTATATAATATTCAGAAGGAATACTTAGATTACTTATGATCTGATTTCTAGATAGATTTAAGTTTATCTTTTCTGGCTTTCTATTTACAATTTCGTTAACTTTATTGATTTCGTAAATAGTTTCGCTTACTTTTTCTTCTGGTATATCAAGTATTTTTTTATTTAAAAATGAGAGTGCAAAATTAAGTGATTTATAGAAATTCACCTCTTTGCCTTCCTTTTTAGACAAAACGCCTCTGATAAATCCTATCATGTTTTGACCGTAATCTTTTTCGCAACAATGAGTCCAGCATCTCCAGTTTCCTTTGGTTTTAGATCCATCTGTAAATATGCAAGCACCTTCATCGTTATCTCCACCGTGAATTGGACATGGAAAAGTTACCCGATTTGGGAACTCTACGAAGTCAATTTTTAGAGCTTGCATTAAAGAAGGAACTTTGTCTGATAGTTCACTACAGATTGAATAAATCTTCTCCCGGCTCACCTTCTCGTATTTCGAAGTCTGTGTCTTCAAAGGCATTTGTTGCCACTCCATTCTTGATTTCATCTCTTGTATGTCCCTCAGACAATTTTGCAATTGCCCCGTTCATCTTGATATTGATATAATTGCCATACTCAAGTCCTGAACCATGACGAGCTTTAACGATGACAATTTTCCTATTACCGTTTTCATAGCCATCATCTGCCATTTCTTCATCGCTTTTTACTTGAAATTTAGCAACTGTAGAAGCAAGCCATTGCAATCTATCAGATTGTGCAATTTCTTCTTCTCTATTTAATTGGACAAATGATAAACATGGAATATCATATTTAATACAAAAGTCATTCATCTTAGTGATCTGAAAGCCGAGAGCTTGGTATTCCTGCATAGCGGCTCCAAGTCCAGCAGAACTCATCAATTTAAAATAGTCATAAATAACTAGACAATCTTTTGTTCTGCCGTTTTCATCAAATCCAACATATTGGTGTATCCACCTTTTAATAATGTTAAGGATATTGTCAAATGGTTGTCCTGCAATTGATATGTAGTGATATGGTATCTTTTCAAGATATTCTGCTGCTTTAATAACTCTATTTTTTTCCATATATTTGCTTGCAAAACTTCCTTTGGCGATATCATTAATTTTAATACCACTAATTTTAGCCAACATACGATTTCTTTGGTCTCCAAGATCCATTTCTGTATCTAAATAAAGACATGGTATGTTATATTTGCCAGATACATAATCAGCAACATTCGTAGAGATAACGCTTTTACCTACGCCCGTTCTAGCTCCTATTAGAGTGACTGACTTTCTTCTCAGTCCACCTCCTATAGCTTCGTCGAATTTTGGGAATCCGGTAGGAATGCCCAGATAATCAGTAGGGTTATTGATAAGGTAATCGACATATTCATTAATATTTTCACCGATTAAAACTGTCTTATTGTTCTGTTCTTTGTAGGCTAATGATGTGATTTCCATAATAGGATTTTCAATCATACCTATAATATCTTCGATGTTTTCATCACCTGTAATTTTAGCAAGTGATTTATCGCATACAGATAGAGCTTTTTTAATATCTCTCGCTAATTTTAACTTGGTTAACTTCGCTGCAAATTTAGGAATATTTTCCTTGTTGATTGGAAAATTAAATAACGACCGAATAAAACTTAATTCGGTCGTCTTGTTAATTAATTCGTATACACCCAATTTGTTTGCAGTAGCGAAAAGACTGGAGAATTCGATATTCTGATTACAATTAATAATATCTTGAAGGCATGTAAATATTACTTGATTTAATTCATGACTAAAATACTCTGGTTGTAAGAAATCAAGTTCAACATAGACCTCTAAACCGTACTGGCAAATTCCTGCGAGTACAGCCCGTTCTATGGGTAAATTCATTAAAACTTCATTTGACATTATTTGCTACCGCCTTACAAAAAAATATAAAATCATCATCAGATAAGCTTTGTTTCATCATATTTATTCTTTTATGTACCCATTGTACATTATCTGTCGTATATCCTTTTTTAGAATCTATTCTGTCTAGTGATGCTGTAGTATTTTTTTTTGCATTCACTCCATCTTCAAGCCCAAACCCTATAGAGATTCCACTTAATTTGCATTTTCTATTTTGAGATTCTAGTAATTCCCATAAATCTTCTATATTTAGATCAAATTGGATGCCTCTAGCTTTTGCATCTCGTTTTATCTTAGACCAAATAATTCCCGATATGTCTTTGTAGCCTTTTCTGTTGGGATGACTTAATTTATAATCTTTACTTTTAAATATACATCCGCAACTTTTTTGATTGCTTTTGAAAATTTCATAAGTATTTAATCTAAATATATTTCCACAATGACATTCGATATTCCAATATCTCTCTTTTTTCTTTGTTGATACATCTAAATTTAAAACTTTCATATTATTCCATTCATATCCAGTTAAATCTTTAGAATATCTTGATTCATATACAATATTATTTTGTTTGATATAACTATATATAGTGAAATGATGCTTGCAACCTTTCATTTTCATTATATCTTGCACAGTATACCCTTCGTTTAATAACTGTTGTACATCTGAAAGATCATATTTTTTATTAGACATGGTTAACTCCTATATTACCAAATACCAGAAAATATTAATTACATATATTAATACACGGTATTTGATAATATAGCGTCAATATATATTAATTCACTCCATAAAACTTCTTCACAATCCAAGGTAATTGATGATAAGCAGAAACTATTTTATCTGCCTGATCTTGTGTTAATTGGCGATTTTCTAAGGCTAGATTCTTTTCGGCGATCAATTGATTAGTTGCTTCAAGCAAGCTCTTGTTCGAATCTAATATATCGTCAATATAACCTTGCGAGTCTGCAAGCTGCAATTCATATTCAAGAATTTGCTTGTCTAATTCATCAATTCGAGTTTTTAAACTCTCTTCTGATGAAGTCCCAAATTGGCGATTGGCAAGTTCATATACATGAATTGTTTCAATCTGGTCAACGGCATTTTTAATAATCTCTAGTTGGTTATAGACATTTAATGGATTCTTTTCTTCGCTCATTGCGTTCTCCTTAAGGGTAAATTCTGTAGATTGGATATGGATAGTAGACAGGTTGATACATTTGAACCTGTACTGGTACATAAATTGTTCTAGGTACAACTATATACTGCGGTTGTTGTACTACGTATTGATATTGGACTACGACTTGTTGAGGTTGCTGAACCACAACTGGAATTTGTGGATTAACCACAAAGAATTGACCTAACGACATTGCCGCTAATGCTACTAGTGTATTCATTTTATTGTCCTGCTGGGACTGGGATAGGAAAGAAAAAATGTCCTGCCAATCCACCAACTAAAAATCCAAATAAGAATGGCACAATGGGCCATTTACGACTGGTATCAAATACTATCCAGCTCACTGTAGACTTTCCTTTCATAACTGCATAAATATCATATGCTATTAAAAAGAAAAAGGTTCCTACTAGCCAAGTGAATGTGAGGCTAAATATTATCTCTGTCATTCAACTCTCCTATGATTGTACTACTGATTATTCTATACGACACTATACAGTAGAATGCTATGAATAGTATGAATCCTATTTTAAGATATGTCAAGTGCCTGAACTCCCAAAGCCTTTGTCACCCCTAGACGTATCGCCTAAATCATTATACGCTACTGGAGTGAAATCGTCAATCTGCTGGATCAGAATCTGGGCAACTTTGTCACCCCTTCGGAAAAATTGTACTTTACCATCATGATTAACAAGAAGAACCTTGACTTCTCCCCTATAAGAGGAATCAATCACGCCAGCCATCGTGTCAATTCCACCTTTAACCGCATGTCCTGATCTTGGCCAGATTAACCCAACATATTGCTTGGGAATTGCCATAGAAATGCCCGTTGAGATCAGTTTGCGTTCTCCGGGGGCTAGTGTTACTAGTTCTTCATCACAGTATAAATCTAAACCAGCATCAAATAAATTAGCCTTGTCTGGCAATTTTGCTGTTTCAGTAAGTAATTTAATTGGTAGTTCACGACTAATAAAAATTTCTTGAGACATATTAAGATTTTCCTTTCAATAAACATGATTCACAGCGATAAAATTCTTTACCCTGTACAAATATTTCATTTACCTTTTCTGATTTTCCACATACAGTACATGTTGCCGAAACTACGGGCGTTTTTCTATTTCTTGGAGCTGGAACAATATTTGGCGTTTTTCCAATTAATTCTGTGGCTTCAGTTTTATCATCTTTAAAACCATTGACTCTTCCAGATACGTTTACAGTTACTTTTCTTCCATATTTAGTATCAATTGGAGATTTATTATCGGTCCTAAATTGATCTATAAAAGAAGAGGAGCTTGAGACTTTAATAAAGTTTTCTCCTTTTTCAATAATATCTTCTTGATCTGGCATAGCGTCCAACATGTCTAAACCCATTTTAATAAGTTCTGGGTCATTTAGGATTTTTCCTTTTGCAATTATTTTTTTTGCCTGTTCCTTAAGATCTGTCATAACTTTTGCTCCTCGATAAATTTTCTAAAACCTTTATTGCAGTTTCCAATCTGCTAGAGGTTGCTTCTGTTGCTAAAATTCTAGCTTCTGCGGTTGTTTTTAAAATTTGTAATTTAATACCGATTGGACTTGCTCTGATTGACATATGATACTTCTCTTCCCACTTGGAATATTTATCATGCTGCATCCCTGTAATTATATACCATATACCTTGATCGGCCCAAGTTTTAACAGCTTTTTCTCTTGCCAATAGAGTGTTTAAATAAGCCCAGTATTGGTTAAGCAGGAATATTGCTGTTTGATAATCTATCACAGACATAGCTTTTAATTCTTCTCTACTTAAATGCAGTATCTTTCCTACTTCATTTACCTTTTCGCCAAAAGAATCTAGTCCATAATCTATATGTTTACTTTCAATCCATTCATCAATACTCTTATGGAATTTATTTATTTTATCGTCTACTTCTTCCACAGTTTATTTCTCCATTCTTCAATAGACTCGTTGTGAAAAAGTTCTATTAGTTCGAATTGATTGATCTCGCACCATTGTTTTTTATCTCGATCTCTCGCTTGAGCCTTATAAAACTCTAATTTATTCGCAAAGAAGAAGTTGTTATATTCTGTGTGTTGCTGACCATGAACTTCTACAATTAATGATCTAACTGGAATAAAAAAATCCGCCTTGAGGGTGGATTTTCTATTGTCTGTTCTAGTTCCCGGCAATACTAATTCTTCAAGAATCCTCTCGTTGGGATATTTTTCTTTTAGAAGTTGTCGAGCTTTATTATGTAGTCCCGATCTTTTTTCAGTGTCAACAATATTATTACTTGGAATCCAAGAATGTTCTTTGCCGTCTAAACCTAGAATTTTCAATACAACATTTCCTTGACTTTAGACTCTAGTAATGTATACAGCTCTTGATGTTCAGTGAGATAATTATACACCTTTTCCTGACCCTGCAATTTAACCTTTTCGTTTTCAATAAAGTCAAGATTATACCACGACCCAGCCACTGAAATTAATCCAAGGTCAATTGCAATCATAAGAATCTCTTGCACTTTATCAATTCCATGACCAAATCTAATCCAGCTATCGCACGTTTTATAAGGCGAGCCTATTGAAGAACATAATACATCCCATGTCACTTTTAACCCAATGACATTTTTATTCTCCTTGGAAGACCCCGCTGCTTCCCACGGAGAGACCGTCTTTACCTCCATGCGTGTATCCGCTTGGAATTGGATCTTAACGCCACCATCGGCCATTTTTGACTTACCATAGCCACTTGTATTCGTGATCATGTGTGTAATCATAATCACCAAACATTTTTGATTTGGAACTGCCTGACCCAGCTTTTTCACAAAGTCAGAAAGAATCTTAGGCAACCCCGGCCTCGTCATTCCACTAATATCTTCATCAAGATCGCGAGAAGGAATAAGGGATGAAATAGAATCAATAACAAGCACGCATCCTTCGTTTTCCTTGTCTAATAGTAATTTCCTTGCAATATCTAGAAAAGTTTCTGCTGCTAGTGGCTCATCTCCAGATCTAATAACTTGAACTAATGATGGATCAATTCCGGGAATTTCAAAGTTCATTTCTTTTAATCGTCCCTCAACGTCAAGATAAATAATCTTGCGACCTAAAGCTTGGCAATTAGCAATGATTTGCATTGTTGTGGTTGTCTTGCCAACTTTTGGTGGACCCGATAGAATTACCCAAGAACCCTCCTTAATACCACCACCGAGAGCCAAGTCAATAGCAGGGCTAATTGATATCGTTTTGTAAGATTTCTTTTGTTCAAGAACTTTATCTCCAGTTGTTAGATAGTCGCCGTATTTTTTTACAAACTCTTTATCTGTCATCTTCAACTTCCTTTAGTCTTTGTATCAATGTTTTCGACCCAAATGTTTTTCTTGGGGCGAACGAACCCTTTGGAGGTTCGATTACTTCTATTGTATCACGCTTTGGAGCATTGTCAAGCGAAAACTTGATTTTTTCTATGTCTGACCTTACGTTCCTAGCTCCCAAAGAAATAGTGTTTGATCCAGCTTTAGATGATGCAAACTTTATTACTGGCTCTTCGCCATATTCTTTAATTAGTTTATTAGCTAAAGACACCTGACGGATATAAATCTTTTTCCATCTTGGGGTATTCCAAAATTTATAAGGCAGAGTCCCAGCTTTTTCGTGCTTTGCTTGTTTTTGGCATACTAACTCTGCAATATACTGTGCGGGAGTGCAAAAGTCTCCGGTTGACGGAGACTTGTATTTGCTTAATTCTGTTCGTTGCTTTGACATGTACAATCATCTCCGCATATTTTATGACGTTTATACATTAGCGAGTCATTTTCAGGAGTCATTAGCCTAACTTCTGAACCTTCTTTTAGTTCAAATTCTGGCCAATAAAATTTAGTAACATCAATTGTACCTTTGTCATTCAATTGTCCAAAGCACATAAATTTAAATACCATACTGTCGTCATCATTTAGATCACGTATGATGCCTCTTGTAATTAAAAAATTGTCTAAGCCTTTATCATCTTTATAGATTGATGTTTCTGGCATCCCCGGACAAAGAACTTTTACCTCTATAATATCTTTGTTATTATTATTACAGTAGAGCTTTAATCTTGTCCAAGGATCTTTTTGATCTGGAGCATCAAAATCAGACCAGACTTGAGTGCCGTCATCTAAGATGCATTTCCACAATATTTCTTGTTTCTCTAATAGAGATAATATATGAGCGTTATATCCTGTACAAATCATTCTTCGTCCCTAATTTTATGAATACACGATTTAATCCTGTCTGACATTTGGCCTTTTCTATCTATTGCAGTCTCATCAGACCTCATAGACGCTTCCTTTGTCATTGCCGTAAACCCACGCTCTTTCTTTCGGGCGAACATTTGATATGTATTTGGCAGCGTGTGCGTATTTTCATTTTGCTCGTCTGTATTGTGGTCAGATGGTTTTTGCTTTGGTACATCTGATGGTAAGACTTTCTTTTTGGCCATATTAGTTTCCTTTGTTGATATATGCACGTCTTGCTGTTGTTAAAAAATATTCTCTGCGTGTAGTTAAATATTTGTATAACTATTGAAAATATCTTCATCTACTTTCTTGAACTGAAAATCGAATGCATTCGTTTTATTCATGTCCATTCCGTATGGATCAAATAGCTGCCCTCTTCCGTGTTTTACATGGTACGTGACACTAGCGTTTTTTCCATCTTCTGTGGCAACTTGTATCGTTTTTGCGACAGCTTTTTCTTCGCCGCAAGCGTTTCCAGCTTTGTCATAGTAAAATACTAAGTTTTGTCTAATAAAGTCAATGCCAATACTTTTTAACTCTTCTTCTGACGCTACTTTATTTACCATTTTTTAGTCCTTCTAATAATTGCTTAACCTTTTGGACACAATCCCATCTGTCAAATCCTTTTACGGTTAATTGTCCTTGGGATGTCATATTGTTATCTTTGAAATCATCTGAGCAGTCTATATGCTCTGGATCAATACTGCCATCTGGCAGCAATCTATGGATAAAAACATTTAATTTTACAATGCCCACATGTGGACCGATGTTTCTTTTGGGTCTATTTATCATAATTTTCCAGTCTCAATATATTTAATTTTTTGTTCTGGAGATAATGAAGCTATCTTTCTAGCCTCTTTCATCTTTTCTTTATTTTGTAATTTTTCCTTTGTGCCATCTTTTGCCATCTTTTCTTCAAGACCATATTTTCCTAACTTTTTGGCGTTTGATTCGGCCAGTTGTCCAATTGTCTTGATTTCCTTATTTATTATAACGGGAGCGCCATCCAAAACCACCTGCAAAGTTTGATTTTTGCAATTTTCGCAAGTGGTTCTAATTGGCTCTTTAATACTATGAAAAGTTTCGTACTCATCTTTACAATGAGTACATCTATAATGATATACTGGCATTATTTATTCCTCTTGCAGTCCTTCGTACAAATCGGGATGATTATTATAATTTTCTTCACTAGCTCTTATCATAAAAGTTCTTAAGCTATTTTTATAGGCCATCTTTCTTTTATCTGTTAAATCTTCTCGTTTTACTGTAAGCTCATAAAAATTAATATAATCTTCGTTGATTTCTTTTGTTTCTATTAATATTTCGCTCATTTTAGATTCACACAGAGCTAAATCTCCACATAAAATTGCAGCAACAGCAATAGGTGCTAAAAATTTTCTCATTTCAACCTTTCTAAAATACGACCAATGATTGGATTACGAACAATATCTGTTGCGTCTAATTCACAAACGCCAACTCCTTGTAATCCAAATAACCTTTCGCTAACATCTTCTAGTCCACCTCTTAGGAATTGTGGAAGATCTGATTGATCCGCATCACCATTAATTACTGCGCGAGAATGCATTCCGATTCTTGTTAAGAACATTTTAATTTGTTCATATGTTGCATTCTGGGCTTCGTCTAGAATCATAAAGCAATCGTGGAAGTTTCGCCCTCTCATATATTCAAGAGGACACATCTCTATTATACCCGCTTCTCTAAATTTTGTCAAAAGCATTTTTCCAATATATTGTTCCATCTCTTCAAGAATTGGCACAAGATATGGATGAATCTTTTCATCTTTATCGCCGGGAAGATAACCGAGACCTCTACCATTTTCAACTGTTGGACGTGTAATAATAATCTTTGCGATTTTATTTTCCAATAGCCAGCTACAAGCCAATCCTACCGCTACTGATGATTTACCAGATCCTGCTGGACCCGTACATACTGTTACGTCATTTTCCACCATAGAAATAATATAATTTTCTTGATTAACACTTTTAGGTTGAAGAATTTTTCTATGTGGGTTGCTAACAGCGGTTGTTCTTGCTTTTTGAGCTTCTTTACGTTCTCTGTATTTTGACATGATTGTTTTTCTCACGATATGGTGAATGTATTATTACTATTTTTGTAAGTGAACTTATAGACCGTATAGCCGTTTTGACCTGCTTCACCTCCACTTCTATCTGAACTTGTTAAGTAATTATTATCTCCAAGATCTATGGTGAGTGCGCCACTAATGCCTAGCTCTATAGATTCATTGTTTAGCTCTCTATAGACTGTATCTAAGTTTACTTTACCATCATTTACGTTCGCTCTATTTAAATAACCACTCTCTGGTAACAAGCCTTCCCACGCTTTATTATTATATTTTAAATAGCCCCTGTCAAGCACTTCAAACGAGCATGATATGTCAAAAGGATATTTTACATACTTATTTGCAACTGTGTAAAAACCACCATATGTTGGGTATTCGCCGTATTCAAAATTAATAGAAACGTCAACTGATCTAAGTATAGCCCCACTAGCCAGCAGTGTCGAGACTTCTCTTGGAGCTTGGGCTAAGAAGAAGTTCTGCCTTCTTTTTGTAGTTCCCGAATGAGGAACAAAATTGTCCTCTTCTGCTTTTTTATTATACTGATAATACCCCGCATCGCCAACTTTTAATACACCTGATTCTAATGAATGCCCAGCAAATGAACACTCTTCTGTAAAATAACCGTCTGTAGAAAATTTATAACTTATAGCATTAAGCACCATGTCTCTACATTTAATACCCACCGGAGTTCCTGTGGGTGATGGTGTTGACATATCTGAAGATGATGTTGGATTTGGGGATATCGTAATGTCTATATCTATAGGGCTTACATTAATGCCTTGGTATGGAAGTATGCCACTTTGTTTGTCAAGTTGTCTAGTTCGAGTGTTTCTGTTTACGCCACTGTCAAGCACTAGTGACTGCGATGTATCTGCAATGAACTTTACAAAATTAACTGTTACGTTTGGTTTTTTATGTAGATTT
>Ga0209401_1001512_pt1 | contig 15385 bp, 20 predicted proteins | sample M_140807_MF_Meta_FD_187318 | JGI IMG/M metagenome (GOLD analysis project Ga0209401, IMG submission 187318) | Freshwater microbial communities from Lake Montjoie, Canada to study carbon cycling - M_140807_MF_MetaG (SPAdes) (version 2) | ecosystem: Environmental > Aquatic > Freshwater > Lake...
AAACATCTACCAATGCTACTCTGTTTGATGGTGGTGTATTTGAGTTAAGAATGGTTTATCGTGCTGCGAATACCTCGTGGTATATAGTAACTGCTTAAAAGTATTATCCCCCTGAATGATGTGGAACAGACATAAGATTCTTTAAAGTTTAAATGTAAAAAGTGTTGTTAGGCAGGTTAGGCAGTTTTCCCAAAATACCCCCCCTTATACCTTTTTTAAAAAAATACCCATAGAGGGGGTAAGTTCTAAAAATGCTTAACCTCCCTAACCTACCTAACACAGCATAAACCCGAAGATATAAATGTTTCGATGAACCCTTCTATGGTGTTTATATTTCCTAAAAAAAAGAAATATAAAAATATGCAGTCAAATACCCCCTCTTTTTTTTTTAACCTCCTTAACATAGGCGGTTTATTGTATTTAAAAACCCCCGATGGTTTTTCGTGGGTTTAATCTACTCAATGCATCAAGTCCATGTTCTTTAAATGGATCAAGGGTTCTACTGGGTATAACAATCGTTTTATCATCCTTTCGAAGAAGGGCGGAAACCGGGTCTAATGCGGTTTTTATATTGATTTCATTTTTCGGTTGTTTCTTAAAAGCATCAAAGGGGCTAACTCCCTTATTATAGGATATGATTTGTTTAGAATCTTTACCGACTGCCGAACCGAGCATCGAACCGAGTGAGTGTCCCACGGTGGTTATATTTTTCGCCCCGTATTTCATCTCGGCTTCTTTCTGTATTTTCTCCGCCTGTTTGTATCGGTCGGTATTCTTTAAATCGCCTCCAAAAGCATAATACAAATCGGTGGCTAAATCTTTCGGGGATTGTGTCCCTCGATGAACCACAAAGGCATCATCGCCGGTTTTATCTTTATAAACCTGAACTCGTTTCCCACTCAAATCCTTATCAATTGCATACCCATTCAAATCCTTTTCAGTTCCGGTATAACTACGCTTCAATAGTTTTTGAATTGTCCCTACACGGGTATTGTTTGAACTCTTCATGATATATATTAATATAGGATATTAATATCTATTAAACATCAAAATAATCTTTAAAATCGCCCCCTTCCACATCGGGGATTATATCATTATCATTGTCTTCGTCTGCCCTATCAATCCATTTTTTACTCTTCATAAACTTCATTACATCATCGGCATTGAACTTATATGTTTGAATATTATGGGGTTTCGATATAACCATCGGCAACTGTAATTCTTCTAATTTGCCGTAAAATGATTTGATATTCTTTTGAAAAGAACCCTCACGATAGAACCCGAAATCCCTACAATATTTTGTATAATCATTGAATAGGTCAGTCCCCTTATATCCATCGGTTTCCCAAAAGGTTATGTTCTCTTTAAATAATGCCAACATGGTAGTTATTTTATGTTCTAAAAACAATACTTCGGGTGGAATGAACCGGCTAATCATTTGAGTATATGCCTTCGTAATCGGGCGTTCTACTTTCCAATTGTATTCACTAATATCCAAATTATTCATATCATCATATAAACACGCCAAGAAATCGGGGCGGTTGAAATGACTACATAATTTCGTCCAAAATGATGTTCCATACATGGGGTCTAAATATTTATCGGTGGTTTCGAATACTACATATCGGCGGTCTTTCGAAAAAACATCAATCGGTATAGGTGTGTGTTTATTTGTAGTAATGATTAAACGGGCGAGGTTCAATATGGTAATAGGTTGAACGAACTTACGATTAAGTGTTATATGGTCTTCTGTAATGAATGATTTGATACGCCCTTCAAAATCAAATGTATCTTTACCTTCGCATTCATTCATTACCACTAATAATTTATGATAAAACCCTTCGGCGTAATCCCCGAAAAAGTCCTTCGGGTTTGCAGATGAAATGAAATGAGATTTACCTAATAGATTCGCCATTACATTAAAGAACACATTTTTACCAGTTCCTTGTTTGCCCTTGATAATGAACGCAATAGGGTTTTTCTTATGAGGGTTTTGTATAATGTCGGCGAGGAAGGTATATAAGAAACGATAATGTTTTTCATCGCCCCCGCATAATTCGATACCGAGGTCGTGAAATGGTTTCAATAACCGGTCTTTCTTCGTTCTATCAAAAGATTGTTTCGTATCACTTGAAAACCCACGAAATAGATTGAATATATAATCCGGTGTGGGTTGTCGGTCATTGTAAGGTAGAAAATCCATCTTGTTATACAAACGGATTTTTTCATCCCCTAACCATTTCGTCATAAACTTGATTTCAATTCCAAACGAGTTATATTCTCCACTACCATAATGATTGAATGTTTCGGTAATCTTGCCTTGTGTATAAAAGTTGAGGACTTCATTATTACCTTCATGTTCGGCATATATATAACAGGGATCGGGTCTTAATATCTTACATACAAAGTTTTCAAAGTATATTTTTTTCAGTTTATAATTATTGAGTGTTGTAAAATAATGACTATCAAATCGTTTCAGTTTATCATCTTCGATTAATTTAATACTTAATATATGTTCGGCTATTTCGCTATCGGGTATATACTTGTTTAATGCCTTATTTACAATGACTAAATCAAACCCTATTTTTTCTTTAATCAGTTTATTGAACTCAACGGGAATATTAGCGTCTTTAATCAACCGGTCTTCTAACATAATACCGTCGGCACATAAAGCAACCTTGTTGTCTTCAATGTATCCTTTTTCCAAACAATAGGTATAAATACATTCCAAAACACGGACTTCATATTCTTGTAGAAAATAGGAAACGGTAGAACCGATCATGTTATATTCATCTCGTTGTTGTTCTTCCTTGCGTTTTTCAATTTCCTTCGCTATTTTAGGGTTCGCATCGATAATTTGTTGCCCTATTTTTAGGATTTCATCGGTAAAATCATTTATAAAAGTCATAATATCTTGATGGTGTTGAAACGCATAAATACATATTTCTTTATATTCGACTTCCCCTAATTGATTGCGTTTTTCTTTCAGCCAATTTTTAAAAGTTCCAAAATACAATATTCTTATGAAAAGCATTTTAGCCCTATCTTCATCACAACCGGTAATTTTTGTAAGTTTTTCTAAAATAGTATCACGATGATTTACATAGTATTCTAAATGAGTGCATACAATACCCCTCGCCTTACAAACTTGTAATAGAATAACTGGGTGGGCGTTTTGTATATCCCAATCACTAAAACCTATTTTACGAGCGAGGGTATGGCGTAATGCCTTACGAATGTTATGTAATCCTATACAATTGACTGGATTACAACGCCCAAAGTTCATACCCTTCGTTCTTTCGTATTTGATATTTGCTAAATGTGTATCGGGTGGAATAACCTTTTTGTATTTTTGTAAAAGGACTTCTTCATTCCAATCGGGATTAAGATTTAATAAGTCGCTATTCAGGATTTTATCTAAACATTCGGTATCAACTGGTTCATAACAGGTAAGCCCGTGTAGGATGTTTTTTTGTTTTACGAGGGTGAGGTTAGATAGTTTATTCATCGCCATTATATACTATTATAAGATAATTTTTTTAAGTCGTTTTTTGTATTTAATATTAAATACAAAAAAAGGCATTTCAATTTTCTGTTCCATTTTTCCTAAATAATCAAGGTTATATCATTTTTCAGATCCATTTTCTGTTCCATTATGATAAACATATCTATCATAATCAATACAATTGTGATTACAAATATTACTATCTATGAATACAACCATTGCCGACATACCAAACCATTCATACACTTTTAACATTTTCATATTGACTAATGTATATCCATTTTCATTCATATATTCAATTCGTTTCGTAGTTAAGTTATGTAATCCAATCAAATAAGATATAACACGGGGATTAAGTTGAACCGATTTTTTTAAAACCTTATCAATCATAGAATAGGGTGGATTACTTATAATTGCTCCAACTTCTTTATTGAAATCAAAGAAATCTAATCCCATACTAATTTCTGTGAATACAAATCTATTGTTTGTAAAATATTCATTAAAAGTATTATAATAGTTTCCAGTTCCAAAGAAGGGGTCATATATTATATCGCCATCATTCACATATTTTTTCACATATTCTAAATGTTTTTTGACTAATGGTAAGGGCGTTATAAATACATCTTTCACATTATCTCGTTTTTTGATTTTATCAGCGGTCTTATTCATGTATAATATAGGGATGGTTTTATTTTTCCCTAAATACTAATGTTTTGTATTCATTCAAAAAAGTTTCTACGGTGTCCTCATCCAAGTCGTCAATCATCTTTTTTAAATGGATAATGTGATGCAGATTACCCCGGTACTTATTCCATGTTGATTCATCGATGTCGTATTTTTTTCGGCAACTCAAAGAGTTTCGATACATATTCATTTTCTTCGGGTTTTCCTTATAGCGGTTTTTCATATACTCATTCATATACTCATTGATGTTTTCGGTTTTCTTAACCCTCGTATGTAAGTCCATTTATATATATATAGGAGATATTATTTAAGTCGTTTTAGGTATTTAATATTTAGGTAGGTTAAGTAGGTTAGGCAGTTTTCCTAAAAACCCCCCCTTATACCTTTTTAAAAAAAATACCCATAGGGGGGGTAAGTTCTAAAAATGCTTAACCTCCCTAACATACTTAACCTATATGGAATATTTAGGGGGTTTTTAATCTACGGATATATTATACAATGGAAACAAATATAGAAATAAACAAAATATATAATGAAGATTGTATTAATGGTATGAAAAAATTAAAAGATGAAAGTGTAGATATTATTATTTGCGACCCACCATATAATATAGGAAAGGATTTCGGTAATAATAGCGATAAACAAAAAACGGATGAATATTTATTATGGTGCGATACATGGATTAGTGAGTGTATTAGAATATTGAAACCCACGGGAACATTATATATATACGGGTTTAGTGAAATCCTCGCATTTATAAGAACACGCATTTATTGTAATGTTCGGTGGTTAGTATGGCACTATACAAATAAAGTAACACCTTCCTTACATTTCTGGCAGAGAACTCATGAAAGTATATTATGTTGTTATAAAAATAAACCCATATTTAATCGTGATGATGTTAGAGAACCTTATACCGAAACTTTCCTGAAAAATGCAGCAGGTAAAGTAAGAAAATCCACGAAAGGTAGATTTAGTAACGGTGAAACTGAAACGGTTTATAACGCTCATGAAGGAGGTGCTTTACCAAGAGATATCATTAAAGTTCCCGCATTAGCCGGTGGTGCGGGAAAAAAAGAACGGGTAAATCATCCCACCCAAAAACCATTAACCCTATGTGATATTTTAATAAAAGCCGCTATAAATAAATCCGGACAAACATTATTAGTAGTGCCATTTTCCGGTTCGGGATCTGAATGTGTTTCTGCGAAAAAAAACAATATACAATATATAGGATTTGAAATAAATAATGACTATGTTAATCTGGCGAATGAAAGATTACGAGAGGGGGAAATAATGGATTTATAAAATATTTAGGGGTTTTTTAATCTATACATATATTATACAATGGAAAACGAAGTTGTAAGAGGTTTTATAGACCGAAGCGAACTACCCGTATTTGAATACCGCCCGGATACATGTTATATGATACATCCGCTATTAACGAAAGACAATTATATAACCTACGCTTTATGTTTAGCAAATAATAAAAAACTAACCGAACAAGAGAGAGAGGAATATACCCGATTAATGTATTTGTATAGTGAAAAGGAAAATCCAAACCGTAAAATATCTAATAATAATATAGATGACCCAAATACTAATACAGACATACGAGAAATTAATATCATTGAGTAGTTCCACAGCCGAGTTATTAAACGGCACGAAGAAAAGTAATGTCCTTTTTACATTTCAAAACATACTAAAAGAAGAACCCGATATCGAGAGGGCTTTAATATCAGTTGAATCAGCCCAGTTCCCAGTCAGTTTCTATAATGTGAATACATCAAACAACACGCTAAAAATAACCATATCGGCGACCACAACAACATTGACTTTAACAGTCGGTAATTACAATAGCACAACATTAGTGGAAATGCTACAAACCGTATTTACGAGTGCGGGGCGAACGGGTTTCACATTTATATACAGCACAATAACGGGAAAACTAACGATTTCAAAAGGAACGAGTTTTACAATAACGGCATCGGGTTCGACATGTTTAGGATTTTTAGGATATTCTACAACAACGGATACAACCGGAACATCACTTACGGGAACAAATCCGTTGAACTTATTAGGTTCATTACGAATTAAGGTTGTTAGCACGACATTGAATACTTTTAATGTAGATTCGGCATTCAAAGGTGGCGTTTCTCTTTTAGGAACAATTCCTATTAATTCAGGTAATTTCGGGCTTATTCTTTACGAAAACAATAGTTTGACCGATACGGAGTTGAGGGATTTAGACATAAACAATATTGATATTCAATTGATTGATGATTATGGGAACTTTTTTGATTTCAATAATATCGACTGGGCGATTACTTTAAAATTACATGTTGAACGGGGATATTTAGAAAAGTCGAAAACACAATTTAGGGATGTTGTTGCCCGACCCGATATAGAAAGTATGGTAAATGATTTAGAACAAACGGGAACGGGCAATATAATAGAACCAATAGACAATGATGATGATTTATATGATTTGTTCTATGATAACGGAATTACTTTATAAAATAATATATTTGCTTATTTTATAATGTCGCGTTCGACAGTCGTTTTACCAACCGTCATTGACTACTCCGCCGCTATCCCATCTTTACCCGATGGTGTTAGAACTACCAGTGTGGTAGCCCAACCAGTCAATTTACAAACTGCAACCCCCGGTTCAGTTATCCAGTTCCAACTTTTAAACAACGGGTTCTTAATCCCCGATTCCGTTTATATAGCATATACATACACATGTGCAGATGCATCGGGTGCTTCTATTAAAGCAACTCCCGCCTATATGCCGTTCTCTCGTTTAGATGAAAGAATCGGTAGTCAAAACATCAATACTATTCAACCCTACAATATGGTTGCGTGTGATTTAGTCAATCTTACAATGGATATCGCACAGAAATACGGACAACAACCACAATATGGCTATCTCGCAAGTACAGGTATCCCATCATTAGAGCAATTAGATTCAAGAGCCACAACAACATCAGAAACCGGCACATTTTCCGCTCCTTTGATAGCGTCAGTTTTCGCCAACTGTGAAAAACTTATCCCATTGTTCGCTTTAAGTCAATTAGAAATCCTTTTGACTGTGGATAGTATCGCCAATATTTTCACAACTACTGTTACCCCAACTGGTTTCACATTATCCAATATTGAACTTCGTTATCAAATATGCGATATGGGTAATGCCGTAGAATCACTCGTCCGTGGTTTAGGTTCAAGAATATACATTAAATCCCAATCCATCAACGCCAGTTCTCAATCCATCGCATCCGGAACTGCCGGTTCAATCTCATTAGTGTATAACCAAAAGTTCAACTCTATCAAGGCATTGTTCTTACATTGTGGGGGTGCATCTCTAAATGGTTTCATTGATTCATACGCCCCAAACGCCTCCTGTGATGTAGCGTTTCAAGTCGCCGGTATTTCATACCCACAACGACCATTAAGTTTGACTACCAACCGAAATGGTGTATTACAAGAATTAAGAAACGCTATCGGTTCGGTATATGATAAATCTAACTCTATGAGTATCAACTCAATCGAGTTCGGTTATAACTCCGGCACAGCATCCACTGCCGTTGCTCCGGCAAAAGTAATTTTCGGCACTCCTACCCGTGTTCTAAATAGCGATTTCTTACTTACCGGTATCTCATCCGCTAACAGTCCAATTTCAGTTCTAATCAACACAACGGCTACTGGTGCTGCCTTAACTGCCTACTTACTTGTTGCCTTCGATTGTATTTTAGAAATAGACCCAGTCAGTCGTCAAGCCGCATTAAAAGTATAAATAAAATATATACACAGTATAAAGGATATGAAAATAAAAATAATCGAAAATGAAAAACCGAAGATGCCGAAATGTAGTATGAATTGCGACGGCGGACTATCAACAAAATTAGAAAAGTATGAACTCACAAAGTTTTTAAACGGACATGAAACCCAAGTATTTTGTGGGAAACCAAAATCGGGGAAAACGAGTTTAGCATATTCTTTTTTCAAATCGCCACTGCGAAAGGTATTCCACAATATTTATATATTTCAACCCAGTCATAGTAGGAGTTCGATGGACGATTCTATTTTTGATACTCTACCCGATGAAAATAAATATGATGAATTGAATGAAGAGAACCTATATGAAGTTTTAGGAAAGATAAAGGAAGAAGCCAAAGGAGGATATAATAGTTGCATTTTATTTGACGATGTAGGTGCGGCATACAAAGATAATCAAATACAAAAAATATTACGAGAGATTATTTTTAACCGCCGACATTACCATGTGAATTGCTACTTTTTAGTCCAATCATGGAAATCCGTTCCCCTAACCATAAGGAAACTATTTACAAATATATTTTTATTCAAAGTATCGAAAAAAGAGTTTGAAGAAATAACAGATGAAATACTGGAAATACGAAAAGAGTTTATACAACCGATTATGAAACAAGTATTTAGCGAACCATATAAATGGATGTTTATTAATACAACCGAGAACCGTATATTTGATGGGTTCAACGAAATGCTATTTGATGAAGAATAAAATATCATATATAACTATATACGATGTTTAAGAACAATATGAAGAAGGGTATGATGGGTGGTATGCCCGTAATGAAAATGGGAGGCGTTGCCCTTAAAAAAACCGAAGTAAAAAAACCGATGGTTCGAGAAATGGATGAGGATAAAGTCCCGCCCTCCTATTTAGAAAAGTCCAAAAAGGGTAAGTCGTCAAATAGTTTAGCCAATTTCATGGTGGAGTAATATAAATAATTTCTAATCCAAATGTATAATAGATAATGAAAGAATATGTCGTTGTTTTAGAAGCAGCATCGGGAACTAATGGAGGATCACACAATGCTGTTACATATCAATTTGATTGGAGTGTTTTAGATGATATACCTTATGATGTTTATTTTTCATTTGCGAGTGATACAATGACTACTACCGCCGCAACAGTAAATAGTATTGTAGCAACTGATTTATTTTACGGTTCAAGATATGAAGCATCTACATCACAAGTAGCAAAAACATCTAACGCATTAGGATTAATATTCGGGGTGACAGGTGCAACGGGAACAAGTTGTCTTATCGCCGATAAGGATGCAAACCCTCCTATATATTTACCGGGAAGACCTCGTCAAAATAGTTTTACGGTAAATCTATATCAGTTAAACGGATCAACTCTCAATACCCTTTTTACCACATCCATAAATTACTGTTTAATTCTTCATTTCAAACCACACAAAGAATAAAAATCTTTCAGTATTATAAAAACAATCATGAGTTTTTATAATAAAGTCGAAAACACATTAGGGAAAGTCGGCGGTGCTATCGGTGAGGATTTAGGAAAACGAGCCGGTAAATTGATAGGTGGTAAGACCGGTAGAAAAGTCGGCGGGGCTATCGGTAAAGAAATAGGAGCAACGGGAGCAAAACTCGCCCCACTTATGTTTTTCAAAAAAGGCGGAAGAGTTCCACGAACCGGAATGGCGATGGTTCATAAAAATGAGTTCGTTTTACCTGCGAAAGTTCCGCCTACGAGAGAACAAAAATTAAAGGTAAGGGAAGGCAAGAGATTATCTGTTTAATATAATATAGTATGGTATTTAAAATCGATAAACAAGTTTATAAGAATGCCGATCGATTAGGTGTTGTTATAAAGCCATCAACCACGAAGAATAAGAAGTTAGATGTATTTAGCAAACGAGGTGATAAAATAGCAACGGTAGGAGATACCCGGTATAATGATTATAATTCATATATTCAAACAAAAGGTTTAGATTATGCTAACGAGAGAAAACGATTATACAATATAAGGCATAACAAGACAAAAGGAATAAAAGGATCGCCCAGTTATTATGCGAATGAATTATTATGGAAATAATATATTTAGGGGAATATTTTGTATATAATATATATATACAATGTTTCGATGTTGTTGCGAGATTGATAAGGAGAGATGTTATACATGTAAGAGAAGGTATCAACATAGAGTAGGTTATAAAGATTGTGGAGATGGTGTTAGAGAAATGTTTTTCCACATGGATTGTGCTTATTGTAAGCGTGATAAGAAAGACATTGAACGATTAACCGAGAAGAAGAAACAAATAGAACGAGATATATGTGATATAGAGTTCAACATATTTAGTCGAAAGATGGTTCATAATTAATATCTTTATATAGTAAGATGCCGACCCCGAACGACATGGCGTTATATAAGAAGGCGAAACAAATTGCCGACAAAACTTTTAAAAAACCATCTGCATACAAAAGTGGTTTCATTGTAAAGAAATATAAAGAGATGGGAGGAACATATAAAGATGATGGAGAACCGAGAGATTTAGATAGATGGTTCAAAGAGGGATGGCGTGATGTAGGTGGAAAAGAATATCCGGTATATCGACCCACAAAAAGAATATCAAAAGATACGCCCCTTATCGTAGGAGAGATTGACCGCAATAATTTACGGAAACAAATTGAATTGAAACAAAAGATAAAAGGAACAAAGAACCTACCGCCCTTTAAAGCCGATTCTAAATTATCTTAAAATACATAGCATTCTCAATATCATCTATAATATTATCTAAAAATACACATAAATATATAGATTATGTATATATTTATCTATAATCTATATAAAACCATTAATTAAAATATTTTAATTAAGTTTTTAAGTCAGTTTCTATATAAAATAAGGTATTATCTAAATATATATATGTATTTTTAGATAATATTATATGGAATGGTTAGGGTTGCGTAAAGTATTAGATTATTTCTTGATGTATTCTAAATGTTCTTTGAGTGAGTGTCCCATTTCCGTTGCTTCTTCTTGCAGTTCTTTTAGTCCCGGCATATTCTTATACTTGTCTGTGATGAATGAATGGCGTAATATATTGATGGATGCCTTCTTACCGAAGATCCCATTTAACCGTTGTGTTAATTTTGTAGGAGTGAGTTTATGTCCCTTACTGTCGATGAGTAGATATTCGTTCTCGGGATAATATTTTTCTAATAGTTTTAACCACGCAGTTATTATCTTTTTTAATACCGGTGGTAATGCGACTTCTTGGTCGTTCAAAAACTTTTGTGTCTTATACACATTAAAATAAAACTTCCATGATTTCGTCTTGTCTAAATAGTTCTCGTTGTCTTTATCGTATTTCGAAATCTTCATCTCCGTCCAGTCCATACTTCTTCGTATGGAAATATATTTACCACTCACTAATGATAAGATAATATAGTTCTGTATCTTTTGAATATCACTTGCAGATGGATGATTGAGTTTGTATAACTTCTTGGCTTCGGTTTCAATGTCGTTGAATATAGTTGCTAACTCTTCTTGTTCTACCCAGTTCGCCTCTTCCTTCGGGGTCTTTTGTTGTAATCGTTTCTCGGCATTGAATTGTTGTCCGTCCTTCATCATAGCATCTTTATATTCTTTACAATCGGGACACATTACCACGAGGGCGGTTAGGTATGTTTTTCGTTTTGAACCATCCATGTCTTTTAAGAACGCCATGAACTTTTTATGGTCTTCGAACTTGGCTAAAACAATTTCTTTATCCGGATATACTTTTTTGTATAAATTGGTTAGTATTGAATTATAGGTCTTCAATGAACTGTCGCTCAAATTAGGTCGGTTCTCTTTTATTTTATTAAAAATTAAAGACATATATATTTCCTAAATATAATATTTCAAACAGATTATATTTAATTCATTTTACATCCCTATCTCAAAACTTGTATTGCTATTTGAATCACTCATTAGATTTGGTGGAAGGGGTAATAACTTGTCTTCGATTTTCTTTCTTACAAAATTAGATTTTTCAATTAATTTACTATATTCACTAACACACTGATTTAGATAATCCCCTCCACTTATCGGGCGACTATCTCGGGTCAGTGATAATGTCTTATATATATCACTGGCTAATAAGTAATAACTTCGGGATACTCTTTCTTCGCTAACCATTGATTCCTCTATTTTCAAAAACATTTCGATGCTCGTAATGATTGCCGCTACTAAACTCATTAAACATGTTATCCCCGAGATGATGGTTTGGTCGGGTATCCATGAAGACAACCCGACTGACGCTACCGAACAACAACTTGAAATAATTATATTCGGGACTTTGAATAAGGGTAAATATCCTTTGAGTTGGAAATACTTTTTTTTATGAACTTCTTGTAGCATAACGCAATTCAAACGCATCTGTTCTAAAAAGGATTCTTTGCTTACATCATAATCATTCTCATTCATTTATTCCTTTCCTTTACTGCCTTATATTGAGATAATAATTCTCCTTTCCCACTTTCTAAATAAAATCTTATTTTTTCTTTCTTACTGAACTTTGAGAACCCTTTTGGATATCTTATGTCGTTGCCTATTTGTGTTTTGATTCGTTTTAAATCTGCATTTGATATTATCATAAACGGTTCGGTTCTGTCTTCCATCATTACTTCCCCTTCGGGTTCATCTAATATCATACCTCGTCCCGATATAAAACGAACTGTTGGTTGTGGGGCAGATAATAAACCGGTTCGCCCTCCTCCTACTGATAACGGTTGAACTTTCATAGCCCCTCGTTCGGTCAGTTCGGTCATTGGTTCACTTTCTAATTCTGTTAAACCGAATGTAGGTCGTGGGTTTATTGTTGGACTTGATAAGCGTAATCGTTCAATTACTTCATCGCCTTCAATTGATAATCGTGAAGGGGCTTTTTCGGTTAATCTCGATATTGCCGGTTCGGCTTCTCTTTCTAAATCTTTCTCCGCTCTTTCCGCTTCTCGTTTAAGTCGCATCTCTTCCTCCTTACGCATTATAGCAAAACGGTTCAAATCGGGGGTATATACCGCCCGTGGTGTGTCTTCACTGCCCTCACTCATTAAATCGACAAAATCACGGGATACCGGTGCATCAAATAATACATCCCTATCTCGTTCAAATGTAGGCGGTAAAGGTGGCGGAAAATTAATCCCTCCGGGTAATACCGGTTGCCCCATATAATTCGGTGGGCTTCCATATAAATAACTAATCGAACTCATGGGGGCGGTTCTTACCACTTGTTCCTCCTTTGGTTTAGGTATGGATCTTCTTTTTTTAGCGGGTGGTTTCGGCGTATCTAATTTAATATATATCTCGTTGTTTAACGATTGATTCCGGCTTTTATAATTCATCCTTTATATATTAGGCGATATATTTTTTAAACCTTCTAAATACTCTAAATGACGCATTGATGTTTCATGTCGGTTCTTTCGGTTCGTATATTTCCCTCCACAGGGGCAGTGTGTAATCGGTAATCCATAATAATATTCGGTCTTCTGCTTTAATATCCTATCCCGATATTGTAATGCATATTCCTCCGGTGTTCTCGTAGGTATGCATTTATTGACACAATTATTATTCTCGATATAATACCTTTCACGATTCCATAGTTCTCGTTTATCATTACACGATATACATTCTACTAATTCCATATCAAAATCCCCGGTTTCTAATACGATGAATGATGTGGTATATACCCGTTTGTTGTTATGGTTTTTGTATTGTAAATAGTTTGATTTATGGTTCGCTAATCGTTGGCATAACCGTCGGGTGGTCGAACCATAATAAACTAAATCGGGGTTTGCTTTTGAAACAATCCTATAAATCTTTCCGTTTAAGTAGTCGGTCATCTATATAATTCAGTTAGATTATAGTTTTAGATAATCGCCTAAATTACATATAAATAATTTGAACCGTAGGTTTTGCCGGTGGTAATGGTTTTTCGGGGGCGGGTGGTTTTGCTAAAACCTTCTTCTTTTGTTCTATCTTTTGTTTTATGATTTTTACTTTCTCCGGTGGTAAATCATCATCACTGATTTCTTCGATTACCGCCTTTTCTTTCAGTTCCCGTTTTTTAATCGCCATGGCTTTTTTTAATATCAGGTCTTCCTTCTCCTTACGCTTGATTATGCTTTGTTCTTCTTTTTCAACTTTCATTTTTTCCGCTTTGAGTAGGTATGCCTCCCTCATTTTTTTTGTTGCCTCAATCTGCTTTTCAGATCGGGGTTTCTTTTCCCGTGGTTTCTTTTCAACTACCTTTTTAGCCGTCTTCGGTTTGAGTAATGGTATTTCGTCGGCATCGCTTTGAGATTTTACAGAGTTCTCTTCTTCTAAAATCGCTAAATCTTCGTCTTCCATGTTTATATATTATTCTCATAGATTTTTTTTTACGAAAAATTATATTTTCATATAATATAAGTAATGAGTTCTATTAATGGTTTCGGTGGCGATAGCCGTTCGATGAATGGTTTAACTACATTTACCGGTGATACGGTTGATTGTGATACCTTAAATGCTATTACGGTGAATGCAGAAGAAATATATTTAGACGGAGAATTATTAGTATATCCCCAGTCAGTTAGTTTTAACGCTCCTTTTATAATTACCGGTAATGCAGGAACGAATGCATCTGTTAGTGATGTTATTACAACGGCTAATAATTTACAAACACATCAACTTACCTTTACGATACCACGGGGCGACCCCGGGGACACGACCGAAGCAGAAGCAGCGGCAGAAGCAGCAGAAGCATCGGCAGAAGCAGCAGAAGCAGCAGCGATTTCGTCAGCAGCAAGTTCGGCAGTATCAGCGGGTAGTGCGGGTGCTGCGGCAACGGCTTCATCAGCAAGTGCTGCTAGTGCGTCAGCAGCAGCCACTTCGGCTGCTGCGGCAGCACAAGATGCTGATGACGCATTAGCAAGAACTGCCTATGTAAGAACTACAAGTAGTAACTATACAGTTTTTACAGGTGATAATCATAATAATCCACTTCTACCACTTTCAGATGGAGGTGCGGGAATAAGGTTTTATAATAAAGCCGAAACATTATTTGGTGTAACAACATTTAGTGAATTAAGAATAACAATAAATAATGGGGGGGATATAACACAAACAGACGGACTAACAACTTTAAATAATTTAGTAGTCAATGGAACAACTACTGGTATTCAAAGAATAGTAGCAGATGTTTTAGATACGAATAGTCAATTTTGTATTCCTTTTACGAGAGATATTACAACTGCTAATATTACACCATTAGATACAAGGATAGGGCTGGATTTATCATTCAATTTTAACCCTTCTACGAATAGATTAGCAGTTCCATTTATTACCAGTGATTTAAGTGGTACAGCAACAAAAGTTTTAGC
>Ga0209401_1001518_pt1 | contig 15360 bp, 15 predicted proteins | sample M_140807_MF_Meta_FD_187318 | JGI IMG/M metagenome (GOLD analysis project Ga0209401, IMG submission 187318) | Freshwater microbial communities from Lake Montjoie, Canada to study carbon cycling - M_140807_MF_MetaG (SPAdes) (version 2) | ecosystem: Environmental > Aquatic > Freshwater > Lake...
GGTCACACCCTGTACGGCGCGGATCTGTTTGTTCATCCAGCTTACCAACACCATGGCCTTGGCCGGACGCTGACTTGGGCCGCTCGAAATCTGGTCTCCTCGAAAAAACTTTGGAGAATGGTCGGAGGCAGTCGCCTGCCCGGCTATCACAAGGTTTCAGCCCAAGTTTCCCCTGACGACTACATCACCAAAGTGAAGTCCGGAGAACTGACCGATCCCGTGTTGACCGCCCACTTGCACGATGGCTGGGATGCGGTCACGGCAATCCGCGGGTACCTGCCTCACGACGTGGAAAGCGAAGGATGGGCAGCCGTTATCCAGTGGGTGAATCAGGCTTGTCCCCCGCCACCCGATTGGGCGATCTCGAAAGTCCCCCGCAAAAAATAAAGTGGCAGTGGAGGGATTTGAACCCCCGACCCAAGGCTTATGAGTCCCTTGCTCTACCAGGCTGAGCTACACTGCCGTAGATGCTCCGTTCTACCTCCCTTAGGCACCTTCGCCAAGCCACGACCCGCCCTGCCTTCATGACAAAATGGGTCGGCGACCCCCCTTCCAACCGCTAACGCAGAAGGATGCACATGCGCCGATTCTTAGGGATTCTTGCTTGGCTCGGCATCATGGCCTCCGTCTTCGCCAACACCACTCATACGGTTCAGAAAGGAGAGACTTTTTACCAGATCGCAAAGGCTCGGGGTACCACCCCCCAAGCCCTTATGAAAGCGAATCCCTCCGTCAACCCTCAGCGTCTTCACGCAGGGGATATCCTGCAGATCCCATCGGCCAAAACCCCTCCGCCCTCACCCCCATCGCCCAAAACCGAAGCTCCCTCCCCAGCTAAACCCACCTCAACGAAACCGGAATGGGTGAAGGTCAAAAAAGGGGACACCTTGGCCAAAATTTCTCGAGAGCAAGGGGTCTCAATCGAGGACATTCGCAAATGGAACTCCTTACAAAGCGACACACTTCATCCTAACGATTTCCTGCGTCTTCAACCTCCCAAAAGCACGCCTCAGAAAATCACACTTCCTCCTTCCATCTCCCTGCCCTCCCCCGCCTCACAACTAACTTTTCTTTCGCCCGTCCGCGCCCAGATCGATTCTGCCCGCGATCAGATGCGCGAATGGGAATACATCGTGGTTCACCACAGTGGTACCTCGGGAGGAAATGCCTCCATCTTTGATGCCTACCATAAAGAACGCGGCATGGAGAACGGGATGGCTTACCACTTTGTCATCGGCAACGGATCCGATTCAGGTAACGGCCAAATTGAGGTCGGCAACCGCTGGCGCAGACAGATCCAAGGAGGTCACCTCGCAAGTGATAGCCTGAACGAAATCGCAATCGGAATCTGCCTCGTTGGAGATTTCACCCATCACCAACCCAGCCCTCGCCAAATCGATGCTTTGACTGAACTCGTGCTACACCTTCGCAAAATCAGCCCCTCACCCCGCCTCAAATTCCGTCTTCATCGCGAAATCAATACCAAGCCCACCGAGTGTCCGGGAAAACTCTTCCCCTCCTCAAAAATTCACGACGTCTTGGATTGAGCCTCCCCATTCAGAGGCTGAAACCCAACCCAAACCTGCCGTGCGCGTGGGCCATCAAATTCCGCAAAGTAGATCATCTGCCACGTCCCAAACCTCAGCTTTCCTTTCTCCAAAGGCCAAGCCAGATGATTCCCCACCATCGCCGCTTTCACATGTGCTGCACTATTCCCCTCCCCATGCCGGTACTCCCGGCTTTCCCACGGCACTGCCTTTTCCAAAGCAACCGCCATATCCCGCCGTACATCCGGATCCGCGCCCTCCTGAATGGTGACCCCCGCCGTGGTATGCGGAATCACCACATGCAACAACCCATCCCTCCAGCCCCTCTTCGCTGCCACCTCTTCAAGGATTTGTGCTAAGGGCAGAAATTCTGTATGACTTCGTGAGTTGATGAGCACTTCTTCTAGCATCGGAGGCATATGATTGTCGTAACAGGTGGAACCGGTTTTGTCGGCCAGGAAATTTGCCGTGCCCTGCGCGCCGAGGGCCTTCCCGTTCGCGCCCTCGCACGCACCCCTCCTTCGAAACTCCCTGAGGGAGTCGAATTTTTTGCTTCCGACGTCACACAGCCTGACTCCCTGCGCCGCGCGTTTCACCAAGCCCAAGCAGTCATCCACACCGTTGGAATTATCCACGAATCTCAGAATCAGACTTTTGCTCGCGTTCATCAGGAGGGCACGGCTCACGTGGTTGCCGCCGCCCGCGCCGCCGCCGTGCCTCGCATGGTTTACCTCAGCGCCCTCGGCACACGTCCCCACGCTGTATCCCAATATCACCAAACGAAGTGGGGCGCGGAGGAGATCGTGCGCAATAGCGGATTGGCCTCCACCATCTTTCGGCCCTCTCTCATCTACGGAAAAGGTGACGCCTCCACTACTCGCCTGGCCTCTCTGCTTCAGCCCCCCCTTTCCTGGCTGTCTGCAGGCCTTCTTCCCATTCCAGGCGGTAAAGAGGTCACTCTTTGCCCCGTCTCGGTGTTATCTGTCGCCGATTCCATAGTCCGATCCCTTGGCCAAGCCCAAGCCGTCGGCCAAACTTTCGATCTTTGTGGAGCCACCACAACTCTGCGCGATCTCGCTCTTGAAATTGCCTGCGTCCTTGGCCTTCGCCCCTCTTGGGTCGAAAATTCGCCCGATGTGATTCTAGCGACTCTTCCCTGGATCTGGTTCACACGCTCAAAACCAATTCTTTTCCCCATCCCACTTCAACTTTGCCGGTTGTTCGCTGCCGTGACCGAACGCCTCCTTCCTCATCCCCCTTTAACCACGGATCAAATTGTGATGCTTGAGGAGGGCCAAGCGGGGGACTCCTCTCCCGCCTCCCTGCTCCTCGGCTTTAACACGCCCCCCCTTGCCCAAGGTCTGGCCTCCTATCTGGCCCCCCGCGCAGGCGGCGCGGCAGACCGAAAAATGTGAGTGACGCAATTCGTGCTGCTCGGATTCGTCACGTCCTGCTAACTGCCCTCGTTTGCAACGTTCTCCTCGCAGGTCTTAAGTTTTGGATCGGTTGGCGGTTTGGCAGTTTGGGCGTTCTTTCCGATGCGATGCACTCCCTTCTTGATGGTGCCGCCAGCGTCATTGCCCTCATCGGAATCACCGCTGCCGCCCGTCCTCCGGATGCCAACCACCCTTATGGGCATCGCAAATACGAAATCCTCACCACCATGATCGTGGCAGGTCTTCTCTTTCTCAGTGCATGGGAAATCTTGGGAGCTTCCATCTCGCGCTTGCTGCACCACTCTCCCGCCCCACAATTTAGCTGGCTGGGACTCTCCCTCCTCACGCTGGGAATCGTCGTAAACACTTTCTTGTCGAACTGGGAAAAGAGGGCGGGGCTTGAAGTTTCAAGCCCCCTTCTGCTCGCTGATGCGACGCACACCCGCACAGACATCTACTCTTCGCTCCTCGCCATAGCCGCGCTAGGGAGCGGGGCGCTCCAAATTCCTTGGCTCGATCCCCTTTTAGCGATCGGAATCGTCATTTTCTTGGGCCGGGCAATCTACGAGATTTTTCTCGAGGGCGTAAAAGTTGTGTCCGATGCTACCCGCCTTGACCCTGCCTTGATTCGGTCCGTTGCCGAAAAGGTGGAGGGCGTTCGCGGCGCCCACGCCATCCGCTCTCACGGAATGCAAAACGATATCCACATTGATCTCCATATTCAGGTCGCCGACCAACTCACCGCACGCCAAGTCTTCGAAATAGAAAACCGCGTGAACCAAGCGTTACGGGACTCTTTTCCCGGCGTCACCCATGTCGCCCTTCGACACGAGCCCGGCGATCTTCCGATCGAACCCGATGCCTGACCTCCCGCGAACCCAACGCCATCTGGAGGAGGGTCTAAGTTCAAGCCAGTGGTGTGGGTACTCTTTGACCGCCATCCACCGCGGAATCCCTCACACACTCTATGGCGGCAAAGTGACCGCTCCTCATGCCTCCATCTGTTGGCTCTCCGCAGGCAAACCCGTTGTCGCAGCGGGCATTCTTAAGGTTCTTGAGGAAAAATCAGATCTTTGGGATCACCCCCTTTCTAAAACTTTTCCTGAACTCACAGGAACGCCACTCGGAAATCTAAAGTTGCTCTCTGTTCTCACGCACCAGACGGGCCTTCGGTTTCCTAACTTAGACCTGTCGGCACCCAGAAACATTACTTTGCAAACTTTGGCTCAAACGAACTCCGCTGACTGCCAACTCACCCCTGAACAAGCCGCCTACGATCCCCGCGGTGGTTGGTGGCTTTTACAACAGTGGATCGAGCATCACTCAAATCGCCCATGGCGAGACTTCCTCCATAAAACCATTCTCGAACCAAGTGGAGCAGGCGGGATCTTTTTTGCAGAAAAAAACCGTAATGCTGAAATACCCATGGAAGAGCGAAAATCCGATCAATGGGTAGCCTCACCATTAGAGAACGAATTTGGCAATCTTTGCGGATCCTCCCTTGATCTAGCCCGCTTCTACCAAACCGTAGGATCAGGAGGAGTTAGCCCGGAAACGGGAAAGAAAGTTCTACAACCCGACTCAATCCGCAAGTTTCTGCAATCCTGGCGCACGGGAGTGAAAGACATGACATTTCTTCACATCGTGGATTTTGGCCTTGGCATCATTTTGGACAGCAACAAGCACGGAGCCACTACCGTACCCTACGGATTTGGTACAAAGTCTTCCGACAAAGCCTTCGGTCACGGTGGCGCTCGCTCCTCAATCGGTTTTGCCGATCCAGAGCATGATCTTGTTGTCGCCCTATGCCTCATTGGACAAGTACCCGAACCCCGCCATCAGGCTCGCATGAGAGCCCTTATTGACCTTTTGCGTTCCGAATTGGCCTAAGAGAAACAATCTCTTAATCTTACGTATGGCGAAGGGAAGAATGGCCTGGCTCGACGTCACAAAAGGGTGGGCAATTCTCTGGGTCGTCTACTTCCACTCCTTTACCTGCTGGATCAAGCCCCCCTCCCCGATCGGCTCTGATTTTATCACCGGAGTAATCCGCCCTGACACCTGGACTGGACTTATTCCGTTCCTGACGTCCATCGGTCGCTCCATTTTCATCGGTGTTTCCATGCTGGGTTTTCATGCGGTAGGTCTTTTTCTTGTAGCGAGCGGGTTTGTTCTCGCTCAATCCGCCACCCGGGCTGCCGAGAAATCCGGGGGTGTGGCTTGGGGCTCGTGGATACTTCATCGGCTTGTCCGGCTGTATCCGATGTACTGGTTTGCCCATCTGATCTACCTCCTCAGCCCATTTGAGGCCCGCCTTGAGCCTGTTGACTGGCGATTCTGGGTAAGCCTATCGGGGCTTAGGTTTCTATGGATCGACTACAACTTTTTCTATCTCAATGCGGCTTGGTGGTACTTTTGCCTCATCATTCAGCTTTTTGCTCTCTTTCCCATCCTCATGGCGGGACTGCGAAAGTGGGGGCCGATTCCCTTCCTGCTGGTCGCGGTGGGCGCCGGATTTTTTGCCCGTGTCTATCTTCTCTATATCCACCCATCCAGCGGGCAGTGGGTTCTGGGAGGATGCGGACTCAGTCGCCTTCCCGAGTTCGCATTTGGCATGGTCTTGGGTTCTTGGTTTGCGAAACATCCCGACTCTTTTGAGAGCTGGTTGCTTCGCGGTCGTGGCCTTCTAACTGGGCTGTGCCTATACCCTGTCGCCCTTCTGGTATACCAACTCCCTCGAGGATACGTGGCGGTTGATTTTCTGACTGGAATCGCCTGTTTCCTCGTTGTGGCAGGAGCCTCAGGATTTTGGTCAAAAATTCCCTACTTGGGCCAGGGTCTTGCATTGGCAGGCTCTTTTTCCTACGGCATCTACCTGGTCCACCAACCCTATGCCATACACTTTGCTTCTTCCTTGAAGGATCAACCTGCGTGGATTGCCGTCCCAAGCCTTCTCCTCATTGCCACTGGGTTGGCTGTTTGGGGCGGATGCCTCGAAAAAATACTCACCCGCTGGCTGACTCCTCCGGTTGCCCCCAAATCCATCTCCCCCTAGAAAGAAACGATGCTTATCACCCTTCGCCGGAAGTTCGATTTTGAGGCCGCGCAACACCTTCCCTCCTTTCCAGAGGGTCATAAGTGTCGCCAGCTTCACGGTCACAGCTTTTCACTGGAAGTGTGTGTTTCGGGTGTAGCCGACCCAAAATCAGGCCTTCTTTACGACCACGCAAAAATTGCCGAAGCGGTCCGCCCAATCCTTGAAAAGCTCGATCACTCGTGTCTCAACGATATGGCAGGACTAGAAAACCCAACTTTGGAAATTATGTGCCAATGGTTTTGGAAAAAACTAGCCCCGCTTCTCCCGGGTCTTTCTGAAATCACTTTGCACGAAACCCCACGCGCCTCTTGCACCTTAAGGGCCAACTAAAATGCCCAGCCGCTCCTTTGTCACAATCGGGTTAGTCGGACCAGATCGTTCGGGCGCTATTGCCGCGGTAACTCAACAGCTGTTCCGAATGGGTGCCAATATCGAATCTCTCGAGGAACAAGTCGCTCGAGGCAAGTTCCGCATGACTCTTCTCGCTTCGTGGCCCGGCTCAAAACTGGAAGGTCAAAAAATCCGTGTCCAGCTCCTCTCTCTCGCACAGCAACTTCGCATGAAGCTTACTCTTCGCCTTTCCGATGCAACAAGAACCCGCAAACGTCTTGCCATCCTTGTGTCCAAAGAAGTGCATGCGGCTGAGGCCATCCTCCGTGCGTGGAAATCTTGCGGCCTGTCTGCCGAACCTGTTCTCGTCGCAGGAAATCATCCTCAACTTCGATCCCTCGCCCGTCGCTTTCGCCTTCCCTTCGCCTTTATCGATTATCGGGATCGGCCACGGGCTGAGGCCGTTCTCCAATCCCACCTGGAAAAAGCTGAAGTCGACCTCGTCGTGCTGGCTCGCTTTATGAAGATTCTCTCCCCTGATTTTGTTTGGCACTGGAAAAACAGAATTCTGAACATCCACCCCTCCCTCTTGCCCGCCTTCCCGGGAGCATCTGCCTACCGCCAAGCCTACGACAAAGGAGTCAAGATTGTGGGGGTGACCGCGCACTTTGTGACTCCCGATTTAGATCAAGGGCCCATTCTCTGCCAAGACGTCCTGCGTCTCCGCCCCAATGAGCCACTCGCAAGTATCATCTCGCGTGGGCAGAAACTTGAGGCCGCATGCCTCCTCCGTGCGCTGAAACTCTGCTTAAGCCGTCAACTCGACATCCACTGGGGTCGAGTTCACGGCGTTTAAGGCTTCGCTTCCTCTTTTGCCTCTGCTTCAGTCGCAGGGCCCTCCCCTACCGGAACCTCTGTTGGGCTTCCCACTTTGGGAGCTGACTCCGCATTTACTTTCACAAACTTCACGGGTCCTTTCCTTCCTAAACTGTTTTTCCAAGTTCCCTCCAAACTCTTTGCATCACTCGAAATCTGAAGATCCAACTCCACCTTCGGATCAAACCCTGGCTTGGGAATTTGAGTATAGGTTAACGGCAACTTTACCCGCGCCCCTTCAATCTTTCCCTTCCCATGCCACACCCCCGACCCCCCATCCGCCCACACTCCATACCCCGCGACATGCAAAAAGGGTCCCTCCTGCGAAACAATAACCGTCGATTGCGATATTCCGATCGCCGTATTTTTCCAAAGGCCCGCTAGATTCGCCTCTGCGGCCCAACCGAAACCCCACGTCCATCCAATAAGAGTAACGTAGACTAAAGTTTTTTTCATCAACCCGAATCTGCTCCTCATCTTTTTCTCGGCAAGCGAGAAACCTTTTTTAGTCGCTCTACGGCGACAGTGACTTTTCCGCCTGAAAGATGAAGGGCTTTTCTCGCCTCTTCCACGCCTGTTTGGGTCAGAGCGCGTATCAGCTGAATGGCCCGTGCGTGTAACTTCTCGTTCGACGGCACCACATTCACCATAAGATTATCAAACACTCGACCCAGCCGAATCATGGCTACCGAGCTGAGAATATTGCACACCATCTTCGTTACTGTCCCAGCCTTCAACCGTGTTGACCCCGCAATTAATTCTGGCCCTACATCCAATCGAACCACCGCTTGAGGCCTAACTCCTCCTTTTACGGGACTCCAATTCGGATGAGCAGTAACAAGCACCGTTGCAGCTCCCAACCTACACCCCTCCCGAAGCGCCCCATGCACAAACGGGGTCCTTCCACTCGCCGTCAATCCAACCAAAACATCCCGTTTCCCCACCCTCCTTTCGGAAACCGACCGCTTTCCCGCCTCGGCATCATCCTCCGCTCCCTCCTGGGCTCGAAAAATCGCCTCCGGCCCACCCGCAAGAATCGCCTGTACCTGCTCGGGAGGGGCATGAAATGTCGGAGGCATCTCACTCGCATCTAACACGCCCAGCCGACCGCTGGTTCCCGCGCCCACATAAAAAAGCCTCCCTCCCCGCTGTAACGCCCGGGATACAATTTCAGCTGCCCTTTGGATCTCCCCACTCGCCTTGCTGAGGCCTCGCACAGTAAAGGCCTCCTCCTCCAGAAAAAGTCGAACCAGCTGATGCACAGATTTTTTATGCAATCCCCGGGACCGAGGATTGGTTCGCTCCGTCGGCAACGTCTCAACAGAAACCAGAGGCCTTTTCGCATCGACCTCCTCGCCTACACACAAAGTTGAACCTGCAACCATTCGCGCTGCCCCTACCTCACCTGGAATTTTCAAAACGGAAATCTCTGTACCAGAGAAAATCCCACCCAAGGCACGTACGAACGATTGCCGATAAAATCCGTTTTGAAAAAGCCCTCCCGTCAAAGCCCAGCGCGGTCGCCTTACCCCCACCCTTTTTGCCAACTCCCCCGCCCTCTCCGCTAGCTCCAAGGCACTCGCTCGTACGACACGACACGCCAGTGGGTCCCTCCTCTCAGCCGCTCTCAAAATTCCAGGTGCAAATCCCGCCAGCCACTCCTTTCCATCAGACCGATAAACCTCCCGCACCAAGTGATCTAAGTCCCCGGCTCCGCTGTGCGCCATCAAAGTCGCCGCAAGAGCAGGAGCTTTTCCTTCGCGATCCCGTTCCCGCAGTACCGCCCGAATCGCCCGTTGAGCCAAATCATACCCACTGCCCGCATCTCCCAAAATATGACCGTGCCCCCCCGCGGTATATTTTCTCCCCTTTACCCTCCCCACAACATTGCTACCCGTTCCCGCAATCACCAAAAACCCATCCTCCACTCCCCAAGCCGCACCAAGCGCCGAGTCCGTATCCTGTCCAACGACCACCTTCGTCACCCTCGGCCACGCCTGACGCAAAACTCCTCGCGCCATCTCCAACTCTTTCTTGCCCCTCGCCCCAGCAAATCCCGCACCAATCGCCTGCGGCGCCATCGGCACCTTGCTCGCAATCTCCCTCACTACCTTCCTCAACCCCTCTCTTCCCACGAGCATCAAATTTGATCCCCCTACAGTTCCTCCCGCCACACGCCGCCCTCCTTGACCCAGCAGGACCCAGGACGTTTTCGTCCCTCCACCCTCAATCCCTAAAAGGGGAGCCAATTCTTTCGCGTTGCTCTGCTTCACTCTACCCCCAAAATGCCCTTGTTATGGAAAAGCCGCCATGGAAAAACTTTCTCCCCTGCGCCGCCTTCTACGCCTTGATGCTGAGTGTCTCCGCCCTCCCCGCAACCCGTATTCAAAAGATCGACTCCTTTGTCCATCTCCCCAATGACAAAGTTATGCATCTTGGCATCTACACGGTCTTCGGTTTTCTCCTCGGGGCCCTTCCTTACCCCTCCGTCGCATTGGGCATGACAGGATCCCTTCTCGGAGCCCTCGATGAACAGAGCCAACGCCTCGCCCCCGGTCGTGAAGTCTCCTTTCGCGACTGGATTGCCGATGTTCTCGGCATCTCCCTAGGCCTCGCCCTGCGACGCCGCCGCCGGTGAGCAACTCCCCCGCCCAACGCTACGCACGCCTTCTTCAAGAAGTCCGCCGGCACGACCACCTCTACTACGTCCAAGCCCAACCCGAAATCTCAGATGCCGCCTACGATCGCCTCTACCGCGAACTGGTCGATCTCGAAACCGCTCACCCCAAACTGGCTGACGAAAACTCTCCCACCCGTAAGGTCGGGGGTGCCCCGCTAGACTCCTTTCGCACCATCGCTCACGCGGTGCGGATGCAAAGCCTCAACAACACCTACAGCGAACAGGAGCTGACAGAATTTCTTGATCGTGTTGAAAAAAACCTTCACGGCCAAGCGGCTGAGTTTGCTATCGAACCCAAAGTGGATGGCTTAGCCGTAAGCATTCGTTACGAAAACGGCCACCTCACTCTTGGTCTGACCCGGGGTGACGGAGAAAAAGGCGACGACATCACCGAAAATCTCAAAACCATTCGCAATCTCCCCCTCTCTGTTCCCGATCTCCCGCCCCGCATCGAATTTCGTGGTGAAGTTTATCTTCCCGAACCCGCCTTCGCCGCCCTCAACCAAACCCGCTTAAAAAAAGGTGAGCCCCTTTTCGCGAACCCAAGAAACGCCGCCGCAGGGACCCTCAAACTGCTCGACTCTCGCGAGGTGGCCAAGCGCCCCCTTGCCATCGTCCTCTATGGCTTGGGGGAATCCGTCGGACTCTCTCTCAAAACCCAAAGCGAACTCCATCAGAAAATTCTTTCTTGGGGACTGCCAGGACACTCCTGGTTTCGCCACGTGCATAAACCTGCCGATGTCCTGACGGCCGTTCGCGAACTCGACCAAGCCCGTACAAAGTTTTCCTTTGCGACCGATGGTGCGGTCATCAAAGTCAACCGCTTCGACCAGCAAAAAGTCTTGGGCCAGACCGACAAAGCTCCTCGCTGGGCTATCGCCTATAAATACGCCCCTGACCAATCCGAAACTCGTCTTCTCTCTGTCACCTTCCAAGTCGGCCGCACAGGCGTGATTACCCCCGTTGCCGAACTCGACCCCGTTTTACTGAGCGGTTCAACCGTTTCCCGTGCCACCCTTCACAACTTTGAGGAAATTGCCCGCAAAGATATCCGCGTAGGGGATCTTGTCCGCGTCGAAAAAGCGGGAGAGGTCATTCCCGCCGTCATCTCCGTCAATCTCACCAAACGCCCCCCCCAATCCAAACCTATCTGTGTGCCCCGCCACTGCCCTGTGTGCGAAGGCCCTTTGGTGAAGGAGGACGTTTTCCTTCGTTGCACCTCTCGTGACTGCATCGGTCAGCTCAAACGTCGTCTTCAACACTTTGCCCACCGCGGCGCGATGGATATCGAAGGCTTAGGAGAGGTTATGGCCGCACAACTTGTGGACGCCGGCCTCATCCTACACTTGGATCAGATTTACGATCTCACACAGGAAAAACTGTCTGCCTTAGAGCGTATGGGCGACAAATCGGCCGCAAACCTTCTCGCGGGAATCGATGCCAGTCGAAGTCGCACCCTAGGGCGCCTCATCTTTGCCCTTGGCATCCCCCAAGTCGGCGCAGTTCTTTCCGAGACTCTGGCCCGCCACTTCGGATCTCTTTCGGCACTCACGAAAGCTAAAGTGGCCGATCTGACCCAAGTGAAAGATGTGGGAGAAAAAGTGGCCGAAGAGATCGTCACCTTCTTCCAAGAAAGCGCATCCCGCCGCCTTCTCGATGCCCTCAAAAAGGCCGGGCTTAACTTTGAGGCTTTACCCGAAGAGTTGGCCGTCCGCGGTGGCGTATTTTCGGAAAAGAAGTTCGTGATCACAGGAACGCTCACTCAGCCGCGAGAAGACTTTATTCGACGAATTCAGTCCCAAGGAGGTTCTGTTGCTGGCTCTGTCAGCGCAAAAACAGATTTCGTTTTGGCGGGGGAAGAAGCCGGATCCAAACTGGAAAAGGCACGCTCTCTCGGGGTCCGAGTTATTTCAGAAAAAGAGTTTGAAAAGCTTGTCGGCCAGAAAACGGGAGAGTGATATATATCTATGCAATCTTCTTTTCTCATAGCCCTCCTGTTCGTTTTGGTTTTTCCCTCACTCTCGCTCGCTCAATCCAATCCAGGCGCGGCGGAAGATGCCGAAATGGAGCGGAGAAAGATTCTTAAAGCGGCCGATCAAGTGGATCGGGTCGACCAACAGGTGGATCAGATTCAAAACCGTGTCTCCACCCTCGAACAACTGATCACAGAACTTCGCCAGCAATCCCAATCTCTGAAAGAAAGCCTCGCGAACGCGGCGGCAAAATCATCCGAGGAACGTACCGCCCTGCTGGATGAGGTCTCTAAGATGATTGCGGAGCGAAAAGAGCGCGAAAAACCTAAACCTGCCGAAAAACCCGCTACTCAAAAAGTCACCGAGAAAGAAGGTTACGAACACGTCGTCGCTAAGGGGGATACGCTAAGCTCCATAGCCCAAGCCTACAACTCGGAGTACCAACTAAAACTTACCGCTGAATCGATCCGTCAAGCCAACCAGCTCGTTAAGGGAGCCCCGCTGAAAATCGGGCAAAAGATTCTCGTTCCCTCAAAATAAATCCAATGAGCCAGCTGGCCTCCTTGTACAAGCTTCAGAAAGTCCAAACGGGGAGAATCTTGGGCCCGATGGACTTAGATCACTTAAAAGCGCTCGCGAACCAGTCTCTCATCGCCCCAGACGATCTTGTTCAGATTGATGAGGGCCCTTGGATTAAAGCTCCAGAAGTCGCGGGTCTCGAGATGCTTTGGTGGGTCGAGCCCTTGGATGGTCCTCGGTACGGCCCCACCACGGCAGGCACAATTGCAGAGTTTCTTCAGAGTGGCCAACTCGGGGGCTCGGAACTCGTCACTCACGTTCGCAACAAAGAAACCTATACAGCGTCCGAATTTATTGAAGAAATGCGCCGCCGGCGCGCTGCTCGGCTCAAAAGCAGAACCATTAAGCTTGAGGAAGCCCCGGCAACAACTCCATCTTTTGAATCCAGTCCCGCCTTTGATTCCGCGCTGCGCCTACGAATTAAACAGCTTGAGACCGATTTGGCCAAAGCACGCGAACAACTCGACACCCAAGCTCACGAACTAGCCCGTCTCCGCGCCTCCCTATCCTAAAGTCTCCCCACCCTTCCGCTTGACCCACCCTTATCCCCGTCGCTACTTTTTGATGTTCAACATCTTCTTTTTTTATGCGCCACACTATCTCTGTCGTAGTCCAGAACCGCTTCGGTGTTCTCACCCGAATCGCAGGCCTGTTTAGCGGTCGCGGCTTCAATATCGACACCCTGAACGTCGGCCCCACGCAAAACGACAAGATATCACGCATGACACTCGTCGTTGTCGGGAACGATCAGGTCCTCGAACAAGTGGTCAAGCAGCTGAATAAGCTCGTCGATGTTCTCGAAGTTCACGACTTCAAGGATGGCGATGTCATCGATCGGGAGCTGATTCTACTTCGGGTCAAAGCCACCTCATCCACCCGCCCCGAGGTCATGCAGATCTGCGATATCTTCCGCGCCAAGATTGTCGATGTCCAATCCAGTAGCCTCTCGATCGAGGTGACAGGGGACGAAAGCAAAATTGATAAGTTTCTACAACTCATGAAACCTTTCGGCGTGCTGGAGCTCAGCCGAACAGGTCGTATTGCCCTACCCCGCCGCTGATCTTACCCCTCAACAAAACCCTAAACTGGAGAAACACCTATGCCCGCCCGCATCTACACCGACCGTGACGCCAACCTGACCCCACTAAAAAAACGCCGTGTGGCTGTCATCGGCTTCGGCTCCCAAGGCCACGCCCACGCCCTCAACCTCAAAAATAGTGGCATCAAAGTCACCATCGGTCTTTACAAAGGCAGCAAGTCCATCGCTGTCGCAAAAAAACACGGATTTAAAGTTCTTCCGACTGCCGAGGCGGTTCGTTCTGCGGACGTCATTTTTGTGGCCGTCCCGGACCTCAAGATTCCATCCGTCTACGAGAAAGATATCGCCCCTAACCTTCGCAAGGGTCAATGCCTCCTCTTCAGCCACGGCTTTGCCATTCACTATAAAACAGTCAAGCCCCCGAAGAACGTGGATGTCATCCTCGTTGCTCCGAAAGGCCCTGGCCACATCGTGCGTCGTCAATATCAAGAAGGTCGAGGAGTCCCAGCTCTCTTTGCAGTTCAACAAAACCCCTCCGGCCAAGCACGTGCGATCGCCATGGCATGGGCGCGCGGGATCGGCGCCACCCGCGCAGGCCTTCTACAGACCACCTTCAAAGAAGAGACCGAGACCGACCTCTTTGGCGAACAAGCCGTTCTTTGCGGGGGCACTTCTGCCCTCATCCAGGCAGGCTTCGAAGTGCTTCTCAAGGCAGGCTATCAACCCGAAGTTGCTTACTTCGAGGTTCTACATGAGTTGAAGCTCATCGTGGATCTGATCAACGAATCCGGAATTGCAGGCATGCGTTTCTCGATTTCGGAAACTGCCAAGTACGGTGATGTCACACGCGGCCCGCGCGTGGTGGATGGTCGCACGAAAAAAGCCATGGAATCCGTTCTGCGAGAAATTCGTGACGGAACTTTCGCCAAAGAGTGGATTCGCGAAAGCCGTACTGGAATGAAGCGGTATCACGCTCTACTCAAAAAAGGCGAAAAACACCCCATCGAAAAAACAGGGGCTCGTCTTCGTGGCCTGATGCCTTGGATACGCCGCAGGAATCTCAAAGGCGCCCAAGCCGCTTACTAGCAGCCTCTCAAATTGGGGCAGCCTGTCTTGTGGTAATTTGCTTTACCCAAGAGGTGCAATTTTGGGTATTTGGCCTTAGGATAGTTTCATGCCCGATGACCGCATCTTAATTTTCGATACGACTCTCCGCGACGGGGAGCAGTGCCCTGGCGCCGCGATGACCCAGCCCCAAAAGCTGGCCGTCGCTCGCCAGTTAGCTCGTCTGGGTGTCGACATTATTGAGGCAGGCTTTCCCATCGCGAGCCGAGGAGACTTCGAATCTGTTCATGAAATCGCCAAAACGGTCCGCGGACCTCAAATCTGTGGACTCGCTCGGTGTGTTCCCGCAGATATCACCGCCGCAGGGGCTGCGGTCAAACCCGCTGGCAAAAAAGGCCGAATCCACGTCTTTCTCGGAACCAGCAAAATCCACCGCGAATTTAAATTAGGCAAAGCCCGCAAAGAGATTCTTCGGCTTGCCGTGGATGGGGTGCGTAGAGCCAAGAAATTCACCCCGAATGTTGAGTTTTCACCTGAGGACGCATCCCGTACGGAAATCGATTTCTTGATCGAAGTCGTCGAAGCCGCCATTGCCGCAGGTGCAACCACCATCAACCTTCCCGACACAACTGGTTACGCAACGCCTGAGGAGTACGGTCGCATGTTCTCCGATGTTCTCGCCCTGGCACACGGTGCGACCGATGTCATTTTGAGCACTCACTGCCACAACGATCTCGG
>Ga0209401_1001528_pt1 | contig 15307 bp, 18 predicted proteins | sample M_140807_MF_Meta_FD_187318 | JGI IMG/M metagenome (GOLD analysis project Ga0209401, IMG submission 187318) | Freshwater microbial communities from Lake Montjoie, Canada to study carbon cycling - M_140807_MF_MetaG (SPAdes) (version 2) | ecosystem: Environmental > Aquatic > Freshwater > Lake...
GAGGTAAGTATCGGGCGGAGGAGGTAAGAAGGCGCATCGCTACCGATCCCCACTCACCTGATGAATTTAGGTGTAATCAGATTGTGGCGAATTTAGATGAGTTTTATCAGGCTTTTGGTGTTAGTGAAAATGATAAGCACTTTATGAAAGCAGATGAGCGAGTGCGAATCTGGTAGTTACTCCGGGAAGTGACAGGCAACCTGGGATTTACCAACAGTTAATAGCTCAGGTGTCTTACTTCGGCAGATATCTTGGGCTTTCCAACATCTAGTATTAAATACACAGCCAGCTGGTGGATTAATTGGTGAAGGCAGATCACCTTTAAGGATGATTCGCTCTCTGCTTCGCTCAGATCTTGGATCTGGTTGCGGAACAGCTGATAACAACGCAGTTGTATATGGGTGATGTGGTGCGTTAAAGAGATCCTCTGTCTTTGCAATCTCCATAATCTTGCCCAAATACATAACCGCTACTCGATCAGAAATATGTTGAACAACAGATAAATCATGGGCAATAAAGACGATTGAGATGCCATCTGCCTTTTGCAGATCATCAATTAAGTTAATTACCTGGGCTTGAATAGAAACATCTAAGGCAGATACTGGCTCATCGGCCACAATTAACTTTGGCTTAAGTGCAATCGCTCTGGCTATGCCAATGCGCTGACGTTGCCCACCGGAGAACTCATGAGGATAGCGGTTGTAATGCTCTGGGTTTAAGCCAACTCGCTCCATGAGGGCGGCAACCTCTTTTTTTACTCCACCTTCTGGTGTCACTTTTTGGATCTCAAAGGGAGCGGCGATGACCTTGCCAACTGTTTGGCGTGGATTTAAAGCTGAGAATGGATCTTGAAAAATGATCTGCATCTGCGCTCGTAATGGGGTCATTAAACCTGGGCGAAGTTTGGTTATATCTTTACCATCAAAAACAATCTCACCTGCAGTTGGCTCAATTAACTTCAATATGGTTCGACCAGCTGTGGTCTTACCGCAACCTGACTCACCAACAAGACCTAAGGTCTCACCCTTCATTAAATCAAAGGAGATGCCATCAACAGCTTTTACCTGCAACTTCTCTTTTCGAAAGCCAACATTTCGGCTAGTTGGAAAGTACTTTTGTAGATTTCTAACACTTAATAATGGGGCACTCATTAGGCACGTGCTCCTTTGATCTCAGCGGCAAATGTTTTATCCCGCTTATCTTCAGGCACATGACATCTTGATTTATGCTCATCATTACTTCCTAAAAGTTCAGGCTTTAATGTTGCACAAGATCCACTTGGGGCAAGTGAGATGTATTCACACCTTGGCACAAATGCGCAGCCAGTTGGCAGATTAATTAATGATGGAGGCTGACCTGGGATCGCCTTTAATCGCTCAGAGCTTTTAGCACCAATTCTTGGTACTGACTTTAACAAACCTAATGTGTAAGGGGCGTGTGGTGAGTAGAAAATATCATCCACATTTCCTTGCTCAACAATTCGCCCGGCATACATAACAGAGACTCGATCAGCAACCTGGGCAACAACTCCTAGATCATGGGTAATAAGTAAAATTCCCATATTTAATTTCGTTTGTAGATCCTTCAATAACTGCAAGATCTGCGCCTGCACCGTTACATCCAGTGCTGTAGTTGGCTCATCTGCAATTAAAACAGCTGGATCATTCATCAAAGCCATCGCAATCATTACTCGCTGGCGCATACCGCCGGAGAATTGATGTGGATACTCCTTCGCCCGAACTTGTGGCTCTGGAATACCAACTAATTCCAACATTTCAACCGCTTTTTTATTTGCAGCCTCTTTTTGTCCTGGATTGTGAACTAAATAGGCCTCAGCTAATTGGCTACCAATTCGATAGTAAGGGTGGAGCGAGGACATTGGATCTTGAAAGATCATGGAAACAACTCGGCCACGATAACTTCTAATTTTATCCAGTGGAGCGGTAACGATATCTAGGCTCTCATTTTTATCATTAACAATAATTGAGCCAGAGATTTGAGTAACCCGTCGGTTATGTAAACCAATAACAGAGAGGGAGGTAACAGTTTTACCAGAGCCAGATTCACCAACAATGGCAACTGTCTCCCCTGGGGTAACTGAGATTGAAACACCATCTACTGCGTGAACAAAACCATCATCAGTTGGGAAGGTGACCTTTAAATCCTTGATCTCAAGTAGGTTTTTCACTTCATTCTCACTCTTGGGTCTAGATAGCCGTAGGCGATGTCAACAATTAAATTCATAGTAATAACTACTGCTGCTGCCAACATAGTTGTGGCAACTACAACTGATAAATCAAACTCATATACAGCTTGAATAGTCATTCGACCAAGTCCTCCTAAATTCAAAATGGACTCAGTAATAATGGCACCGCCAATTAAGCCAGCAATATCTAAACCAGCACTTGTGGTGATTGGAGCTAGAACTGCCCGCATTGTGTGCTTAAGTAATACAACACTTTCAGTTAATCCTTTAGCACGAGCGGTGCGGATGTAATCCTCACCCAATGTTTCTAAAACTGTTGCTCTGGTAAATCTGGTGTAAAAAGCAGCGTAGGCAATTGCTAATGTAATCCAGCCCAAAATGAAGTACCTAAAGTAACCAAGTGGATCATCAAAGAGGGATTTATAACCTTCCAAACTTAGCGGCACAATCTTCCATTTAATACTTACATAAACTAGTAAGAATAATCCGGTAACAAATGTTGGCAGTGAGGTGCCAAGGAGAACGAAAACTGAGGACAAAGTGTCTGGATAACGGCCTCGAAACTTTGCTGCTAATAAGCCAAGACCAACGCCTACGACCATCCAAATAACAAAGGCTCCAATTGCTAAATTAACTGTGATTGGCAGCGCCTCTTTGAGCATATCTGTCACACACATATTCTCATTAAATGAGTAACCAAAACTTGGGGCTGGGCATGAGAACTCCGCTGAGCCTGCGCCATATGTTCTTCCAACAAAAATTCCAGATAAAAATAACCAGTACTGCTCCCAGAGTGGTTTATCAAAACCTAGTTTTATTCGGTTTGCTTCAATTACTTGGGGCGTACATTTTTGGCCACAGGTAAGGGCAGCTGGATCAAAGGGCAGGATAGAGAAAACGCCATAAACAACAATTGAAACTAATAAAATTGTGATTAGCGAAAAGTAAGCCCGGCGCAATATAAATCTTGGCAATTACTTCCCCTTAAAAACTAATAATTTTTTTACAAGCCTATCGCAAGTAAATAGGACTCGCATTGCTGCGAGTCCTATTTAACTTAATTGCTAATGGATTATTGATTAATCCACATCTTGCCGTATGCAGGATTTCCCTGTGGAACCCAGAAGAAGACGTTTTGGACCTTTGAGCCCCAAACCTCTTGAGCCTTACCAAACAATGTTGGTAGTACCCAGAAGTTCTTCATTGCTTCTTTATCTAGTTCTTTCCATAGTGCTGCCTGCTTCTTACGATCAGTTGTTTTCATCGCAAGATTTACCTTGTCCTCAAATGCCTTGTAGGCAGGATCTTTTGAGTTCTGGCTTAGGTTAAATCCACCTGAAGTTGCGAATAGCTCAGGAATAACTGTTGAGGCGTTTGCCCAGTCAGCTCCCCAGCCTGAAGTTGATAGATCACTCTGCTTTTCAGCATTCATAACTGTTGGGTAGTAACCACTCTTGATGATGTTGTAGTTAACTTTAATTCCAACACGAGCAAAAGCCTTCTCATTTATTGGAATAGTGTCATTAAGAGTTGAAGACTGGCTCACATCGATAGTGATTCCAGTTGTAGTTGCTCTGGTGTATTCAGCAGGACATTTAGTCTTTGCTGCATCCATCAAAGCTTGAGCCTTTGCCACGTTACCTGATGGCTTGAAGCCAGTTGTGGCATCTAGTACATCAGCTGTGTTCTTGTGATCAGATGGTCCAACAACCTTAGTTGGTGCAAAATCTGTTGCAAGAAGTGGGCTAATTACACCGGTTGCATATGAACCTGCATAATCTGGACCACCAGCATAATCAAGAAGTGCCTTGGCATCACGTGCGTAGTACATAGCCTGACGGATTTCAATACATGGCATCTTTGCAACGTTAAATGCAATGTAGCGAGCGTAAGGGTCAGAGTTGTTCATACGACGGTTAGCAAATTTTGCATCCTTGAAGAACTTATCGCGGTTAGTTGGAAGTGGTCCACCAAAGTTAACAGCATTTGGAATTGAGTCTTCCAAAATAATCTGGTCAATTACCTCTTCATCCAAACCGAATTGGATAATTACCTCATCTGGATATGGTGTGCGAACTGTGTCAGATGACTTGTTCCACTTAGCGTTACGAACCATACGAAGTTGAGTATTGCTGTTTTCAACAATCTTGTATGGACCAGTTGCCTGTGGGTTAAGGTCATACTTATCGCCAGTGTCCTTCTTCTTCTGAACTGGTGAGATAACTCCATAAGTTGCTAGGTAGTTAAAGTCAGCAATTGATTTGTTCAGATTGAAAGTGATGGTACGGCCTGAACAAGTAACAGCCTTATTGAAAGCTGCAACACCAGCTGGGGTGTTCTTGTATGGACCGGTATAGATTGAATTTCCCTTGTCATCCTTAGGGATATCAAGCCATGAAACTAGGTACTGAGGTCCGTCAGAGATTACATCGGTGGCGAATACTCGTGAGGTGCCGTACTTAACGTGATCACAAGTGATTGCAACGCCATCTTCAAATGTTGAACCTTGACGAAGTGTGAACTTCCAAGTCTTTGCTTGATTGCTTGGAACACCAGTGTTAGTTGCAAGGTCAGGAACAAGATCTGCTCCCTTATCACCTGGAACTGGATTGTAAGCAACAAGTGTTCGAGTGTGGAATGAGTTCATGAACGCTAGATCGCGACCAGTATAAATTCTGGATGGATCGTAGTGATCAAGACGTGGTGTGTGCTCTAGTAAATAAAGCGTTCCACCAGCCTTTGGTGTTGCTGCATTTGCTGTAGATGTTGCGCCAACAGTAATTACTGTGCTGACGAGTGCACCTGCAGAAAGGGCAGCTAGCACGCGAGTGCTAATTGCATTTTTACGCATTAAATCCTCCTAGTGGATTTTAAGGGCGTTAGCCCGGTGGGTGAATATTGTCAGTAATTCCTACTTTTGAGTAGCCCGAGCACAATGCAGGCGATGATCTAGGGGTGAGGGCAGGTGAGAATCTAGGCTTGCAGGCTTTTTTTATAACAGATTCGTTAACGCTCAGATCTTGGATCTAACGCATCTCGCAACGCATCGCCAACTAAGTTGAAAGCAAGAACTACTAAAACAAGTGAGCCGGCGGTGATAAGGAAGAAGTTTGGATAAACAGTCACAAATCTTCTTGAGTTATCAAGCAAAATTCCCCAAGTAGTGGCAGGTGCTTGAATTCCAATTCCTAAAAATGAGAAGACAGCCTCTGCTGCTAAGTAACCAGGAAGAGATAATGAGACCACCACAATTACTGGCGCCCATAAATTTGGCATTAACTCTTTAAAAATAATTCTTCTTCTGGATGCGCCCATTGCTTGGGCGGCGGTAACAAAGTCGCGCTCGCGAAGTGAGAGAACTTGGGATCGGACCAATCTAGAAAATCCTGGCCAACCAAAAAATGATAGGAAGAAAATTAAGAAAATAATTCTTGCGCCATTTCCTTGCGCAATACCCGCCTCTTGAATTCGAGCCACCATTGGCTCAGAGAGGGCGACAATCATAAAAAATGCTGGGAAGGCCAATAAGAAATCGGTAAATCTTCCAACGTAATCATCAACTCGGCCACGGAAGTAACCACCCACGATGCCAACTACTAATCCAATAAATAATGTTAAAGAGGTGGTAAGAATTGCCACCATAAATGAGATGCGTGAGCCATAAAGTAAATTTGCTAGTAGATCTCGGCCGGTACCAGGAGTAAGCCCGAGTGGGTGATCAAGTGAGATGCCACCATATGGCAAATCTGGGACACCAGCTGTGTCTAAAACATCTAAATTTAAATCATCTGGATTTATGCCCAGTAATTTACATACCAATGGCGCAAAGATCGAAAGCATAATTACGGTTACTGATATTGTAGCTGCAACCATTCCCACCTTGTTGCGCTTAAAGCGCATCCAAGCGATCTGGCGAGGGCTTCGGCTAACGATTTGGCCAGCACTATTGGCATTACCGATCTTTGTGGCTGAAACCATTTCTCACCCTTCATTAAGAATTAATTCAAACTGCGGTGGCAAAGGTAGCCTACCTGGGCCATTTATTTAAAGGGTGATTCTGCAGGCCATGGATAAACGGCAATGGGAGTGCTTTTTTATTTAGTAGGATTGGTACATAAGGCGCAGGCATTTCTGGGCCAGATTGTGAGATAAAAAATGAGATCAGATTTAAAACTTCGCGCAGCAGCATTAGCTGTTGTAGCAGCATTGGCATTAAGTGCATGTGGTGGGGATTCATCAAGTGAATCAAGTCAATCAAATGAAGAATTAATTGCTCCACCAGTACAAGAGGTAGAAGCATCAGGTGCCTTTAATACACCAGTAAAGATTGCCTCTGGTGTCTCATTTACATTATCTGCGCCAACTGGTTTTAAGCCAGGAAAGTTTGCTGCCGGCCAGCTGCCAGGTCAGCGTTATCAGCAATTTAAAGTAGATATTAATAATGGCTCAACTGCTGCAGTTGATTTAGCAACTTTTATTATTACAGGTAAGACAACTTCTGGTGTTTGTGTTGATGTTTTTGATGGTGATAACGGCATGGAGGGAGCGCCACAAGAGCCTCTTGCTGCTGGTAAATCAATCTCATTTAACTGGGGACTTTCCTGTGATGGAAAATCAGGTGAAGATCTTTCACTAATTCTGTCCAATGAGGGCATTGCAATTATTGAGGTCACTGGCAAACTTGCTTAACTAGGTTTTTTTAAAAACTTAGTTGTAGTAATTGCCAGTTAAATATGTCCTTCTCCTTTAAGGTTGAAAAAACTTTAAAGGGCGCTCTAGGACGAGGTGGTGTAATAACCACCCCCCATGGACAGATTAAAACTCCTGCCTTTATTCCCGTTGGCACAAAGGCAACTTTAAAATCTGTGCTTCCTGAATCATTAAAAGATTTAGGCGCACAAGCTGTTCTAGCAAATGCCTACCATCTATATCTGCAGCCAGGTCCTGAGATAGTTGATCAAGCAGGTGGCCTAGCAAAGTTTATGAATTGGAGTGGGCCAACCTTTACCGACTCTGGTGGCTTTCAAGTTTTGTCCCTCGGCGTTGGTTTTAAAAAAGTTATTGCAATGGATGAAAATACATTTCAGGCCGATGATGTAATTGCAGATGATAAGGAGCGCTTAGCTCATGTTGACGATGATGGTGTCACCTTTAAATCACATCTAGATGGCTCACTTCACCGCTTTACCCCAGAGGTTTCTATGCAGGTTCAGCATCAAATAGGAGCTGACATTATTTTTGCTTTTGATGAGTGCACTACTTTGCATAACACCAGGAGTTATCAAGAAAAAGCATTAGAGCGAACTCGACTTTGGGCGATTAGATGTTTGAAAGAACATGATGCCTTAACTAAAAAGCGAGTAGCCAAGCCCTATCAGGCACTCTTTGGTGTGCTGCAAGGCGCCCAATATGAAGACCTGCGCCGTAAGGCGGCAAAAGATTTAGCAGCAATGAGTGTTGATGGGGTTTCATTTGATGGCTTTGGCATTGGTGGAGCGTTAGATAAACAAACACTGGGTGATATTTTAAAGTGGGTAAATGAAGAGCTGCCGGTAGAAAAGCCAAGACACTTTCTAGGAATTGGTGAGCCAGATGATTTATTTGTTGGAGTAGAAAATGGCGCAGATACTTTTGATTGCGTAGCACCTTCTCGGCAGGCAAGAACTAGTTCAGTCTTTACCAAAGATGGCCGAGTAAACATCTCAAATGCTCCACATAAAAATGAGTTCTTCCCAATTGAAAAAGATTGCACCTGTTACACCTGCCGCAACTACACCCGGGCCTACCTATGTCATTTATTTAGAGCAAAGGAGATGGTGGCATCAACCTTGGCCACAATTCATAATCAACACTTTATTGTTGGCCTGGTTGATCAAATGCGCCTAAGCATTGAAGATGAGACTTTTTTTGATTTTAAGGCCCAATTCATGGCCAGGTACTACGGAAAGTAATTTGGGGGTAGATTAAAGATATGAATGATGCTCGCAAACCACTTCGTATTGGAATACTAGGCGCAGCCCGAATTGCGCCCAGCGCCATTATTTTTCCAGCCCAAGCAACTGGTCATCAATTAGTTGCAGTTGGCGCCAGAGATAAAGCACGTGCTGCTGAATTTGCTAAGCAGTATCAAATTCAAAAAGCTTATGGTTCATACCAAGAGGTAATCGATGATCCAGATGTTGATGTTGTTTATAACGCATTACATAATGGCGGCCACGGCCCTTGGAATATCAAGGCATTAGCAGCTGGTAAACATGTTTTATCTGAAAAGCCATCTGCTTCAAATGCTGCTGAAGCCAAAGAGGTTGCAGCGGCGGTAAGTAAATCTGGCAAGGTATTTATGGAAGGTTTTCACTACTACTACCACCCAGTTTTTCAGCGATTACTTGCCATAGTTAAATCAGGTGAGATCGGTGAGGTAATAAAGGTTGAATCATCCTTACTTATTCCGATGCCTGAAAAGGAAGATTTGCGATTGAAATTTGATTTAGCAGGTGGCTCCATGATGGATGTGGGCTGCTACGCACTTCACAGCCAACGCATGATTAGCCAATTAATTGCAGATGGTGAGCCAACTATTGTTAAAGCAGATGCAAATGCTGCTGATGGCAAAATTGATACCAAGTTGTATATGCAACTTAAGTATCCAAATGGAGTGGCAGCCCTTGCAAAAGGTGATTTTGAATCAGAAGCCATGACCGCACCACTTACAGTTACTGGAAGTAAGGGAAGTGTTCACCTACCTAATTTTGTAGTTTCAGGATGGGATCCAAGAGTTGTTGTTGAAGTAGGCGGACAAAAGCGGGTTGAACACTTGCCATCAATTTCTACCTATACCTATCAACTCATTGCATTTGCTGATGCAGTTGATCTTGGTAAGCCAGTTAAGACTGATGCTAAAGATGCGCTGATTCAGGCGCAGTTAATTGATTCAGCCTATGAAGCCGCAGGCCTGCCACTTCGGCCAACCTTTAATATTTAATCTCACTTAGATAAAATGTGGGCATGAAGCTTCCCAAGGTAATTCTCTATTACAAATTTACCCCGCTTTCAGATCCGGCTGCCATCAAAATCTGGCAAAAAAATCTTTGTGAGAGTTTAAATTTAAAGGGCAGAATCATCATCTCCCCCCATGGCATTAATGGCACATTAGGTGGTGATATTGATGATGTAAAGAAATATATTAGACAGACAAGAAGCTATGAAGGCTTTGCCAAGATGAAATTTAAGTGGTCAGATGGTGATGGAAATGATTTTCCAAAATTAAGTGTGAAGGTTAGAAAAGAGTTAGTTGCCTTTGGCAACCCAGATGAAATTAAAGTTGATGAGAATGGTGTTATTGGAGGCGGAAAGCATTTAAGGCCAGAGCAAGTTGATGAGTTAGTAGCCAAACATGGTGATGATGTGGTCTTCTTTGATGGCCGTAATTCATTTGAGGCTGAGATTGGCAGGTTTAAGAATGCGGTTGTGCCAAATACGGCAACTACCAGGGATTTTGTTACTGAAATAGAAAGTGGAAAGTATGACCATCTCAAGGACAAACCAGTAGTCACCTACTGCACTGGTGGAATTAGATGTGAAGTTTTGTCCTCAGTCATGAAGACTCGTGGCTTTAAAGAGGTTTATCAAATTGATGGCGGAATTGTAAATTATGGTAAAAAATTTAGAGATGATAGTTTGTGGGAAGGAGCCTTACATACATTTGATAATCGTATGTCACTTATGTTTAGTAAAAAAAGTAAGATGATTGGTGAATGTAAAAAGTGTAATTCCCCAGCAAATCGTTTTTATGATTGCCCAAAGGTGCCATGTAACGCCTTAACCTTGCTTTGCGTTAAATGTGCCAAGAAGTTAGATAGTGAGATTTGTAAGCATCCACAACGAGATTACTCAAATGCGGAGTTAATCGGCTAATAATTGATTTGCATGATCCTTGGGATGGTTTATATAAGATGAAAACCACTTTTTAAGATCATAAGCACCAGATTCGGTGTGGATTCCAGCGTTTGATAATTGTTCAATCTCTAGTCTTTTAATGATTTCAAGGCTTGCTGCTCTAGATGCTTTATAGAAAGCTAAAGAATTTTCAATTGGTAGCACCGTGTAACCCAAGGTGGTGTTTTGTGCCCAGATATTTTCATCATAACCTTGAATTGTTGACCCAGGCTCTGCGACTAATCGCTTTAACCGAGCGCAAGATTGGGATTCACTATCTGCTAAATGATGAATCACTTGCCTGGCATTCCAACCATCTTTTTTAGGTTTATCTAAATCAGCCAGGTCTACCTTTTTATATGCTTCAAGAAATACGTTTGTTGCCACTTCATACTCAGCAGCTAACTTCTCAATCTCAGGATGGCTCATGTAGTTATCCTACTAGCGGCGCAAGAAGGTGCGAAAGGCCATAAGGATTCTTCGATACAACCTGGTGGTCTGCTTAACTGGTGACAGGCCAATTACCTTGGCACTTGTTGGCTCACCTGGAGTAGTAACTGAGTGCAAGGCGGGTGAACTCTCATCTAATGAGTTAGCGATAATTTTCATTTGCGAGACAATTGCAATGCATCTAACAAATTGGCTCCTTGGCAGCTTATCTGCCATGGCAATTAACTCTTCAGTTAAATTATCAGCTGCTTGCCGTAAATCTCTGGCGATGTTGTCAATGATTCGCTCTCGATTTGATGATTGCAATAGCTCAAGCTTTTCAGTAATTGCATTTGAGGTGGCGGAGAGTGCGTAAGCAATCTGTCGATCAACTGTATCTTTTCGATTTGGGTCTGAGGTTGAATCAAATAAAGCTCTAGCCATTCCCCTTATTTGAACCACCATATGCTCAATTGCTACTCCTTGGATATATAAAGACTCAGCCACATCAACTTCGGCAAGGGGTGACCATTTGGCATAACGCTTTGCTTCAATAGCTTGAGATCTTAATGTTGGAATCTCCTCCACTAATAATCTTGCCTTTGATAACCAAGAACCTGCCTGCTTTTGGGTAAAGCCACCAGCTACTCCCTCTGCCATATCACTAATTAACTCTGCCCCTCTTTTGCCCAACCTTGTTATTTGATTAACAGTTCGACCAGCTGGGGTATTTGGGTGTGAGAAGTAGGAAAAAATGATTGCAACTGCTGCGCCAATTAAAGTGGAAACTAATCTATGTTCAGCTGTTGAGCCAGAGATTCCAGGACCTATAACAATTAACGCCGTTACCGGAACATTCACTGATGCCACCTCGCCCAGGCGAAGCCCGCGAGCAACAACTGAGCATAAAAATACGGTGGTGCCAATAGCGATTACCCCAAAGCTAAAGTAATGAACTGTTAGCAGGGCAACTCCTGCGCCAATTGCAGTTCCAACAATTTGACCTAATCCTTCACGGACTGATTTATATAAAGAGATTCGAATGCTTAAAGCGCAAACAATTGCTGCTACTAAGCCACCTTTAAAAACTAAGGAATCCCCAACAACCCAAGCAGTTGCAGAGGCAAGGGCGGCTACGCTTATTTGTCGAACCCAAATCCTGCGATCAGTAAATAATCTAATAAACCAAGAAAAGAATGCTTTCACGGGCGAAACTTAATTTTTTTAGCGTTCATTAATTCTTTAAGCCTAGCCACGGCAGATTTACCCATGCCATGTAAGCCTTCTAATTCAGCCAGAGAAATCTTTCGAAGATCTGAAACCTTATATAACTTGGCATCAACTAATGCTCGCCTTGCTGGGGCTGCGATGTTGTATTCGCGCCACTCTTGATCTAATTTCTCATATCTATCTAGCTCTGCTTGCGGGATATCAACTACTTGTTTTGGCTTCTCTGATTTTCCCATGAGTCAATCTTACAACTTTACTTACCTTTTCTTTTGACCATTATCTGAACCATTCGTTGATTCATCAGTTTTCTCACCAAAGTTTTAGGAAGTGGAGAATCAAAGTGCAAAGCACTCTTAGTTTGCTTATAAATGACTAAATCTTTATTCAAGGCTGCTAGCACTGAGCCACTAAATGGATAGAAGGAACAACCAGTACGTCGGGCTGCTATTCCACAAACAACATCTTTTCCTAATTTAAAGGCTGGTATTCCATAAGAGATCCCCTGCTTAAGCTCTGGTTCTATCTCTAAAATCATCTTACGCATATTTTTTAGCAAGGTTTTCTCAGGCTCTTTTTGATCTGAAATATATTGATCGATCTCTAACTTACTCAATCTATTTCACCTGCCTATACATCCCTAGATACATCTGACCTGGTTTAGATCTTGATGGTAATGGCTTATCTGCCTCCACAAATCCTAACTTCTTATAAGCACTCCTGGCCCTTAAATTCTCTGGCCACACACCCAATCCAATTATTTTCCACTGATTTTCCCGCGATAACTTAATTACCCAATCCATCATTAACGCAGCTACACCTTGGCCACGAAAGGCATCACTTATCCACCAACTAGATAGCCAGCAATCACTATTGCGATCTTTATCAGCTCTATCTACTGCAAGTAATCCAATATCAACACCATCTGCCACTACAAAACACCAGTAGGTGTGTTTTAATCGATCCTGCCACTGCGAATCTGAAATTAATAATTCATCCTCATGCTTTGCACCAAATGCATCAGGGGTATCTTTTAAAGCAGCAAGGCGAAGTGATTTAAGGCGGATGGCGCTATCTCCTGCTACAACCTCAATCACCACGTGATTACCTACTAAATAACTTGCTAAATATTCCTGACTTTTTTACCTGACCTTCATGACCTTGGCAACGATCAGCAAGTGCTATACCAGCAAGTGCTTCCTCTATATGTTCACCACATCCAGACCAGGTCGGCTTCTTGCACTGCTTGCAAGTAACTTTGCTGCACATATCTTCTCCTTAATTCTTCTTCGCTGCTACAACTAGAATAAAACTTCCAACTACTGCTGAGATTAGCGCGGCCAGCAACAAACCAACTTTAGCCTGATTAAGCAAAATTTCAGAGGTATAACTCAAGTTTGCAATCATTATTGATACTGCAAGCCCCATGCCAGCAAGGGCAGATCCGCCAATTAATTCAATCTTGCCTATCAACAACTGACTCTTGAAGAGTTTAACTGCGAGCAATCCGAAGAGTGTAATTCCGATGATTTTGCCAATTACTCTTGCGATGATAACTGAATTACCAAGTTGTGATTGCAGTTCAAGATCAGACGTTAGAGTGGGGTAAATATTTGCAAATACATAGATCGGTAAAATTGCAAAGTTAACAAACTTAATAAAGTATTTTTCTAACGGAACTCTGCCGACTAAAGCACCGAGTGCTACTGCGCCAATACTTGCCAAAACCTCAGTTGCTTTTAAAGCTCCGGTGTATTTAACCCCCAGCACAATTATTGAAAGCAGATCATCAGCAACTGCTAAAGCTAATAAAAAGGTTTTTAAAGCAACTGATGCCCGTTTTCCTAGGGCAAGTACTACCAACATCACTAGGGCAATATCGGTGGGCATAACCAATGGCCAACCAGAAGATATCGCTGGATCAGAATTTAACCCAATAAAAATTAATGCTGGAAATAACATTCCGCCTAAGGCAGCAAAGGTTGGCAATAAAATCTGTTTTGGGTGGCTGATTTCATTTCTTAGTTGCATGCCAATTAAAAGGAAAAATGGCGCTAACACTTCACTGTGTGCAAAAAAATCTAGTTCCATGGGGCTAGTTAATCAGATTACTGCTGGTTAATGCTCAGTACTTCGCCAAACCTTTAATGCCGCATCTGCATTTAACATTCCAATGGCAAGGCCTACTACTAAATCTGGGATTGCACTGATCCAAAAGATAGTGGTGATGCCAGCAGCAATAATTGCCACATTTGCTAGTGCATCATTTCTAGCTGATAGGTATGCAGCTAGTACCAAACTTTTTTGAGAGCTACGAAATTTTGCTAGTAAAAATGCACATGTAAAATTAACTATTAAAGCACCCGAACCAACGGCAGTTAATGAGATTGCATCTGGCATTGATGGGTTGTTGATTTCATATATGGTGCTGATTAATACTGAGATAGCTGGGACTAATAAAAGCAGCGCGAAGAATTTACTAAGTCGCTTTCTTGCTTGCAAGCTCCAGCCAATTGCCACAAAGATCAAGATATTTACCGAGGCATCTTCAAGAAAATCTATGCTGTCAGCAAAGAGGGAGACAGAGCCAATTCTTACGGCAAAGGAAAATTCCACGAAAAAGTATGCAAGATTTGCGATTGCAACTACTCGAACTACATTTCTAATTGAGTTCACTTATCCATACTAGGACAAAACTGAAAAATAAATTAAATGACCCAGATTTCTCCGAGTCATTTATATGCCAAATTGAAGAAGTTAATTATGGCATATTGCTTGATCACTCGCAGTTACTTCAAAACTCTTATATGATGCCAGGGTGAGCATCAAGGTCCGACCAATTATGGTCAGTGATAAAGATAGATGGTTAGAGTTATTTAAAGAGTACATAGTTTTTTATAAATCAAAGTTAAGTGATGAACAGTTTGAATTAACCTGGCAGCGCCTAAACTTTGACTTTAATATAAATGGCTTAGTTGCTGAGTTAGATGGCAAAATTGTTGGCTTTACGCATTACATCTTCCGGCCATCAACTTGGGCTGTAGAGGATTTTTGTTATTTAGAAGATCTTTATACCGATCCAACTGTGAGAGGCAAAGGTGTTGGTCGAGCACTAATAAAAGCAGTTGAAGATATTGCAATTGCTAAAGGTTCAAAGCGGCTTTACTGGACAACTGCGCCCGATAATGAGACTGCCAGAAAACTATATGACAAGGTTGCAATTACAGATCGTGTGCAATACAAGATCTTTCTGAATCAGTAATTAATGTCCAGCAGTTTTTGAGTTTTTTGTAACAATTAAAGTACCTAAAGCAGCAAGAGCCATGCCAATTAAGCCAATGCCCATAATGCGTTCATCAAAAAAGTAATAGGCCTGCACAGCTGCAAGGGGTGGGACAAGGTAGTAAAGACTTGAAACAGATGATGCACTGTCATTTCTTAGTAAGTAAAAGAGTAAAAATATTGAGCCAATTGAAAGGGCAACCACAATCCAAGTAAGGGCTAAGACAA
>Ga0209401_1001530_pt1 | contig 15286 bp, 12 predicted proteins | sample M_140807_MF_Meta_FD_187318 | JGI IMG/M metagenome (GOLD analysis project Ga0209401, IMG submission 187318) | Freshwater microbial communities from Lake Montjoie, Canada to study carbon cycling - M_140807_MF_MetaG (SPAdes) (version 2) | ecosystem: Environmental > Aquatic > Freshwater > Lake...
GGGCGGATGGCGCGGTGGTTCCTTCGGCCTGGGAGTCGGCGGGCTGGGGGGCGGTTGTCTGGGTAGCCGTGCCGTAGGAGCCCATCAGGCCGTAGGAGCCCACCAGCGCGGCATCCCCGTCGGCCGCCTGGGCATCGCCGCCTGCGACCTCCTCGTCCCCGGTCGCCGCGTCCTGGCCAGTGGTTTCTGCGGCGGGCGTGGGGTAGGAGCCCACCAGGGAGGGCTGATCCTCCTCGGGTGTGCCGGCCTGCACGGCGGGGATTTCGGGAGTCTCGGCCATGGTGCTAAGAAGCTGTGGCCGGAGCTTACGGCCGTTTGCCGGGATGAACCCGGACTGACCCCGGACTGACAAGGAAGCGGTCAAGGAAGGGGATCAGGCCTCCAGGGGAACCAGGCCGATGCGGCCGGAGAGGGGGGCCAGCGGCAGCCGCAGGGGGAAGCGGCCGGCCCGCAGCCGTTCCGCCAGCTCCTCGGCCAGTTCCTGGGCCAACCGCGGGCTGTGGCTGGGCGCCGCCGGGATCCTGTGCCCATCCACCACGATGGCGCCGGCCTTCAGCGACGCGTACGACACCCCGCCGAAGCTGGGCTTGATCCGCCGCGGGATCGAGACATCGAGCGCCGGAGCCTCCAGTTCCGAATCCGGCGTGGCGGCCTGGGCGGCCGTGGAGCCATTCAGCAGCGGAATCGGTGCCGCGACCGCCACCAGCAGGGCACTGCCGTGGCCTTCGAACTGGCAAGCACGCACCCAGCGGCCCTCCAGGGCATGAAGATCCACGCTCAGGGCCGCCACCGCGCCGGGGCTGCGGGCATGGCCGCTGGCCAGCCTGCGGGGATGGGGCTGGTGGGCGCTGCCCGTGCCGATCACCCAGCCGATTCCCCCTCCCACCAGCACCGGCGATCCCGGGCCCAGGAGGGCCAGTCCCGGCATCGCCAGACCGATGCTGTCGGCTCCAGAGGCACTGAAGAGGGCATGGCCGAAGGGCCCCAGCAGGGGGCCCCAGGCGGAGTGGATCACCCCTTCCGCACTGCTCACCGCCACCACACCGTTCTCCACGATGCCCCGGTGCAGGAGGAGCCGGCCGTTGCCGATCCGCTCGAGATCGAGGCGGGTGTGGAGTTCCCGGCGGGGCTGCAGCGGCGTGGGGTCACCGGCGGCGCTCAGCGCCACACTGCCGCCGGCCAGCAGGGTGGCGAGCACCTGGGCGCCGGTGTGGCGAAAGCCCTCGCCCCCCCCGATCGGAAGCACCAGGTCGCTGCCGGCCCCGCCCGCCAGGGCCGCCACCCCATCGATCTGAGGTTCCCGCGGACGGATCGGCGGATCGGTGGGCCCCAGGTTCAGTAGCAGGCTGGCCTGGTCGGTGAAGGTGGCCTCCGCCGCCACCACCACATCCGTGGCGCCATAGGCCTCGGCCAGCCCCACCTCGCCCACCAGGCGGCGGAAGTCGGCGGCCACCCGCACCCGCAACAGCCCGCTCCGCTGGCGATCCCGCAACTCCTGCTCAGCGCGGGGAGGCAGATCGGGAAGCTCGCTCCGCGGCGCCCCTTCGGCGCTGCTGCTGCGTGGGGCCATGGCCGCTTCCCCTGCCCTTGGATCAGATCACCCCCAGGGTGGCGGCGATCCCCACCCTCTGGCCAGGGCTCCTTCATCCGGATCAGGCCGCCGGGATGGCAGGGGAGCGGTGTTCGATAAAGTGGAGCGAGTCCTTGGCGGTCGTGCATGGCGGATCCCACCGGACCCGGCGAAAACAGTCCCGGCGAATCCGACGGACGGATCATCCAGACCGATCTCCGCAACGAGATGTCGCGCTCCTATATGGAGTACGCGATGAGCGTGATCGTGGGCCGGGCCCTGCCCGACGCCCGCGACGGCCTCAAGCCCGTGCACCGGCGAATCCTCTACGCCATGTACGAGCTGGGGCTCACCAACGACCGCCCCTACCGGAAATGTGCCCGTGTGGTGGGCGAGGTGCTGGGTAAATACCACCCCCACGGCGACACCGCGGTGTACGACGCCCTGGTCCGGATGGCCCAGGACTTCTCGATGCGCATGCCCTTGATCGATGGGCACGGCAACTTCGGCTCGGTCGACAACGACCCGCCGGCCGCGATGCGGTACACCGAATCGCGGCTGCAGGCGCTCACCACCGATGCCCTGCTCGAGGACATCGAAAGCGAAACCGTCGATTTCATCGACAACTTCGATGGCTCCCAGCAGGAGCCCACCGTGATGCCGGCGCGGATTCCGCAGCTGCTGCTCAACGGCTCCACCGGCATCGCCGTGGGGATGGCCACCAACATCCCCCCCCACAACCTCACCGAACTGATCGATGGTCTGCTGGCCCTGATCGCCAATCCGGAGCTGGAGGAGCGGGCCCTGCTGGCGATCATCCCGGGCCCGGATTTCCCCACCGGCGGCCAGATCCTCGGCCGCCGCGGCATCCGCGAGACCTACACCACCGGCCGGGGCTCGGTGACGATGCGGGGCGTAGCCAACATCGAAACGATCGAGGCCAAGGGCCGGCCGGATCGCGATGCGGTGATCATCACCGAGCTCCCCTACCAAACCAATAAGGCGGCGCTGATCGAGCGGATCGCTGAGCTGGTGAACGACAAGAAACTCGAAGGCATCGCCGACATCCGCGACGAAAGCGACCGCGACGGCATGCGGATCGTGATCGAGCTGCGCCGGGACGCCTATCCGCAGGTGGTGCTCAACAACCTGTTCAAGCTCACACCGCTGCAGAACAACTTCAACGCCTACATGCTGGCGCTGGTGAAGGGCGAGCCGATCCTGCTCACCCTGCGCCGGATGCTTGAGGTGTTCCTCGACTTCCGGGTCGAGACGATCGAACGCCGCACCCGCTACCTGCTGCGCAAGGCCCAGGAGCGGGACCACATCCTGCTGGGCCTGCTGATCGCCCTCGACAACCTCGACGCGATCATCGCCCTGATCCGTTCGGCCGCCGACACCGCCTCGGCCCGCCAGGGCCTGATGGATCAGTTCGGCCTGAGCGATGTGCAGGCTGACGCCATCCTGCAGATGCAGCTGCGGCGCCTCACGGCCCTGGAGGCCGACAAGATCCGCCTGGAGCACGACGACCTGCTCGCCAAGATCACCGACTACCAAGACATCCTGGCCCGGCGGGAGCGGGTGCTCGGCTTGATCATCGAAGAGCTCCAAGCGATCCGCAGCCGCTACAGCTCCCCCCGTCGCACCGAGATCCTCGATCTTGAAGGTGGCCTCGATGACATCGACCTGATCGCCAATGAGCGTTCGGTGGTGCTGCTCACCGAGAACGGCTACCTGAAGCGGATGCCGGTGAGCGAATTTGAGGCCACCAGCCGCGGCACCCGCGGCAAGGCCGGCACCCGCAGCCAGGGCGAGGAGGCGGTGAAGCTGTTCATCAGCTGCAACGATCACGATTCCCTGCTGCTGTTCAGCGATCGCGGCGTGGTCTATTCCGTGCCCGCCTACCGGGTGCCGATCAGCAGCCGCACCGCCAAGGGCACGCCGATCGTGCAGCTGCTGCCGATCCCGCGCGAGGAGGCGATCACCTCCCTGGTATCGGTGAGTGCCTTCGACGACGATGTGCAGCTGGTGATGCTCACCAGTGGCGGTTATGTGAAGCGCACCCGCCTCTCGGCTTTCAGCAACATCCGCTCCAATGGCCTGATTGCGATCTCCCTTGAGGACGGCGACGACCTGCGCTGGGTGCGGCTGGCGCTCCCGGGCGACAGCGTGCTGATCGGCTCCCTCAAGGCGATGACCATCCACTTCCGGCTCAGCGATGAGGAGCTGCGCCCCCTGGGGCGCACGGCACGGGGGGTGCGGGCGATGAACCTGCGCGAAGGCGACCGGCTGGTGAGCATGGATGTGCTGCCCGCCGAGCTCGCCGACCGGGTGGCCAGCAGTTCGGCCGAAGCCGCCGGCGATGACGACGAGGCTGATGGTGATGAGGTGGCGGCCAGCGAGGGTCCCTGGGTGCTGGTGGCCAGTGCCAGCGGCCTGGGCAAGCGGGTGCCGGTGGATCAGTTCCGGCTGCAGAAGCGGGCCGGCATGGGCCTGCGCGGCATGAAGTTCCGCCGCGAGGGCGACGTGCTGGTGGGCCTCAAGGTGCTCGGCGCCGGCGAGGAGCTGCTGCTGGTGAGCGAGCGCGGTGTGATCGTGCGCATGCAGGCCGATGCCATCCCCCAACAGTCGCGGGCGGCCACCGGCGTGCGCCTCCAGCGCATCGATGCCGGCGACCGCCTGGCCGAGGTGGTGCTGGTGCCCCCGGCACCCGAGGGCGAGGAGGCCGAGCTGGGGAGCAGCGCAGCCCTGGCGCTCTCGGATGGGGAAACCCCTACCGAATCGAGCGATCCACCCGATGGGGTGAACCCCATCGAATCGCTCGACCCCCCGGATGGTGAGGCCTCGGACTGAGGCTCCTGCCCTGACCTCCCCCTCCGCCAGCCCTGCTGCAGCTCCGTCCGGCCCCGGGGAACGGGCCGATGTGCTGGTGGTCGGATCCGGGCCCGCCGCTCTGGCGATCGCCGCCGCCCTGGTGGAGCGGGGGCTGCGAGTGGAGGCCCTGGCCCTCGATGATCCGGCGGCCCCCTGGGCCAACACCTACGGCATCTGGGGGCCGGAGGCCGACCGAGCCGGTCTGGGCCACCTGCTGGAGCATCGCTGGAGCAACACCGTGAGCTGGTTCGGTGCTGAGCCCACCCGCCACGGCATCGATTACGGCCTGTTCGACAAACGGGCCCTGCAACAGCACTGGCTGGCGTTGCTGGCCGCCGCCGGGGTGGTGTGGCATCGGGGCCGGGCCGTGGAGATCGCCCACCATTCCTGCCATTCCGTGGTGACGACGGCTGGCGGTGATCGCCTGGCGGCCCGGCTGGTGGTGGATGCCAGCGGCCATGAGCCGGTGTTCGTGCAACGCCCCCAAGGGGAGCCCATCGCCGGCCAGGCCGCCTACGGCCTCGTGGGGCGCTTCTCGGCGGCGCCGGTGGAATCTGGGCAGTTCGTGCTGATGGACTTCCGCGCCGACCACCTCAGCGAGGCTGAGCGGCAGGATGAGCCCCCCAGCTTTCTCTATGCCATGGATCTGGGCGAGGAGCGCTTCTTCGTGGAGGAGACCTCCCTGGCCCTGACCCCGCCGCTGTCCTTTCCACTGCTGCGGGAGCGGCTGGAGCGGCGCCTGGCCCACGCCGGCATTGCCGTGGAGGCGATCGAGCATGAAGAGTTCTGCCTCTTCCCCATGAATCTGCCCCTGCCCGATCTCGATCAACGGGTGGTGGGTTTCGGTGGCGCCGCCTCGATGGTGCATCCCGCCTCCGGCTATCTGGTGGGCTCCCTGCTGCGGCGGGCTCCCGACCTGGCCGATGCCATCGCGGCCGCCCTAGCCGATCCTGCCCTCGACGGAGCTGCCCAGGCGCGCCAGGCCTGGGAAGGCCTCTGGCCCCTGGAACTGCGCCGCCGCCATGCCCTGTTTCGTTTCGGCCTGGAGAAGCTGATGCGCTACCCGGAGGATCAGCTGCGGGCCTTCTTCACCACCTTCTTTGCGCTGCCCCACCAGGAGTGGAGCGGCTTTCTCACCAACACCCTGCCCCTGCCCCGGCTGGTGGGGGCCATGGTGCGGCTGTTTGCCACGGCTCCCTGGAGTGTGCGCTGGGGGCTGATCGAGCAGCGGGGCCGGGAGCCGGGCTTGCTGGCGCGGGTTCTGGCCCCTTGATGCGCTTGGCAGCCCATCGCGATTCTTCCTCTCCGCTCCGCCACGTGCTCCTGGCCAACCTGTGAGCGACCCGGCATCCATCGGTGATGGATGGGTCATCGGCTCCCGCGTCGATGCTCGCTCTCCTCCATGATGCGGGTCTAAGGAAGTCGTTCGGCACCATGGCCTCGGGCGTCGCCAGCACAGCCGTTCCGGCGGGATCCGCGGCGGACTGCCGCACCGAAGTGCTCCACCTGCTGCGGGATCGGGGACACCCGGGCTCGGCCGCCGAGGCGCCCCGGGTGCGGGAGCTGCTGCAACGGCTGGAGCACCTCGAGCCCGCCAACCTGGCCGCCGACAGCGATCGGCTCACCGGGGTGTGGGAACTGCGCTGGAGCAGCGGCCGGCAGCCCTATCTCACGGTGGCACCCTGGTTGGAGAACCTCCAACTGCTCGATCTGCAGCGGGGCCGGGCCATGAACCTGCTGCGGCTCGCCGGACCGGTGGCTCCCTTGGCCGGCATCGCCGTGCAGGCGCAGATCACGGTGGAAGGCACCCAGCGGGTGGGGGTGCGCTTTGTGCGGGGCGGCTGGCTCGGGCCCCGGATCGGCGAGCGTCGCCTGCAGCTGCTGCGGGAGGTGAACCAGAGCTTCCCGGCCTGGCTCGACATCACCGTGCTCGATGACGACCTGAGGGTGTGCCGGGGGAACGCTGGCACCCTGTTCGCCTTGGTGCGTCGCCCGGAGCTTCAGCTGGAGGACTTCTTCGGACAGGAGCACGGCCCCGCCGAGGCAGCAGCGGGCTGAGGCCCCGGCAGGCTGGGGCACCCGGAGGCTGAGGCACCGGCAGGCTGAGCCGGCCCGCCATCCCTGACGAAAGCGAAGGTTTTCCTCATGACTTCAGCCTGGGCCCCGCCTAAGTTTGGTGTTGATGGGCACTCTCCCCAGCGTGGAAGCAGCTTCGGGCGCCGTCTCTGGTTCACCGCCCCCTGAAGCGGTCGCTTCACCGGCAGCGAAATGGAGACTCTTTCTCAAGGTGCTTCCCCTCACGGCCCTGTTTGCCCTGGCCAAGGTTGGCGTTCACACGCTTGGTTTTGAACCCTGGGAGTTCGATTCGCTCACGGGCTCCTTGTTTGGTGCCTCCACCTTCGTGCTGGCGTTTGTATTGAGCGGCACCTTGGCCGCTTACAGCGCCAGTGAGGACATGGTGGTGCAGTTCATTAATGCGATTGAATCGATTGAGGATATCAATAACTACGTGGCCAGGCTGCAGCCAAGCCTCGAAACCGCCAGGCTAACCTCGTGCCTTGTTGATCTCCTGGGGCAACTGGGGCAATGGCTGGCCAACCGGGTTGGCTTTGAGGTGATTGATGCAAACCTTGAAGATCTCAACTTGATCTTGGCGGACCTGCGCCTGAACAGTGGCGATTCTGTTGTGGATCGAGGCTTATCTGAGCTCGCAAGGATGCGCATCCTTGTGAACAGGATGGCCAGTAACCGAGACAGTGATTTTCTTGGCCCCGCCTATGCGATGCTCGAGATTTTTCTCATTGGCGCCGTTGTAGCACTGCTGCTGATCGGGGCTGATCGATTCAGTGAGAATATGGTAGTTTCCTGCTTCTTGTTCACCTCTTTCACCTATCTTTTACTGCTGATTCGAGATCTGGATAATCCTTTTCAGTACGACGGCACCTCCTGTGTTGATGTTGATCTGTCCGTTTTGAATTCCTGTCGTCAGCGATTGCTGGCCCGGAGAGGCGCTTCGCCTAATTGAGCTGCTTCCACCTTCCTCTTTGTAAACCCATGGTTCTGAAGCTTTTTCGCCAACTCGGTGTGCAGTCCAAGGTGCTGGCCATGGTGCTGTTGGCCAGCCTGCTGAGCCTCTTGCTCACCGGCCTGGTGAGCTACAACATCGGCAGCCATGTGCTCACCACTGCAGCCACAAATCAATTGATTGCCCTGCGCAACAGCCGCGTGGAGGCGTTGAGGGATTACTTCGGCTTCCTCAGCAACCACGCGCTCACGATGGGTGAGGGCTTTCTGGTGATTGATAGCATCAGGGATTTCCGAGCCGCTTATACCAAGCTTCAGAACACTGTGCTTAGCGCGGAACAGCAAAAAAAACTCGTTTCCTATTACAGCAACATATTCATACCTAAACTCAGAAAAAATGTCGATGGCGAGCCCTCACTGGCCACCTACCTGCCCAACACCCCTGGCGATCGCTACCTCACCTATCACTACACGGCCAACAATCCCCACGCCCCGCATTTTGAGAAGTTGGATGATCCTGGTGACGGCAGTGAATACAGTGCTGTGCACCGAAAATACAGCAAGCGCTTCCGCCGCCTAGCCGAAGTTTTTGGCTATCGCGACATCTTTCTCGTTGATATCGATAGCGCCAATGTTTTATTTTCCGTGTCCAAGGAAGCGGACATGGGCTCCAACCTCAAGACCGGCGTTTACGCGGACACGGCTCTGGCCAAGACGTTTGAGCAGATCCGCAAATCGCGTGATCCGAATTTTGTGTATATCTCGGACATTGAGCACTACAAGGCCAGCTTCGGTGAACCTGCCTTTTTTATCGGCACCACCGTGTTTGATGGCGACCAGTTCATTGGGGCTCTGATTTATCAGCTCAATCCCGAGGCGATCGATCGAGTGATGACCGATAACAAGAAATGGGAACAGCAGGGGCTTGGCAAGACAGGAGAGTCTTTTCTTGTTGCCCAGGATTTCAAGCTCCGCTCCTCCCCCAGAGCGTTTCTTGAAAATCCTGATCTATACTTCCAAACCTTGCGTTCTCAAGGTTTTTCCAAAGAGCGGATTGACTGGATCAAGAGGGCCAACAGTCCCATCCTGATTCAGGAGATTAAAACCGAGGCTGCCAAGCGCTCCCTGGCCGGCAAAACCGGCGAGGTTGATTACATCGACTACCGGGGCAAGAATGCTCTGGCTTCCTATCAGCCGATCCGACTCGGTCAGTTCGAGTGGGGGTTGGTAGCCAAGATCGATAAGGCCGAAGCACTCCAGGGGGTGCGTCGTCTGCGCGATGCCCTGCTGCTGTTAGGCGCCATCTTGATCCCTCTGCTCACCTTGATGTCCCTGGCGCTGGCGCGCAGTTTCATCCAGCCGATTCAGCGCTTGATGCGGGCTACCAAGCAGATCATTGCCGGCGATAGTTCGGTGCAGGTGAAGGTGGATTCCGAGGATGAATTCGGCGAGCTTTCCCGCTCCTTCAACAGCATGGCCACCACCCTGCAGCAGCGGGAGGAGGCGATTCGCTCCCAGCTGCAGGAAAACGACCGCCTCCTGCTCAACATCCTGCCGGCCCGCACGGCCGAGCGGCTCAAGCAGGGCGAACAGTCGATCACCGAGCAATATCCGAGTGTGAGCGTGCTCTACGCCGATCTCGAGGGCTTCCAGGACCTCTCCGCCGAACTGGCGCCCGACCAGGCGATCGTGGTGCTCAATGAATTGATCGGGGCCTTCGATGATGCCGCTGAACGCTGCGGCGTCGAGAAGTTGCGCAGCACCGGCTCCAACTATCTGGCCGTCTGCGGCCTTTCAGTGCCGCGGATCGACGACGAGAAGCGCACGGTGGATCTGGCCCTGGCCATGCTGCAGGTGGTGCAGAGGCTCAGCGCCAAGCATGGCGTGAACTTGAGCCTCGATATCGGCATCCACACTGGCGCCTTGGCGGCCGGCGTGGTGGGCAGGGGCAAGTTCTACTACGACGTCTGGGGCGAAACCATGACCATCGCCCGGGCCGTGCACGCCTCCCCCAAGCAGAACGTGATCCAGGTCACCGAGCCGGTGCGGCGGGCCCTCGATGGGCTCTACAGCTTTGAGCCTCTGGCGCCGGTTGAGGTGAAGGGCGAGGGGGGCATTCCCATCTGGGAGCTGACCCGCTTGGATGCTGCCCTTGTTGCCGCTGCTGCGGGAGACGCACCATGAGCAGTCCTCTCGTCGTCTTCGCTGCCGCCACCAGCTCTACCGTCGCTGGCGCCGCCAGCGCTGCCAGTCCGAGCGGCAGTGGAACTTTGGTCCTGCCGGGCACCGCGGCTGCGGCTGCGCTTGGCCACGTCAATCCCCTCTGGGTTTTCGTGCTGGTCCTGGGATTCCCTCTGCTGATGCTCCTGCTCGGCGAAGCACTCCGTTGGCTGCAGCGCCACCAACCGAACTTCGTGGCGCCCCTGGCCATCCTGCGCAACTGGACCCTGCCGGCGATGGCTCTTTACTTGCTGCTGGTGGAGCTGCTGGCGCGGCCCCGATCGGCGTTGGGGGTGCGGATCAGCGAGACCCTGGTGTGGATCACCCTGATCCTGGCCGCCCTCTCACTATTGAATGTGATCCTGTTTGAGGGGGCACCGCAGGGTAGCTGGCAGGCCAAGGTGCCGAAGCTGTTCCGGGATCTGGGCCGTTTCCTGTTGGTGCTCATCGGCTCGGCGATCGTGCTCTCCAGCGTCTGGGGGGCCGATCTCGGCGGCTTCCTCACCGCCCTGGGGGTGGGATCGCTGGTGCTGGGTCTGGCCCTGCAGGACAGCCTCGGCAACATTTTTTCCGGTGTGGCCCTGCTGTTTGAGCAACCGATCAGCATGGGCGACTGGGTGCAGATCGGCGACAGCCTCGGCCAGGTGGTGGAGGTGAACTGGCGCTCGGTGCACCTGAAGACTGAGGCTGAAGATCTGCTGGTGATTCCCAATTCGGAACTATCCAAGGGTCAGTTCACCAACTTTAGCCGCCCCACATCCTTGCATCGGGTTGACATTCCAATCTCCTTCTCCTACGACGATCCCCCCAACCGGGTGCGTCAACTGCTGATCGCAGCGGCCCAGGAAATACCAGGGGTACTGAGCAAACCACCCGTGGATGTGGCAATAGAAAGCTATGGTGATTTTGCGATTAATTATATGGTAGAGATTTTTGCACCCAACTACAGCCTCGGCGAGCAAGATATTCGCGATGAAATGAATCTGCGTATTTGGTATCTCGCGCAGCGACAAGGCCTCACCATTCCCTATCCGATTCGCCAAGAGATTCCTTACACCCCGCCCTTGGTCGGTCCTGAGCAGCGACGCGCCACCTCACTACAGCTTCTGAAGAGCACCCCTGGTTTCGCCGGCCTTCCCGCTGAAAGGCTGGAGGGTCTGTTGGTCGCTTGTTCGGTCCGCACCTATGCGACCGATGAGGTGGTTCTGCACCAGCAGATGCCCCTGGATGGGCTCTATCTGATCGTGGAGGGAGAGGCTGAATTGGTGTTGCCTGATGCCGGGGGAAGGCTTTACAGCCTCGGGATCCTGCTGCAGGGCGAATTCTTCGGCGAAAAGTGTTCGCTCCTGCACGGCCGCACCTCCGACACGGTCGTGAAGGCCGCGACCGATCTGCAGGTGCTGGTGATTCCCACCGAGCGGCTCCAGGATCTGCTGCTGGAGGCGCCGCGGCTGGCCACCGACCTGGCTGAGGTGCTGGAGATCCGCCGCCTCGCTGTGCAAGAGATGCTGGAGGGAGCGCTGCAGCGGCGTGACTCTTCTGGAAGAAGCGCGCTGCATGCCCCAATCGACGGCCAGCCGGTGGATGGGGCCGCCTCTGGGGCGATGTAGCGGTTGGAAGGCGGATCGCTGCTGGGGTTCGATTGGGAAGGTTCCAGGAAAACCCGATTGGAGAACGGATGAACGCGGTCGGGTTGCTCGCGTCGGTTCAAAGATCTCCGTCTTCGTTGTCCTCATCGTCCCCATCGTGCGGAGGCCAGGCCAGATTGATGATCACCGGGGCGTGGTCGCTCGGTTGCAGGTTGCCGCGCAGCTGGGCATGGATCGTGCAGCCCAAGGCGTGCTCGCGCAGTTCGGCATCGAGATAGATGTGATCGATACGCCAGCCGCGGCCCGCTTCCCAGCCGGCGGTGCGGTAGTCCCACCAGCTCCAGTGGCCGCTGCCGGCTTCGAACAGGCGGAAGCCATCCTCCAGGCGCTCCCCCAGGGCGGCTAGCAGAGCCTCTCGTTCCGGCTCACTGGCCATGATTCCCCCGCTCAGGCGCGCCGGGTCGTGAATGTCGCGGTCCTCCAGGGCAATGTTGAAGTCACCCACCATCACCAGGGGCTCCCCCGAGGACTCCTGGGCCTCGAGGTAGCGCTTCAGGCAGGCCAGCCATTCGAGCTTGTAGGCGTACTTCTCCGAGCGCAGAGAAGAGCCGTTGGGCACGTAGAGGTTGAGGACCCGCAGGCCCTCGATGCGGGCGCTGATCAGCCGCTTCTGCTCCCCCAGCCCCGGGGCCTCCGGGTCATCGGGCAGGAGCGCCGCCAAACCCACCTGGACGTCTTCGATCGGCAGGCGGCTGAGGATCGCCACACCGTTGTAAGCCTTCTGGCCGCTGATCACCGCCCCGTAGCCCAGGGCCTTGAAGGCCGCCAGGGGAAAAAGGTCGTCGGTCACCTTCGTTTCCTGCAGGCAGAGCACCTCAGGCGCCTCGGCCTCCAGCCAGGCCAGCACCTGATCCAGGCGCGTGCGCACCGAGTTCACGTTCCAGGTGGCGATCCGCATGCACAGGCCTCCCTTCGGGCGCTTCTAAACTGGGCCCAAGCATGAGCCGTTGGCGCGCAGGTTATGGCGGACCCCGCCCCTCCATCCGATCCGGCCGGCACCCTGTGGCGTTCTCGAGCCCGCTCGGACAGCCCCTCCTTGGCTTGGGCCTTCTGCAGGCTGGGGAGCTGGCCAGGGCATGGTGCCGTAGCGCGGCAGCTCCGGAATGGGCTGCAGGTTCAGGGGCTGCTCGCCTCCCTGCTGGTCCTGGTCCAGCCCAGCCCGGTGGCGGCCCAGGCCGCGGCCGGCTACAGCCAGCCGCTCGGCCTGAGCCCCCAGGACCGGCAACTCTTCGGCAACGGCAGCGGTACCGGCAGCGGCGTTGGTCAGCCTGGCAGCAGTTCCGGCCTTGACATCACCAATCCAATCGAGCTGATCAACCGGATCCGGCGCAGCACCGCCCTCGATGACGCCACCCCCCCTGCCTCGGCGGTGGATCAAGCGCTCAAGGCGCTGGAGGCGCAGCCGGGCCCGGCGTCGGCAGGGCCGGCGGCTGGGGGGCGGCCGGTGCATTCGCCTCCGTCTGCTGGGGGGAGGCCGGCGGTTTCGGGCCCGGCAACGCTCCCTGGGACGCCCTGAGTTTCTCCAGGCCCCAGCTAGCCGCCAAAGCATCCAGCCGAGGATCGGCCTTCTCAGGTTCTGGGCTGCGCCGGCGGGCCTGCTGCAGGGCTTCGAGGGCACCGGCGCTATTGCCCCGGGCGTGCCGCAGCAGGGCCAGGCCGATCAGCGGCCGCTGATCCATGGGGAAAGCCAAGGCGAGCTCCTGGTAGATGAGATCGGCGGCGGGAGCCTCACCACGCTTCTGCTGCAGTTCGGCCAGCAGCAGACCCACCCCGAGGGCCTCAGGTTTGGCTTCGGGCCGAATCAAAGTCCCATACAACGTCTTCAACTGGCTTTCGGCGGCCGCCCCCTCACCCCGCTCCAGCCGAATCAGGGTGAGCAGCTGCAGGGCATCGATCTGGCTGGGTGAGCGGTTGAGGATCTGGCGCAGTTCCCGTTCCGCGCCGATGGCATCGGCCTGCTGCCGGCGCAGCTCGGCCAACATCAGCCGCAGGGACCAGCGGTCGGGTTCGCGGTCGGCCATGGGCTCGAGCACCGCGATCGCTTCGGCACGGCGATCGAGGCCCACCAGCAACTCGAGGTAGCGCTGGCCGTCAGCGTCGTTCGCTTCGCCCCGGATCACCTTCTGGCGTAGCAGATCGCTCTCCTGCAACAGGGCGGCGCGGCGGCTGTCCACCGGCATGCCGCCGGCCTGGTGACGACCCAGCCACCAGCCGCCGGCGAGGGACAACAGGCAGAGGGTGACGGCCCCGGCCCCGGTCCAGAGAAGGGTGGCGCTGCTGCGGGTCGGGGTGGGCATCCAGGCGGGGAGGGCGGTGCAGCTCCAAGTGGAGACTACCTGCGGTGCTGGCTACATTGGCCGCAAATCGAGCGTCCCCTGCCGGGCGTTCTCCCCCCCCACCATGCGCGCCCACCCCATTTCCCCGGTCACCGAGCCGATGCAGTATCGGGCCATCGGTGTGGTGCGTGGCCACTACGTACCGAGCGATCCGGCCCAGCCCACCCGCGGGGTGATCCGCACCGCCGATGGCACCGAACTGGAGGCGGTGGTGCTCGGCCGCCTGCTCACCCTGATGCGTCGCCACCTCGACCTGGAGCTGCCCCACCTCTGGGTGGTGTACCCCCGCAGCCGCGACGAGAACCAGCTCCATCTCCAGATGGTGGGGGTGTGGGAACCAAGCACCCTGGCTGTCGCCGATGCCCTGGTGGAGGGGGAGGAGCCGGCGGCGGAGGGAGACGCGCTTCCTTCCGATGCCCTGGCGGAGGGGGACGACTACTTCTCAGTTCGAGGCGAACTCATCTACACCCGGCCGGAAACCGGCGATCTGGTGGTGAAGGTTCGGCAGCTGCCCCGAGCCGATGGCAGCCGGCCGATTCCCTTCAAGCTGCAACTCCGCGGCGAAGTGCCCCTCGACCACCTGCGCCATTTCGTGGCTCTCGATCTGCGCCGGCAGGGTCAGCAGCTGTGCCTGGAATCCTGTGAGGTGGTGGCTCCCCTGGCCCAGCGAGGCACCCGAGGCGGCAAGGGCCGCCGCGGTGGGGCCGGCACCGGCGGTGGCAGTGGCGGAGGCGCCGGGGGTGGCAGTGGCGCTGGCGGCGAACGCCGGGGCAGCGACCGCAGGCCCGCCGAGGCCGACAAGAGTCGCGGTTCGGGCCCAGCGCGGAGCCATGGGCAGGCCGTGAGCCGCCCCTCCCGTTGACCGCCGCGAACCGGCGATGAGCGGGGCGACGGCCGCGGGAGTGGCGGTGCTGGTGGTGAGCCTGCTGGCCCTGCTGGGTCCTTGGCTGGGTCTTTCCCCCTGGTTCACCACCGCCCTGGTGGCACTGAGTCTCATCGGCCTCACGGTGGATGCCGCCCGCTTCAACGGTCGCGGCGGCCACCTGCTGGCCGAAACCCTGCCGGGGGGGCTACTCCGCCTGCGCCGGATCGCCCTCCACGAGGCCGGCCATGCCCTGGTGGCCGAGCGGGAGGGGGTGGCCGTTGCCGCCATCCATGTGGGCAGCCTGGCCTGCCTGCGGGCGGGCCTTTCCTCCGGGGGCACCACCGTGCTGGAGCCCCCCAGCAGCGCCCGCCTTCCCCTCGAGGACCTGCGCCGCTGGAGCCGGGTGCTGCTGGCCGGGATGGCCGCTGAAACCCTTGTGTATGGAGAAAGTGAGGGCGGGGCAGATGATCGCTCATTGCTGGGCCGGCTCTGGGGGTTATCCGGCAACGACGCGGCTACCGCCCAGATGGAACAGCGGCGGGCCCGGCGCGAAGTGGAACAGTGGCTCCGCACCGAGCGCTCCCGGCTGGAGGCCGAGGCCGACCGTCTCGCCCGCCAGGCCCCGCGCCTCGGCAGGCCAGACCGGGAGGAACCCCGGCCATGAGCCTCGCCCTGCTCGATTGCCCCACCGGTCTGGCGGGCAACATGCTGCTGGCCGCTCTCCTGGATCTGGGGGTGCCCGAGGCGG
>Ga0209401_1001532_pt1 | contig 15274 bp, 21 predicted proteins | sample M_140807_MF_Meta_FD_187318 | JGI IMG/M metagenome (GOLD analysis project Ga0209401, IMG submission 187318) | Freshwater microbial communities from Lake Montjoie, Canada to study carbon cycling - M_140807_MF_MetaG (SPAdes) (version 2) | ecosystem: Environmental > Aquatic > Freshwater > Lake...
TGTGTAGTTGTCGTTTGTATTAATTCCAAACGCTGACATAACTGCAAATATTATGTAAGCAAAAAACAACGCTATTAAACTTAAAGGTCTAATGTTCTTGGATAACCAAGAATCACTACCCATATCTGCTTGTTGGCGTTTAGTAATCTCTTGGGCTTCAATATTGTCAGCGTTAAGTTCGGCTAACTTACCCTCTTGTTGCATCTGTAAAAGTTCTTTCTGAGCTTTGGCCTTAGCTTCAGGGTCAGGAATAAACTTGTCTAGGACTTTCATCCCCACATCAAATAGTGCCATCAAAGGTATCATTTACCACCCCACACTAAAAAATAAGCGATATATCCAGCTACTACAAAACACCAAAATTGCGCTACTCTTGCACGATTTAGGTCTTTATTAAATGCCTTTTCAAACTCTTTGTCCTGCTTTTCTAACTTGGCTTTTAGTGCCTCGACTTCAGCCCAGCGTTTACCGTACTTCTTTAAAAAGTCTGCCCGTATCTTTGCTTCTTCCCGCCTGACCTGCTCCTCATGCTCCCACTGAATTAGGACTCGTTTGAGGAATAGTTCCTTGCGAACTTCGTTCTCTCTAAGTTCCCTGCGCCTGTCAAGGTTACGCTGTTGCGCTACATCTACCGCTTCTTTTTGAACATTCTCAATGCTTTTAGAAAGTTCTTTAGCACTTGCTCGACTTGCATCAAGATTACTCGATAGGGACTTTGCCCCTTCTAGAAGTTCCATATTTCATTTTGGCAAAGACCATCCATGAGTAGTTAGGTAGGCATAGCCTAAACCAGCTACAAAGACATAAAACAATGTTCGTATAGAGAACCAACCAAACTGTGTTACTTTTTCGTTTAACCACTCTTTAATGGCTTCTTTGACGATTTCTTTTTCAATCTCGTTAGCCATTTTTTTTCCTAACAGTAGGAGTTTTCTTGACGGCAGGTTTGCGTTTAACCGCAGGTTTTTTGGGCGTGGCTTTTACTTCACCTTCCCAAGAATTCAGCACAGTAAGCCAATGCACCTTTTTGGTATAGCCCATCTTATCAAAAACCCAGTCAATAATGAACATTATTTAGCCTTTAACTCAGCAATCTCTATAGCTTGTGCTTCTACTTTAGCGTTTAGTTCTTTTATAGATGCTACAAGAAGTGGAATTACATCGGTATAAGAAACGCCCAAAGTTTCCAATTCGTCAGTATTTACACTAACTGCTTCAGGCAAAACTGCTTGAACATCTTGAGCAATTAAAAATGGTCGTGCTTTTTTAGATTCATCATTAATATAATTACCGATTACTGCACGAAGTTGTGAAACTTTATTTGTAGCATCAACAATAGGTACAAGATTTTCTTTTAATCGTTCATCTGAATTTGAAGTCCATGATGTGCCTGTGTTAGTCAGATAAACACCAAAAGTTCCTAAAGCACCGCCAGTATTTATATAAAAATTTGAATCTGTGCTTGTTTTAAATCCAGCATGGGCTTCTACTTGCGTTGCTTTTACCCAAGTAATTTGGGTTTCAGTACTTGCTGTACTTGATAAATTAATAAATCCTGCATTTCCTGACCCAGTATAAGACCCTAAATTATTTCCTACTAACAAATTACCACTAGAGTCAATACGCATCCGTTCTGTGCCACCAGTAGATGTAGCAAAAGTATCTGCGGCTGGAAAGAATATACCTGTGTTAGCATCCGTTCCTCGTATAGCTGGGGTAGATGCTGAACCATCAACATCAGATAGTCCGTCTGTTCCGCTAAGTATTAATGACATTATGCTAACTCCTCATCTGTTGGTCGTGGCAAGGTTGGGTGTTCCCACTTAGCAATGTAATCGCCTTTGCCATCGCTGTCGTTTTGTAAACGAATAGTAGTCATAAAATCCTGTTGTGTAAGGCTAGGATATAAAGCCATAATTTTATCAGGTAGTGTCATGCTGTTCTCGCTAAATATCCAGTAGCATATGTGTAAACTTCGCCATTATAAAAAGCAGGAGATGAACCGCTAACAGTTCCGTAAAATTCAATATAATCAGTTGTTCCGTTTAAATAAATTAAAGTAGAACCACTGATTGCTGAATTATTAGGAGCATATTGAAGTCGTTTGTTTTCGCTTCCGTTTTTAAATATAGATAATGCTGCTTGAGTAATAGAACTTCCATTAGCTGTTAATGAACAACTAATTTGATAATATCCAGCTACATTAGGTGTAAATCTATAGTTTGTAGTTGAATCAAAACAATTAGCAGTATCAAAAAGTTCAGCATTAAATTGCACTTTTGTTTGAACGCCACTAGTAACGCTTTGGTCAGAAGTTGCACGATAAGCACTAAACGCTGGCATATTACCGCTAACCATTGCTGTGCCTGTTACCGATGGAACAGTAACTAAGTTACCAGTACCCGATGCTAACTGTAATACACCGCTATTGTCAGCAGATTGGGTTAGCCCTGATGCGACTGTGGCTGTAATAATTGATGCCATTAATGAATCTCCTTAAACTTGTAGCCTTTAATGTGGCTGTGTTTGCCATTTAAATGCTTTCTAATGTTGCCACTAGTTGTGCCTATTTGTCGTGCCGCAATAGATAATGATTGATAAACAGTTCCATGTTGGTCTTTAACAGCAATAGGTGGTGTGCCGTTACCTCTTGGTTTGGCAATTTTCTTAGCCCACTTTAAAAAACTGCTTTTGGGTTTGGGTTCAAGTAGCTTTTTAGTAGAGCCACCATCGCACAAATTGGTAAGGTTTACGCATTTCTTAAACACAGCAATCTGACTTTTCTCAAGTTCATTTAACTGCTCAAAAGAATCGGCTTTGTGGGCAATAAGAACTATAGGCTTAACACCTTTTATCTTTAGTGATTTGAGCCAGCTATTTTTGTGGGTTCTTGACCGCATAGCAAAAGGTGTAAAGTGATTAACAATACGCTTCATTCCGCTAATTGTTTGACCAATGTACCGAATCTGATTGTCAGTCGGGTCTACCATGTGATAAACGACAAACTTCTCATTGCGTAAGTACCCAAGCGGGTCGCAATAAGTGAAGTTCTTGTTTTCAATAAATTGATAGGTCATTTTGGGTATTTTAATTTAATAGCATCACATTTAGCCACATACGCATCCATTAATTCTGTCTTACCTTTTTGCGCCCAATAATAAGCATCGGCAAAATCGGTGATGCTTGGGTATTCTGATGCTCGTTTAGCAATATAAGCATGAGCATCTACATAAGACTGAACTGCAGATTTATCGTATGCGACTTCATTGCCGTCTGCATCGTAAGCAACATCGCCACGAATGGTTATTACTGTGGGGTTAAGTTTGTAAATTGCATTTATTTGATTAGAAGTTAAATTCATGCCGCAATCTCCATAGCAACCATAGTTGAAAGCAATCCACCATTATTATTAAATGATACATTTTGACCAGCTTCAGATTTTATATATAAAGTGTATGTTGTGGCTGATGTTGTGGATGGGGTATCATAAATAAGCAAACTACCGCCAGCTATAAGTCTAGCTGTTACAGACTTTAAAAAATAAATACCTTCTGAGCCACCAAGATTTGTAGAATTTCTGTAAAAGGTAGCACAAATACCAGCGTTTGAAGTGCTATTACTGTCAAAGTTTCCACCAGCTAACATTACAAGTATTTTACTGGTTGCAAATTTAGGTGTAATTGAAACAGAAAATCCAGTTGTTACAAAGGAAGTGCTAGTTGTTGATGTAGAACTTTGTGTTGAAGCACTAACCACTTGCAATACACTACCTGACTGTGGGCTACCAGTAGTAATTACAGTTCCGCTTGTAGCTGGTAAGGTTAATACAGTAGTACCAGCAACGGCTGGTTCTTGTAATGTAACTGAACCGCTCGTACTTCCAACTAAGACAATACTCATAATGATTTCCTCGCAAATTCGCCATGAAAGCGTTGTTCTGCCAATTTTCTTACTATTTTAGCAGTTTCAAGTGATTTAAAAGTGCCAGCAACATAAGTTTTTCCATTAGATTCAATCTTAACTTGCCAGTTTTTACGCATACGATATACACCTTTAGCACCACTTGTGTTATCGGTGCGAATTTTGGTATTTCTCATGTTTTCGGCATGGGATGACAAACGCAGGTTAGATACAGCATTATTGGTCGGATTTCCGTCTTTGTGCTCAATAGTTGCTAATTCCCAAACCCCAGTACGCAAGAACCAAATAACATTGGACTCCAAGTGGCTAGATACCTTGCCATTCACGCTAAAAGCACACATACGATGACCGCCATTCTTTTTGGTATATAACCCTACCAAATCGCCAATTTGCCCTTTGTGGGGCTTTTTTGACCAACGCAAACGGCTATTTTCATCAACATACAATGATGTTTTCATCTTTTCCAATATTTCTGTTGGCGGTACTTTTTTTAATACATTTATCATAGAACTACCCAACGCTGTCCCGAACCGACTGTAACCACAGCACCCGAATTAATAGTAATTGGGCCTACGCTCATTGCGTTCTTACCTGTGCTAAGTGTATAGGATGTCGTTACGATTAGGCTGTTTTCTTGAAAAACTTCATCCCCACCTGCACCCGTAGCACCACCACCTAATTGACCCCATGCACCGCCTTGATAGCCTTCAAACTGAGCAGTCGTGGTGTTATAACGAATCTGACCATTTGCGGGGCTTACGGGGCGTTCTGCGGTAGTTCCTGCTGGGATTAAGGCAAACCCAGTAGATGACATGGTGACATTACCTGTAAAGGTAGGTGTCTTAAATTGAGCAAACTCTATTGCATCTCCTGCCGCACTACCAGCTACTAGGTTAACTATCTTGTGCGTGTTTAGGTCTAAGTTCCCCGTCATTGGGGTTTGACCATCTGCGGCAACCGAATCCGTAAGGGCAGAAGCCAAGTCATTCATGGTGTTATTAGCCCATGTACTCGATATAGTTGTGCCTGTAACTACGGGATTACCCGCAGGTAGGGAATATGTGCCTGACCCGTTTCTACTCATTTTTGATTCTCCGTACTTTGAATTTTAGCGGATGCTCCACCTAAAAATGGCGAACCACTACGAATTGTGTCAGCTAATTGTTGTGCCCATTCAGGTCGTCTAGCCATTAAAGATGTTGTTGCACCCCTAGCAAAATAAGGCAGAGTTCCAACTCCTAATGCTGTTGCAACATATGGGTTTATTAAACCGCTTGTTGTTGCATAACCAGCACCACCCATTGCAAAAGGTGTCAATAAACGACCTACTGTGCCAGATTCAGGATATTTATTAGGTAAAACCTTTTCTGCCGCATCAGCCAAATCTTGCATGATTGCTGTGCCAGTAGCATATTTATCCTTGCCTGAAGAAATATCAGTTTTTCTTACAGCAGCCGATAGTTGTGCTGGACTAAACATTTCTGTTGTGTTTGCCATAGAACCAGCAGCACGAATACGGGCATACCTTGAAAAAGCGGTATTAATATTTGCCAATCTTTCTGCATATTCGGGGTTGTTTCTTGCCAATGATTCACGAATATCGCCAATCATTTTTTGGTAGGCTTCACCCATTAGACGCTCATCCGTATTACCTGAGCTTCCAAATTGTTTGGCTAATTTGCCAAGTTTTTCTTCCACTATTTTGAATGTTTTGCCTTCAATTTTTCCATCTATGGTGTAGTCATTCAATATTTTATTTACAGTATTATTTACTTTTGTGGCATTGTCTGTAGTTAAACCATCTATTTGAGAACCAACATTAGCCAATTTTTTTTCTAAATCAGCGTCACGAACAAAAGTAATTTTAGGCAATACTTCATCGTAAGCGTTTGTAATTTCTTTTTTGACAAGCCTTACGCCTTCTCGACCAACATTATCGGGCACTTTTCCTTTAATTGGTTCAAGCACTTGTTTAAAAGCAGCTTTGTTAAATTCTTCTATGCCTTTAGTTCTAGCAAAATTAATAACATCCCCAATAATAGGAATTGATGTCATTTTATCTTCAAAAGATTTAAGATAACCGCCTGTTATTTGTGCAGGTGTTAAATTTACGCCTTTATCAACAAGTTGTTGAACTTCAGGTTTAATTCTAGGTCTAAGCATTGCTGCAAAACGCTCACCCAATGCACCGCCACCAGCACCTAAAGCTACATCCATAGGCAATCTTTCAGCCTTTTGTTCATAAAACTGTTGACCTGTTTCACCTGTTTCTATAGGTGTAGTTGCTCCTATAATTGGAGCAGTTGTAGCACCACCAATAGCGGCTCTACCAGCTTGATACGATTTTGGGAAATTGGTTGCCAAAGAACCAAAAGTGGGTGTTAAACGCTCAAAACTTGGTAACATACCAATTCCTTTTTGAACGCCTTTATAAATTAATCCTGATGGTGCTAAAGCTCCAGTAATTTGACCACCACCAAATGCTGTGGGATTAGTTTGTTGATATGGTGAAAATTGTTGCCCAACTTGTTGTGCTAAATCACTTGTACCTAAATTGCCACCTGTAACTAATTGAGCAGTTCCCAATATTGGGTCAACAATACCGCCTTTAATAGTTCCAGCAGTAAATGATTCTAATGGGCGAGGTTGAGTTTGCACATTAGTTCTGTCAATCATTCTTGGGCGACCTGTTGCAGCACCACCACTTGTTGAATTCCATTGTGGGTATTCTTCTAAAACAGGTTGGCTAGGTGCGGAAACCTCTACAGATGCTTTAGGAGCATTTTGTGGGTTATATAGTCTTTGTGCTTGAGCAATGATTTCATCTTGACTAGCACCTACAGGGCCAATCAATGTTATTTCTTTGCCATCGGGGGCAACGACTGTATATTCTTTTTCAGCCATTATTGTTTGACTCGCCATTGATTTTGTTGTAATTCAATACGACCAACGCCTGTTCCTTGCAAAGCTTCTTTTGGAATATTTGGTAAACGCTTATTCCAAGCATCAATAGCGGACTGTGCAACAGATTTCTCAATTCTAGCCAATTCACGCAGAGTATTGGAGTTAAGTTCAATAGTTCCACCTTTAACTTTTTCCAAAAATTGTCGGTCTTTATCAGTAAATCCTTGACCCGCACCAAGCCCTGAAGCCTTAATAGAATCAAGAACAATCTGACCACGATTTGCAACTAACTGTTCAGTATTTTTAATAATTTCATTGTTGTTAGCACCAGCAACATTAAATGCTCTTGCAAGATTAAGTTTGTATTCTGCACCCAAACCTGTAATTGCACCTTTATTTAATAATTCCTCAGTATTTAATGCGTTTTGATAAATAGCTGGGGCTTTTTCAGCAATACTGTATTTGCCTAAATCTTCTTTTGCTATTCCTTCACCAAATGCACCTGTATATGCTTTGCCAGTATTAACAACAAGATTTGTTCTGCCAGCTTCTTTGTCAGCAACAATACGATTGTTTATTAAATTAAGTTCATTTTGACCCCATGTATTAGCTTTGCTTGGGTCTAAACCAACACGAACTGCCGCAGATTTAACATCAGATGGTAAATTAACTCCACCGCCACCCATTTGATTAAATTTAACTTCACCGCCAGTAAAAGATGGAACACTAAATGTTTCGCCTTCTTTAAATACTCTTGGCTTCATTAATTCCATAGCTTGTGATTTAGCCCATGCAGGTGCAAGGGGGTCGTTTGCAATTTCAAATGCTCGTTGATAATTAGGCCCAGTTGCAGGGCTAATCATCTTACCTTGTACAGTTTCATAAGTTTCTGTTGGAATATTAGGCTCATAAATTGCCTCTTTACCTTGCATTGCACCAAGATATTCTTTACCAAGTCGTGTTTGTTCTCCACGCAATTTTTCAGCAAGGGCAAGTTGTTCTTTTTCTGCTTTTTCGGCAAGGCTTTTACCTGCATAGGTTTGAAATAAAGGTGCTGCGTACTGAAAGAAACTAGGTGCAACATAACGCCCACTTACCATTTGTCCTGATGGCATTGATTGACCTTGTTGCATTAACAACTCTGCCATTTTCTGTTGGCGGTTTAAGGCTTGCTGTTGTTGTAGGATTTCAGGTGGCAATCCACCGCCTACATTAATCATGGGCATTTGTTGAGACATAATTAATCCTTAATTACTTGGAATAAGTTGACCATAAGCACCTACCGATGGCATATTTTTTATAGGCTCATATTGGTCTTGCCCTGTAATTTGGGTAGGCACAGTACCTTGACCGCCAAATCCATAAACATTTTCTGCACCATACTTTTTCATAGCTTCTTGGGCATTAGCGTAAGGGTCAGATTTTTGACCTTTTCTTAGCATCATTGCCATAGCCATAGGGTTCATACCACCTTGTACTGTACGCCCTGCATCTTGTGTTAACCCCTGAGCCTGTTGCATAGCAGCGTTTTGCATAGCTTGTTGATTTGCAATGTTTTGATAATACGGAGCTAATCCACCTAAGTCTTGGGTTTGGGGCATCTGTTGAATGTAGGGGTTGTACATATTCATGGTAATAGTCCGTAATCTACGACTTTATAGCCGTCATCGAGGGTTTTAACTGCATATGGGAATACTTGCTCTACTTCTTGTGCCATGACACCAACATGGATGCCATCACCTGCTAATGGGTGAGATTTGACTTCATCTTTGTATTCAAAGCTATATAAAGTCAGTCCATTATCCATTACACCGATTGGTTTAATGTTTTCTTTAGCCCGAATATCAGACATTAACGCTGCACCACCTAAACTAAATAAACCTTGATTGAGGTTAGCTTGTGCCGCTTGTTTGGCGTTAAAGTCACCCATTTGGGCGTTGTATTGCATATTAGCTGCACCTAATATGTCAGGGCCTGCGGTAGTGGCTTGTTGAGCAGAATTAACAAATTGTGGGCCTTGTACCTGTGCCCCTGTACGCACCGCAGAAAGGGTGTTCAAAGGCTCGTTTCTAAGGTAGGCTTGTTCTTGCAAAGCAGATTGACGAGCTTGCTGACCAACACCAAAGCCTTGAGTTGTGGCGGCAGCTAATAAATCATTCTCACGCTGGGCTTGTTGCATCATGGCTCGGTCATACGCTGTAGAGCCAATGTCAATTCCTTTGTTTGCAAGCTGTTGTTGTAACTGTTCACGCCCTTGTTGAAGCTGTGGGGCAAGCCGTTGCATATAGGCTTCTTGATATGTCTGACTAGGATTAAAGCCTGTCGATGGCAGTTTGCTTACATCAAACGGGGTTTGTAGCATATTTTCTACATAACCCAATCCTTTGTTTGCTAACTGACCTAAACCAATACTAGCTTGGTTTTGATAATCAAGAAGTTGTTGTTGGGCGGGGCTTAAAGTCTGTGTAGCAGTCCATGTAGGATTGCCGTAAGGGTCAGCACCAGTAATAGCATAACTAAGATTGCCATAAGGCGTGACTTGATTAACTCGGTTAGCCGCAGTTGCCAGTCTAGCCGCATCAATATTACCCGCAGCCGTTTCTTGTGCAGCAGCCCTATAATCAGGAGCAGCAGGGGCACTCGGAGCAGGCCCTAATCCTAAAAATCCACCACCACCCATACTATTCTCCCTTGTTTAAAGAGCATCGGATGTTAAGAAACCGACACTCCTCTTTTTTCATAGCCATAATTACCAAATCACCACTCATGTGGGCATCAGGTATTTCAGCTACAACCTTAAAGCCCAAATGTCGGTTTAACTTTAGGGCGTCTGTGTTATCAGCACAGATTTGCCCTAGTATAACGCTAACTCCTAGTTTATTAAAGGGGTAATCAAATACCGCCCATATAAAATCTTTACTAGCCCAGTTTTCACCAACGCTACCAATGTGAATCTCACAAGCCTTTGGCATAAAGTTGGTATATCCTGCCACCGCCACTAAATTGCCGTCTTTTAATTGCCCAATACATTGGGTGGTTTCAGGCAAGGGGAAATTGAGGATTCTGACTAGCCATTCCCCCAAATAGCGTTGATTTTCAGTTGTAACAGTCCTCACAGTACCCCGCCACGCTCCATTACAAAGTCGGTTGATGCCCAATGAAACTCTATACCTTGCGATGCCACATTTAGGCTAATTGAGCCTGCGTAGCCTATTCCTGTCACGCCTTGCCATGTCTTAGTAACCACTAAACCACCGCCCCAGTTGGCGTTATCCCATGTATCTAAGTCCCATTCACCAGTTTGTAAGATGGCGGGGTTAAAGGATATTTGGCTAGTCAACTCGACTGTATCAAAATCGGTGCTTAGACCGCATAAAACAGTCGGTAAGCCGTTATCGGTCTGTAGGATAGGGCGTACCATAGTGAAGCGTTTTTGCTGTCCCCTAGACTCGAAATACGAGTAGGCTTGCTGTACAAAGCCTTTAATATTCGTGCCTGCATCGGCATAGGTATCGTAAAACTTGCCTACAAAGCCCGTAGCCCCAAAATACATATCGTCACCGCTAGATTCCCAACAATTAGCGTTCAAATTGGTGAATCTTCCCCATGACTTTGTAATATTGTGCATGACATACTGTTCAGAACCCCCTGTTACGGGAATATTGACAATCAACATATTGACTTTAGCAAAGTAATTCATCTGCCAGCCATAGTTATTGGCGTAATTGTCGGCAGCTTGGCTAATAGCGTAGAAAATCTTGTCAGTAATATTGACTCGTGGGTCTAAACGGGTGGATTGAAGTCCTGCCGATAGGGGAACTAGACCATCTTCGGTCAAAAGTAGGATGTCACCACCATATTTAAAGACGCATTTACGGGCAAAAGTCTGTCCAATGTTCCAAATACCTACTAAAGCCCAATCTGTAGGGTCGGATGGGTCAGAACCCTTATAAACAGCGACTTCTCCGTTACTTGTAACAAATACGGCTAAGTCATCGACCCCGTATCCAGCGTCAATAGTCCAAGTTCCCATCGCTTGTAGGTAGCCACCTTTTTTAAAGATGCCACCAAGAGGGAATTCGCTTACTGCCCCGTTAATGCTGTCAACAGGCAAGTACCAAAAGCTCAAACTATTCTTTTGTACAAAGTAAAGACGCTCTTTAAACAGGTTTACATAGGCAAAATTAGTAGAATTTAGCCCTGTAATGTAGTAATTAATCGTATAAGTACCTACTGTGCTCGCATTACCGCTTGGGGCACTCGCCATCGTATAAGTGAGGGTCGAGCCACCCGTTACAGTAATGCGAAAAGTTCCGTTAAACTCGGCAGGTATTGCTCCTGCGACTGTTATGGTGTTACCTGTAACAAGATTGTGGGCACTTGCAGTCGTTAGGGTGGCTGTTAGGTTACCCGTTCCACCCCTAGTAATGCTTGAAATAGTCTGAGCCGTTGATGTCGTAGCCGACCTAGACCACCTAGTACCATCATAAACGACCATCGGGTCAACCCCGTTGACAGCAGGCATAAACGAGCCACCAGCAGTCGTAATCATGGAATGAATCCACTTACCATCGGTGTTACCAGTAAGACTAGCAGTAGCCGTAGAGGTGCTTGCATCGTAAATAATCGTAGAAGTAGATGCAAACAGCTTGCTACCTGTTGGGCTACTGTAATTCATTAGCGATAAAACAACCCCAGTAATACCTGTTGAATACTTTGAATAGCCTTTTCTAAGGGTTACATCCGTAGGCGTAGGAAAGAAGTTAACCATCTGAACCGCATCTAAAGGGTTCATTTCTGCCAAAGAATCCCTAGCGTTCCAACCCCCAATGGGGGATGGTAAGGAAGCTGTAACTGCCCGTCTTTGTTGAGCTACCGCCATTATGTTCCGTAGCCTGAATCAGGGATGTTAGCGTAACCAATTAAGACTTTGCTTGGGTATGGTGCAAACGATAAGGTAGCAGAACCTTTGTCGTTGGCTTTAGCAACATTTAAATAACGGAAATAATCAGCTTGTAGGGCAGTAGTATCAAACCCTTTGATTTGGAAATACTTAAGTTTTGTACCTAAAACTAAAACTGTATCGTCAAATATGGTTGTATCAGTATCTAAAGTAAAGCTGTTTTTAACTGCACCAGCAGCACTTCTAGCCCAACCTTTTGAGCGGTATTCAAAGCCTAAATACTCTTGTGTGTTATATGGTGGCCAAATTTGGAACTTATCGCCTAGAATACGCCACCTAATGCGTGGGCCTGTCGAGATATAACCCGACTTGAGCCATTGCCATTGTTGGGCATCTTCAGGGCCAAGCATCTGCCAATGCTTTGTTTTGTCCCAATGCGTATTATCCGTAATGGTTTCAAAGTCATTGGGTAAGGGGTACTTAGTCTGCGAAAAGGTAAAAGTCACGCTAGTATAAGTACCACTAGCCAACTGGCTCATTACAATAGTAGATAAGCCTGTGCCTGAGTTGTAAGTTACGCTTGACACATAGGTATCTTGGTTAATGCCTGTGCCTGTAATCGTAAAGTTACTCGTTAGGGCTGTAGCGTCACCTGTAACAATAATGTTATAACTGGAGTTGCTAACTGTACTACCTGTAAAGGTTTGTGCATCGGTATAAAACCGATACTCCAACTGTAGAGCTTGCCAATCATATTCTTTTACCAAATCATAGCCTTGACGATTCATTAGGGCTAGAACCTGTTGGACATCCTGATTAGTATTACCCGCCACATAGGTAGGAATAGCAAGGTTTAGCTCGCTAGTGGTCTGCTGAACAAGTTGGAGCATCGTTGATGACATATTAGACTTTCTCTACGACCTTTGGTTTACGAGTTTTTTTCTCACCAACTGCCGCAAGTACAGCCGCCATTTGTTCTTGCATTAGGGCGAGCTTCGCATCAGTTTCAGCCTTCATTTTAGCAGTTTCCTCGTCTTTTTTGGCAAGTTCTTGCTTTAACTTATTAATTTCTTCATCCCGTTTACTAGCGTCTGCGGTTTCGGTAGCAAGGTTTAAATAGCTTTTAGCCTTGTCCCTAAATGAATGAGGTTGCATACCCGCAATCATTCCAATACGCTGTAACTGGTAATCTGAAGCATTAGCAATAGATTCGACTGTATAAAACTTGATACCTTTTAACTCTTGGGCTTGGGATTGACTGATTAAAGTCCATTGTTCTAAAGGTGTGCCCATCATATCGCTACTAGAGTCTTGACTAGCTTGATATTGAAGCCATTGCTTTGGAAAGCGTTGTTTATGGCTATCCCTTGCGTAGGTGTCAATTTCGGTTAGGTTATCCCCAGCAACCATGATGCGTACAAAGTCAAAGTCTTTAAATATGGGTCTGCCAGCTTCGCTTGATTCATGTTCTAGTTGAACGGCTCGCTTGTAAAACTTAACTGCCAAGCGTGAATCTGCGTCTTGGTTATCGCTATCTATTGCCATGTAATGCTCCTAAGTGGTTAGGGTTAAAAGAAAAAAGGGCTACCCAATTAAGAGTAACCCTTTGTTTTTACTACAAAAGTGTATTAAACACTAGCCTTGCTGAACCAACCATAATCGCCTGATGCCATAGAAGCACCTGCCAAGTATGTACCTGTAGCACCCAAAGTTACTTGGAATGTTGAGGCGTTGATGATGCAAGTTGCAGCAGATGCAGCAATAGCGACACCCGCTTGTGCAAACACATAACGAAAGCCATCATTTCCAAAAGTTTGTGTTCCCAAGGGAGCAAACGCTGGAATGTCAATAGCAGTAGTGCCTGCTGTGTATGAAAAACTGTCAGGAGTGACATTGTTTAAATCAACTCCTGCAATAGGAAGAACTGAATAAGCCATGATAATTTCCTTTTTTTAGGTTAATTGATTAAGTTGTCAAAAGACCCTGCAACTGTGCGTTGCTTGTAGTCATATTGCCAGCAAATCCATACAATTTTACAATCGCATCTTGGTTAATGGCTTGACGCTCACCACCGATAGGTACGAAATTACGCTCTTTGTGTGGGCGGAAGAAGATGTAATTGGTGTTCAAAAGATACATATAGTTTGTATTTTCTTGTGCTCCAATACCACCACCTAGTACCACATCAGCAGATGTACCGCCACCATAGAATTTAAGGGATGCGAAACCTGCTGCACCACTTTCTTCGGTAGTAATACGCTGAATCGCTTGTAATGCGTTTACAAAGTACTGATACAAATTGTTACCAGCGATGTACAAGTCAGCCTTGTCTGTGCCACGAATCTGCTTAATAGCGGCTTCGGTCATCTTAGCAAGCATTGTTGCTGAAGTTGCACCTGTGGTAATTTGGTTACGCCAAAAAGTAAAGTTGGCACGATTAATACCACCATAAGTACCTGTGGTTGGGGAAACTGCTACTGCGGCAGCCAAACCATCCACATTCTTACCGCCATTACCTGTTCCGTCACCATACAAATCGCCTGAAATGCGGTTCAATAAACGGGCTTCAGAAACTTGCATACGACCATCAATGAGGTCAATGATTGCTTCTTTAGAACTGTTTTGGAGCATTTCTAAACCACTCATGGTTACCGATGCAGCGTATTGAGCAATTTTGAACTGAGCGGCCGAGATTGGGCTATCAGGAGTAATGTTCAATACTTCATATCCGCTATAGGAACTAGCGTTGTTAGTAGTTGTGTCATCATAGAAAATTTCTTCCAAGATTACATTACCACCTGAAAATGGGCGTACATTGCCCTTAGAGTTAAGTCTTTGCAGAATCGCATTGTTCTGCGTTAAGTTATCAGCCAATTCACCGCTACGACTTTGAATGGTGGTAGCGATAATATCGGTGATTGCTGAGTTTGCAAATGCCATGATATATCCTTTATTAAGTTAAGTTAAAGCCTACCGCTCTCTGCATCGGCTAATCCAGCCATTAGTAGAGAACGCCTATCCTTTGCTTCGACTTTCGCTTGTGTTCCGTTAGGAGTAACGGATTTTGGGCTAATTGCCGTTGCTTTGGCTCGTGCTACTTGTTGTGCCTTAGATGCTTGCTTTGTAGCGTTGTTCAGGAGTTTTTCCTGTTCCAACCTAAAGGCTTCATCGTTCATACGCACAGCTTTTGCATAAGCCGTTTCAAGGTCTTGGGCCTTACCTAGCTCAAGTAGTTGAGCCATTTCTTCCCTAACCATATCAAAGTGCGGAAACCGCTCTCTGTCACTTCGTACTCGCTCAATCTCATTATTCAATCGAGCTTGTTCTTCTTGCTCAAACCGCCCTTTTATCGTGCTAACCTCTTGATTAACTTGATAAAGTTGTTGCATTAACTGTTGAGTATATGCGTCAACTGGTTGTTGCGGTTCGTTAATTTGATTTAAGTTTACTCCATAATCTTGTGCAAGTCTATGAAACATTTGCACTTTCTGTTCATGGGGTGCTTTTGAAAGAATCATGTGGGCACGACCCAAGTTGTTTATCCAT
>Ga0209401_1001533_pt1 | contig 15268 bp, 12 predicted proteins | sample M_140807_MF_Meta_FD_187318 | JGI IMG/M metagenome (GOLD analysis project Ga0209401, IMG submission 187318) | Freshwater microbial communities from Lake Montjoie, Canada to study carbon cycling - M_140807_MF_MetaG (SPAdes) (version 2) | ecosystem: Environmental > Aquatic > Freshwater > Lake...
CAAGATCAAACAACTCATGCACACACAGGGGCATTGGGGCGGAATACATGCGGTATATAATATCTACAATGCCACACGCATCTGTGAGTTGAGACAATTTGCTGAACAAGCAGGAGTTAGCGTACTCTGGCAGAGTTTATTCCAGCCCGAATATCTAGATCCCACTTTGCATGGACCCGAGATAGCAGTACAGGCTACTCAAGAGATTGAACGATTTTATGCATTGGGCATTGCTACCGCAGCAGAGCAGCAGTTTTTTGATCAAGCACTGGCAACATATCAACAAGTAAAATCAGTCAATCCTGAAATTTCAAATCAATTTCAACAACATATACACAACATTGAGCATGTGTATCACACAGACCAATCAGGTGGGTTTGTGAAATTATGGCCGGAGTTGGCACACTTATGCAAATAACTGCGGTCGATCAAGATCAGAATCTGTTCCATGTGACTGACCTCATGCCCAAATCATTGGTTGAACAGATACTACAAACACCTTGGCTGAGTTTGGATTACACATTAGAAGAAGGCAATAGAGAATTAAGAAAACGAATCAATAACAACCAATTGAGTTGGATCAGCAGCTGGCATGACAGCATAAAGTCCCAATGGGACCACATAGCAGAACAAACTGGATGCGAGCATTTAAAATATTTAGATACTGGATTTTGGATTGACATGGCCACCTACACATGCCCCTTGCACACTGATGGAGAGTTACCGGGAGCCATACAATTATATTGGATTGGATCCTCTCCTGATATCGGTACCACATGGTATCAGTATAAAGATCCAGATCACATACGGCACGTTTTTGAGTTTGTGACTAACACAGGATATATTATGATAAACACCCCAGATTCAATTGGCTACAGAAAATTACAATGGCATGGCATGCTGAATCCTGTACCCAACAACTCTTTTAGAGTAAGTTCTTATTCCTGGTTGGTGGCAAAATGATTTCTGATAGTCCTACATTCTGTCCAGCACCTTGGACCAGTCTCAACATCGATCAAGCTGGCGCGGTCAGCCCATGCTTCCATTGCGTGGAAATGATTGGTAATAACAAAAAAACACCCATACAAGAAATTATACATGGGCCCGTTGCCGCCGCCATGCGATCGGCAATGTCACGAGGTGAATGGCACTCTGGATGCACCTGGTGCAAGCGGCTGGAAGATACTACCGGTGCTAGTGGAAGGACTGTGAGAATTGTGAGTGAAGATACTTTGGCAGCAATCAACAGCGATCCAGATTTTTTTAAACTAGAACATCTTGTGGTTAATTGGAGCAATCTATGTAATCTGACCTGTGTGTATTGCAATCCGCAAACATCAACTGCATGGCAGAGTGTTCGAAAGATACCTATTAATCATGTGAAAAACGCCCACGAGGATTTAATAGAGCTGGTAAAAACACAAGGGCACAACATACAAGGGCTCAGTCTCGGCGGTGGAGAGCCGTTACTACAGAAAGGTCTAGATACATTTTTAAGTTATCTAAATCCTGACAAAGTACGTGTGATGGTCACAACAAATCTCAGCATGGAAATCACTAAAAATCCTATCTATCAATTGTTGCGCACCTGGCCTGATGTTGAATGGCAGATCAGTTTTGACAATGCCAACGAGCAAAAATTTGAATATGTCAGGGACGGGGCCAACTGGGCACAATTTGTAAAGAATATACGTCAGATGAAACAAGATGGACTAAGAGTAAATGCCCATCCTGCGTATTCTATCTATTGTGCATTGGATCTTGAAGAATATTATGAATTTTGCAACAAAGAAAATCTAGGCATATATTGGTGTGAGCTCAATGATCCTGTTGAATTGGACATTCGTCGGCATTCGTTACAATTACGACAATTGGCCATACAAGAGATAGATCGCATCATTGATCGTTACGATGATCGTATAAACTTATCTACACATGTGTTAAAAAGCTATAGACGCACATTGGAAAATCCCGATTACATTAAACATCAGGATGACATCGCAAAACGCACCGTGACCTGGCACACTAGAACCGAAGCATTGTTAAAAAAATCAATTAGCTTTGCAGATCTATGGCCCGCAACGGCAACTATATTAAATGAGAACGCTAATGAAAATTAAAGCACCTTGGCATTTTGGTATGAAGTATGCTGGACAAACAGTATCCTGGTTGCCAACTGATACCGAAGAAAATTTCCAACGATTGAATCAAAATCCTGAATATCACGAGTATTATCGCAGCAAAGGATGGCTCGAACCAGGCGCTATAACTTATCAAATAAACAGCAACGGATTCAGATCTGAAGAATTTGATCCCGCCGCTGCCAGCATGGTTTCTTTAGGATGCAGCTACACCATTGGTATCGGCTTACCAGAAAACACTACATGGCCCTACCTAGTGTCTCAAGCCACAGGACTAAAAAACTACAATCTTGCCTGGGGCGGCGTTAGTGCAGATACTTGTTTTATGTTGGCCAGTTATTGGTTGCCGGTACTGCGCCCCCGATGGGTGGTGATGGCAGCACCACCCCGGCATAGATTTGATCTCATAACTGAAGACCGAGCACTACCACACGAAACATACATGCCCGGACACGAATCGGGGCGAACCGAGACCAACGATTTTATCAAGAATTGGTTTTTAAATGATCGCAACGCTGAGTTAAATAACTCGCGTAACCGATTGGCTGTGCAAGGACTATGTGCTGAACTGGGGATCAAATGTTTGACCTACAACGCACATGATTGGTTTGCCAAAAGTCGTGAAGAAATAGAATACGCAAGAGATCGCATGCATGCCGGCCCCTTGGGTCATAGGTTGTTTGCAGAAAAGATAATAGATGATATTGCCAAAAAATAACTTAGAAACCGTGTTGGTCAAGGCTCCGCATCGTCGCGAGACTTATACCGAGCAGGAGATCACAGAATTCATGCTGTGTGCTGATCCCGTGACCGGTCCATTGTACTTCATGGATCATTTTTTCTACATTCAACATCCTATTCGTGGCAAGATGCGATATTCTCCTTTTGAATATCAAGAGAGACTGATTGGTACCTACCACAACTACAGATACAGCATCAGCATGATGCCTCGGCAAACAGGCAAATCAACTTCAGCTGCTGGTTACTTGTTGTGGTATGCCATGTTTGTGCCTGACAGCACTGTGTTGATTGCTGCACACAAATACACAGGTGCTCAAGAGATCATGCAACGTATTCGCTATGCCTATGAGCTGTGCCCTAATCACATACGTGCAGGTGCAACCAGCTACAATAAAGGCAGTTTGGAATTTGACAACGGCAGTCGTATTGTTAGTGCTACCACTACAGAAAATACCGGTCGTGGTATGAGTATTTCGCTGCTGTACTGCGATGAGTTTGCATTTGTTCGTCCAACTATTGCCAAAGAATTCTGGACCTCAATATCACCCACACTGGCCACAGGTGGTAAAGCCATCATCACAAGCACTCCCAACTCAGACGAAGATCAGTTTGCTTTCTTGTGGAAAGGTGCCAACAAAACAGTGGATGAATACGGCAATCAAACTGTGTTGGGCACTAACGGATTCAGAGCATTTCGCAGCTACTGGAATGAGCATCCTGATCGTGACACCACCTGGGCCGATCAACAACGTGCAGCTCTGGGCGAAGAACGTTTCCGTCGAGAGATGGGTTGCGAATTCATTATCAATGACGAAACCTTGATCTCTCCAATCAAATTATTGGATCTTGAAGGTATTGAGCCCTTGCGTAAGACCGGGCAGGTGCGATGGTACCAAGAACCCAAAAAAGACAAGATGTATATTGTCTCATTGGATCCCAGCCTGGGAACAGGCGGTGACCCCAGTGCCATCCAGGTATTCGAAGCTGACACCACCATACAAGTGGCAGAGTGGCGGCATGATCGTACAGATGTGCCTACCCAAGTCAAAATACTAGCAGACATCATTAAAGAAATCAATGCGGTAGTAAAAGATGCTAGCAAAATTTACTATTCAGTGGAAAACAACACACTGGGTGAAGCAGCGTTGATTTCTATTGCAGAATACGGTGAAGAAAACATTCCGGGCTACTTTCTCAGCGACAATTCAGTACAGGGCACAGCAGGACGCAGGATCCGCAAGGGGTTTACCACCACAAACAAAAGCAAAATCATGGCCTGCAACAAGGTCAAGATCCTGATAGAATCCGGCAGGATGAAGATACAGAGCAGGCCGCTGATTTCTGAACTAAAAACATTTGTGGCACATGGTACTAGTTTTGCTGCCAAACCCGGAGAAACTGATGACTTGGTCATGGCCACATTGCTGGCCGTGCGTATGTTGGTGATGTTGCAGACATATCACACCGAATTGGACACACATCTCAAGGATCATGGCGACGTCATAATCGAACCCATGCCATTCATCTCTATCATGCGTTGAAACTAAATAAACAATCATGGCACAACAAAACAATATCGCGCAGCAACTGAATGACCTGTTGGTCACACGCAATTTCCATCCGGACATGCTGGATGCACAAGGCAAGGTCTGCGACAGCGAAGATGCCAAAACATTCACATTTGACTACATCAGCGGCACTGGTAAAAACTACGGCACCATGGTGGTCATACTGGATTCAGACAACGATCTAAAAGCATTCTACGGCGACAATCTGGGTCGTACCATGGAAGGCAATGACAAAGAAGAATTCTTTGATTTCCAGCAGCACCTGAGCCAGTTTGCCAATGCACATCGTTACACATACACTGCCAAAGATCTGGGACAGCTCAAGCACACCATGCAAGGCTTAGCAGCCATCAAAGAAGGGTTGTTTGAAGGCTATTATGGCACACGCCGAATCAGCTATGCAGGCGAGCCCACTGAAGCAAGATTGATGATCCGACACAATCGTAATCTGGGCGAGACTGATGCACGTTTCCGTTATGTAGAAAGCATCTTTGTGGAAACAGCAGATGGCGAGCGATATCGACTGCCATTCACAAATCTAGCCGGCGGCCGAGCCATGCTGGAACATGTGCGTCAAGGTGGCAAGCCCTATGACGTGCGTGGCAATCACATCTGTGAAATGATCACAGAGCTCAAGGTGCTCACACGTTTCAATCGTGCCAGCCAAGGGCGTGTGTTAGAAGGCATCACTCAAGGTGTGGTACAAGGTGCGCAAACCTACTACAAATCCCTAAGAGAAAACATCAAGCGATTAAGCAGCCCACGTGGCTATGCTGCTTACTTTGAATCTTGGCATCCTGCGGACATCACAGAACAAGACCAATTGGTAGAAGATATCAAAACACTGTTCGTAGAACAGACCATTGACGACAGGATTGAGCAAGCTCTACCACTGTTGGCAAAAATACAACGAGGACGTGAAATGAAAGAAGCTGACATATTTGAAAACTGGGTGAATAGCGTGACAGAAAGCCACTGGAACCTGCCCGAAACTCCGGAACAACTGAACAAGCTCAAAACACTCATGAGTGGCGAATTGATCGTGGGACCAGACGGTACCAATGCCAAAGAGCAACTGCGTGATATCATCGGTGATGATGATTTGTTCAACCGTATTGAAGATTTGGCTGCACAAGATCCCGATGCCAATCTATGGGATGACACCGAAGTGCAAGACATATTGCAAGCACTGGGCATACAGATGCCTGACCGTGCTGCACCTGATATGGACGCTCGGCCACAACAGGCAATGGCGGAAGAAGGCTCTGTGACCCCCGATGTTAATGTGAACAAAGTTCATGATGACGGTCATGAAAAAGAATGGCATATATATCGTGGCAAAGAAATGATTGGGTATGTGATAAAGAATCAGCCTGACACTGCCGAAGGCCTATATATTGCGTATGGACACGGCCCAGGTCGTGCGTTTGTGGAAGAATTTACTGGATTAAAACCTGCTGTGAATTATATAGCAAGTCTAAAGGAAAGTATGGCGGAAGCAGCCAAGTGGCGTGATCCAAGGTATCAAGGCAAAACATTTGATTACGATGATTCTTATGAAGGCCCACACGACACCAAGACTAGTAAAATTTCTTTAGATCGTGCAGGTATGCGTCAAATTAATACATTTGATCCTTTAGAATACAAGGCACGTGAGAAACAAGCTACAGGCAGATTAACTCCGCAAGATGTAAAATACGCAACAGCTAAAAACTTTGGAAAAGAAAAACAACAACAACTTGACTATGACAGATCAAGAAAGGCAGAACAAGGCGTGGCGGAAGCCGACAACATCAGCACCTTTGAAAGCCTGCGACGCATAGCCAGTTTGGCAGGTGTGCCACTGAAAGAATCTCGCATTGAAGAATCCAGTGAATTCATGTATGAAAAAATTGGTAAAACACTGGCACAGAAACAGCCCATGTTGGATGTGAATTCTGATCAATTTGTTCAAGCAGTTTATCCCGAAATGATTGTGTTGGGAATGACACCAAAGTCTGCTATGAATAAGTTAAGGGATGATGAAGATTTTTTAGGTGATGTGGCCAATTCATTCCATCACTATGCACAGCACGGCACAAATGACATGATAGACGAAGCCGAGGGCGAATTCCCACCACCGAGCGATCCCAGCAAATATCCAGAAGTGGCTGCCACCCAACCGCTGCCAGCTGATGCACTTTCCACTGGGCAATTGACCATTAGACCCACACCCACAACATCACCGGCAGCAGGACCAGTGGTTGGTGCCAGTACCAACCCTGCTGTGCAGCAAGCAGTGAAAGATGCCACCGGTGGTCAGTTTGTGGCCAAATCAGCACCGCCTCCGGCCGCAGCAGACACAGGCCCTACTGCTGGCGGTGTTCCCAGCACTCTTCCTGCAGGTGTGAATCGACTGCAAATGAATAAGCCAGCACCTGCTCCAGCACCTGCTCCAGCACCTGCACCGGCGGCACCTACAGATACTACTAATACATTAAAGAACAATGTCTTGCCCAGCGGAGCAACTACTCGAAGCCTGGCCAAACCCGCGCCTGTGGAAGAGGCGCAACCAGACCCATTGGATGCTATGAAAAAGGCTGCAGGCCTGGCAACAATAGCACCAAGAACAGTCAAGTCAGTTGATCTGATAAAGAATCCAGAGTTGGTAATTGGCGAGCCACAGTGGGATTACAAAGATAGCCAACCGGCAGCCGCCACACCATTCGGTATGTCTGCACTGAATCAGATGACGCAGGATCAAAGAGCTAGGATTATGCGTATGGCTGCACAGGATCAAATGACACAAGATCAAAGAGACAGAATAACACACATGCAACAACAGATGCCTGACACCATGCCAGGCAAAACTACCAGTCCATCAGGGTATTATGATTCCAACGGCATGCTGCATATTGAAATATCCGGCGGCCTGGAAGAGGCTGGTGTTCAGGTACGCAAAATACGTTCTCCCAACATCGTGACCACACAAGAAATTCCCAGCTCTAAAATAGTTGGTCAGCCATTTAATGATGAACCTTTGCCTTACACAGAACTCAAACCCAGACCAATGCCACAAGGTCCAGATATAAGTCTGCCTTACACAGAAATCAAACCTCGACCAGTCACAGGTCTTGAAGTCATCAATCCTTCTACAGTCAAGGGCATTGACCTAACACAAGGCGACAATGAACAGGAACTGGAAGAGTGCAACTACACTCCATTAAACGAATACTGCCCTGTGCATGGTCTCAAAGAGTGCTGGTTGGAAGAAATGAATCTCAGCATCCTGGCCACAGGCTCTCGACTGATTGAAGACCTGGATGAAGATTATGGTCCTTCGGGCCCACCGGGCGGAAAAGTAAGAGCCATGGGCACGAATGTTTTTAAACGCGGTCCCAAATCAACTGGTGCATACGACACAAAAGCAGGTTATTTTGCATATCCAGAATATCGAGATGCCACACGCTCACAAGCTGACAATGACCGGGCAAAAAGAATCAGAGACTGGGAAAAGCAAACTGGACAAGACGATGTCAGTCCTGAGTTTCATGGCCAATTTAGGCCAATACCACCACGCACTCCTACTCCTCGAACCTCCACAGCAGTGTCCAAGCCAGTTCCCAGTGCCAAGATCACTGCAACAGATTTGCCAGATGAAGTCGATGATCAAGGCCGACAATATTTTCAAAACTATGTAATCGATACCGACGGCAAACAAATTCCTCGTATCCGTGTAGATGGTGTTGGCCGCACACAAGATGAACCCATGGACGAAGACATGACAGATGTTGGCGATGTGGTAGGGCAGGCAGCTCGCTCAGCACGTGATTACCTGGGCAAGACAGCCAACAATCTTTCTGACTTTGTTGGTCAAGTACAGAGCAAAACTTATGAGCCTATTGGTAATTTCATCAAAGGTGTAAAACAAGGATACAACGGCAAAGCATCTGACAAGCCAAAAGGTCAAGCACACGCCGGTCAAGGAGGTTATGATTACAGCGACGAAGAACCAGTGGCTAGCCCAGTTCGGTCTCCAGATATTACCACACGTGACTTGCCAGGTGACGAAGCAGATTCGGAATTTGTACATGCACCAGGAGAAGCCGGACGTTCGCTCAATTACGAATCACGCGAAGGTGATGCATTGCTGGCAAGAATAAAATCTTTGGCTTTGATTAGATAACATAAATAAAACAAACAAAAGAAGTGTGTGCAGTGGCACACACTTCCGTAAGCAACTAGATAGGCAAATTTCACTACCGTAAAGGTAGGAAACACAGACAAGGCTGTGTATAATAACCTTGTAGGCAACACATTTAAGTATATCTTAAATATTTTTAATCATATTAAAGCATAGAAAGGCAACACAATATGGCAACTTTAGCAGAAATCCGAGCACGACTACAGGCAGCAGAGAACAAAGGTGGGCAATCCACTGGAGGCGGTGACAGATCCATTTATCCACATTGGAACATGGAAGAAGGTCAATCAGCCACTTTGCGCTTTTTACCCGACGGCAATTCCAAGAACACATTCTTCTGGGTGGAACGAGCCATGATCCGACTGCCATTCAATGGCGTCAAAGGTGAGATGGATTCCAAACAGGTCATGGTACAAGTGCCCTGCGTGGAAATGTGGGGAGATGCTTGCCCAATCTTGGCAGAAGTACGTACCTGGTTCAAGGACAAGAGTCTTGAAGACATGGGTCGCAAGTACTGGAAGAAACGCAGCTACATCTTCCAAGGATTTGTGCGTGAGAATCCCATCGCGGACGACAAGACTCCGGAAAATCCCATTCGCAAGTTCATCATTGGACCACAGTTATTCACCTTGATCAAAGGTGCCCTGATGGATCCAGAGTTGGAAAACCTGCCAACTGACTACATGAGCGGCCTGGACTTCCGTATCAGCAAAACACAAAAAGGTGGATTCGCTGACTACAACAGCAGCAAGTGGGCTCGTAAAGAATCCGCATTGACTGATGTGGAACAAGCAGCAGTGGATGCACATGGCTTGTTTGACTTGAACACATTCTTGCCCAAGAAGCCCACTGATGTGGAACTCAAAGTGATCAAGGAAATGTTTGAAGCAAGCGTGGATGGACAGCCGTACGACACAGAGCGTTGGGGTCAATACTTCCGTCCTGCTGGTGTGAATGCACCTGCTGGTACAGCAGCCTCAACAGAAGTGGATGAAGAGTCTGCCAAGCCAGCTTTGCGAGTGGCAGCACCTGCCAAGGCAACTGATGACTTTGATGAGCCAGCAGTGGCTACTGCTCCGGTCGGCAAGCCCGCCGGTGACAGCAAGACCCAGGACATCCTGGCAATGATCCGTAGTCGCCAAAAGCAATAAGCTGATGCGTACCACACAGAGGGGTATCCCCTCTGTGTTCTTTTATATCATAACAGGTGATTCATGGGTAAGCCATTTGACGTTTCAAAATTCCGTAAAGAAATTACCAAGTCAATCGAAGGATTGAGCATTGGTTTCAATGATCCAACTGATTGGATCTCCACAGGCAACTATGCCTTAAACTATCTTATCTCGGGAGATTTCAACCGAGGTATTCCACTGGGCAAGGTAACTGTGTTTGCAGGCGAATCAGGTGCAGGTAAAAGTTATATCTGCTCTGGCAACATCATCAAGAACGCCCAAGCACAGGGCATCTATGTGGTGCTGATCGACAGTGAAAACGCACTGGATGAAGACTGGCTCAAAGCATTGGGCGTTGATACCGGACAAGATAAATTGCTTAAATTGAGTATGGCCATGATTGATGATGTGGCCAAAACAATCAGCACATTCATGAGCGACTATAAGGCATTACCTGATGGCGAGCGTCCCAAGGTGATGTTTGTGATTGACAGCTTGGGCATGTTGCTTACACCTACTGATGTGAATCAGTTTGATGCAGGTGATATGAAAGGCGACATGGGTCGCAAACCAAAAGCATTAACTAGTCTAGTTCGTAACTGTGTGAATATGTTTGGTAGTTACAATGTAGGGTTGGTCTGTACCAACCACACATACGCAAGTCAGGACATGTTTGATCCTGATGACAAGATATCCGGTGGCCAAGGTTTCATCTACGCCAGCAGTATCGTTGTGGCCATGAAGAAACTCAAGCTGAAAGAAGATGAGGACGGCAATAAGATCACAGACGTCATGGGTATCCGTGCTGCGTGTAAGGTGATGAAAACACGCTACTCAAAACCTTTTGAAGGCGTACAGGTCAAGATTCCTTATGAGACTGGAATGAGCCCGTATTCGGGTATGGTAGATCTCATGGAGAAACGCAATCTCTTGAAGAAGGAAGGTAACAGCCTAGTATTTGTGACCAGCGACGGTGAAATCATCAAGAAGTTCCGCAAGAAGTGGGAAGCTAACGAAGAAGGTTGTTTGGATCGTGCTATGACAGATTTTGGAAATCATAAAGAAGAGGTAAGTACCATCGAGGAGGCAGCAGAATGAATGAAGCAGTAGCAGTGGCCAGCGAAATGTGGTCAGAACTCAAGCGTTATGTGAATACAGTGGATCGTAATGAAGCAGCAGAAACAGTGGTTTCTATCTTGATTGACAACGACTGTGATGTGGATGATATCAAGGACACATTCAAAGGTGATTCGGATATCAAACGTGCATTGACTGCATATCTTGACAACGACAAATCATATACAGATGAAGATGATGAAGATGATGGTATTGACGCAGAAGAAGACTATCACGAAGACGACTGGGAAAATTAATGGATAAGTATTTCCCCATCAAAACGGCAACGGCTTGCCAATTGAAGTGGAACTGGAGTACGATATATCTTTACAAGGGAGAAACTGCAAGTTGTCATAGATGTGAGCCTATAAAAATAAATCCTGATACATTTGATACTTTTCACAATACCGATCAAAAACAAAGAGACCGTAAGAAAATGTTAGATGGAAGTTGGCCCGACAGTGTCAGTTGTTATTATTGTAGAGAGGTCGAACAATCAGGGGGGTCAAGTGATCGCACACGTCATCTTTCAATACCAAATCAGTCTCCTCCTGAGTTAGAATTAGATCCTACGGCGGTAGTGGTGCAACCTACTATACTTGAGATATTTTTTAACAATCAATGTAATTTGTCCTGCTTGTATTGTGGGCCAGCAATCAGTTCAAAAATAAATTCTGAATACAAGAAGTATGGTCGATTTGAAAAGAATGGTCTGATACTTGAATCAATAAACATTGATCCATCACATTCGGCATTATTAGAAAAATTTTGGATCTGGATGACTGCCCATTCGACAAATTTAGTCAGATTTACAATCAGCGGCGGCGAGAGTTTTTATCAGCCCGAACTCGAAACTTGTTTGGAATATTTTGAATCCTCAAAACATCCTAATTTAGAATTATGTCTTATAACCAATTTAACTTTACCTCCTGTAAAATTAGAACAATATATTCAGAGATTTAAAAAATTACTATCTTCACGCAAACTCAAACGTATAGACTTAACTTGTAGCATTGATTGCTTAGGAGCCGAACAAGAATATACAAGATACGGTCTAGAGGTAGATAAATGGATTTCTAACTTTGAAATCTTATTGGATCAATCTTGGCTAACACTACACATAAATCAGACTATCAGTGTGCTTACAATCAAAACCATGCCGGGGCTGATTGAAAAAATAAAAGTATGGAAATCCAAGCGCAAAATAGGACATTTTTTTAGTATGGTTTCGCCCGGACCAGAATATCTCGTGCCCACTATCTTAGGAAATAAAGTGTTTGAAAAAGACTTTGAACATATATTGGATATCATGCCACGTGATACCAACGAAGATTTATTGGCACTAGAATGTATGCAAGGTATCGCACATGCCTGCGCACAATCCACCCCCAATCAGGTTGAACTACTCAAATTAAAAACATTCTTAAATGAGAATGATCTCCGTCGTGGAACCAATTGGACCAACACGTTTCCTTGGCTAGTGAAAGAATTACAGCATGTGGTATAGCCGCGTAGTTGCCAATCTGGGTGCTATTCCAGACTTTATAAGTCATTACGAGCGAGAGCTCGACGACGCTAAAAAAGACTGCAAGATCGGCGGCTTGGTAGAACGGAATATCACAGCATTGCCGGGTATTACTGAACAGAGATTTAACCAGCTTCAGGAGATTGAAGCTGTGTTAAATTATCTCAACATACAACTACGCAAGATACGCAGGAAACACTTTCAAAAGTATCTGGAAGGATATGCCCGTGCCCTTACCAGTCGTGATGCGGAAAAGTATGTGGAAGGCGAAGATGAAGTGATCGATTACGAAACCATCATAAACGAAGTGGCATACTTACGCAATCGCTGGCTGGGTATCATGAAAGGACTGGATACCAAACAATGGCAGATGGGGCATGTGGTCCGACTGAGAACCGCAGGCATGGAAGATATCACGGTGTAATCTACGCCTATAAATATCTTCATGAAACCAATTCCTGTTTTTGTGGGGTACGATCCCAGAGAAGCCATCGCTTATCATACCTGCGTAAATTCCATCATACGCAACAGCACCAGCCCGGTCGCTATTGTACCTGTGGCGTTGAACTTGTTCCGAGACTACGCCGAAACACACACAGACGGCAGCAATCATTTCATCTACACACGTTTCCTAGTGCCGTATCTCATGGATCATCAGGGTTGGGCCATATTCATTGATGGGGACATGATTGTGCGCGGAGATATTACTGAGCTATGGAACTTGAGAGACTACACCAAAGATGCTATGGTAGTCAAGCATGATTACAAAACACGCATGAAAGAAAAATATCTGGGCAGTCCCAATGAAGATTACCCACGTAAAAACTGGTCAAGTGTGATATTGTGGAATTGCAATGCCATGCGCAATCGACAGCTGAATCCAGAGTTTGTGCAAAACTCAACAGGCGCATTCCTACATCGTTTCTCCTGGATAGAGGACGACCGCCTGGGTGAGTTGCCCAAGGAATGGAACTGGTTGCCCGATGAATATGGCGCCAACCCAGATGCCAAATTGCTACACTACACCCTGGGCACACCTTGCTTTGATGAATTCAAAGACACACCAATGAACGAACACTGGCATCAGGAACGACAACTGACCGAGCACTGCCAACAAAGGACTGTGTGATGGACGAAGAACAATATTCGCCACCTGTAGAAAAACATGTTCTGGACATGGTGGTTCCAGAAATACGAAAACTGTTTGATGACATATTGAAGTATCGTGTGGATCCAGCAGGACTGTACTATGGTATCACACAGCAAACTCTCATGCAACAGATCGCTGAATTGCCGGTCAATCGCATAGTGGCATTGGACAGTGAGTATAGATATGGAAGAAAAGGTCACATGTACGATCCCACATTACAAAGTTTTGTGCAAGGTGCTGGCGGTCAGATCAGCACCTGGTCAAAAGAAGAACATACAAAGACCCCGGTGGTGCTGCGTGGAATAACCAAACGCAAACAGATGGACACCTGCAAGGCCACTGGTAGAGATTTTTACTACATTGACACCGGCTATTTTGGCAACGGAAAGAAGAAAAACTATCATCGTATCACACGCAATGATGTGCAGAACTTTGGTCCAGTAAGAGAACGACCGTCAGATAGATTTGATCAAACTGGGGTGAGTTTGAAAAAGGTACGTGCAGATGGCAGCAAAATATTACTAGCACCTCCCAGCCAGAAACTGCTAAATCTCTATGACGTAGATCTTGAAACATGGCTCAATCAAACACTGGCCGAGATTGGTGCCCACACAGATAGAGAAGTCGTGATCCGCCGCAAGCAAGGTCGCAGTACCCGGATCAATGATGACACCATAGAAATGGCACTGAGCCAAGATATCTACTGCTTGATCACTTACAGCAGCATTGCTGCCGGAGAGGCCATCTTGTTTGGCAAGCCTGCCATCACACTGGGCCCCAATGCAGCCGCAGCAGTTTGCAGCACCAGTATATCTGATATTGAAACAATCAAACGACCCAATCTCGACGAGATCTCAGCCTGGGCAAGGCACATAGCCTATTGCCAATTCACTGAAGTGGAAATGCGTGATGGCACCGCCTGGCGCATACTGAACGATGGTTGATGTCGTGGTGTATATTTCCAGTGTGGCCAACTTCCAGAAGCACACGAGAAAAACACAATGCTTAGAAAGTTTTGCTGCCGGTGTGAGCAAACTGGGTCACAGTGTTGTACTGGAGACTGCTCACAGATACACTCCCAGTCGCTTGGCATTGATGCTGGGCTGGGCCACTACCAATACTGGCGGGCCAAACATAGTCTTAAGAAAAGAAATCATAGCACAACAACGCCGACATGGATTCCATACCATGTGCATTGATGCCAGTTGCTGGAAGTATCTAGACAATGCCAGCAGCTATTTGCGTTATAGTCTTGATGGTCCGTTCTATGATCGAGCAGAATATGCCAACCGCAACAGCGACAGTAGCAAATGGCAAGAGATCAGTCAGGCATTGGGCATCGCATTAGATCCACCACAGACCAATCTCGGCGGACATGTGTTGATCTGTATGCAACGAGATGGTGGATTTGCTATGAAAGCATTGGATCCGGTGGTGTGGCTAACACAAAAAATTGCCGAAATAAGAAAATACACAGACCGCACTATCATGGTGCGCCCGCATCCGGGTGCATATAAACCTACAGATTTTTTACAGTTTAGGACAAGGCATTACCAAACACATCTTAATGTACATGTATTTGATCCAGTGACCACTAGATTGTCTGACAATTTACAAAAGGCACATGCTGCGGTATTCTTCAACAGCAGTGCTAGTGTGGCGGCGGCTTGTG
>Ga0209401_1001542_pt1 | contig 15183 bp, 11 predicted proteins | sample M_140807_MF_Meta_FD_187318 | JGI IMG/M metagenome (GOLD analysis project Ga0209401, IMG submission 187318) | Freshwater microbial communities from Lake Montjoie, Canada to study carbon cycling - M_140807_MF_MetaG (SPAdes) (version 2) | ecosystem: Environmental > Aquatic > Freshwater > Lake...
GGGCTTTCCGACCTGGCCCAGGTGGAAAAGCGCCGCGATCGCCTCAAGAAGCAGCTGCGCACCAGCAAGGAGGCCCAGCTCGAAGATGGCGCCCTGGAGCGCATCCAGGCGGTGCTTGAGCAGGGCGGCGCTGCCCGTTCGGTGACCCTGGCTGAGGATGAGGAGGTCCTGATCCGCCCCTTGGGCCTGCTCACCGCCAAACCGATTATTTATGCCACCAATGTGAGCGAGGACGACCTGGCCGGCGGTAATGCCTTCGTGGAGACCGTGAAGGCCCTGGCGGAACAGGAAGGGGCCCTGTGCGTGAAGATCTCGGCCCAGGTGGAAGCGGAGCTGATTGAACTGCCCGAGGAGGAGCGGGCCGAATTCCTGGCGGGCCTGGGGGTGAGCGAGGGGGGGCTGCAGAGCCTGATCCGGGCTACCTATGAACTGCTGGGTCTGCGCACCTACTTCACCACCGGCGAGAAGGAAACCCGCGCCTGGACCATCACCGCCGGCATGACCGCACCCCAGGCGGCCGGCGTGATTCACACCGATTTCGAGCGCGGCTTCATCCGCGCCCAGACGATCGGCTGGCAGCAGTTGCTGGAGGCGGGCTCCCTGCCCGAGGCGCGCAACCGGGGCTGGCTGCGCAGCGAAGGGAAGGAGTACGTCGTGGCGGAGGGTGATGTGATGGAGTTTCTGTTCAACGTGTAGAAATCAACGGCGTGGTTGACCTCGATACATTGGCTGCCCTCGACGCCCTGATGTGGCTAAGGACAGGTGAAGAGGTCTGCCGGAGATTTGGAATTAGCCCTCCAAAAGTCAGCAGGCTATCCAGAAAATGTTTGGATGTCTTTGGTGTCGAGCTGGAGCGGGTTAAAGGCGAATGGCATGTTTTAGGTGACCCAACCATGCTCCTTCTCGAGCGTCGTGTTCATCAGACTGCGCGATGGATGGGGCATCGGCCCCTAAGATTAGAGGCAACCTATTGGTCGGGCCCATTGCTTTGCACTCCTGCTCCCGATAAGTGGGTGCTTGGATTGTCGAATATCGTGGGAATACAGAGAAATTTCCAACTCGTCAGAGAAAGAATTGTCGATGCCTGCATCACTGGCTTGCCAGACGTTCCAGCGGATGATGATGCGGATCTTGTGTCGATTAATCTTTCATCGATGCCGGTCTTCTTTGTTTGCAGTCCTGGTCACCCCCTCGTTGCGGAGTCAAATCTTTCCTTTAGCGATATCGCCAAATTTCCAACATTAGGACTTCCAGCTGGATCCTATCCAAGGGTGGAGGCATCCCTGAAGTCGATTGGTTTGTGGAATGATTATGTGCGAATGTCACGCTATCGGCGTGATTTATGGGAGGGGAAGAGTGAGGTTGAGCTGACAATTGGATATGGTACTGCGTTGAGCATGGCCATTAGTGGTGGCAATCTTGTGAGGCTCCCATTGATTCTCCCATTTTCATCGGGAGAATCAATTGTGATTCACAGGGAATTTGCGGAGCATCAGGAGGCGGCTTCTTTGTGTGAGTTACTCGTCTCTAGGCTGGGGCTCCTCTCTGTTCGTTATCCCGAGATTCAGCTCAGTTGAAATTGCTTTTAACGAAACAGCAGTGGATTCCGTCTCTACCTTAGGGCCGGGGGTGCTGTCTATGCGCATGAATAGCTGCTTGCCTTGCTGCTAATTCCTGTCTGTATCAGAACGCAGACGCAGGTATGCCGTGATTCTTGATATTATGCATAAAGTGAAATTAGCCGAATATATCTTTGCCTTGCTCCTCTCGCCCTTAGGGCCGTTGGATCATTTTGCCACGGTGTCCGTTTTGAGTAAGTGGTAGAGGTCGAGCTGCTGGAGGCGCTTGATGGTCTCATTTGGTTGAGAACCGGACATAAAGTGGCATCAGTATTCAATCTCAATCAATCGACTGTAAGCAGGAATAGCAGAAGGTGCGCACAGAAATTTTTTGTTTCTCTCGTCAGGCGTCATTCTGAGTGGTCTGTTGATGGAGATCCTACTCTCCTTAATCTTGAGCGTCGCGTGCATCAGGTGTCAAGATGGCGTGAAAATAAACTTCTTCGGCTGGAGGCGCAGCATTGGTCGGCTCCTCTTTTGGGTTCTCCGCTGCCAAGTGGGTGGATTGCTGGAAACCTTAATTATATGGAATACGATCGACCTCTTCAGTTGTTGAAGGAGCGGGTTATTGATGGCTGGCTCACTTCGTATCCAGACGCCCTAGGCGGAGAGGAGCAGGGTTTTACGACGATATGCCTCAGTAAAATGCCCATGCTTTTGGTGGTGAAAGAAGGGCATCCTCTCCTTGGGCTTGGAGCTCAAATGACTTTCGATGATGTGGCTGCTTTCCCCATTCTTCCTCTCCCTTCAGGCTCTTTCCCAAGATTCCAAAAGGTGCTTGAGCAATGTGGCCTATGGCCGAATCCTGCTTTGCCCGCCGAGAGTGAATGGCGTGGTAGAAGTGATGTCGAAGATTTAATGGTCGGTTTTTCCACCCCTTTAACGCTGCCGCTGTATGGCGACTGTTACAAGGCACTTCCACTCCAGCTTCCGGTGGTGGTTGGTGATGCACTTGTTGTAGCGCGCGAGTGGGCAAACTCAATTCAGACTCGTCATCTCGTTTCGCTCTTACGCAGTCGCCTTGAAACCCTTGCAGCAACTTCAAGTGGGATTGAGGTTCTTGAGGATTCTTCCTCGCCGGTATGCCTGGAGGGTCCCGAAGCTGCTCGCCCGGCTGGGATGTGAGGGCTTTGATTCATGGCACAGGCAAGGAGCCTGGGTTCTAAGCGGTTAAATCTTCATCCACGTCTCGCGAGACCTACGCACTTCCGGTAAAATAACTCACCGCCTCCTTGCAGAAATGTTTCAGCGTCCTTTGGGGGTAAAACCCTTGAAAAAGCTGGATGTGATCAAGCTTTTTCAAGCTTTGAGGTGGTTCTGAGCCATTCCTCTCTCGGCCCGCTCCAATCACGCAGGCGAGGCGCTGCCCCCCTCGCCTGCGTGATTGGTTTTCTGCGCGCCTGGCGGAAGGAAGAACGGCGCTCGCTCCGCGGCCAATCCTTTCCTTGGCGGCGCCTGGCCGCGGGCTCCCTCGTGCTGGCCAGTCTGTTGGCAGCGGATGGCTGGATCCGGATGGATGCCCTCAGGGCTGATTACAAAGCGAAGCTGCAGCAAGCGAAAGCGATCCTGCAGACCAGCGCCGATGGCATCGCACGGAGCACCTTCGATTGGGGCAAGTGGGACAGCCTCTACGCCTGGTTCGGTGGCCAAGAACCCAGCTTCCCTGACACTGATCTTGAAGCCACAACGCTGTTCGATGGTGGTGCGCTCTTCCTGTTTTTTGAAACCGATGGCCGCCCGCGGCTGAGCTACAGCCGCCGCGGCTACAACCATCCGCGCGACCGGGCCTTGCTGGCCTGCACCCAGAGCAATCTGGGGCGCCTGCGATCCCAGAGGGACCGCATTCAACTGATCTGCTCGGGGGCCTCGGGTAAGCCCTACGTGGGAGTGGCCACCTGGATCACCAACAGCGATTCGACCGCCCCCCCTCGCGGCAGCCTGGCGATGCTGGAGCCGCTGATCCAACCTGCCTTCGGGCCGGCCCACAACGAACCGCTGCGCTGGCTGTTGCACAGGATCCCGCAGCTCAGCTCCCCCCCACCAGCGGCCCCGCGGCAGGGGGGTGAAGGCCCGCCTACCCCATTGATGGCCCCAAACTTCTATGGGCCGCAGGGCGCCTCCCTGGCCCTGGTGGAGGAGCAGTTGCAGTTCCCATGGCTGAGGCAATGGCTGAAGGATCTGTTGATCGGACTGGCCTTTGGCGCCGGCCTCCTGGGGGTGAGGGCGGTGATGCTGATGGAAAGGCGGCGGCAGCTGCTGATCCGCCGCCGCATCGAACGAAGTGGCGAGCGACGCCTCCGCGAGGCAAGCCGCAACCTCGATCTCCTGCTGACGCGGATGGGGATGGGGCCCTTCGGGCCTGAGGGGGAGGACGGGGTGCTGGCCCGGTTGATCGAGGGGGAATCCGCCCAGGCCCCTCCCCTGCTGGCGGCGGCACCGGTGGAGCAGAAATTGGAGCGGCTGACCTCGCGGTTTGAACGCTTTCTGGAGCGGGCCAGCAACCTGGCCCTGCTCGATCCCCTCACCAAGCTGCCGAACCGCCGTTATTTCATCGAGCAGATGGATCGCCAGATGGAGCGCTGCCGCAGCCAGCAACGGCGCCTGGCGATCCTGTTTGTTGATGTCGACAAGTTCAAAAACATCAACGACTCCTACGGTCATGCCGTGGGCGACGCGGCCCTGGTGATGGTGGCGGATCACTTGCGCCAGCAAATCCGGGGTCAGGATTTTCTCGGCCGCTACGGCGGCGATGAATTCGCTCTCCTGATCGAGCTCGGCGGCGTGGCGGATGCGAGCGATCGCACCACCCGAACCAGCCTGATGGACTTAGCTGGGCGGCTGGCATCCCCCTTCCACGGCGCCGTGGAGCTCGAGGGCATGAAGGTGGAGCTCACCATCAGCGTGGGAATCGCCCTGATCGAACCCAGCGATGCCGATGGGGAGGCGGCGATGCGCCGTTCCGATATCGCCATGTACCGGGCCAAGAAGTCCAGCGGCAGCCACATCGCCTTCTTCGATGCCCAGGACAGCGACGGACACCTCGACAGCTATCGCCTCTATGGCGACCTGCGCCAGGCCATCCGCGACAACGCCTTTCAGGTGGTGTTCCAGCCCATCCTCGACCGCAACGGCCAGGTGCAGGCCCTCGAAGCCTTGGCCCGCTGGACCCATCCCGAGCGGGGAGCCGTGGCCCCGGACGTGTTCCTCGATCTGGCGGAGCGCTACCGCCAGATGAATGCCCTCACCGACCACCTGATCCAGCTCTCACTGGACAACTTCAAGCCTTGGGCCGGCACCCACGGGACCCTGCGGTTGTCGTTGAATCTTCCCCCCTCCAAACTCGCCGACCCCCAGCTGGTGCAGCAGCTGGATCGCGAGCTCCAAATCCACGGCCTTCCTGCCCACCGGCTCACGATTGAGGTCACGGAACGGTCGGTGCTGCAGACCAACGCTTTGGTGAGCGCCAACCTGCGCCAACTGCGGGAGAGGGGGGTGCTGATCTCCCTCGACGATTTCGGCACCGGCTATTCCTCCCTCAGCCTCCTGGGCACGCTCCAACCGGATGAGGTGAAGATCGACCGGAGTTTTGTGATGGCGATGGATGCCGATCCCTATGCCCGCCAGATCGTGACCCTGGTGGTGGACATGGCCCTGCGGATGGGTTTACGGGTGGTGGCGGAGGGGGTCGAAGACCAGGGGGTGCTGGACCAGCTGCTCGATCTGGGGGTGAGCCATTTCCAGGGTTTCCATTTCTCCAGGCCCCTGCCCTCGGCTCAGCTGCAGCAGTGGTGGCCCGGCCCCGCGATCGCGAACGGTTCCAGGGCTGGGGCGATCGGCGAGGATGGGGATTGATCGGTTTCCAGCAGGCGTTCCATGAGCCATCCCCCCGGCGCCTCTCCCCAGGCCGGCCCCGCGGGCGAGGCCAACGTTCCGGCCGAGGCGGCAGCGGCTGCGGCCCGGCCCCCCAGCCCGGAGCAGCCCCACAACTTTGATGTGCAGAAGGATGTGCATCGCCAGATCCGCAACGATCCCGACTACGACGATTGGGAGTACGGCACCGAGCCGCTGCCCCACGAAGCGTGGAGCCCCAAGACGTCTCAGCCCAGCGACTGAGGCCGGACCTCTCGCCTGAGCTGGCGCTGCAGCCTCCGCACCGGGTTCAGGCCCGCCAGCAGCAAGGTGGCCATCGCCATCCAGAGACCGGCACCGTGGCGCTGGCTCTCGAGCAGGGCACCGGCCAGCAGGGGCGCCACCACGGCGCTAATCGCGAAGCACTGGGAGAAGAGGGCCATCGCCATACCCCGGTGTTCCGGGGGGGTGAGCTCCACCACCGCCTCGCTGGCGGTGGGTAAGAAGGCGGCCTCGCCAAGGGCCAGAGGCAGCTGGGCCGCCAGCACCAGGGCGAGCCCCCAGGGCAGCAGCGCCGAAAGGGCCAGCAGCACCGAGCCCACGGCAAAGCACACCAGACTCAGCGCCAGGCCGGTGCTCACCGGCCGCCGGGCCAGGGCCCGCCCCACCGGCCACTGGATCACGACCAACAGCCCCAGTTGCAGACCGATCGTGAGGGCGCCGGGGGCCGCGGCCAGGGCCGGACGGCGCAGCCCCCCTTGGACCAGGTCCAGGGGCAGGGCGCTCTGCATCAGGGCGGGCATGGTGGTGGCCAGCAGGCTCACCAGCAGCAGGGGCGCCAGCTGGGGGAGCCAGCGACCAGGCTGGGCCGGTCCGCGGGGGCCTGCGCCGGGGCGGTGGTCCGGCAGGGGGCGCCAGAGCAGCAGCAGCACCAGGGCCACCAGGCAGGCAATGTCGATGGCGTAGATGCCCCTCAGCCGGTCGACCGCCGCCAGGGCGGCTCCGGCCAGGGCACCGATGGCAATGCCGGCGGCATCGGCGGTGCGCACCAGGACAAAGGCCTGGGCTGAGGGCCGCGGTGGGCAGGTGAGGGGCACCGCCAGCTCGATGGCCGGCCAGTAGAGGCCGGCGGCGATGCCCAGCAGCACCTGGCCGGCGGCGAAGGCGGGAAAGGCGTGCGCCAGCAGCAACAGGGTGTCGCCGGCCATGGCGCTGGCGGCGGCCAGCAGCACCGGCACGGAACAGCGCAGCCCCTGATCCAGCAACGCCCCGCAGAGCAGCCTCCCGCCCGTGCCGGCCAGGGCGGCCAGGGCCAGCCCCGTGGTGATTTGGGTGGCGGAGAAGGCCCCCTGGTGAAACACCAGGGGGGTGAGATAGAGCACGCCGCCGGCCCCCAGCGCGGCGATCAGGCGCACGATCGCCACTTCCCGCAGCGGCGCGGGAAACTGGGACAACCAGGACTCCGATCCGGATGGCCCCTGCGGCTGCTGCAACACGCTCTCACCGCTTCGGGGCCCTGGCCGCCAGTCTGCTGATTGGTGCATCGGTGGGCCCGTTGGCGGTTGAACGCCCGGCCGGCGCCGCGGAGGTGCTGGAGATGCGGCTGGAGGGTCTGGAGATCCCCATCCGCCTCGACCAGCTGGAGGCCTGGAACGGGCAGGCCGGCGCCAGGATCCCCTCCGACAATGACCTCACCCCCTGGCTGGGGTTGCTGGATCCCGTGGGCCGGGCCGATCTGCGCCGCATGCTCACGGCACCGCTGCTCCGGGAGCAGAGTTTCGGCCGCCAGCTGCTCGACACCTGGGCCGGCGGCCAGCTGATGGGGGAACTGGGCACCCTGCTCACCACCCCGGAGGGCCGCAGCAGCACCCCGATGCTGCAGCTCACCCTGCGCCGGCTGCTGGAGCAGCGCCGGGAGGTTTCGCTGCTGGATGTGCTCAAGGCGATGCCCGAGCGGCAGCTCAACCTCCAGCTCGATGGTCTGATCGGCCTGGCCCAGCGCTGGCGCAGCCAGCTGGTCCGCCAGCAGCGGGCCTTCCAGGCGTTGCAGGCCATGCCCCTGCCCCGCACCCGGGGAGCAGGCAGCCCTGAGGCCGGTCCGGCGATTCGCCCCCAGCTGATGCGCCTGGCCGTGGTCGGCCGCCCCGAGGGGTTGCCCCTGCGGATCTGGACCCCACCGGCTAACGCCACCGACCTCCAGGCCAGGCCATGGGTGTTGCTGATGCCCGGCCTGGGGGGCAACGCCCACCAACTGGGCTGGCTGGCGGGGGCGTTGGCCCAGCGGGGCTGGCCGGTGGTGGTGGTGCAGCACCCCGGCAGCGACAGCCAGGCCATGCGGGCCGCCCTGGTGGGTCAGCGCCCACCTCCCGGGGCCGAAAGCCTGGCCCGCCGCCTCGCCGATGCCGAGGCGGTGATCGCTGCCCAGCGGCAGGGCCGGCTGCCGGTGCAGGGAGAGGGTGTGGTGCTGGCTGGCCATTCCCTCGGCGGGCTCACCGCCCTCTTGGCGGCAGGGGTGCCCCCAACTCCGGGCCTGAAATCCCGCTGCCGCTCCACCCTGGAACGGCTGCCGATCAGCAATCCCTCCCGCCTGCTCCAGTGCGAGCTCACCGCCCGGGCCATGCCCCGCACCCCGCCCCGCCCCGCCGACCTGCGGGCCGTGGTGGTGTTCAACGGCTTCGGCAGCCTCCTCTGGCCCGACAACGGCCTGGCGGCGCTGCCGGTGCCGCTGTTGGTGGTGGGGGGAAGCCTCGATCTGATCACGCCGCCGCTGGATGAACAGCTGGCCCTCTTCCTGCCGGCGGCGGACCGCCGCAGCCGCCTGGTGGTGGTGGATGGGGGGAGCCATTTTTCACCGGTGCGGATGGCCGAGCGCGACGACGTGCTGCTGCGGCTCGGCCGGGAGCTGGTGGGGGTGGATCCCCTGCGGGTGCAGGGGGTGCTGCTCAGCCTCACCAGCGCCTTCCTCGACTCCCTGGAACCGGCCGGGACCGCCGGGATCGCCGCGGACCCCCTACCGGTCCAGCGGCGACTGCAGGACGGCATCACGGCCTACGTGCTCGATCCGGCGGCGGCCCGGCGCTGGCGGGCAGGGTTGTGAGGGCAGGGATTGGGGGGGATGGAAGCGGGGTACGGCTCAGAAGCGCACCCGAGGATCGAGTAGGGCCACCAGCAGATCCACCACCACGGTGACCAGCACCACCAGGGCCGCCACCACCACCACGATCCCCTGGACGAGGGGGTAATCCCGTTGGGCGATCGCCTCCTGCAGGCGGAAGGCGATGCCCGGCCAGGAATAGGTGACCTCGATCAGCAGGGCGCCGCCGATCAGGGAGGCCACGGTGATGCCGGTGATCGTGAGCACCGGCAGCAGGGCATTGGGCAGGGCGTGGCGCAGCACCACCCGGGTTTCGCTCAGGCCGCGGCTGCGGGCGGCTTCCACATAGTCGGAGCTGAGGGCGCGGCGCAGGTTGAGACGCAGGGCATTGGTGAAGATGCCGCTGAGCAGCAGGCCGAGGGTGGAGGCGGGCAGCACCAGGTGGCGCAGGGCGCCGAGAAATTGCTGGCCGTTGCCGGCCCGGAGGCTGTCGAGCAGATAGAACCCGCTGCCCTCCGGCGGCAGCACGGTGGCGGGCAGGCGGCCGCCCACCGGCAACCAGCCGAGCCACACGGCGAACACCAGCTGCACCACCATCGCCGCCCAGAAGGGGGGCAGGGCATAGGTGCCGATGCCGAAGAGGCGGCCGGCCAGATCCACCTTCCCCTCGGGGCGGGCGATGCCGCTGAAGCCCACCGCCAGGCCGAGCACCGCGGCGATCAGCAGGGCCACCAGGCCCAGCTCGAGGCTGGCGGGGAGGCTTCCCTGGATGATCGTGGTGACCGGCTCCTTGCTGGCCTGCGATACCCCCAGGTTTCCGTGCAGCAGGTCGCCCAGGAAGTGGCCGTATTGCGCCGGCAGGGGCTGGTCGAGGCCGAGTTGGTGGCGCAGGGCGGCGCGGGCGGCGGCGGGGGCCTTCGGACCCAGCAGGGCATCGATCGGATCGCCCGGCGCCACCCGCAGCAGCAGGAACACCAAGCTGGCGATCAGCCAGAGCATCAGGGGCGCCAGGGCGAGGCGGGCGCCGAGGTAGCGAAGCAGGTCGGAGCGGCGGCTCATCGGCGGGCCTCCGGGCCCCCAGCGGACGCCGCCAGCGTGGCAGCGGCCGTGCCCGGGGCGGCAGGGAGAGGGGCGAGCCCGCTCTTGGATGAAGGGCTTTGGGCGGACCGGGATGGGGCGGCCCCGGCTGGGATGGACCCCGCAGCGGCGCCCCTTGTCGCGCCCTGTGTCGCGCCCGGCGCGGCCTCGGGCAACCGGCGCAGCTGATCCAGCCGCAGGCGGCCGGAACCATCGAACTGCGGCGCACTGATCCGGCGCCCGGTCCAGGCCTGCTCCGCCATCAGCCACACCGGCAGGTAGGGCACGGCGGTGGCGGTGCGCCGCTGGATGGCGCGCAGCAACCGCTCCCGCTCGGGCCCATCGATGCGGCTGCTGCGCAGGAGCTCGGCATCGAGGCCGGGGGCGCTCCAGAAGGAGCCGCTCAGGGCGCTGTTGCCCTTGGCGCAGCGGTTGGCTTCGACTTTCTCGCAACCCAGCAGGGGGGTCAGGAAGTTCTCGGGATCGGGGTAGTCGCCGATCCAGTCGTAGAAGAAGAGGGTGAGGGCGCCCTTGCCGAGCTGGTCGTAGGCGGTGGTGGATTCCATGCCGCTCACCTGGAGCTCCAGGCAATCGCCGAGGTCGCGGCGCACCTGGGCCTGCCAGGTGAGGGCCAGCAGGCGATCGGTGGGGATGTCGGAGCGGAAGGTGAGGGGCAGGCCAAACACCTTGCCGTTGCAGTAACCGGCCTGGCGATAGAGGGCGCGGGCAGCGGCGGGGTCGTAGGTGGGCCAGGCTTCCGGATCGGAGCCGGGCAGGCTGGGGGGAATCAGCTGGCGCAGGGGCGGTCGCATCCCGAGGCTCACCCGCTGGGTGATCGTGTCGCGATCGAGGCTGCGAGCCAGGGCCTGGCGCAGCAGGGGGTTGTTGAGCGGCGGCTGGTCGGTGAGCAGGGAGAAAAAGCCGATCGAGAGGGGCTGCCCGCTGCCCTCCCGCAGGCGCCCGGCGGCGGCATCACGGTGCAGGGCCTGCTGGTGGTCGATCTCAAGACCGCTGGCGAGCAGCACGTCCACCTCGCCGCTGCGCAGGGCGCCCAGCAGGGCGGTGGAGTTGCTGAGGGTCACCAGGTCGATGCCGCCGTTGGCGGGGCGGGCTCCCCAGTAGCCCTGGAACGGGGTGAGCCTTTGCTGCTGGCCGTTGAAGAAAGCGAGGCGATAGGGCCCGGTGCCCACGAAGCGGTCGTTAAGGGGCTTGTCGGTGTGGGTTCGGTAGGCGCTGGGGGAGACGGGGGTGAGGAAGATGGCCGAGAGCAGGCGGCTCAGGGGGCTGAAGGGGACCTTGAGCTCCAGCTCGATTTCAAAGGGGCCAGTGGCACGCACCGCTTTCACACGGTCGCTGAACTGGTAGCCAAGGGTGCCGATCGCCATGAAGCGCTTCAGCGAAAACACCATGGCGGCCGCATCAAAGGGGGTGCCGTCGTGGAACTGGACGCCTTTGCGCAACGGGATGCGGGCCCGCAGCCCATCGGCGTTCAGCACCGGTGGCCCGCTGGCCAGCCGCGGCTCGATCGCCCCATCGGCGGCGATGGCATAGAGGGGATCGCCCAGGGCGCTGAGCACCTGCATCTGGCCGGAGCGCGAGGCCTGGGCGGGATCGAGGGAATCGATGCGGGCCTTGCTGGCCACGATCAAGGTGCCGGCGGGATGGGGCGGGGCGCAGGCGGTGGTGAGGGTGGCGAGGGTTAGGAGGGAGGCCAGGAGGCCCGCCTGCTGGCGGAGCGCCGCCGCTGGCAGGGACCGCGGCCTCCGCGCTGCTCCAGCGCAGCCTCGGAGACGGGGAATCAGACCCATCGCCGCTGCTGGCGCTAGGGGTCTTGGCGATGCTGCGGGCACGATCTGGCCGGTGGCGGGAGGCAAGCCCGGATGCTCGAGTCGGCCCCATTCAAGGGGGTCGGTGGGCCGAATCCGCAGCGCCCGCCCTCAGCCCTCGTGCCGCCCAACCGGCAACGGCCTGTGCGGCAGGGCCCCCTGCACCTGACCCAGGGGCAGTTCAATCACTGGCGAGCCATGGCGGGCCAGGGGCCAGCGGCGCACCCAGCAGCGGTTGCCGTGCTGGTCGACGCCGATCACCTGGAAGAGCTGGGTGTCGGCGCCGGCCGGATCAAGGGGCTCGAGAACCCCGATGGCAGCAGGCGGGAGCTGGATGCAGTCGCCTTGGTGAAGGTCCATGGCCGGGCTGCCACGAGGGGCAACTGTGATTTCTTAAGCATTTCTACTGCCCCGCGGGGCCCTTAGCCGCTAGGTGGGGGTCTGCGGACATGGAACGGTCAGGTCGGGGAGGCCCCATGCATGACCTGGCTCGGGGTGGTCGATGCGGCCGTGGGTGGGGAGTCGCCTGCGGGGCGTCTTAAGCATTGTGATGCAGATCGTCGGCATGGATTAGGCGTAAGAGAGGGAAGATGCGGCAACTTTGCTATAAGTAATGCGATTAAGCTTTGCGAGTTCATTGTCTGTGTCCCATGTTCGCCCCGCATCCGCAAAGGGCTGGCCTCAAGCCTAGATTTGCACTGCATTCGTCCATTCCCAGGCTGCTGATGGCTGCCATCGTCGTTGGTGGGTCTGGCTCAATTCTTTTTGCCGGTTCAGCTCGCGCCGCCGCCACCTTGATCACGCCTCCAGGTGGAACAATTTGCAACTTTGGTGGGAGTTCGGCGGGGACGTTGCCTTCTCCGCCCGCTTTGCCCGGAACTGTGGCGCCAGTCTGTTCAACGGCGATTAGTTCTCCTCCCTCCCAGTCCTATCTCCTGAACGACAAAATTCTTACCCTGCTCACACCTCCTTCAGGTCGCGGGTATCTTGATTTCATTGCAACAGCGTATCCGCCAATCGGTCCAGACGAAGACACTTGGAATGTTAAATACAACTTTTCGACCCCATTTGGTCCATCCGCAACTCCTGGCGTCCTTACGTATCGTCTCCAGGTCGATCAAGTTCTTGAGCCATTCGCTTACTTCAAGCGGGTTTCGCTCGATAGCCAGCACGATGGAAGGGGAACTGTAGTCACTAAACTTGTTTACAGTAACCTGGCCGATATGATTGCTGGCAGTGGTGAAATTGTTAAGTTGACGTCGACTAACGGCAGCGCTTCCAGCTTTGACTTTCCGGTCAATACTTTCAAGGATCTGTTTGTCAAGGACGTGTATGCACCAGGTCTGAACGGCTCCCTGACGACCCTTAACAACTCCTTCACCCAGGGGGATACATCACACGATACGGTTCCTGGACCCCTGCCCCTGCTGGGAGCTGGTGCCGCCTTCGGCTTCAGTCGCAAGCTGAGGAGCCGCATTAAGGGCAGCGCCAAGGCCTGATTTCAGGTTGCGCAGAGGTCGCTCGGGTGAAGCCTGTTGGGCGGAGGAGATCCGCAGGAATGGCTTTTCCTTGCTGCAAGGCCCCGCCATTGGGTGGGGCCTTTTTTTGGTGTTTGCGAGGCTTCACCGGCCGATTCGTGCCGTATCAAAGCGTCCGCAAGCACGCCGCAATCGCCTTCACTTCGCTCAGCGCCTTGATCGCCGCCAGAGCTCGCTGGAAATCGGATTCCTGCACCTCGTGGGTGACCACCACGATCTCGGCCTCGCCCTCCGCGCCGCCATCGGCCTCCCCTTCGCTGCCCTCAAACTGCATGATCGACTGGATCGACACCCCCGCCTCGCCGAAGCAGGTGCCGATCCGGCCGATCACGCCGGCCTCATCGCGGGTCTGCAGGCGCACGTAGTTGCGGTGGCTGGTGGCGGAACCATCCACCAGTTCGCAGCGGCGCCAGCTGCTGGCCGCCAGCAGCGGGTCGAGGGGGGCGCCGGCCTGGGAGCCGGTGGCCTGGCGGATGCCGGCGATGTTGAGGATGTCGGCCACCACCGCGGAGGCCGTGGGGCCGGCGCCGGCGCCGGGGCCATAGAACATCACCCGTCCCACCGGATCCCCTTCCACCAGGATCGCGTTGTTCACCCCATGCACCCCCGCCAGCGGGTGGGTCTTCGGCAACAACGTGGGATGCACCCGCACATCCAGGGGGAGGGCCTCGCCAGCGTCCCCCGCCCCATCGCCCACGCGCTCGGCGGTGGCCACCAGCTTCACCACCAAGCCCAGCTGGGCCGCGTAGGCCACATCGCGCGCATCGAGGCGGTCGATTCCCTCGGTGGCGATACCGGCCCTGGGCACCGGACCGCCGTAGGCCAGGCCCGCCAGGATCGCGATCTTGTCGGCCGCGTCGCCGCCCTGCACATCGGCGGCGGGATCGGCCTCGGCGTAGCCCAGCCGCTGGGCATCGGCCAGCACGTCGCCATAGGCGGCGCCCTCATCGGCCATGCGGCTGAGGATGTAGTTGGTGGTGCCGTTGATGATGCCGCTCACCCGCTGGATGCGGTTGCCGCCGAGCGATTGCTTCAAGGGCTCAATGATCGGGATGCCGCCGCCCACGGCCGCTTCGATCAGCACATACACGCCGCGCTCCGCTGCCGCCGCAGCAATCTCTTCGCCGTAGCGGGCGATCACCGCCTTGTTCGCCGTCACCACGGGTTTGCCGGCGGCAATCGCCCTCAGGATCAAGCTGCGGGCTGGCTCCAGGCCGCCCATCACCTCCACCACGATCTCCACGGCGGGATCGTCGATCACCGCCTCGGGGCTGGTGGTGAGCAGCTCTGGATCAAGCGCCAGGGGGCGGGGGCGCTCGAGATCGCGCACCGCCACCCGGCGCAGCGCCAGTTGGCCCACCAGGGGATGGCGGCCCTCCGGACCCATGAGGATCGCGGCCACGCCTGCCCCCACCGTTCCCAGACCCAGCAGGCCAACACCGATCGCCATGGGCCGCAGATCCCTGAAACCTCTGATCCTAGAAATCGGCGGGAAGAACCTTCTGCCTGCGGGGAGATTGGCGCTAATCAACCCCCTCGCCGAGCGCAGGGGCCCTGCCTGCAGCCCAGTCCTTTAGTCCTGGCTGCTGCCCTCGGGCGATCCCCCGACGCCGCGGCTTGGCACCCCCGCGGCATCCTCCGCAGCCTCCTCTCCAGCGACCAATGCCGCCGCTTGGGCCTGCATGGCCCTGAGGATGTTGAGGAAGCCATTGGCCCGCGAGGGGGTGAGGCTCGCCTGCAGGCCGGTGGCGGCGATGAAGACCGGATCGATCGCCACCACCTGAGTCGGGCTGAGGCCCTCCAGGCCTTCGATCAGGAGCGCCAGCAGCCCCTTGGTGATCTGGGCGTCGGAATCGCCCTGCCAGTGGAGCTTGCCCTCCACCAGGTTGCCCACCACATACACCTGCGACACGCAGCCGCGCACCTTGCGGTGGTCGGTGCGCAGTTCATCCGGCAGGGGCTCCAGGCGCTTGGCCAGCCAGAGCACGTATTCGTAGCGGCGTTTGGGGTCGGCGGCGCTCCCCAGCCGCTCCACGATGCGATCAAGCGCTGCGCTGCCGGTGCTCGCCATGCCAGAGGAGCTCCTCAACCGCGCGGGCGGTTGAGGCGGGCCAGGCCACCGAGCAGGCCAAGGGCGGCGATGGGAGCCAGGGTGAGCAGGTTGCCGTGCAGGGTGGCCC
>Ga0209401_1001543_pt1 | contig 15160 bp, 14 predicted proteins | sample M_140807_MF_Meta_FD_187318 | JGI IMG/M metagenome (GOLD analysis project Ga0209401, IMG submission 187318) | Freshwater microbial communities from Lake Montjoie, Canada to study carbon cycling - M_140807_MF_MetaG (SPAdes) (version 2) | ecosystem: Environmental > Aquatic > Freshwater > Lake...
CCAGTGGCCAATGAATGCCGTCGAGCAGGCCGGCATGCTCAAGATGGACTTCCTTGGACTCGCCAACCTGACCATCGTTGACCGAACCCTGACCATCCTCAAGACCTTCCAAGGCATCGACCTGGACCTGGACACCATCCCGACCGACGACAGCGACCCGATGGCGCGGACGGCCTTCGAGATGCTCGGGGAGGGTGAGACGACAGCAGTCTTCCAGTTGGAAAGCGACGGGATGCGGCGGTGCCTCCGTGGCTTGAAGCCGACGAAGGTCAGCGACCTCATCGCCATCGTGGCCCTCTACCGTCCGGGACCGATGGACAACATCCCAGCCTTCACCGCCGCCAAGAATGGCCAAACACCGGTCACCTTCCTCCACCCGGTCCTCAAGCCGATCATGGAGGAGACCTACGGCATCTGCGTCTATCAGGACCAAGTCCTGATGATGGTGCGCGAGATCGCCGGGTTCACCTGGGGTGAAGCCGACGTCCTCCGCAAGGCGATGGGCAAGAAGATCGGCTCCCTGATGGCCGAACAGCAGGAGAAGTTCCGTTCGCGTGCCCGCGAGAAGGGGTACAACGACGAACTGATCTCCGCCCTCTGGGAGACCATCGCACCCTTTGCCGGGTACGGCTTCCCCAAGGGCCACGCTGCCGCATACGCCATCCTGGCCTACCAGACTGCCTATCTCAAGGCGAACTATCCAGCCGCGTACATGGCCGCCGTCCTGACCTCAGTCGCCGGAACCGCCGACAAGGTCGCGGAAGCCATTGCCGAGTGCCGGCGCCTCGGGGTCATCATCGGTGCCCCCAACGTCAACCGCAGTGCCCACGGGTTCACCTTGGAACTACCGGAAGCCGAGACTACCGGAGAAGAGGCACATGGCGATGCCGGGGCAGATCGGGCGGCCCACACCATCCGGTTCGGCCTCTCAGGTGTGAAGTTCGTTGGCGATGCAGCCGTTGAATGCCTGATCAAGGAACGCGAGCAAAACGGGCCTTTCATTGACCTTGCCGACCTGTGCAGTCGGTTGGACCTTCGCCAGTGGAACAAGCGTTCCCTCGAAAGCCTCGTCAAGGCCGGTGCCCTCGACGCATTCGGTGACCGTGCATCGCTCCTTTCCGGTCTGGACACCGCAATCGGCACCGGACAACAGGCCGGACGCTCCCGCATCAGCGGCCAGACAACCCTCTTCGATCTCTTCGCCGAGGCCGAACCGGCAGCCCCGGTCGCAGCAACCAACCAACCCGTCGTCGTCCGCAGTCTTTCGGTAGCCGAACGCCGTCAGCAACTGACTTGGGAGAAGGAAGTCCTGGGCCTCTATCTCAGCGAACATCCCCTCACGTCAGGCGCCGCCGCCCTGCGCGCTGCCAGTTCCTGCACCATCGCATCCATCAGTGCCGAAATGGTTGGTGAGGTGGTCACCATCGCCGGTTCCGTCGCGTCGGTCCGTCCGGTCACCACCAAGAAGGGTGACACGATGGCCGCCGTGCAACTCGAGGACCTCTCGGGAACCATCGAACTGGTCGTCTTCCCACGCACCTATCAACAGTCCCGGACACTCCTTGTCGAGGACTCCGTGGTTCTCATCAAGGGGAAGATTGACGCACGCAATGACACCCCACAGATTGTCTGTGACAGCGTCGAGGCGTTCGATCCTGACACCGCCGTCGACGACGTAACCGTCCCGACACCGACGACAGCACGCAGCCGCCCAGCAAACCGAACCCAACGGGACGGCGCGGCAGGACGTTCAGGTGCAACCCGCGCCACGGCGGGCCAGGCCCGGTCCACTGAAGTGCGAACCCCAGTTGTTGCGGAGACCACCATCTCGGAACGCGAAGCGTCCATGGATCATGGGCGAGGGGGTGGGGCGGCTAGTCCCCCCGACGCGTCACCTCCCGTGGCAGTCGTGGCGGCAGTGCCGGCGCCAGCACCTGTGCCTGTCGCGTCTGACCGATCTGGCCCGCCCGATCGCGAAGCGTATGAGAACGGCAGCCACGGGGACGATGGCGATCCATGGGTGGATGACCCGTGGGCCGGGATGGACGTCGTCAGCCCCACACCAACCCCGCAGGCACCTGTCAGGCGCCCAGACAATGGAAAAGCCGATCACATCATCTCCGAAATGGCCAGCACGACCGCATATGCCGCAATAGTCCCATCAGCAGCCGTGTCAGCCCCGGAGATCCCCATGCCCACTCCCGCACCTGACGGACGCGCTCAAACGAGCGTTCCCGTGGCACACGCGCCAGGAGCCTCTGGTCATCATGACCGAGACGCTGAGATGTCGCTACCGGTCGGGATCGAGATCCTCGACCTCACGATGGAGCGCCAGATGCGTGAAGACCGGGATGTCCGCACCCTGCAGCGGTTGGACACGCTCCTGCGCAACTACCCCGGGGACGTGCCGGTGGTAATGCGGTTCGCTTCCCCGACCGCAGCAACCACGGTGATCGAGCTCGCCCAACGGGTGGACGCCTGCCCGGACCTCATCTACACCCTCCAGCGCGAACTCGGGCCATCCGGAGTACGCCTGCGGGGTCGACTAACCAACGATACTGGGTCACCGAACTGGAACGGGCGCGCAACCGCCTGATCAAATCTTCGCACTCCCGATCGTGTGGTCCGCTACAGACCGAGGGCCACACCCCTCCCGGGACCAAATCCTCTCCCGCCGTCCCATCCGGCATCCCGCCACACAACCCTGATGCTTCCAGCCACCGCCCCTCACAACGCCAGTTGGGGGCAGCGGATCGCGTAACAGAACAAAGGGGATGACGGGAAGTTGGAGCGGTGGCGTGGGCCAATCTTGCGGCCTCACGAGGGGACGGGTCGTACACTCTAGGCGCAGCCCTCAAACACTGGCGCGGACGGTACCCGTTCATGTTGCAGGAACTGACGATCCGCAACTTTGCGTTGCTTGAATACGCCCAGTTGCGGTTCGGACCGGGCCTGACCGTCCTCACGGGCGAAACCGGTGCCGGCAAGTCGATCATCATCGACGCGATCGGGTGCGTCCTTGGGGGACGTGCATCCTCGGACGTCGTGCGTGCCGGGACCGAGCGGGCCATTGTCGAGGCAATCTTCGATTTGGATGCCGAGACGTCCATCGCCGTCCGGGCCATCCTTGAAGACCTTGGCTTGGCCGACGTCCTCGGAGAGGCCACTGACGCGAGCGACTTAGCCGCAACTAGACAGGATCAGCGGGACGGCGTCGACTCAATCCTGAACGTCCACACCACCGACCTCATCCTCCACCGCGAGATTGGCCGCAATGGTCGCAGCATCGCCCGGGTGAACGGGCGCACCATTCCGGCCGGAACCCTTGCCCAGGTCGGTGCCGCCCTGATTGACATCCACGGACAGCATGACCACCTCTCACTCCTGCGTGCCGAGGCGCAGCGTGACCTGCTTGACCGCTACGGGGGCCTCCTCGACCAGCGGGCAAGCGTGACCCGGCAGGTACGTGACCTCACCAACCTTCGTGCCACACGACGTGCCTTGCAACAGGACGAACGCGAAGTCGCACGACGCCTCGACATGCTCGGTTACCAGGTTGACGAGATCGCCCGCGCCGAACTCCACTCCGGAGAGGACGAAGCCCTCAGCCGTGAGCGCACCCGCCTCGCAAGTGCCGGGCGCCTGATGGAACTTGGCCAAGCGGTCCTTGCACGCCTCACCGGAGATTCCGAAAGCAACGGGGCCACCGATCTTGCCGCCCGTGCCTCGCATGACCTCGAATCCCTCGTCAGGATCGACCCGGACCTCGCGCCGACCGCAACGACACTCGCCGAAGCCGAAGCGTTCCTCGACGATGTCACGCAGACGATCCGGACCTATGTCGACCAGATTGAGTTCAATCCCGAACGCCAGTCAGAGGTCGAACAGCGACTCGAACTGATTACCAGTCTCCAGAAGAAATACGGACCGACGATTGAAGAGATCCTCGGCTACTCCGAACGCGCCGAAGCAGAAATCGCCGACCTCGTTACCCGGGACGCCCGGAGCCAGGCGCTGGACAATGAGATTGCCTCCCTCGAGACCGAACTGGGCCGGGATGCGGATGCCCTGTCCGTTGCCCGGCATGGTGCAGGTGTCCGGCTCGCAGCGGCCATTGGAACCGAACTCCGCGCATTGTCCCTGAGGGGAGCCTTCGAGACGGTATTGTCGCGTACCCCCGATGACAGCGGTGTCCCGGTCGGCCCGGACGAAACACGCATGCGATGCGACCAAGGTGGCATTGATACCGTTGCGTTCCACTTCGCACCGAACCCGGGCGAACCCTCGAAGCCAGTTGCCCGGACCGCGTCCGGCGGCGAACTGTCGCGGATCCTTCTCGCCCTCAAGGCGGTCCTGTCACAGGTCGATCACACCCCAACCCTGATCTTCGACGAGGTCGATACCGGTGTGGGAGGCCGCAACGCACAGGTCCTCGGCGAGAAACTTGCCGGACTTGGCACCCGCCATCAGGTCTTCTGCATCACACACTTGCCACAGGTCGCTGCCTATGGCGATGGCCACTACTTCCTCGCCAAGCATGTCGCCGAGGGACGAACGTCCACCGAGGCAACCCCGCTTGACCTCCAGGGCCGTGCCCACGAACTCGCACAGATGCTTGGTGGCGCCACGCCTACGACCCTGGCCCAGGCGACCGAACTCCTCACACGCGCCGAGGCGTGGAAACAGACCGACCGCCTTCGCCATCCAAGCGACGCGGCGTGAACCGGTCCGCCTCTCCACGTAAGGACGGGAGGTTCCGGCGATAAACGCGGCGCAGGCACGAGGTCCGCACAACCCCATCCCCGCCATAGGCGATGAGGTTGTGCACTGTCACGAACCGATCAGTGTCAGGCGAGCGATACCGCGTGGCCCGTCTTGGCCGACTGGTACGCCGCTTCCATGACGCGGGTCACTTCCAGGGCGTGTCGCGCCGGGGTGTGAGGCACCTTGCCGGCCAGGATCGCATCCACGAACTGCTGGCTGACGTCGCCGAACCCGGATGTGTCCTCATCAGTCACGTCAAGGATCTTCTGTTCGACCGGACGCAACTGGTTGTACGGTCCCGGGGCCGTCATCGTCAGTGGGCTGAACTTCAGGCCCGCCTTGGTGCCGAACACAAGGAACTGGTTGACGTTGCTCATGTTGCTCGACCACGTGATCTCGAGGATGCCCGACTTGCCGCCCTCGCAGGTGAACATGACCACCGCATGGTCCTCAACATCCTGCACCAGTGGGGCCGGTGCCGGACTGCCAATGCCCATCCTGGTGGAGCAAAGCACGGATGTCACCTTCGGGTTCCCCAGGATCCACAGCAACGCATCGATCTGGTAGACGCCGATATCGATCAGTGCGCCACCGCCAGCCCGTGCATGATCGATGAACCAGTGCGTGTCCCGCAGGATGTCGATACCGGGACGCCCACGGAACCGGAAGGCACTTGAACGAACGTGATAGACGTCGCCGAGTTCGCCACTAGAAGCCAGTTCCTGAGCCTTGCGTGATGCGGCCCAGCACCGCTGCCGGGCGGACGCAACCGCAAGATGCTTACCCGTGCGTTCCGATGCCTCGGTCATCTTGACCGCTTCGGCCGGATCGAAGGCAAACGGCTTCTCGCACAGGACATGCTTGCCCGCCTCAAGGGCGGCGATGGTCGGGCCCATGTGCGCGAACGGTGGGGTCGAGACGATCACCGCATCCACATCACTGCGATGCAGGATCTTGTCAAGGTCTGATGCCACGACCTCGATGTTCCACTTCTTCGCGAATGCCTCAGCCCGATCATGCAGGACGTCATAGACGCCGACGACGCGCGCGGGCGCATGGTGTTCCAGCGAACGCATGTGCGCGTTCGCAATCGTGCCCGTACCAATGATTGCCACCCCAAGCCGTTCAGCCATTGCGTTTCCTCCGTGGACCTTGGCGTGGCCGGCCATCCGGCACCACGCGTGACATTTTCATCCTACCGCCCCGAGCACCAGCGCACGCCATTCATGACCGCCCGTCGCACCTCTGCCTGGTAATACACCGGATAGGTCTCGTGGCCCGGTTGGAAGAAGAACATCCTCCCGGCCCCCCGGTACCAGCAACACCCAGACCGGAAGACCTCGCCACCGGCGAAAGACGAGATGAAGACCAGTTCATCCGGAGGTGGAATGTTGAAGGGTTCCGCGTACATCTCTTCAGCGGGAATCACGAACCCATCACCCAGACCAGCCGCGATCGGGTGATCCTTCTGAACCACCCACACATGCGACGGCTTCTCGTCCTCACGCCATCCGGCAATGCGTCCCGGATGTCCGAGCAGTTCCTGGAAAGGACGGGAATCCAACGAAGAGTGCAAGGGAAGGAACCCCATCCCACGCTGTTGCACGTGACGGAGAATGCGTTCCAGCGTTGCATCCTCAACTTGGCGGTGCTTCAGGTGACTGAACCACACAAGCACGTCGGCCCACTCAAGATCAGCCTCGGAGACCCCTTGGTCGGGATCAGCAAGGTCAGTGACGCGGGTCTCGAAGTCATGACCCGCCTCGGCAAGGATCTGGGCGACGACGCCGTTGATCCCCGCAGGGTAGAGAGACTCCGGTTCGGTCCGTTCACTCCACGAAAGCACCCGGATTGGCCGGGATGGACCGCCAACTGTCTCGCTCATCATCACGCTTCCTGTCCTGCGACGCACGGGGTTCATCCCCGTCATGCGTCCCTGCGCCATCGTACCGACCCTGCCCGGCGCGCTGTCTCATGCCGGACGGCGATCCCGTACCGTCGCCAACAGTACCCCGGCAAACGCCACCACGGCGATGAACCAGTACACATCGTGGAACGCTGGAAGGAATTGTCCGCCGTTCGCCACCACTCGCGCCGAAAGTCCCGCCCCACCAACTGCGACGCCGAGCAGCAGCCCCGCCGTGCGACTGACTCCCATGATCCCGTTGGCCACGCCAATCCGGTCGCGAGGCGTTGCAGCAAGGATTGCGCTGTCGTTCGGGGCAATGAACGCACCAATCCCGAGGCCACCCAGCAACAGTCCGGCCATGGGCGCGTTGATGCCCATCTCCGGTGATGCAATTGCCAGGATCACGCAGCCGATCGCCTGAACGACCAGTCCGGCAGGGGCGAGCACCCGCGTGCCGATGCGATCGGAAAGTGGCCCTGAAACCAGCGTCGCGGCAAACATGCCTACCGGCAACGCAACCAGGATCGAACCGATCCCCGTGGGAGGCAACGCCAGTACTTCCTTGAGATAGAACGGCAGCAGGAACCCGTGTGCAGAGAAGGGCAGGTACCCGGCAATCTTGGCAAGATTTCCCGAGGTAAACGTCCGGCTCTGGAACATCCTCAAGTCGATCATCGGGCTTTCAACGAGACCCTCGACCCGCACGAACAGCACCACGCACACCACCGAAAGCGCCAGGGAACCAACGACAACCGGCGAACCCCATGGCTCTACGGACGCCCGCGTCAGTGCGAACAGGAATGACGCAACCCCCACACCGAACAGCATGGCACCGGCGAGATCGAACCTTGGCGAACCAGGTGCGCGCACCGGCTCCTTCATCGCAAACGGCACCGCAACCGCCATGGCGATGGCCATCGGCAAGATCATCCCGAACGATCCTTGCCAGCCGGAGGCCTCGATGACGGCGCCTCCAAGGATCGGGCCGATACCTGACCCTGTCGCGATGCCCGCCTCCCACAATCCCACCACGAACCCGCGTCGAGTGGGCGGATAGATTTCAATGAGGTACGCCATGGAGTTGGCGCCCATCAATGCCCCGCCAAGTCCCTGCACGATCCGTGCGACGATCAGCACCGCAAAACTCGGGCTCAGCGCACACAACACCGACCCACCACCGAAGATCACGATGCCAGCGGCGTACAGGTTGCGTCGACCGCGCAGGTCAGCCAATCGACCGAAAATAGTCAGGAGACTTGCCGACATCAGCATCGGCGCAAGTGAGATCCACGCGACCGTTGCCGCCGGCAGCCCGAAATCCGCCATGAGGGCCGGGTTGGCAATGTTCAGCGCCGTGTCCTGGATGCGGGTCATCAGCGCGCCGCACAGCACCAATGCGGTCGCCGGCAACAGGGGTATCGCCGAAGTGGATGGGACAGGCCGGGTCGCGGAAGATGATGCGGGCCTTGATGTCACCGGCAGTCCTCTCTAGGCGGTCACGATACGCCTACCCGTAGTCACCCGTCCACGTCCTCGGCAATCATCGAATAAGGGCCGATTCCCGGCAATCCGGCACACCGGAAACCGGGCCAGACCCGAGTAGACTTGTCACATGGAGGTTGTGGCCTACTCGCCCGAATGGTTGCCCCAACTGGGAGCACTCGCGCGTGCCCACGCCCGGCTTGTCGCCCCGGCGTCACTTCCGGACGATCAGACCGTCGAACGTGGCTTGGACCACCACCACGCCTGGCCCTTCTACTCACCGGGGATGGACACGAGTCAGGTGCGCCTCGTCATCGAGGGAGATCAACTCCTGGCCGCCGGGCAACTGGGCCTGTGTGACCACGGATGGGGGTACGGCGCCGCCCTGGGTGACGGGCCCGACTGGTTGCACGAGACCCACGCCGTACTGTTCTGGCTATTCGCCTGGCCCGGGTGGCCGGAGGCAATCCAGGCCGCCGCCCTCCTGGCGGCTACCACCGTCCGCCAGGCGCGCGCCGAAGGGCTCCCGGGTCTCGAGGCCTTCCGTGGTGGTGCCGGGTTCCTCCCGCTTGGCACCCAGTGTTCATCCCGTTGGCCACACCTCTTTGCGCCTCTTCGCGCCGTGGGCTTCCGTCAGCCACGCCCACTCGTCGTCTACGGCGGGGCACTTGACCCATCGTCCCTGCCGGTCTTGGACCCGGATGTCATGGAACATGTTGAATGCCATGCCCGGAGAGGACGCGTCGAGGCGTGGCTTGACGGGGTTCCACGTGGCGTCTGCGATGCCGAGATGCTTCCCCCGGTGCCCACCGAAGACCGCTTCCCGACCCGAAGCACATTCCGTCCCAACCTGGACATCAATACCCCGGCGGCGCGTCGCACTCGACGCCGCGGTGGCAACGTCCTCCAATGGGCGCATATCCGGCGCCTCTGGGTCGACAACGAGACCCGTTCCCTCGGGATCGGACGCGTCCTCCTGCAGACACAACTGCAGCGTCTGGCCGACCATGGCGCAACCCACTGGGCACTACATTTGCCTGAGGATCCGGGTAACGGACCAGCACACGGCCTCTACAGCCAGTTTGGCCAGGTCCTTGACCGGCAGTTCGTCCTGCGGGTCTCCTTCTGACAGCAAACCGTTTGGGTAGGACCAACCGGACAGGTGGCTGACGAACCGCACCGACGCCAAATAGCCCCAGTGCGTATCAATCGCCCCCGCCACCACCGTCGTCCCCGCCGCCGGCACCGCCGCTGTCTCCCCCACCGTCACCCCAAACACTACTTGTGTCCCCACCAGAAGCGCCCTCATCGCCACTACCATGGTCCGCGGACTCACCACTGCCGTGGCCCCACGAAAACAAGCCAGTAAACCAAGACATGAAGGATTGGCCGGGTGCCATGTCTGCGTCGACACTGGTCGCCACTGCCACCCCATCACCAACTCCATCCAGATCGGAATCGTCAAGTTCTGCGGGGCTCGTTCGAACTTGCCGTTTGCACGATGGGCATTCCACATCACTTGATGCAACGGGCGTGTTGCATGTAGGACACAGCATGTTGCTCATGAACAAAGACTAGCAAAATCATGGGTATATCGGGCGTTGCCTGAAGCACTCCACGTGCCCCAGACCCCGGGTAACGGACCGCCACACGGCCTCAGCAGCCAGTTTGGCCAGATCCTTGACCGGCAGTTCGACTTACGCGTCTCGTCCTGACCAAAACCCGGTCGGGTTAGAAGGTCACTCCTCAACTTCAGTCCAGTCATCGGGGGACCCGCTGACGCCAGACACCCCCTTTGCACCCGCAAGATCGGCGCCCGTCATGTCTGCACCTTCAAGGTGCGCACCGCGGAGGTCGGCTTGGAACAGCCTGACACCCCGGAGATCAGCGCCAGCCAGGTTGGCTTGCCTCAGTCGGGCCCAAAGCATGTCGGCGTCCCGCAGGACGGCATCCACCAGCCTGGCGCCAGTCAGGTCGGTCTCTATCAACCGTGCGGCGGACAGGTCGGCACGGGACAGATCGGTCTCACCCAAGTCCGCCCGGGTCAGGTCGGCACGGACAAGTGACGCATGTGGCAAGCGCGCACCAGACAAAGTCGCGCTGTACATCCATATGCCGGTCATGGTCGCACCAGACAGATCAGCCTGCCGGAGGTTCGCACCCGGCGTCTTGGCTCCCGACAGGTCTGCACCGGCCAGGGAGGCCCCACGAAGCCACGCACGCGTCAGGTCAGCGCCACACAGGCGGGCACCAACCAGACTGGTATGTGTGAAGCGGACACCTCGCAGGATCGCGCCGGTCAGATCGGCATGATCCAGTTTGACCCTCACGAAGGTCGCACCCGTTAGATTTGACCCGGTGAAATCCATGCCGGACAGGTCTGCCTGCGAAAACGCGTGTCCAGACAAGTCCCGGCCGGAAAACCTCTCAGGCATCGGCCACCGTACCGGTCTCCATCAGGTCGGTCAACACGTTCGCACTCCCTAGACCTCGGTGGTGTCCAGGTCATTCGGCACGAGAATTTCGCCGGTGAAGTGTTCGGCCGCCTCGGCCCGTACGGTCTCGGGGTGTTGGCCGGTCCGGGCGTTGAGGTGGTGCAGGGCCAGGCGCTTCACGCGGGACGCCGCCGCTACTTTGCCTGCACTTGCCGCTGTGACATGACCGGTACCGAACACAAGGAAGGGGTTGGCGCCGAGGCTTTCCGACTCGATTGCCTCGTGGATCAACAGGTCGACCCCACCGGCGAAGCGCGTGAACCCCAGATTCGGACCCGTATCACCGCTGATGACCACCCGGCGAACTTCACCATTCGCAAGCGCGGCATCGATCCGCACCGCTTGGGCCGGGACCGGTGGCGCACCATGCGAGACCGCCATCGTCGAGATCGTGGCAACCACGCCTTCGGGCAGGGCGTCACCTGGCGTACCTAACCGCGCGGTCGTCGGGGAGGTAGTCCCGTCGTCCCTGAGCTCAAGTCCCCACACATACTGATCAGAGGTGCACCCATGCCAGCGCACCCGGTCGCCGATCCACCACGGCGTGAACATCCCGGGGAACAGGATCTCGCACATTCGCCTGAGGTCGTCAACGGCCGCCGCCGGGGCGCAGACGTCAATTGGCCCGCGATGCCCGTCGGCGGGGACCCCGGCCATAGCCAAGCGGAAGAGGACGAATGGGAGCCCGGCCGCGTGATCGAGGTGCTGATGCGTGAGAATGATCACTCGGATGCGGGCAACGTCAATCGAAGCTTCCCGCAAGGCATGCCATATCTCGTTCCCTCCGGAAGTGTCCACAAGGATCACGGTGCCATCCGGCAAGGAAACCGCGGTGCTTCCACACCGACGTGATGGGTCACCAGTACTCCCGGTCCCCAGGAAGGTCACCTTCACCGCACTCATCACTGGCCTCTTTGGCTACCCCTGACCAAGGGGCCGAAACAGCAACGGCCACCGTCCCGTCGGGGATGGTGGCCGGAGTGTAGTGGTGGAGATGGGGGCGAGTCGAACGCCCCGTCCAGAACGAATCAACCAGAAATGACTACGAGCGTATTCGGTTCGTTGTTGTCGCGCCTTTGACCCGAAACCGACAACGTTTCGCAGGCGCCAGCCCCTGATCTTAGCCGGACCCCCGGGGCGAGGGTACGGAGCACCTCGGCATTATTGCGCCCATCCTTCGCCCGTCGAGGCGGGGCTCGGGTGGACGGCAGCGTTAATTACGCTGCGAGTGCGTACTGGCGTTCGCCAAATACTTTGTTGTCCGTGGTTTTACGAGGTGGTATACGGACACCTCGGCTCGCCGCTTCTGCCCTCTCTGCCCTGTCGATACCCGTCATCCCCCTGTTGAGTCACGGAACCGGATAGGCCATTCGACCAACCCGTATCGTGCCTCCTGTCCATGAAGCATATCGCACCCTGCGACAATATGCAAGGATCACATCGGAAATCCAGCCCCTCGGAACCGGGCTGAACCTACCCTCGCTTGTACCTGTCAACGGATACCCGCGCCATGTCGCGCTTTGCGTCACGATCCGCAATCGTTGCCCGCTTGTCGTACTGCTTCTTGCCCCGAGCGACACCAACCTCAAGTTTGGCCCTGCCGTGCTTCCAGTACATCCGCAACGGCACGAGCGTGTATCCCGACGCCTGACTGCTCACCCGCAGTTCCTCGATCTCACGACGGTGCAACAAGAGCGTTCGGGTCCGCCGAGGCTCGTGGTTCTGATACGTGCCGTGGTCGTATGGCGGAATATGCACCCCCTCAAGGAACGCCTCGCCGCGATAGACCCGCACGTAGCCCTCCTTCAAGGTCAGACGTCCGGCACGCAACGATTTCACCTCTGTCCCGGTCAACACCAAGCCCGCCTCGAAGCGTTCCGAGATTTCGTACTCATGGAACGCCTCACGGTTGACGGCAATCTGGGGATTCTCGGCAACTGCACCGAACCGTGCGTCAGACTTGCGAGCCACGATCTCTCATCCTTCTCCGATTTTTGCCTATGCCAGTCTAGCGCACCTGACGGTCATCCGCGTCCGGCGCGTCCACCGCCTCCGGATCGGCAACGTCGGGCACCTCGACTGGGGTCATGCCAGCCCCCATCAGGAACCCGCGAGCGCGTTCCATCAACGGGTAGCGGGCCACCAGGCGCCAGAACGCGCGCGAATGACTGGGGACCTGAAGGTGAGCGATTTCGTGAACGAGCACGTAGTCGCGTACCCACGATGGCATTGCCGCCAAGCGATGCGAAACCCGAATCTCCCCCGTCCTTACACTGCAACTGCCGTGGAGTGTCGCCTGATTGGTGACGTACTGCACCCGTGCCGGGATAAGCAACCCACCAAAGTAGGTTCGGGACAGCGCCAAGGCCCGACGATGCAGGGCCTCATCCTGGGCGGCACGGTCCACCGGACCGGTCCCAAGTGCGCGCCTCGCCTCTTCCTTGTCACGCAACTTTGTTACGAATCGTGAGACGACCTCATCGGGGACACCGACGGGGACCCGGACTTCGAGCGTTCCGGACACGAACCGCCCACTTATCGTGCGCGTGCGGCGTTCCGACACAATGATGCGGACTGGCACGCCGTCCGGCCTTCCGGATACTGACATGAGGGCAAGTATGCCCCAATATCCGGAAAATCTAGGGAACGGCGTACCGGTTACATGGCGAATGCGCCCCGCGCAGTCGGTCTGAACCCGTGACCCGGAGGTCAGGCTCCGGCAGCGACCGCCGCTTCGGCGTGGCTGAGCAACTCGGGATAATTCTGCTTGTCAGAAACCATCACGCCAAGAAGTCGTTCGACAGCCATCGTGTGGCAGCAGATTTCCCAACCGGCGAAGAAGTGGCAGGAACAATTCCACTTGCCGTGATCGTAGGTCACCGCATGGTCACCGTTCTCGCCGCTGAATGCGATGGAAAAAGATTCGAAACGGACCCGTTCCGGTTCCTGGGCGTACTGCTTGGCCTTCTGCACCTTGCCAATCAAGCTAGATTGCACAGCATCTGCCCCCTTTGCACTTCACTCGACACGTTGCACCGCGGCTTTGCTGAAATGCCCGCCGGTTTCCCGTACGTGCCTTCATCCAAACGCGATCCATCCACATCAATCACGCACTGAGACCGCAAGCGTCTTGACGATGAGGGAACCGGATCCAGCGTCTCCACGCTACCATTCCGACCGTTTCCGGACCACGTCAGTTCGGTTGCGTCCGGCAACCACCCATGAGCGGTCCGCACGTTTCCTCTCTTTTGATCGTACCCGGTTCCACGCCGTCCGATGGGGTCAATCCAGAAAGACCTGAGCATTCAATCACCGGACCAACCACCAATTCCAGTATAGAGAGGCCTTCCAGACCGGTCAACGCCTTCCCCAGCTTCCCTGCCCTATCCTCTCCCGAACCCCGACCGAACCGCGTGCCGCGTCCTCCCACAATCATCATGAAAGTCCTAGTTGTCGCCGACGTCGAGGAACGGTCGCTCTACGACCACTTCCGACCCGAACGATGGGCGAAAGCCGGCATCGAACTGGTCATCTCATGCGGCGACCTCAAGCTCGCTTACCTCGACTTTCTTGCATCGATGTTCAACGTCCCATGCTTCTATGTGCGTGGGAACCACGACACCGCATACGGCGCTGCGGGACCCGCCGGGTGGGTAAACCTGGACGGACGCCTCGAACGGCACGGAGGGTTCCGCTTCTACGGCCTTGAGGGCAGCCCCTGGTACAACGGTGGCGAAGCCCAGTACACCGAGAGCCAGATGGAGTGGCGATCAAGGTGGGCACGCCTAACGAACTGGACTTCTGGCATCGACGTCATCGTCACCCATGCGGCCCCGCGCATCTGCCCGAACCGCGCCGACGCCTGTCCGTGCGTCTATCCCGCCGATGGCACTCCTCCCCGCAACCCGGGACAGCAATGCCTGCGTGACCCGGACCGGATGGTTCTCGACATGGGGGACATACCTCACCGCCCGTTCGAGGCCCTCCGCACACTCGTCACGACCGTTCAACCGCGGTTCCTGCTTCACGGGCACATGCATCTTGGGTACGGTGTGCGACCCCGCGAGATCCGCCTCGGAAATACCCGCGTGATCGATGCCTACGGGCACATCGTGATCGACCTCTGAATCACTCATCTGGCAGGGATTGGGACGCGACCGAGACCTGGCACCGTCACGGCGAGGAGGCGACGACCACCAGACAGGATTCCGTCACCGCACGGACCCGGGGAGAGGGGGTCGGTACACTCCATTTCATGCAACCGGGGTGACAATCCGCCCCGACGGAGGTGCGCCAGTGTCCGAGAAGCACGTCATCTACACCGAACATGCCCCCGAACCGATCGGTCCGTACTCCCAAGCGATCCGCGTCGGCAACCTCGTCTTCGTGTCTGGTCAAGGCAGCATGAACCGCGCAACTGGACAGATGGTCCGAGACTCCATCGAGCACGAGACGCACCAGGTGCTGACCAACCTCAAGACCATCCTCGAAGCCGCGGGCAGTTCCCTTG
>Ga0209401_1001555_pt1 | contig 15123 bp, 12 predicted proteins | sample M_140807_MF_Meta_FD_187318 | JGI IMG/M metagenome (GOLD analysis project Ga0209401, IMG submission 187318) | Freshwater microbial communities from Lake Montjoie, Canada to study carbon cycling - M_140807_MF_MetaG (SPAdes) (version 2) | ecosystem: Environmental > Aquatic > Freshwater > Lake...
CACCTCTCTTCGTGAACTTGCGCGCCTCTCTTCAGAATCCCCCAACTCCCCCACTACTCCCGTCCTGCCCATGCCTCTATCTCTCGACAAGGCAACTCTTGGCCCTTGGCAACGCTGGCGCTACCTCCCTCCAGAGGGCCTCGCCCGCTCTGTCCTGATTCGTCGCATCCCCCAACAAATCGAGCTCGTCTCACTTCAACCTCGCCGCCTCAAAATCGAAGATGAGGGCGTCTCGGTCGACTACGCCATCTCTCTACGCGCAAAAGAAGATATTCTCATCGCCCCAGTCGTTTCTGCACCTACGGGTAAACATAGTTCAGACGACCACCGCCGCCTGCTGCCGAAAATTGTATACGCATACGATCTTCCCCCTGGAAAGGTCTTTGATTACGCTGCCGCCAAAAACGTCCTCCCCGCAGGCACAACTTTTGAGGGAGGTTGGACCCTACGCCGTGCCACTCGCACCTCGGGTCGATGGGTTGCCCTAGAGGCCGATCTCCTCCCCTTCACTCGAATTCCCGCACTCGAATCGATCTTTGTTCGTGAATCTACCACCCCTCCTCCCTCCCTTCTCCGCTCCCGGGGCGAACTCGAAAATAGTGATGCAAAACGCCGAGCCGCCACCCAGGCACTGGACGACCGACTTGAATCCATCCGTGCCGACGTGAAACAGTACCGCACTCAGCTCATGGCCTCTGCACCCAATGCCGCCAAAAGCAAAGGAATCGGCTCAGGAAGTGGCGTCCCTACAGGCGCAGGAGTCGGAATGGTCAGCGGGGCCGCATCAGGAGCCGGAATTGGTGCTATGGCAGGAGGGGGAGATGGAGCCGCCATTGGCGCTGGGGCAGGAGCTTTGGCAGGCATGTTAATTGGAGCCATCATAGCCAACTCCGAGCAGGAAAAACGGCTCGAACAGGAACGCTCTGCCCGCCGGGCTGCTATCTCTGCGATCGAACGCGAGGTCGGCGAGTACCAGCGCAAACAGATCCGCGAATTAGAAAACGAGCTCCAGCAAGAAAGCACCAAGCAGGAATCCACTCTCGCCCGCCCCACCCCAACAAACTAAGAATACTCCATGGCCAAAACTGCAAAAAAGGAAGCGGCATCGCGTCGGATCATTCTAATCGGAATCTGCATAGGCGCGGCCCTTCTCCTCGGCCTTCTCAACTTCATCCAATTCAAACCCCTCCTTGAGGCCGAGCTTTACACTCGCGATCTTCGAGTTCGCTTTGGGCAAACCGCACCCCTCTCACCCGAGATTGTCTTCATCACCATCGATAAACCCACTTACAAGGATATCCTCTCGGAAGAAGAAATCGCCGCTGATCCTGCCCTTGCTGAAATGTCGACAGGCTCTTGGCCTTGGCGCCGATCCGTCTGGGCCAGTGTCATCCAACGAATCTCCCAAGCGGGTGCGAAGGTGGTCGGCCTCGATCTCATGTTTCCTACTCCCAAGGACGGGGACCAAGAGCTTCTCCAAGTTATGGATCAGGAGGAAAGCCATGCCGTCTTGGGTGGAACGTTTGAAGAAGTGAGCAATGCAGGTCGCACCTCCGTCCAGCTTACCCTCCCCGCTGCGCTGGCTTCTCTCGGGGCATCGGAAATTTCGAAAGATAATCCCGCAGGCCGTGTTGGTTTTGTGAATCTTTGGCCTGAAAAAGACGGAATCGTCCGCTCAGCAGATTATCAGCGCCAATTCCAAGATATTCCCGCCGTCTCACTCGCATGTCGCATGCTCGAAAAAGCAGGCTATGCCGATCGGATTCCTACCCAAGGATCAGGCATCCTTCGTTTTGCAGGACCACCCAACTTCAACTACAAGGCCATTCCCGTCTATCAACTCTTTGTTCCCTCCACATGGGAAAAGGTTTTTCAAAACGGGGAGATGCTCAAAGACAAGATCGTCCTCGTGGGCCCATACGGAAACTGGTCAAAAGACGTCATCCGCACTCCCTACCCCAACCCGATGCCTGGACCTGAGGTCCACCTCGCGGCACTTGGAGCCGCTCTTTCAGGCAGTTTTCTCCGACTTCCCCCCACATGGATGTTCCCCGCTTTAATTATCGGTGCAGCTGGTCTCGCATTTCTTCTCATTCTGGCCACGAAACAGCCTATCGTCCGTCTTCTTCTTCTGATCGTGCTTGGATTGGGATACGCCGTCCTCACTTTCGTGATTCAAGATAAACTCAGCCTGATTCTTCCGGCTGTCTCACCCTGCCTCACTCTCCTCTTTGGTGGCATCGGTTGCCTCGGCTACGAGTTCGTCCTTGAACAACGAGAGAAGCGACGCGTCAGCGGCATGTTCTCCACCATGGTCAGTCCTGAGGTCCTCTCCTACATGCAGGCGGATCCCGACCGCTTCCGCCTGACGGGAGAAAAAAGAATGGTTTCCATATTCTTCTCCGATCTTGCCGGTTTCACCACGATCTCCGAATCGGTTTCTGCCGAGGACCTTGCGAAAATCCTCAATCGTTACCTCACCCCGATGAGCGATCTCGTTACCAAATACGGCGGCTATATCGACAAGTACTCAGGCGATGCCATCATGGCTGACTTCGGAGTCCCCGTTTGGGTCGATCCAGACCCAAACTCCCACGCTTGGAAAGCCTGCTGGTCTGCCTTGGAACAGCAGGAGCGTCTTCAATCCCTTAAGCAGGAGCTCAAGGCCGAATACGGTTGTGATATCGACGCCCGAATGGGCATCAACACAGGAGAGGTTGCCGCAGGCAACATGGGCTCCGACAAAAAGTTTCAGTACACCGTGATGGGCGATGCCGTCAATCAAGCCGCCCGGTTTGAGCCCGCCAATAAACCTTTCGACACCCACATCATGATCGGCGGGAAAACCTACGAAATGGCAAAGGACAAAATCGAGGCCCGTTTCCTTGCCAACATGATCGTAAAAGGCAAAACCGAACCCGTCCCCTGCTACGAGCTCCTCGCGAAAAAAGGGGAACTTTCGGAAGGCAAACAGAAAGTGGTTAGGATCTTTGAAGAGGGATGGAAACTTCATGCCACGAAAAAGTTCAAGGAAGCCATCGCCAAGTTTCAGGAAGCTCTTGCCCTCGATCCACACGATGGCCCCTCCAAAACTTATAAAAAGATCTGCGAGGAATTCCTGAAAAATCCCCCGCCCGACTCTTGGGCTGGAGAGTATATTCAGACTTCGAAATAGTCGTCGGACCACCAAACCGAGATGATCCGGCCAATCACTCACCTATTTTTTGACCTTGGAAATGTTCTGGTGGGACTTCGCTCAGGCGAGAAGCTAAAAGCTCTCGCCCAGCGATCAGGCCAAAGCGTGGAGGCTTTTTGCAATAAGATCTGGTCTCATGAGCGAGCTCACGACTACGAACGAGGTCGCCATACCTGCGATGAGTACTTCGCCCTTCTTGCCGAGGATCTCGATCTCGCCCACGCACAACAAGAACTACAAGAGGCCTTCTGCGATATCTTTTATTCCCTGCCCGAACGGGTGGCCCTAGCTCGTCAACTCGCGAAACTGTACCCACTTGCCCTGATCTCGAACACCTGCGCCTCCCATATCAAACATCTCGAAGCTACCTATGACTTCTTCCCTCTTTTTAAGCATAGGATCTACTCTCACCAAGCGGGATGTCGAAAGCCCCACCCAGATATTTACGAAAAAGCGCTACAGGCAACAGGAGCAAAAGCGGAAAGCTCCCTCTTTATCGATGACCTTGCTGAAAACCTAGAAACCCCAAGAAAATCAGGATGGCAAACCCTTCACTTGCCCCCAGGAACCGATCTCGAAAAAGAGCTGCTAACTTTTCAGATTTCAGTAATCAAAGAAGCTTAACTACACGCTCAGAGATCTCCCGAAAATTTTCCTCGGCCTAGTCTGGCGTTTTTAGGGCTCCGACCCTACACATGGCACCAAAGCTGTCCCCTTGGGTGCCCCCGGGCCTGTGCCCCCTTCTGTACAACTATGTGAATAACTTCACTATAAGTTGAGTCCTTTTCTTTGCGGGTACTACATATTGTGCTCAGTATCCACATTAGATCGATGAAGATACCCATTCACAGAAGGGCATCACCCCTTGTAGTTCTATTAGTAGCGAGTGCCTTTTTTACGATCACTGCCAATGCGCAACGTTTAACTTTACCAGAATCGCCTAGCTCCTCACCTGCCTCGAATCTTTCGACTCCTCCCATTGTCGAGGCACAAGGTCAGATTCTAAAAACTTATCCGAACGGAACCAAACGAGTCGTTCCACTTTCCTCATTGAACTCTTGGGATGACGGAAAAGATTTCGGCGGCCCTCCCACTCTCTCATTTCTAGAACCATCCCCAATCCAAAACTCCTCCTCGAATAAAAATCTCTCCATCGCCCCGATCGGCGATGCCACAACCCCTGCGACCGCCCCTGTACAACTTCCATCCGCAGCCGATAGTACGATCCAAATTCCTATGGCAAATCCAGATCCCATGGGTGGATCTGCTATGGGAGGTTCAGCTCCCGTTGATCCACTCTCCGGTGCCCCAACAACACCAACTCCACTGCAAACTGTCTCAGGAAAACCTGCACCCCTCTCCGATGGGGGTGCCGGCACTACAGACCTTGGCACGTACGATGACTTCTTTATGAACGCTTCGGTCGGTGGTTCGATTCAGAGTCAACTCACAGCCCGACGGGTATACAATGGACAAAATATGCAGGCTTATCCTTACAAGGTGCCAAACTCAACCGCAGTAATCTCAGGGGAGAATTTCACATTCGACCCTGGCTTCAGATTCGATGTTGAATTTGGCTACAATATTTATGACTGGCTTGGGGTTAGCCTGCAAAGCGGTGTAATCTACAATGCCATTAACCAGTATAACCTTACCGTACAAACTACGGGCACAATATCCGGCCAGACAATAAATGCTGGATCATATCATCTTTCGGCAGACGGAGAGCTTATACAAGTACCGATTCAGCTGGATGGAATCTTGCGCTGGCCAGGTGCAACCGCATTCAAGCCATTCATTGGCGGTGGAATTGGTGCAATTTGGCAACAGTTGGACGTGAATAATTATTATTACAACACCTCTAACATTCAGGCCAACTACTGCCGAAGTGCGTTTCAGTTTGGATTCAACGGGCAGGTGGGTGCCAACTACACGGTCACGCCAGGAGTTGATTTCTATGGTGTCTTCAAACTTCTAGGCGCGTTCACTCCCCGGATCGGTAACTACGATTTCGAAAATAGCTACAATTTTGCCCTAGAAGTCGGTATTCAGTCCCGATTCTAGTTTTCCTCTTCCCTCAAATCCCCTGCCCGTAACCCGTGGCAGATCCCTCTCTTCGTCTTTTCAATAAAATCACAAAACTCCTTAACCTCCTTCACCTTGATATCTTTTCCGCTGCGGATCGCCTCCAGCGCTTGCACTCGGTTCTTTCCTCCGAAGAAAAACTCTTCGTAGGCCCTTCCCAACGCCTTTCTCCTCTCAACCCCTACCCCTGACCTTCTAATCCCCACCAGATTTAGCCCACATACCGCATTTGTGGCCACCGCCATGCAGTAGGGCGGCAAATCCATTCCGATCCGTGTCTGACCCCGAACCATCGCCAACTTTCCAATCCTCACAAACTGATGCACTACCACCGCACCACCCAGAAATGCCTTCTCCTCCACTTCCACATAACCCGCCAACATCACCCCATTCACTAGAACCACTCCGTCCGCCAATCGACAGTTGTGGGCCACATGTGCACCCACCATCAAAAAACACCCATTTCCAATCACGGTGTTCGTTGCCTCCTTTGTTCCCCGATGGACCGTCACATATTCTCGAAAAATATTCCCCTCCCCCACGATCACTCCCGACTTCGCCCCCTGATAAGCGATATCTTGCGGTTCTCCCCCAATGACAGCACCCACTCCAATCCGATTCTTTGCCCCCATAAACACCCTTCCATCTAAAACCGCCCTCGCACCCACCACACAGCCCTCTCCCAATTCCACCTCTGCGCCTAGAATCGCCCCTGGCCCCACGACACAACCCTTCCCCAACTTAGCCCCCTTTTCCACAATCGCCGTCGGATGAATTTCACTCACAGATATCCTGCCTCCTTAAAACTATAGTACCCAGGTCGGCCCTCACGCGCGACGCCGATAATTACGTGATCCTGCAAAACCACCCCGACTGTTTTTGCGCCATCCCTTAACCTTCGCGTAAAATCCAAATCCGCAGGACTCGGCGCAGGGTCTCCCGAAGGATGATTATGAACCACGATCAATCCATACACCGCCTCCGAACCCAACGCCTCCCGCAGAATCTCCTGTGGCTGCACCGCAGTCTCATTCACCGAACCCCGACTCACCTGCGCCCGTCTCAAAAGCCGCAGCTTCGTATTTAATAACAGCACCCACACCTCCTCACGATCTTTCCTTCTCAACTCTGGCCCCATCAGCGCCTCCACCCGGACTGGAGTATCCAGCAACCCACCCGAAATCTCCGCCACCCCCACCCGCCTCCCTAACTCAATCGCGGCTGCGACCTGACACGCCTTAGCGATCCCCAATCCCTTGAAATCTTTTTGTAATGATTTCGGAGTAATCCGCGCCAATCCCCCCAACCCCTCCCTAGAGCCTAAAATCTGTGCAGCCAACTCCACCGCTGACTTACCCGGCAACCCCGTCCGCAAGAGGATCGCTAACAATTCCGCCGCCCCCAAGGCCTCCGGACCTTGGCTCATCAACCGCTCCCTCGGTCTCTCTCCCGACGGTAATTCCCGGATTCTTGCCATCCTCAGGTAGGATAAACGGGGCAACCTTCCCCCTCAAGAAGGGAGGAATGTGCGCCACAAGCTCCACCTCGTTCCCCTCGTACCTCTTTTCAAGAATTCTCCCTGCTCGGCTCAACAAAGCTAAAAGCGCCCCTTCACTCTGGGGGACCCGAATCCGAACCCGGATGCTCCATGCCGTCAACATCGAGGCCAATTCCGACAAAAGGTTTGGGATTCCTTCTCCCGTCTTCGCTGAAATAACTACCCCGTGGGGCGCAGTCCTTGCCTCCCACTCCAAAGTTGTCCAGTTCTCCAATCGATCCGCCTTATTCCATACCGTCAAGGTGTGCTTGTCCCCTGCACCAATCTTTTGCAACACCTCATCAACTGCTTTCCTCTGCTGTTCACGCTGAGGATGACTAGCATCCACCACATGAATCAAAACATCTGCAAAAGCCACCTCCTCCAAAGTCGACTGAAAAGATTCCACAAGATGAGTCGGAAGTTTCTTCAAGAATCCCACCGTATCTCCCAAAAGCACCCGCACTCCGTTCGGCATCCGAAACTGCCGTATCGTTGGATCCAACGTTGCAAAGAGACGATCTTCCGCCACCACTTCCGAGTGGGTCAATCGGTTCATCAAGGTCGACTTTCCGGCATTCGTATAACCTACTAAAGCCGCGACAGGCCAATGTTGCCGCATCCGACCCTCCCTTTGAATCATCCGATGCTTTCTCACCTCTGCCAAATCCCTCTCCAACCGAGTGATTCGCTCCTGCACTCGACGCCGATCCACCTCCAACTGGGTTTCTCCTGGACCCCGCATCCCAATTCCACCCGACTGCCTCGACAAGTGAGTCCACATTCCCGTCAATCTCGGCAACAAATAAACCAGCTGAGCCAGCTCGATCTGCAACTTTCCTTCTTTCGATTTTGCGCGCTGCGCAAAGATATCCAGGATCAATTGGGTTCGGTCTAACACCTTACAGGAAAAGATTCCTTCCAAGTTTCTCGCCTGTGCAGGACTTAACTCGTCATCAAAGATAATTGTGTCCGCTTTTTTTGCCTTCGCCGCCAAGGCAAGCTCCGCCGCTTTTCCGCTACCGATATAGGTCGGCGCAACAGGGTGATCCAGTTTTTGGGTTGCCCGATCAGCTACTTCCCCACCCGCGCTCTGAACTAGCAAAGCCAACTCATCCAAGGACTCGCCCACCTCGTACCGACCCGATTTTTGAGTCTCTAAACCCACCAAAAAGGCTCGCTCCATCACCTTTTCCCGACCCGTCGTCACCATCATTTCGGAATAGCCCCCCCCTCCAGCGCTCGCACCAGCATCTCCACCCCAGCTTTTGGTAGGGGCTCTCGGGGATCAATCTCGATAACTCGAACCTTAGGAATTCCACGGAACCAGGTCAATTGACGCTTCGCATACGCCCTCGTCGCTGACACAATTTTGTCACACGCCTCCTCCCGTCCGATTTTTCCGCGAAGCAGTTCTGCCACCTCCTGATAACCAATCGCACGCGATCCCGGACACCCTTCCCAACCGGGCCGCCCAATCAATCCCTTCACCTCCTCAATCCATCCCCTACTCAACATTTCCTCCACACGCTTTCGAATAACCTCCCCCAAGAGTTCGATTGGAGGAACAAGACACCATGTCTCCACTTCGGCCATCAAACCATTTGTCATATCCTGTTTTTGCCACTCGGACATCTTTCTTCCTGTCTGTTCCCAAACAGCCAAAGCTCGTACTACCCTCCTGCGGTTTTGTAAGTCAGCCTTATCGGCCCATTCAGGATCGATCTTCAGAACAGTTGCAGCCAACTCCTCCGTCGTCTTTTTCTCCAGATTCTCTGCGGTGGCACGATCGGTTCCTGGAGCTTTTGATAAGCCCTGGGCCATCACTCGGTGATACAATCCAGTTCCCCCAACCCAAATGGAATTCACCTTCCTACCCTCTAAATCAGATAGAACCCGCCGCGCCTCGTTCCCATAGTCCGCGGAAGAGAAATCCTGCTCCGCTTCGACCAGATCGATCAGATGATGCCGGACTTTTTCCTGCTCCTCCTGAGTCGCCTTTCCAGTTCCAATATCCAAACCTCGATAGATCTGAAACGCATCTACAGAAGCGATTTCAGCCCCTGTCTGTTGAGCCAGGGTCATCGCCAATCGAGACTTCCCCGCCGCCGTAGGTCCAAGAAGAAAAATCACCCCCGAATCTAACTCCAGTCCCCTGCTCCTGCCGCGCCTTTGACCCGCCATACATTGACCAACTCCTTCGAAAGTTCATTTAGGAAGCGTGAAGGTGTCTGCCAAGCATCTCCTCCCTTTCCCATCCGTAACCTTGGGTGAGTTAGATACAGTTCATCCTTCGCCCTTGTCGCTGCCACGTAAAAGAGTCGCCTCTCCTCCTCTTCCCCATCTGGAGATTCCATTGAACGACTCGATGGGAACATGCCCTCGCACAACATGATGACAAACACTGTTCCATACTCCAAACCCTTGGCCTGATGAATCGTGCTCAACTTTACCGCTTCCTCCCCTTCATCCCGCGAACGTTGAGCCACCTCAGTCTCCGTATTACCCAAAAGAGCCAACTGGCCTAGAAACTCCGCCAGATCCGTATACCCAGCCGCATAATCCTCTAACTGCCGCAAATCATCTAACCGATTTGCTGCATTCGCGTACTTAGCCTTCACATAATCTCCATAACTTCCCTCCACCACGATCTTGACCTGCTCCGAAGGATCTTTTCCTTTGAGCTGAGACAGAGTTTGCACCATCTGACTCCAACCCTTTGCCCCCTTTTCTGGCACTTTGATCTGACCCAGCCCCTTTCCGGACTGAACCTCTTGCCACATCTTGGTCGCTGACCTTGGCCCCACCCCAGGCAACAACTTTGCCATTCGATGAAAAGCCACCTCATCTTTTGGATTTAAGGATAACCGCAAATGGGCCGCCACGTCCTTGATATGAGCCTGCTCGAAGAACCTAAGCCCAGAAGTGATCGTGTAAGGAATGTTTCTCCGCGTTAACTCCAACTGCATCTCCATCGCATGAAAGTGGGCTCGATACAAAATGGCAATGTCAGACAGATTTGCACCCTCCTCATGCAGCTCCAGAATCCGCTGCGCCACAAAGCTGGCCTGTTGACCCCCATCCTCCAGCGCCACGACTGCGGGTTTTACACCCGCCTCGCGTACCGCCTTCAGATTCTTTGGAAACTGCTTTGGATTATGAGAAATCGAATGATTCGCCAGATCCAGAATCTGGGGAATGCTTCGATAGTTTGTCTCCAGCCTGACCATCTTGGTTTCAGGATGCCGTTCAGGAAAACTCAATATATGCTCTACCTTGGCCCCCCTCCACGAGTAGATGCTCTGCGCATCGTCTCCTACCGCCATGATCTGATGGTGCCCTCCCCCAATTGCATCCACAAAGTCTGACTGCAAACGGTTTGTGTCCTGATACTCGTCCACCAGGACATGCTGAAACCTGGCCCGATACTGTTCTTTCAAATCCCCATCCTGCTCCAAGAGACGTAACGGCAATGTTAGGAGGTCGTCATAGTCCATCGAGGAGCTATCCCTCTTTCTACGCAGATAGATCTCCCCGACTTTCGTAATCCAACTCTCGAACTCCGTGAAATACCCAAACTGACTTTTAAGAATTGAACCACAATTCGTTCTATGATTTGCCGCTAAACTAAAGATCTCTGCCAAGACTTGAGCCTTGGGAAACCTCTTGTCCTTTGGATCCACTCCTGCCTCACCTAAGCTCGCTGAGATAAGATCCTCCGCATCCTCTCGGTCCAGAATCGTAAAGTCTTTCGGATAGCCCAGTCGATCTGCATGCCGTCGCAAGATTCGGTTTCCCACATGATGAAAAGTCCCTCCCCAGAGACGGGAAAGATCGTGCGGCAACAAAGACCCAACACGCGCCAACATCTCTTTCGACGCTTTGTTTGTGAAAGTAAGAAGAAGAATGCTTTCTGGAGCCACCCCATGCTCCACCAACCATGCCACCCGATACGTTAAGGTCCGGGTCTTTCCACTCCCCGCACCCGCAATCACCAACATCGGACCTGGAGGGGCCGTGACAGCTTCCAGTTGTTCGGAATTTAACTCCTTGGCGTAATCAATCGTTGGCCCGTCGCCCGATCTGACCGCTTCCTTTAAAACGTACTCAACCGACACACTTCATCCTCCATCGCACCTTCGTAAAGTGCCCGTCCAACGATCACCCCCTCAACTCCTCCCGCCTTATCGAGAGCCTGAAGATCTTTCAGGCCACTAATCCCCCCCGAGGAGATCACCTTTCCGGGGAAGGCACGGATCATCTCCTGCACCGCTGGAATGTTCGGGCCGGTCATCATCCCATCACGTACCACGTCCGTATAAATAATTCGAATGACTCCACCCTTCGCCATTCGTGCCGCAAGATCCACCGCCTTCCACCCACTCGGCTTAGTCCACCCACGTGTTTCTACCACCCCATCACGCGCATCGATCCCCACCACTACTCTCTCTGGTCCGAATTTCTTAACTGCTTCATCAATGGTCTCGGGCGAATCACAAGCCACGCTTCCAAAAATCACCCTCACCGCACCTGCCTTAAGTATTTTTTCGGCTACGGCCAAATCCCGAATTCCCCCTCCGACCTGGCACGGCATCTTAACGGAACGGGCAATCTGGCCGATCATATCGAGATTTCGCATCTGGCCTTCAAATGCACCTTCCAGATCGACCAAATGAAGAACCTTCCCATCCACTTTCTCCCAACGCCTCGCCATCGCCATGGGATCCTTGCTGTAAACTTTCTTCTCGGTGGCTTTGCCTTGGGCCAGACGCACCACTTCGCCCGCCATCAGATCAATCGAGGGAATGACAAACATCCGACTAATCCATCCCCAACTTCTTGCGACCATCCGGAGTGATCATCTGGGGCCCCCAAGGCGGATCCCACACTACATCCACCTGCGCCTCTTGGACTCCAGAGAGGCTCAAAATCTTCTGCCGCGCATCCGCGGCAATAGACGGCCCCATCCCACATCCCTGAGCTGTCAACGTCATCTTCACATCCGCTCTCTTTCCTCCGCCGTCCGTATTCTTCAGCTCCATGCTGTAAATCAGCCCCAGATCCACAATATTCACGGGAATCTCTGGATCGTAACAGGTCTTCAAAACTGCCCAAACCTCGTCCTCCCCAGCTGCTTTACCCGACTCAATGCCCTTCACCTCAGCTACTTTTCGCCCCAGCGCATCCGCATCCTTTCCCTCAATTCGATAAAGTCCACCCTCTGCTGTCGCATGAATCGTAAACGTTCCTCCCAAATCTTGCGTTACCACAACCGCAGTTCCCTCCAACAACTTCTTTTTCGTTCCCGCAGGAATCGCCGTCGCCTCAATTTCTCTCTTTAGCTGAATCTCTTCACTCATCCTAGAAGTCTACCTTACCGCACACCTACGCAAACGAGAAAATCCACACATTAAAACAAATTTGCTCGCACTCGGGCAGGATCGTGAACACGCCAAACCATAGGCCTCCCCTTAGTTAATAGTTCCCTATGCCACCAATCCAACGCTTCATCCCGACTTTTCAAACCTTTCTCCTTTTCCGTCACCCCAAGAAACGATTTACGCGACAGTCCCCACATTAAGGGACGAGATAACCCACCCCAATCCCCTTCCAGCAAGGCTCGGTTATGCTCCGCCAACTTGCCAAAACCCACCCCCACATCCAGCACTACCCTCTCCGCCTCAATCCCCGCTTTTTCCATTCCATTCATTCGTTCTTCAAAAAAGTGACCCACCTCTTTGACCACGTTTTGATAGGAAGGGTTTTTCTGCATCTCTTGGGGCTTACCCCCAGCATGCATACATACATAACCCACCCTCGTACCACCCAACCAATCCCACATCCCCTCATCCCACCTTCCACCACCCACATCGTTCACCACCTCCACCCCAGCCTCCTCCACCGCCGCCTTGGCCACCTCCATCTTGTAGGTGTCGACCGACAAAAAAACATCAGGCCGTTCACTTCGAATCTGCTTTAAAACGGGAATCACCCTTTGCCTCTCCTCCTTGGCTGAAATTGCCTCGGCGCCTGGCCTTGTTGATTCACCCCCCACATCCACCCCATCCGCCACCTCGCACAACTCCAAACCTCTCCGCACCGCCGTATCCCGCTTTTCATACTTACCCCCATCGGAAAAGGAGTCGGGCGTTACATTGAGAATTCCGAGGAGAAAAGGGCAACCCGCCTGAATCTCAATCCTTCGATTCCCACACTGCCACTTCACTGTGGCCGGGAAATTCATCACCCCAGAACGAAAAGCTTACGCCCCAGCAGGTGCGCCTTCCAACCCAGGTAAAATTCCGCCTTTGTCCTTCACCTTCTCAATCGGCCGATTCACGGGAAGAGACTCGCTAGGGGTTGGCGTCGAAGGTGCCGATAATCCTTTGGGAGGTGGATTCATCATTCGCCCATGCTTCACAATCTCCTCCACTTGAGCCCCATCCAAAGTCTCATACTCCAGCAAGGCCGATGCAATGAGTTCCACCTTTGCCCGGTTTTCCTCTAAAATCTTCTTTGCCCGCTCATGGGCCCCGTTGACGATCTGATGCACTTCCTCATCAATCTCTCGAGCCGTCTTCTCGCTGTACCCCCTCGACCGGCCAATATCCCGACCTAGAAAAACATAATCCTCATGATCCCCATATTCAATCATCCCCATCCGACCACTCATTCCCCACTCACAAACCATCTTCTTCGCATACCACGTGGCCATCTTAATGTCCCCACTGGCACCGCTGGAGATATCCCCCAAAAACATCTCCTCGGCCACTCTTCCCCCCATCGCAACACAAAGGTCATCCAGCACCTTTTTCTTTCCATACCCATACCGATCTTCAATCGGCAACATCATGGTCACCCCTAACGCAGGACCACGCGGTATGATCGAAACTTTGTGCAGGGGATCGGTATGCTCCAGAGCAAGATTCAACATGGCATGTCCCGCTTCATGATAGGCCGTCAGCTTTTTCTGCTCATCACTCATCGCCAAGCTTCTGCGCTCCCGTCCGAACCGCACCTTGTCCCTCGCCTCCTCTAGATCCGCCTGGGTAATCGCCTCCGCATCTCTCCGAGCCGCCATCAAAGCCGCCTCATTGATCACGTTCGCCAGCTCGGCGCCCGAAAAACCAGGGGTGCTTCGCGCAAGCGTAGCCCAAGACACCGTCTCCATCGCTTTCACTTTTTTCGCATGAACTTTCAGAATCTCCTCACGCCCTTTGACGTCAGGAAGATTGATGTGCACCTCCCGATCAAACCGTCCTGGACGTAACAGCGCCGGATCCAGCACATCCTTCCGATTCGTCGCTGCAATAATGATCACCCCCTCCGCCGTATCAATTCCATCCATCTCCACCAAGAGCGCATTCAATGTCTGCTCTCTCTCATCGTGCCCACCCCCCACTCCGTGGCCCCGACTTCGCCCCACGGCATCGATCTCATCAATGAAAATCAAACAAGGAGCTGTCTTCTTCCCCTGCTCAAACATATCTCGCACTCGGGAAGCTCCCACACCCACAAACATCTCCACAAAATCAGAACCGCTGATTCCGTAAAATGGAACATCCGCTTCCCCCGCAATCGCCTTCGCCAAAAGGGTTTTCCCTGTACCCGGAGGCCCCACCATCAGAATTCCCTTTGGAATCCGCCCGCCGAGTTTCTGAAACTTTTTTGGATCTCGCAAAAACTCCACAATCTCACTCACCTCATCCTTCGCCTCTTCCACCCCAGCCACATCCGCAAAGGTGACCTTATTTTTATCCTTCGAGAGAATCCTCGCCTTGCTTTTTCCGAAGCTGAAAGCCGATTTCCCCGCCATCCGAATCTGTTGCCTAAAGAAGAAGTACATGATTAAAACAAAAAGAACAAAGGGCAACGTCCCCGCCAAAGCCTGCCATGTTGAATTATCGATTACCTTTTGACTCACTTGGGGAAATCCATTCGCCGCAAGCACCTGCTCCAAATTCTGTTTAAAGGCCAGATCCACCGTCACCTTGTATCCCGTGTAGCCTTGTGCATCCGTTCGTACGCTTTTCTTGAGCGCCTCAGGTGGCTCAAATTTTCCCGAAAGCCAACGCACGTTCACAGCCGGCTCCACATTTAAGGTCACATCCTTGACCTTCCCCTCCTTCAAATACCCCTCAAATTCCGCAAAGGTTAAATCACGAACCGATGCCGCATTCTGACTTTGATGGGCATAAAACGCCAAAAGCAAAACTGAGGCAGAGACTAAAAATAAAACAACGCCTCTCCAGTTCGGCCCATCCGCTTTATTCGGGTCCTGTCGGCGAACGGGTGGACGCGGCAA
>Ga0209401_1001569_pt1 | contig 15055 bp, 15 predicted proteins | sample M_140807_MF_Meta_FD_187318 | JGI IMG/M metagenome (GOLD analysis project Ga0209401, IMG submission 187318) | Freshwater microbial communities from Lake Montjoie, Canada to study carbon cycling - M_140807_MF_MetaG (SPAdes) (version 2) | ecosystem: Environmental > Aquatic > Freshwater > Lake...
GTGCTGGAACTGTTTTTAGATGTTTGAGTTCTTCAAGTTTAGCTTGATATTTTAGTTCAGCTACTTCTTCTAGTACGGCCGCTCGTTTGCGACCGACATAGAAGCCTTGAAGCGTTTTGATTTTTTCCCAGGGTGTTGAACCAATAACCTGGTAACGATAGTTAAATTCTGAATTTAGATTTGATGCCATTTTTCTCTCTATAGGTTGTATAGAGATATTTATAAGCTAAATCATGTGTGTAAAAATTTTATTTAACTTCTGGGATAATCCGGGAATGGTGTCCAATTAGTTGTAGCCTCATCCCATAAATAAGGATAACCATCACTTGGAATAGCAACTGGAGCAACATATGTTACTGCTACTTCATCCCATGTCCATGATGCTGGATGCTCTGCATTGAATGCGTTTTCTCTTGCTTCTGCGATTTGTTCTGCTGTTGGAGCAGGCATGTTTTCTAAGTCTATCATTCTATTCTCCTTTATGATAATGTATTTATCGTTAACTATTTAATATAGTAGTATTTATCAATAAATCTACTTATTGTTTTTTACAAACCAATAATGTTTCTGTAACTCTCTAATGACTTCACTTTCAGGTTGCTGAAACTGTCTTGCGGCCATCTCAACAAAGTCTAACCAACGAAAATCATAATTTTCATTACCCTGACACCATTGTTGATACATCTGCTGTAGTTCTCTACTGGTCATTTTTTCTTTTTTTCTTGTTCTGCTAACTTAGCTTTTACACCAGTAACTTCAAGTTTTGTCTCTTTTAATAGTTTTTCTGCTATAGGACTTGAATGATGTGCATGTAATTTTGGGGGTGTTTTTGTTCTGGGTTTGTGCTTGAACCAACTCATCGGTGTTCTCCTTCTGATTGGGTATAAATATATATTTAATTGAACAAACTCAATCAAATAGCATCATTTATAACAAAGGAAAACAAATGAAAAAACTATTAATAATACTAGCCTCATTACTAATATCAAACCCTGTATTTGCTCAAGCATCTAAATTAGAAGGTATTACAACTTGTAATGGTGAATACGCACTATGTGCCGCAAGTACTTGCAAGCCCACTGGTAAAATGATTACTGGCAATAACGGTGTACCTTACCCTGAAGTAGAATGCAAATGCCCTATTCTCACTGGAGTTGCTATCGCTGATACCAGTGCTGGCAATATGAAGGGCAGTTGTGCCGCAACAGATAGTAATCATGTCTGGAGTTTGTTTGCACCTAAATTGTTTTATCCACAAGAAGCTAATAACTTTAGCCCACTACCCTGGAAACAAAAAGCTACAGTACAGAAATGTGATGCTAGCTTGAATCTAGGGGCACAATCTAGTAATTGCTTCAGTTGGAATTGCAAGAAAGGTGCAGATGGTGTAGCAATATGCTCTTGCCCTACAGGTCAAGTACCACCAGCAACATCATTCTTAACAGAAGCAGGTCAGGGTAATCCAGAAGCTTGTGCTCAATACCCTGTAAGTTTACCAATCAAAGCACAAGACAAAGCTGAAGCTAAAGGAAAATAAAATGACAGAAGTAAAAACATTATCACGTAGTGAACGTGAAGCACAAATTAAAGATAGAGCAGGATGGGTCATAACCGTCATTGCATTACTATTAGCAGTTACAACTTATGTAGCCAATGGCTTTAGTAGCAAGATACTAACCAACACAATCAAAGCAAATGATACATGGAACTTCTATCAAGCTAAGAGTATCAAACAAAGTATTGCTGAAGGTCAATTAGAAGATGCTAAAGATCCAAAACGCAGAGAACAACTACAAGCTAAGATTGAACGCTATGAGAGTGATCCAGCTAAAGGTGAGGGCAAGAAAGAATTAATGGCTAAAGCATTACAGATTGAAAGTGAACGTGATGATGCCAAAAAGCATACACCATGGTTAACATTTGCTGGTATGGCATTTCAGTTAGCTATTGTATTACTTTCCGCTAGTATATTAGCAGTAGATAAGCGTATGTATTGGGGAAGCATTGGTGTCAGCGTATTTGGTTCATTACTATTAGCCCAAGGCATTTGGCTTATCCTACCATTTGTGATATAATAACTTAATGAAGATTAAGGAATTGATGGAAGATACAAACAAACAGATGCCACATCTATACTTGGACATGGATGGAGTACAAGCTGATTTCTTTGGGGCTTGGGCCGCAAAGCATAATGTTGGTAACTATAAAGAGATTCCTGATACTGAAACATCAATAAATGAATTGGCTACAAGTAGCCCTGAGGAGGTATATAAGTTTTTTAGAGAACTACAACCTCTAGAGGGTGGAGGTAAGGTTGTACAGTGGTTAAATCAACATAACATTCCATACACTGTTTTAAGTGCTCCATTACGTGGCCCATATGCTAGTGCCAGTGTAGAAGCTAAAAAAGATTGGTTAGATGAACACAATCCTAATGCTACAAAAGATGCTATCTTTACACAACATAAGCACAAATATGCATTGAGTAATGGTGAGCCAAATGTACTAGTAGATGATTATGGTAAGTATTTAAATCTTTGGAGTAATGCAGGTGGCATTGCAGTTAAACATGAAGATAGTAATACACAACATACCATCGATGAATTAGAAAAGATTTACAGACCCTATCTACAGAATAAGTAATATATGCCTAAAAAGAATCCAGCACAGAGTTATGATAGCTATGAAGTTATCACACAAGAAGATCCAGACACCGGAGACATGCTTATACCCATTCCACCAAGTTTATTAAAACAATTAGGTTGGAAAGAGGGTGATGATATTGACTTTTCGATTGATGATAAGGGCAGAATTATACTTAAAAAATTATGACATATTCTATTAATGATACGACAATGATGGCTAGTGATAGTACAATAGATACGATTACCTTAACTGGTGCAAGTAGTTCACCTACATACACTATTAGTAATATATCCGGAACTGCAAATGTTTCAAGTGGTATATATTGGGGTATAAACAGCGGCAGTTCTGGACAAGTATATACAACAAACGGTACTAATACTGGTTGGGCTAATTTATCATTAGCTGATCCTGATCTACAGGGTAGTACACTTAGTGTTAAGGGTGATGCTGATTTTGAAGGTGAGGTCACTATCAAGGGCAAAAGCCTAACTGACATGTTTGAAAAGATTGAAGAACGATTAGCGATTCTTCACCCAAATCCTGAACTAGAAGATAAGTGGGATGAACTAAAAGAATTGGGTAAACGCTATAAAGAACTAGAGCAAGAAATCATAGAAAAAGAGAAGGTTTGGGCAATCTTAAAGCGTTAAGATTTGACAAATAATCCATATTTTGCTATAATAGAAACTGTTTAATAACTATGACACATACATCATGACCATGCACTTAGCACATCCCGCACTATCTATGGGCGGTAAACGCAAAGGTAAAGTTAAGTTTCGCAATAGCGCAGAGGCACAAAAAGCAAGACAACTTGATGCCGACTGGAAAGAACTACAGAAAAAATGGGAAGTTGACGCTGATGACAAAAAGCGCAAACGTGCATTAGCGGCTGAGCCATTATCATATACATTGTCCGCACCTGCAGGTCGTGAGACAAAACGAATTAATAGTTTAGATACTGGTCATTCAGGTGCTGTTCGCACAAAAGACATTCCACAATATACAGGTACTAATATTGTTGGTATTTCCACATTACATAAAAGTAATGCAGTTCCGGTGTTTAGTAGAGAAGAAGCAATTGATATATCAAAAATGAGAAGGTAGAATGGCAAAAGAAGAAGGTATTAGAATAGATGGCAAGGTAATAGACGTATTACCTAATGCCGTTTTCAGAGTTAAATTAAATAGTGGATCCACAGTCACTGGTTATATTTCGGGTAAAATGCGTCAGCATGACATTAAAATTCTACTAGGAGATACAGTAGAAATTGAATTTAGCCCATATGATTTGGCTAAAGGTCGAATTGTGCGCCGACGATAATCTCTAACGTGCTTCTCATACGATAAATATATGTATGAGAGATATAATTCAATTGCTTGAGGACAAAAGTAAACCTCAAGATATAGAAATCATACCACTAAACTTCACTCCGAGTGAGGTTGAACCTGTTTTAAGTCAGGATACATTAGACCTACACTACGATAAACTAGCTAAAGGTTATGCCGAACGCTACAATAAAGGAGAGGGTGACAAAGATTTCAACTATGCGGGAGCATTCTTACATAATACATTATTCCCGCAATTCCGTGAAGTAAGAAATAACAACAAGCCAAACGGCCCTATGTTAGGGTTTATTAATAACCATTTTAGTAGCTATGACGATATGAAGTCTAAGTTTGAAGAAGAAGCAATGAAGATTCAAGGATCAGGATGGGTCTATCTTGCGTATGATGGTCATGTAAAAACAATAAAGAACCATGAAGTACGCAACGATATATTATTGTTAGTTGACTGGTGGGAACACGCCTGGATTTTAGATTATGGTAGTGATAAGAAAAAGTATTTAAAAGAGCAATGGAAAATCATCAATTGGAATGTAATTAACACAAGATGGGGTAAGAGTTTATGATAACAATAACTGAAAACGCAACAACAAAAATATCTGATATTTTAGCTGAGGAGAACAATCCTAAAGCCAAAATTCGTGTTTTTGTACAAGGTGGGGGATGTAGTGGAATGCAATATGGTTTCACTATAGATGAAGAACAGAACGAAGATGATTTTGAAATACCGGCTGGATCAATGAGTGTATTAGTTGATAGTGTTTCCGCACAATATTTAACTAATGCAAATATTGATTATGTCGAAGATTTAAACGGGTCGCAGTTTAAAATATCTAATCCAAATGCAGAAACCACATGTGGTTGCGGAAGTTCCTTTAGCCCTTATTGATAAATACACAATAAGGACTAAAAAATGGCAATTTCCGGACAACAAGTAATAGCGGTGGGATTGCAAAATGAATCTGCCGGCAGCGATTCATTATACGCCGCGTTCAATAAAACAGTAGATAATTTTGCAACATTATTTGCATGTGCCAGCCCCTACAACACGTTTGTCGGTGATGCTGGTATTAACGCAAATACTAATTCAAATACTAATACAATAACTATTACCAATACCGGGGTACTAAGTTTAACTGCCGGTGATAGTAGTATTAATCTAACTGGTTCAAATGGTAATATAACTATTACAGCAACCGGTGGTGGCAATGGTGGCGGTGGCGTAAGTAGTGTAGGAGTTTCATCTAGTACATTAACAGTTAGCAATAGTCCTATATTAAGTGCAGGTAATATTGTGCTTAATCTTACTGCAACTGGAATCACTCCTGGTACGTATACTAACCCCACGATGACATTAGACTCATATGGTAGAGTAACTACTGTGTCAAATAATGTAGTTGCAGGTACTGTTACAAGTATAGGTATTACGCCTGGATCTGGTATATTAGTTACCAATAGTCCAATTACCAGTGCAGGTTCTATTACTGTAACTAATACTGGTGTTACTAGAATTGCAGCCGGTACCGGTATAAGTGTAAGCGGTAGTAACGGCAATGTTACTATTTCTACTACATCCTCAGGAGGAACAGTAACTGGCGTAACAATTACAAGTACTTCACTAACAGTTACCGGTGGAACAATTACATCATCCGGTGCTATTGCAGTTGATTTACCTAGTGCCATAACTATTGCAGGAAATATTACTGCAGGAAATGTTTTATCTAATGGTAGAATGATACTTAATGGTAGTGAAGATTTAGCTGATGGTGCGGCAGCAAACTTATTAGTTACTGCTAGTTATTTTTCAACTTCTACAGCAGAAACAGCAACACTGGCTGCCGGAGTCGATGGACAAATTAAAACGTTTATGATGGTAGCCGATGCCGGTCTTATGATAATTACGGTTACTAATGCAGGCTGGAAACCAACAGGAACAGGTACTATCACATTCAATGATGTAGGTGATTCTTGTACACTACAATATATCGCAAATAAGTGGTTCTGTATAGGTGTTAACGGGGTAACATTCGGATAAAGTGTCTTTATTATAGTATTAGCAGACTAACTTTAATAAAGTTAGACTAAATACTACTATAATAACAAAGGAACCTTCGATGGCTACAACACCAAAATTAGTCGGACCTTCTGATCCGGCACTCATAAAATCATTTGAAACACAAACACCTTCAGTAGCAAGAACATCTCCTCCTACAGTTTCTGCTACAGGTACAGCAACTAGTACAGGAGGTACAATATCTAGAAGTATTGCACCCACCGTTACTGGAGATACAACAACATACAATCAAGCTACACAAGCTAGTTCAGGTACTGAACTGTTTATTGTATCTTCAAACAATAATGATTCTAGCGATATAGTAACGGTATATAATACTGAAAAACAAATTTCTGTTAGTGCTGTCAATCAAACAATTAACAATTACAAAGTTACAAATTCTAACTCATACGGCAATAGTAATGTTGCTGCCTTTTTACCAACATATGATGGTAATTTAAGTGCGGGTAATGTAAGTGTTATTGGTGTTACTAATTTGGGTGCTGTTTCTAATGTACATATTGAAGGTGGTACTAATGGTCAAGTGTTAAGTACTAATGGTTCAGGAGCACTAGTTTGGTCTAATGTCTCAAGTGGTCCTAGTCTAGGTAATATTACGATTAACGGTGACGAGATTGCTTCAACAAATGATATTGTTAATATTTTAGGTAACAATTATTCACAATTACAAAGTGCTAATACTTATATGTGGGTAGAAGATGGCGAAGCAGATATTCAAGTAAATGGTAATACATGGGTTTTCAATGATTCGGGTTATATGGAAATACCAAATGATGGATTATTTGGCGCAATAAATTCAAGTATATTAGGATTAAGTTCACAAAACAATAACCCTATATTTATTGAAGTTGTTGATACTGGTAATAGTGCCGCACAACAATGGATATTTGACAATGAAGGTAACTTAACATTACCAGGCAATACATTCAGTGTCAATTATGCTAATGGCACACAAGTACCATTAGGTACTCCGGCTGGAAGTTCTGGTGCAGCACAGTTCAACTGGCAAGGAAATTTCTCTAATCAAGGCGGCACACCCGGAGATACCTATAGTACACTACAGTTTGACAGCAATGGAATGCCAACATTGAATGGAACTAACGCATATCAACAACGGGTTGATTACTCACCTTACATGCAAATACTTGCACCTAGAGTAGAAAGCACTGACTTTGGAATTGTTGCTGGGCCCGCTATTCAAATAACTGGATATGCAGACAACGTTTTTTATAACACACCACGCAGTGCTTACTTGTCAGTGCAAGATCAATCCAATGCTACCCAACAATGGGATTTTGGTATTCTTGGAAATGGTGATAATAATTTTGTTGTCAGTGACAGAACTAACAGCAATCAATGGGCATTTGGCACAGATGGTAACCTAACATTACCGGGTAATACATCAAGTATCAACTATGCTAATGGTCAACCTTATGGAGGTGGTAGTGCTAATACAGGCAATGTAACATTTGATGATATTAATATCATTGGTACAGGTAACTTAAAACTACAACCAGACTCTACTAACGCTAGTGCTTATTTGGATATCTTTCTAACCGCAGGCCCAGACATTCACATTGCTGGCAACGGTGAGACTGTTATTCTTGGTACTGATAACTTTGCTAATGTCGCTGTCAATATTGATGGTAATGTGTCTATACAAACAGGTAATGTCAGTGGCACAAAGACTTGGACCTTTGACACTAGTGGTAACTTGACCTTGCCATTAGGCAGTATTGTTTATGAAACCAACATTCCAGACCAATCACTTAGTGGTAGTGCTATTGCTTTAAAACCGGCAGGTGGAACTACTGCCAATCAACAGTTATTAATATATCCAACAGCGAATGACGGGGACCATGTACACATGACAAGTGGAAACTTGTATGCAACCGAGTTGTTCTTAGGTAGTGATAACTTCTATGTTAAGTTAGCAAATACAGGTAATATTGTTATCAACAGTAATAATGGTAATAGTAGTAATGCTATGTGGACATTTGGCACAGATGGTAACTTAACTGTACCAGGCGGTGGTGCTGTATGGACACTAGGTACAGGTACATCAGGATTGACTGCTAACTTTGCTGATCCTTATAAGGTAAACTTAGGTTTAGACTATGCTAGTAACACAGCAACTTTGGCTGGTGCTAATAGTGTTGTAATAGAATCTAACACCGGTGCTAACACTAATCAATGGACATTTGATACCTCTGGTAACCTAACATTGCCAAACGGTGCAGTGATAAAAGATACAGTTACGGCGGCTATTGCATTTGGTGATGGAGCTGGTGCAAACACACAAGGCGCTTATTCTGTGGCTGTTGGTGCAGGTGCAGGTGCAAATACACAAGGTACCTATGCGGTAGCGGTTGGCAGTGATGCTGGTGCAGAAACACAAGGCAATCTTGCAGTAGCTATCGGCTATAATGCTGGTAATGCTACACAAGGTCTACAAGCGGTGGCAGTTGGTGCAGGTGCTGGACAAAACACACAAGGCAATAACTCAGTGGCTATTGGTTATAGTGCTGGGGTTGATACACAAGGTGAGGCTTCAATAGCAATTGGACAAAATGCTGGTAATACTACACAGGGCAACAGTGCAGTAGCGATTGGTGTATATGCCGGTCAGACTAATCAAGGTGATGACACAGTAGCGATTGGTGATGGTGCTGGACAGACTGGTCAAAAGGAAGATGCAGTGGCGATTGGACAAAATGCTGGTCAGACTAATCAAGGTATAAGTTCGGTTGCAATTGGTTATGGTGCTGGTTTTACAGATCAGGGTAATCAAAGTGTTGCTATAGGAGAGAACGCTGGTGCTAATCAAGGATCAACCGCAGTAGCAATTGGGCAAAATGCTGGCGGAGGTATTGCCTATCAAAATGATAATGCGGTAGCTATTGGTCATAGTGCAGGTGAAGAAGATCAAGGTACAGAGGCGGTCGCTCTTGGTTTATATTCTGGTCAAACTACACAAGGCGCTAAAGCTGTGGCTATCGGTAAAGAAGCCGGTCAAATTTCACAAGGTTTTATTTCAATCGCAATTGGAGCAGGTGCTGGTGGAAACAGGCAAGGCAATGCTTCAATAGCTATTGGTACAGATGCTGGTAACGGCACACAAGGTGCTAATGCAGTTGCTATTGGCTTTAAGGCTGGTAACGACACACAAGGTACCGAATCTATAGCAATTGGTAAATCGGCTGGTTACACTAATCAAGCAAACAATTCAATCATATTAAATGCTACCGGTAGTGCGTTAGAGCAAACTGTGGCAAATACATTCACAGTCAAGCCAGTAAGACAAGGTAATACAGCAAATGCCATGTACTATGATGCATCTACTGGTGAGATCACATATGACACTGCCGGTGGCGGTGGCAACACAGGCAATGTGACATTCAACGATCAAGCAGTCATAGGCACTGGCGATCAGTATGGCGACAGCGGATTGTATCTTGCTCCAGGCACCGAAAGCGTGGGCAATTTACAATATATTCGAGTGCGTGGTGGCGATGTTGCCACACACATACACCTTGACACAGGCAACAATGCTTATTTTGATCAATACTTTGGCTCCGATATCAAGTATGTAAAATTAGAAGCCGCCGGCAATGTTGTGATCGGTAGCGATAATGCCAATGGAAACTCAGCACAATGGACATTTAGCACAGATGGTAACTTAGATACACCAAGTAATTTAGTGATTGGCCCAGGAGCTGGTAGTGGTTCAAGGATATTTCAATATGACGAGGGTCTAGAAATTGTAGGAGAAGGTGCTAACTCCGTTGTAACAATAGGTTGGACAGCAAATGCCAGCGCACCCGATAGTGTTGCATCAATAGCAATGAATTACCCAAGTGGTGGCGAAGGAAATGTAGTGATTGCTGTAGGTAATAACGCAACTACAGTAAACTACTGGCTCTTTGACAATACCGGTAATTTAAGATTACCAGGTAATACTTTCGCAGTTAACTACGCTAATGGTACTCAAGTGTCCTTAGGTGGCGGTAACGTTACTTGGTCACAGATAGACGATAAATCTGGTAACAGTGGACCTACTATAATAACCCTAGGTCAGAATGCAGGATTTGACGGTCAAGGCAATGCCGCAATAGCAATTGGTAAAAATGCTGGTCAAGGCGGTCAAGGTGCGTCATCAATAACAATCGGAGAAGATGCTGGTGGTAACACTACTCAAGGCGCTAATGCAGTAGCAATTGGTAGATCGGCTGGTTTTGATGCACAGGGAATAGGTGCTGTTGCTATTGGATCTCGTGCAGGTGAAAATAGTCAAGGTAATCAAAGTATTGCAATCGGAGAAAATGCAGGTGTAATCCAAGGATCATCCGCAGTAGCAATTGGAAAAAATTCCGGTGGCAGTGAGGCTTTACAAGGTGATGACGCAGTGGCTATTGGTCACAGTGCAGGTGAAAGTACTCAAGGCACACAATCAGTTGCTATTGGATTATATGCTGGACAGACCACGCAAGGCGTTAACGCAATAGCGATTGGTGCTAATGCTGGACAAACTACTCAAGGCTACGGGGGAGTGGCCGTTGGCAAAGGTGCTGGAGCAACAGGTCAAGGTATCGACGCTACAGCCATTGGCACCGATGCTGGTGCTACAGACCAAGGAGGCGACGCAGTGGCTGTTGGTGAAAGTGCTGGTCTAACCACTCAAGGTAGTGGTGCAGTGGCCGTTGGCAACTATGCTGGTAGCAATACTCAAGGCAACTTCGCAGTGGCCATTGGCGCCGATGCTGGCTCTGACACACAAGGTGAAGCCGCAGTGGCCGTTGGTTACGGTGCCGGTCAAAACAATCAAGGCAACAACTCAATCATATTAAATGCTACTGGTAGTGCATTAGATCAAACCACAGCCGATACATTCACTGTAGCACCAGTTCGTAATGATACTTCAAATATTGCTGAAGTTATGTTCTACAATACTACTAGCAAAGAAGTTACTTATGGCAATACATTAAGTGTTGCTGGTAATATTACAGGCGCTTATATTTTAGGTAACGGTAGTGGATTAACTAGTTTACCAATACCAGCAGTAGCACAAGATATCACCTCTAACGGTGCTATGAGTATAATGACATATGATGGTAATCTAAAATATGTAAACTATGCTACTGTTGAACCAAGTACAGGTAACATCGCTGGTGGTAATTTATCAACGAGTGGTAATATTGCAGGCGTTGGATTAAATATGTCCGGTAATGCTGTTATTGGTGGTAACTTAACAGTTAATGGCACATTAACATATATTAATTCAACTACACTATCAATCAGTGATCCAATCATTAATTTACAAACAGGGGCTAATGGTGCGGCACCAATTGCTAACAGTGGCAAAGATGTTGGTACAGCATTAAACTACTACGACACAGACGCAAAGATTGCTTGGATGGGTTGGGATGTAAGTAATGCTGAAATAGCTTTTGGATCCAATGTAGGTATTTCAAGTGAAGTAGTAACATTTACTTCATTGGCTAACATTCGTTCTGGTAATGCTAGTTTAGGTAATAGCGCAGTAGCTAACTACTTTACTGGCAACTTTTATGGTACTGCTAATCTAGCAACATATGCAACAACAGCAAATGCAGTCGCATTAGCAAATGTATCTGGTGCAGGTAATATAGCATCATTGAATACAGACGGCAATTCAAGTAACATATTATACGGCAACGGTGTATTTGCATCTGCCCCAGCTGGATATGGTAACAGTAATGTCGCAACATTCTTAGCAAGTTACGGTAGTAATACAATGACTACAACTGGTAATGTATCAGTTGGCAATATCATTGGTAACGGACAAGCATTGACTGGTCTTGCTGGTGCCAATGTGACAGGCACAGTAGCAAATGCAACTTTTGCAACAACAGCAGGTACTGTAACAACTGCGGCGCAACCAAATATAACAAGTACAGGTACATTAACAAGTTTATCAGTAACAGGCAATATCAATGCAGGTAATGTAACTGCAACAACATTCACTGGTGCACTTACAGGTCTTGCATCTAGCGCAACAGTAGCGGCATCAGCAAATGCAGTAGCAGGTGCTAATGTCTCTGGTCAAGTAGGTAATGCATTAGTAGCAGGTACAGTATACACAAATGCACAACCTAATATTACTTCAGTCGGTACACTAACAAGTTTAAGCGTATCTGGTAATGCTAACGTAGGTAACTTAGGAACAGCTGGATTAATCGTTGCAACTGGTAACGTCACCGGTGGTAACTTAGTAACAGGCGGCATTGTAAGTGCTACAGGTAATATTACTGGCAACTTCTTTATTGGTAATGGTAATCAACTTACTAGTGTAACAGCATTAAACGCTAATGTTTCTTTAGTCAGTAATAATCAAGAATATAGCCCATTATTAGCAACTAATACAACAGGCAATTTACCATTCAAAGCTAGTGGCGGCATCAGTTGGAATCCAAGCACTTACGGTTTAACTGCCGGTAAGATATTATTGGGTACTGGTATAGGTGCTCAAGGTGTTACAGGTACATACGCATTTGGTGCTAACACAGCTTGGAAAGTTCAGTCACAAAACGGTACAAACACTGACGCACAAGGACAAGAAATTGGCCGCTTTGGTTCTGAATATACCTCAGGTGCTACTACATTCTGGGATAGTTATACAAGTTACTATCAAGGGTCAGGAGCTAGTAGTGGTTGGATGATACTAAATGCTGCCGGTAATAGTGTGGCTAATGTTACAGGTACAGGTATTGCAGTAACTGGAACATTAAGTGCTAATGGTAACGTCACCGTTGGCAACTTGATTGGCCCACACGCTAATGGCAACAGTAATGTCAATATCGCAACAGCAAATGGCAATGTAACTATCACCGCAGTTGGTAATACTACAATGACAGTAACCGGCACTGGAGCTAACATCACTGGTAACTTAAATGTTACTGGTAACATCACAGGTAATACAAATGGTTTTGCTATCGGTTACTTGAACATTCCACAAATTGCGGCTGCTAATGCTACACTTGCATTAACTGATGCAGGTAAGCATTACTACTCAACATCAGCAGGTAACTTTACATTAACAATTCCAACTAATGCAACTGTAGCTTTTGCTACTGGTACAGCAATCAGTATTGTTGTTCAATCTGCAGGCAACGTTTTAGTCAATGCGGCAAGTGGTGTAACATTGTATATGGCAGGCAACTCAACTGCTGGTAACAGAGTTGCAAGTACTTACGCTATGGCAACACTAATGAAAGTCGCAAGTGATACTTGGATGATTAACGGTACAGGAGTAGCATAATGAGTGGCATTATGCAATCTGTGGTCAGTAATTGGAAACCCGCTAGTGAAATTACGACATTGCTCTACAATTTAGATGCATCTGCGTTAGGTGCATTACCCGGTACTAGCATTACAACCAGTTCAAGTTTTAATGGATCATCCCAACGACTATCAACTACAGGTGGTGACAGCACCGCTATGGGCACCGGCAACTTTACCTGGGAGTGCTGGGTACGACCAACTGCCAGCACAGGCTACCAAGCATTTATAGACACTCGTGGGCAAGAAACAGGATATTCAGCAGTGGAAACAGATGGTGCTTTTTTTGGGCTCAACAATAATACTCTTTTTCCTATATATTATTCCTCAGTGGCACTAATCACGTCCTCAATTGCGGTGACACTGAATGCATGGACGCACGTGGCCTTGGTTAGAAATTCAGGCACAACCACTTTGTATGTGGGCGGAGTCAGTGGCGGCACTTATACGGGCAGTTTGGATTTATCAGCACCTTATGTCAACATAGGTGGCACAGCCATTGGTGGGCTTTGGCTGACAGGACAAATATCCAATCTGCGTATGGTCAAAGGCACAGCAGTTTACACAGGAACATTTACTCCACCAACAACTACACTACGAGCAATATCCGGCACACAGTTGTTGCTACCACTTACTGCCGCACCGTTTATGGATCTGTCAGCAAACTTGTTTGCAATAACCAATACCGGCACTGTTGTAACAACAGTACAAGCACCAAGTCTCACAACAGGTACTACTGATGTCACCGGCACTTATACATTAACATATAGTACTCCTACTGCAACATTCACCGGCAGCATCACAGGAACAACCCTGACTGTGAGTGGTGTTACCGGCACAATCACAACAGGAATGACTGTAACTGGTGGTTCAGTTCCTGCAGGTACATACATTGTATCTGGATCTGGATCAACTTGGACAGTTAGCGCAAGTGTAACACAGGGTTCAACCAGTATGGTAGGAGCAAGAATCAATTGGTTCGGTACCCAAGGTGGTATATTCAGCAACTACTTTAGCGGTGATGGGATCAATGCTTTCATTACCGGTGGACCAAACATTCCATCTAGTACATCATACACAGTGATGATGGCCTACAAGTTGAATAATGGTCTCACAGCAAATTACGGTAGATTGTTAAATTCTGACACTGGAACTCCAGATTTTATTATGGGAGGATATTCAAACTATCCCAAAGTTTACTTCTCCAACGGAGTCAGCATCAACCTAACCGGTGCTACCAGAGACATAGTGTGGCACATAGATTTTGTAACATTTAATAAAACTACAACAGTAGGCAATGTATTTTCATCTACTACTGTCCAACCCACTGCAACACCCACCTACACTGCTACAAATGCTAGTATCAGTGGATTCAATCAGTTGCAATTGTACAGCAAGAGTGACGGAAATGAATGTGCAGCCGGCGATATTGGCATGGTAAAAGTTTGGACTGGTGTGCTAACTACTGCACAAATGCAAACCGAATACAACGCTTACAAAGCAAGATTCGGATACTAAATAGACAAAAGGATAACATTATGGTAGCACCGGGAATAAGAATAGAAGGCGGAATAGATATTGGCAGTGGCATTGATATAGGTGCTGGCACACCGGGGCCGGGCCCTAGCGGGGACAATGTAACTGGTTATAATGAGATGCCTCCTCCGGTAA
>Ga0209401_1001570_pt1 | contig 15053 bp, 20 predicted proteins | sample M_140807_MF_Meta_FD_187318 | JGI IMG/M metagenome (GOLD analysis project Ga0209401, IMG submission 187318) | Freshwater microbial communities from Lake Montjoie, Canada to study carbon cycling - M_140807_MF_MetaG (SPAdes) (version 2) | ecosystem: Environmental > Aquatic > Freshwater > Lake...
GCGTGTTTCTTCATCAGTTCGGCTCGCTCCGCATGGGCAGCCCCGTCGTATTTCTTGGGGAAGAATCCGAATAGACCGCCATCCCGGCATAGAGTAGCCATGATTCGATGGAGGTTCTGCAGGAGTTGCTTTTCGTCGGTGGTGTTTGCGTCCATGAGTTCTATCAACTGCCCAGCGGTCAACTCATCCGTGAACACCGTTGGAATCCACCACTTGCCCCCGGCTTTGAACTTTCGCTTGTAGCCCAATGCAGGCAATGCGTTCCACTCGCTTATGATGGCCTTGTAGCGATTTAGGACGCTCTTGGCGGACATTTCTCGGACGATTGATATATCCACCCCCTCAACGATTGCGACGACCCCTGCACGCTTGTCGTAGTCCCCAAGGACGCTGCTGAACTCAATGGCTCCGATGCGTTGGAACTGGTCGATGGTGAGGTCTTGGAGTTTCATAGTTTCAAGAAGGTTTTGTAGGACGATGCCGACGATGCCGATGCAAGGTACTGGCTGAACTCCTTATCAGCCTTGCGTTCTTTCTCCGAGTAATACCAAGGAATGTGTCTCGCTGACTCAAGCAATGAAACCCCACCGATGAAGTACTCCTGACGATTGTAAACGGCAAAGGTCGTGTCGATAGGCACGTCAACTCTTGCTGCCATGATGACCCTTGAGTTACGCTGACGAGTCGCTTCGTAGTTGTTCACGTGAGTATAGTACGACGACCTTGGAGGCACGTCATCCCATCGGAGCGACAGGCCGACCTTGCCTGCTTGGGGATATTGCTTTAACCAATCCAAGCACATGGGAATCGTCCGCTTGCTGGTCTTGTAAAGGTCAAGGTCCGGGTCTGTAACCGCATAGAACGGCTCTCCCAGTTGTTGCACCAAGCCCGAAGTCCATGGGGCTTGATGGCCCAAATTTTCGTCAAGCATCACGACCTTGCATGGGTTGGTGGCGTACCACTCCAACAAAGGTTCGTAGGTTGAACCGTTGTCCACGATGTAGATGTCCCCAATCCCCTCCCACTTGGTCAAGTCCCTGACCATCGCCTTGGGCCATGTCAGCAGGTTGCGGTTGTTGATGATTACGGGGATGCCCATGATTAGAACTTGTAAACGGCAATGAGGTCGTCGTATCGGCCCGATTCGCTAAGGTCTATGGCCTCAAAAATTGAATTGCTCGGTGCTACGGCCGACAGGTTTACGAACCAATCCTTACTCTGCACATCCTCAATCATCAAAACACCTCCTTGGTTCATCAACGGTGCATACAGGCTGACGACCTGCAACATAGAACTTAAGGTGTGTGGGCCATCGTCAAGCAGAAAGTCGATGCCGGTCTTAAAATAGTCCCTTGCGACTTGCACGGATTCGGGTGTGTAGGCCGATGCGATGTGAAGCCTTGAACGAGTCCAGTCAATGTGCTTGTCAGCCTTTGGCTTGACTTGGTTGGCAATGTCGTAGAACAGGAACTTGGCCTTGGGCAGATACTTGCACCACATGGCCATGGACCCTCCGTGCCAGACCCCTATCTCCACGAAGTTGATGGAATCGGCTCGCATTTCAGCCAAGTACTTGGCATAGGTGCTTGTGTAGTTGTGGCCGTTGGCCTTGTCGGTTCCTCCGTCATAGTCGGCACCATTGAGGTCTAACTCGTCGAGGATGGCAATCAGTTCTTTGTCTTTCATGGTTAAAATGTGATTACAAACTTTTCGGGACCCGGCCAACCGGGGTTGGTATCGTGAACCTTGGTATCGGGCTTCTTGCCAATCCAATGCTCGGCTTGCCAGCGGTGGTCCCGTACAGGTTCGCCCAGTTCCTTGATGTGGGACGACTTGGCCCACCAATAGGTTCCCCCAAAGTAGGGGTAGCCTTCGGGGTTGTTTTGGTCCGCCATGTGAGGGAACTGTTCTTTGGTAATCCAATGACATCCCACCGCATCCACCCCTTCGAGCAGTTGCAGGGACCGCTCCCAAGCGACGACGTTAAAGAAGGTCATAGACCTGTTCCAAAGTTGGTTGATGAGGGACGGGTCGCTTGCCCCCTTCGTGTGGGCGTACAGGTAGACGGCTTCCTCTTCTTGGCTTGCCTTGTACATTTCGGTAAGCGTCGCCTGCTCCCAAGCGTTGGTTCGGGTAACCACGACCTTGACCTTATCGGCTACCATCGAGTTCTCCAGCACCTCCTTGACCGCTTTGCGTTGCTCTGGTGGACCGACGATGCCTACACGAATCTCGTCGAGGACCTTGATAAGCCCGTAGTTGCACACGGCCATCATATGTTGGTTCAGGATTAACTGCCAGTTGCCTCCGCAGTAAATGTGATAGTAGTGAACGACTTTCATAAGGTCCAAAGGAGGGTTAGAAGGGTGAGGATAAAGAAAACGGCTGCAAGCGTCTTGCCGATTTCGATTAGCAGGTCAAGGATGCGTTCCGTGTTCATGCCCCAAAGTTACACCACAACGTACTTCCCCGAGTTGCTAACTCTTAACTTGTTGAGAGCCACATACCGCATAGCATCGCAGGCGTGGTTGAACGAGTCAATCGGAACCCCCGTGTTCTTGCCTTCCTTATCGGTGGCCCAAGTGTAGGACCGCAGTTCCTTGATGAGGTTGGTCGAGTCCTTGGTAACCTGCAATTTGAATCGTTTCAAGATGTCTATCCCGTTCCTGACCGAGTCGGGGCCTTTCTCCGCTGGCTTGATGTTGAACCCCAACCGATAGATTTCCTCGATGCTCTTGGGTTCTGCTGAATCCGCAACTATCTCCCAAGCCCTTGTGATGCCCAGCGACCGCAACTTGTCTGCGATGTCTTGGTTCGTGAGGCCCGTGGAATACAGTAGTTCCTGAATCAGCAAGCAGTCCCCTTGGCGGTAGATAGCGACCAAGGCCGTAGGGTCGTTGCTAAAGCCCCAGTCAAGCCCCAAGGCGACGAATTTGGCTCGGCTGACATCGATACCCTCCACCACCTCGAAGTCCTCGTATATCGCACCCTGAAGCGTCCCGACCTGACCGAGGCCGTACACCTTCCACCAGTTCGCCCAATAGGCAGAGGTTTCGGCTTTGGTGCGGTTGAGTTCAATGTCCCTCTTGATGGTATCAGGCAGAGCCTCGTTGTCGTTGTAGGTTAGGATGACCAGTTCTGCATCCTGTTCGGGCAGGACCTCGGTATGCGCCCAAAATTCGTGGGTCGGGTTAAAGTCGATGTAGATGGCCTCGCTTGTACGGATTGCCAACTGGTAGTAAGATTCAAAGTCGATGTTGTTCGCCTCGTTGATGTAGACGACCTGCCTCCTTGCCCCTCGGAGCCTTGCCTCGGAATCAGCCGAGAAGAACTCGATGACCGAGCCGTTGGCGAAGTTGTAAGTCAGCAGGGTCTTGTTCCATCGGTCTGCGACCCATCGGCCCGTCCATTGCATGACCTTGGCGAAGTCCTTGATTGCACCCCTCCGCAGATGAGGGATGGATTCGGAAACTACCGATATCTCGGTTTTCTTCTTTGCTGCGATGTCGATGAGGACCGCAAGGATGGCGAGAGTTTTCCCCGCACTTGTTCCGCCTTGGATGACCTTCTTCCGGGCCGCCATCCTGCGGATTCGGCTGATAGCGGTCGTGTACTTAAAGTCCATCCCCAAACAGGGGTTGCTCGATGTGGACCATGTTCTCTTGCTTGTCAACCAAGCCAAGCAGACGAGAGGCGATGTTGGCCGAGTAAACCCCGGCACTTGAACCCTCCAGCATATCCTTGTCGCAGGTCAGCCTTATGCGTGTGATGATGGGTAAGAATTGCTTGTGATGGTCGCTATCTCCCTTTTGATACTGCGATAGATTATAGCAAACCCCGTTCTCTGCAAGCCATCCTTCAAAGCCCCGAAAGGTAATCGGACGCTCCTTATCCCGGTAAACCATAACCCCATCCTTGCCGACATAGTCCTGCACCCGGTAAGGGTTGGCCTTGTTCTCGGCTCGATATTGCTCAAACGCAGCCCACAGTTCTTCGGGGGTATTCCAAATTGGGGGTCGGCCTGCCATTAGTATTCGATTTTGTCGATTAGGTCGCTTATCTTGTTTACGATTTTCATTTTCACTTCGTACTGGTTCGGGGCATTGGAATCGTCCACCGCTCCGATGCAGTCGCAGAGGGTGGTGATGACCATCATGAGCGAGTCCATCCGAGCCTGCACTTGGGCTTCGTCATCCTTCGCCTTCGAGTTCGCCAAGTTCTCGGAGTTTATTTCTTGACCATGAGAGAGCCGACTTGCCACCCCACAGGAGGTATGAAATGTAACCGCAGTCCGAGGTATCGTCTGCGTTGTCGTAGTAGGTTTCAGCACGGGACAGGTAGGAGTGCATCCGCTTGATGGTTTCGACCGAGATGGGTTCGCCATTTGCTAACTGCTGCGCCCTGACCTTACCTGTTTGGGTAGCGCACTTGTTCCCGTTCCTTTCGTTGAGTTCTATCCCTCGCTTGGCATTGGAGCGAATCTCTTGGCCGTAATCCGAATAAGACTCGAACTGTTGCCTCTTGTGATTCTCCCACGTTGAGCCACAAACCGCAAGCCGTTGAGCCGTATCAGGGAACTCTGCATTGGTTTGGTTATTGCTCATGCAGCGACCGATAAAGCCTTCTCTTGACTCGTTATTGTTCGGGATTGGCAGGGGCATTGCTTAGTGGGATTGTAACGGTGTTTTGGTTGGACTCGGCAAACAAGTCCGCTTGAAGGTAAATGTATTGGAGGGCTGATTTTACGCAGTCAGCGCACCACCAATTTGTAGGCGGTCGTCCGTGAGCGGTCAGGATGGCTTGCAGTTCACCAACCGCATCGGGTGGTAAGCGCATCGTTAGGGATGCGATGTATTGGTCCCAGTACTTCCTGTGCTTCTGGGCAATTACGAACTGGTCGGTTGTCATTTGAAGGTCCATTCCCGAATAATTATTGCGGTGGCAGATGAGGCAAGCCCAAGGATTGGGGCCAAGTACCATTGGCAGGTCGGCAGGGTCAGGAGGACACCAAGCCAAAAACCGAAGCAGGTCATGCAGGAAAACGGCTTCCGCTTCGCAAAGGGCAAAGCGTAGAACCACGAAGGCAGGACCCGGAACTCCACGACCGCAAGGGTCGCTAAGGCACTAATCAGGATGGGATAGACCAGTATATCCATTGGCTTCGATTGCGGTTTTAATTTTGGCTTTGGCCTGTTCGATGGAGTAGATGATGCTACGGTAAGGAATGCCCGTTTCCCGGCTCATGGCTTTCATGTTCCCCGTCTGCATGAGCAGGTTCAGCAGTTCCTTGTCGTAGGGGAACGCCCCGTCCTTGGCCCACGAGTCCATCTCTTGCTGGGCAATGGCCCAAAGGTCGTCGAGCAGGGAATCGTAGTCCTTGCTTAGTTCTTGAGTTTCGGGGTCAACCTCGACCCGCTCGTCATGGTGGCGGTACTTCTTGGCAAATTGGTTGTTGTTGCCCCGATACAGGTTCATTATCAAACGGACGATGTAGAACCGCAGGTAACCTTGGTCCTGCATCTTGGTAATCTTGTCGGGGTCTTTTTCGAGCAGAATCAGGACGACCTCTTGTTCGAGGTCCTTCCAAAGCGGATTGCCCCCCGTAATGGTGAGGCAAGCCTTGCGGATTTCACCGCTGCGATAAAGGTCAAGGACGATGCTCTCTGCGTTCACTCACGCAAAGATGGAGGGGGTTCTCGCTAATGTTGCAAAAAATCCCGTGTCCTGTTGAGAACCTGTGTACGAAGAAATTTAATGTCGGGCCTCGCTCTCATATTTATCGCAAGGATTTCGAGGTTGTGCATGACCGTTGCGTGGTTCCTCTTGATGATTCGCCCGATTTGGCAGTAGGTGTACAGGTACTCCGAATAGGCGATGTCTGCGAAGATGGACCGGGCCAAGACGAGTTCAGGGGTCTTGACTGAACTGGTAATGTCGTCCGGGTTGACTCCGATGACCTCTGCGGTATATCCGAGAATGGTGCGAGTGATTAGGTCCATGTTAGAACGGGTTAGGGGGTAGGGGCATCCAGTGGCTCACTTCGATTAGGAACCACGTTTGATGCTCGTAGTACCAACGGCCATCACCAAGCCATGCGTAGGCTTGGTTCATGTCGGTCGTGAAAATCAGGACTGGCTCGTAAGGTGTCGGCATTCGGTCCAAGCATTTAATCCATTCCATGGTCAGGCGTTTTTGGCTTGAAGGATACGACCGAGCAGGGTCCAGTTCACGGACCAAGCCTTAATGGTTTCGGATTTGTCGGGGCGGTTGCAGTTGACGCACTCCTTGCGGATGTGCATTTGCCAGCGTCGGAAATCGGTGGGTGTGGTTTTCATCGGTTTGGGGTTTGGTTGGTAAGGTTATAGGCTGACGATGGAGGAGGTTTTGTAAGCCCAGAGGCTGACGGATTTATCATTCATTATATGCGATTAGGGTACTTATTGACCGATTTCTCATTCATTGTACCCGATTGCGTATAATAAAGCGATATGATTTATTGTGCATAATCGGGTTTAGTACCATTGTTTTTAAAAATTTTGACATAATTGACTTCACAAATAAGCGAGTTAGCGGTAATGCTTTCCGACATACAACGTATCACCAACATTCCACTCTTCATTTGTTCTAATTAATATTTCGCCAAAATCATCTCTTATAATATATTTCCATTTACCAAATTGTCTATCGTTAGTTGATTTTAATTCAACTACCATCCCGTTATTACCATACCAAATTTTATCAGTTGGTTGGTTCTCGCAACTACTGAATAATAACAAGACAGTAAAAGCGATGGTGAATCGTTTAATTGAAAATTTGTGTTTCATCTGTATAGTTTTTATATGCGATAACGGTACTTATTGACCGATTTATCATTCATTGTATCCGATTGCGTATAGCACAAATATACACATCTATTCCACACTTGCAACCACTCTTTGAAAATCCTCAATGCTTCGAATAACCTCGTACCTGTACCCTGCGTCTTGGACCACTCCCTGCCACCACTTTTGGGATAGGGACTGCTTGCCTTTCTCTGCCTTGAACTCCAGCATCACCGCACCGGTTGGCGAGAGCCATATCATGTCGCTGACCCCTGCGACCACGCCCATGGCCTTCATCACGCTGCCGGCATAGGCATTGGGTGCGTTGTTGTTGACGGTGAATAATCGGCCACGCTGGTCGGGAAAGTTGTTCCAGTGCCACTTAAAACATTCTGCTTGTAGTTTAAATTCTGATATCATGATTGAAACACTTTAAATCGTTTTGCATTGTGAAAATACCAACCACGCTTCCATCCCATGTAAGTAACAAACTCTTCGGCCTCGGCCCGGGTCTGGCAGTTGTGCAGCACCCAAAGAGGGCTGATGACCTTGGCCTTTGCCAGTTGAGCCTTTTGGTACATCGTGCTTTGCTTTGCCATCTCCATACCTTGGGCCTTGGTCATTAGTTGTAATTCTACAAACTCTCCCATTTCTTTTGGCTTCCTTGGGTATTCGTAACCGCAATGCTCGCATATCATTGCTGCTGCTGGTATTAATGACTTGCACTTATAGCAATTTTTTTCTGCACCTACTCCTGCGGATTCTTTTTTTGGTTTTTTAACTAATGACCATTCTTGATTTTTTTCCCATGGATCATGACTGCGAACATTATCGCCAAAATCCAAAATAATGAATTGACTTTTAGTAGGAGTAACTCTTGACCCCCTTCCAATCATTTGAAAATAAAGGATTTTGCTTGCGGTTGCCCGGTAGAGTATAACGACCTCAATCGTTGGCTCATCAAAGCCCGTGGTTAATAAGTCGCAGTTGCAAAGGACCCCATCGGTGGATTGCTTAAACCATGCAATAGTTTCGGCCCGCAATGCTTTAGGCATCTCTCCATCAACGTGCCGGGCGTTGAACCCTGCGTCTTGTAAAGCCTCGCAGACCTCTTGACTGGAGGCAATGTTGCTGGCAAACACGATTGCCTTCTTTCCGGGGCAGACCTTGGCGTAGTTCTGCACCACACCTTGGTATACCTTTTTTTCACTAAAAACATTAGCCATATGATTTAAATCGTAATCATGGCCATTCATTTTTAATTCCGAAAGGTCTTGTTTTGAGGTGTAGGTCAATGGTTCGGCAAGATATTTTTGCTTAATTAACTCTTGTATTTGAATTGGAGTAATAAGTTTTTGATAAAATTTTGATAAGCATTCTTGATTATACCTTCGATATGGGGTTGCGGTTGCACCGATGACTACGGCCTTGGGGTTAATGTATGGCAGCAAAGGGTTAAACGTTTGCTTGTGGGCTTCGTCAATAATGACCAAATCCATCCGGGCCAAGAGGTCCGTGTATTGGGCAGAGTCCTTCCTTCGGCTGAATGTTTGGGCCATGGCAATGAAGCAGTTTCCCGAAACATCGAGCCGGGTGCGGTTGGCCTCAATCAGCGTCGGCTTGATACCGAACTGGTCCAAGGCCCCGTTGGATTGCCGGAGCAGTTCCACCCGGTCCGTGAAGATGATGGCCTGTTTGCCTTTCTCTAAGGCCCTTGCCACCATGTATGAGAACATGACCGTCTTACCGCTCCCGGTCGGGGAGCAGAGTATCAAGCGTCTTTTGCCCTCGGCAATGCTTGTCCGCATTTGGTCAATAGCGGTTTGTTGGTATGGTCTAAGCATAGTCACTGATAGTTACTGCAAAAATGTCGTAGTGAATATAAAAATCTGCGTTTTTGATATCGTTAGGGACGTTCATAGTCACATAGTCACTATATCTACTACTTTCTTTAGAGTATATATAATACATACACACACACACCCACACACCCACATATATATTGTATGAGGAAAATCGCATTTTTAGTGAATGTAGTGACTATCTAAAATGGTTTGTCCTGATTACCAAGCCTTTGCTGATAGTTACTACTATTCGTTTTAGGTATAAGTAAATAGCAACCACGGTTGTCCCGTTCACTTCGGCTTACCTTTTTGCATCCAATGGACTTTAAAATGGCCCCAAGTTTGTTTTGATTGATTTTCTGCTCGGTGTATGATTCGATGATGTTTTTGATTTCGGAATTGGTTAACCACTCTGCACCTATGCCTTCGTTTTTTTCATCGGGAATAGTAAAGTAATTGTATAGCAATTCTTTCTCCACTGCTGGCTGAATGTTGTTTAGGGTCTTTTCATTAAGCATGGTAATCTCTGCTTTGGACAGTTGCCAAGAATCGGTCCCGTTTAACTTGTAGGAATGCAGGGCTTCAATGAACAGGTCCGTCTTGTCGATGGCTGCATAGGCATCCCAGTCAATCTCGCTGATTACAATGGGCAGGATCCTACGGTTACCCGTTGGGTCGTTGATGACTTCCTCGTCGTTGCTCGTACCGCAAAGGACCGCATACCGGTTCAATTCCTCATGGACCCGGCCGTAGGGCTTGCGGATGCTGAATGTCTGCTTGGAGGATAGTTCCTTTAGTTTCTTGGCTTCCTGCTTGGATTTGCCACCGAACTCGTCATCGCAGAGGATTATCTTCTTGCACATGAGAATCTCATCGTCCTTGCCGGCATCCAGTTTGGATTCCCCGTAATAGGCCCGAAGTTCATCGGGCAGCAGGTTACGAAAGAAGTTGGTCTTGCCGATACCTTGGTCGCCACAAAGTACCAATATGGTCAAGGAGTATTCCCCGTGCATACTTGCGATGACCGAGCAGAGCCATTTGGTGATGCAGAGTTGCATAAAATGGTGGTCTACATTGGTGGTTGTAATGGTATTGGTCAGGGCTTCGATGCAGCCAAAGGGTTGGCGATGTCCGTGCTTTGCAAAGAACTGGGTAAATGGATTGTAGGTCGGTGTATGGCTTGAATCAATAATTGAGTTAATGAGTTGCATATTAACTTCCTTCTTTCCAAATTGCTCAAGACAATCGGTGTAAAGGTCATTGATGTCAACGTCGGTAATTGGCTCTCCCTTTAATTCAATGCAACGGGTTACTGCATTGCGTTTTAGGTTGAATGAACGCAAGTAAGCCTTTATCTGCTTTATCGGTGTGTCCTCGGTATCAGCGGACCTCAATTCCGTAATATCAAGAGCCATCGTGTTGGCAACGATTTCTTCAAGTCCATCAATATTGATGTTGTCAATTTTTCTTAAAATATGTATTGCATTCTCGGTTGCTGCGTTGATGTCCTTGGGACCGCCATTGGTTCCGACACGCATACGGTGGGACTTGGTTGTGGACACGATATGCTTGGTGGTCTTGGTTTGAATTTCGATTCCTGCATTTTTGGCAAGCCACATGAAGGAAGCGAAGGTCACTTCGTTCTTCTTGGATTGGCAGAGTTGCTTGTACTTGCGGTCGCAGGCCTCCGGGTTGTACTTCGGTGAAATAGCACTCACTCGGTGAAATAGATCTGCACCTTGCTCATGGTACTTGCTTACAATGGCAAAGCCAATTTTTACCCAATCGGCATAAGAATCCGTCAGGTCAATTCGCTTGCCTTCGATTTGCTGGAGAATGTGTTCGACATCGTGTTCACCGTGTGGGTAGAACTTTGGGGCTGGTGCAGCCTTGGCCTTGGGCAGATAGGTCTTAAATACCGGAACCGGTTTGTCGGTGATGAATGCGTCCGGGTCAAAACTCACGAACCGCAAACGGCTCACGTCCTTGCAAGCAGGATCCACAATGATGTGATAACGGTCTGCCAAGCGTTTCTCCAAAGCAAAGAAAGCGTCTAAGTGTCGGTCGGCTTCGATGCGGTAATAGGCTGCATACCCTTGACCCCCGGCACTTTGGTGCAAAGCGTAGAGGTGTTCATCTTGGCGAATTGCAAGCACGTCAACGCCTTCGTTGTCCTTGGCATCGATGTCGATGCAGATTATTCCCGAATGCGTTTCAAGGCCTTCCTTGCCCTGCTTCTTAAACTTACCGCTGGGCGTTACGGCTGAAAGCCTGCGTTTGGTTTCTTCGGTATTGGCGTTTCGGTAAGCCATGACCTCGGTGTAGTAGATGCCGTCCTTGATGTCCTGTACGTACTGAACAAAAGGCATGTGGTCTTCGGGGACATTGTTTCGCACACCGCCATTGGTGGACGCTTTGAACATTGATATTTCTGCCATCGTGTAAGATAAAAAAACCCCGACTGATTGCAGCAGCCGGGGCAGGGGTTAGAGAATGAACCCTTTATCGGTAGCACCATTTGGCTGCAATTACAAATGGGCTATGTATGTAAATGTATCTAAGGCACAAATTTACACTAAAAAGGCATATCGCCATCTTGGGGTGCAAAATTTCCTCCGCTGGTCTGCTGCTGGATTGGCTCTACTTTACCACTGATGAACCGCTTGCCGTTGGATTCCTTGACCCACCCGGAGAGGCGCATCTTGGTTCCATCGGGGAGAACCACATCGCCCTTGTAATCCGGGCGTTTCGGGTTGTCGCCTTTGTCGTTGGCGAAGAGAGTGAAGGTGTTGGGTTGGGGGGTGTAACTCATGGTTGGGGGTTGTAAATGGTTGGGGTTGGGGTTTCGAGTTTGTGATAGTACGATTTGGTTACTCCGACATAGCCGGAATTTAGGAGGTCGTGCAGCACCCGGTAGGTGTAGCGTTCTTTGTTGCCCAGCAGTTCAGCAATCTGCTTGGCTCGGTATGGGCGGTCGCATAGCAACCTGTAAACCCTTACGGCATCGGAGGCTCTTCTCATTTGAAACTAACGGCTATGGATGCTTTGGTGGCCTTGGCGGTGCAGACTGGAACCTGCTCGCCCGTGGACTCGTCAAAGATAACGGTCTTGCCGGCTTGCCGAAAGGCTATCTTCAGCAGTTCCTCCCTCGCTTTGAGTTGGGCCTTAATGTCTGCGTAGATAGGGTCCTCGTCGTAGTTAGGCGTGAGGCTCCCTTCCTTGATGGTTATCTCTGCACCGAAGGCGGAGAAGGCCTTGCCGTGCGTGTAGGCTGCGGCGGTTACGGCCTGCTCGGTGGCCTTGATGGTGGCTTCCAGAGCCTTGACGATGGCCTTTAGTTTGATGTGGGCCTCCACCGGATAGACCTCTCCGTCATTAATTCGGTCGGTCAGTTGCTGGGCGATTTGGGCTATCTCTGCCTTGCAGATGTCGCTCTTGGGGATGGTAATTAGAGTCGGGTAGTTCATGGCTTGGATTTGAAGGTGTCAAAGATTTGGTTGCAATACTGCCCATAAGGGATGCCGATGGCATTCGACAGGTCTATGCACTCGCCAAGGGTCAGTTGGATGCAAAGGGTTTTCTCGGTCAAGGCTTTGACCAAGTCAAGGCCAATAATCGGGAATTTTTCTTTGAACTCAAGGAGCTTCTTAAACTCGTCAGCGTTCATTTGTTCGAGTAGGTTCATGATTTTGCGAGTTGGTTTTGAATGAATTGGATGCCTTTCTCGAATCGTGCAGGGGTCATGTGGTCGATGTCCTTCATGAACTTCGCCTGCTGCTCCTTTGGAAGTTTGTCAAGCAAGGCGAGGAAGTCGGCCTTAAGGGTTGCGGTGGTCAGTTCGTCGTAGGAAGGGACCAGTCCGAGTTTGTCGTTGAGGTCCCCAAGGTTCTGCTGGGCAACCGCCATCTGCACCTCGTTGGACGATGCGATGCTTGTTTCGATACCGATACCGATACAGGCCAAGGCACGGCCCCAAGCGGATGTTTCGCAGTTCTCAACGTAACTTGTTTTGTTGATCATTGAACTTGTGCGGTCCTCGGACGCGTGGCCCGTTGCACGGATGCGCCCCTCGTTGTCCCGGATGACTGCACGGACGCAGCAACGGTCGGGTTGCAGGTCAATGAGTTCGGATTCCAACGACCAGCCAGCGTAGGCCGATTCGTTGCGGAAGTACAGGAGGCGTTGGTTGACTTCAACGTAGTCCTTCCCTTTGATGTTGGTTGTTTTGAATTTGTGCATGGTTTTGAGGTTTGGTTTGGGTTAGTTAAACGGTGATGACTCTTTTAATACGCTGTTGTCCAATGCGGTGAATGTCGTATCCTATTCTCCGCATCTTGTAATTCTTTGTGAATGGTTTTGAGGTTTAGTTGGTTAGGAGTGCGAAGATGAATCTGCCGAAGAAGGCGATGCCGAGGCAGGCGGTCAGCAGGATGTAGCCCGTTGCGAGGGCTGCTTTGAGTTTGGCTTTGGTTTCGTGGTTCATGGTTTTGAGGTTAGAGGTTTAAAGAATGTGCGTTGGCGAGTCGCACCCCTCGGTGGGGTTAGATTGAATTATTATGATTCATCATTTGACGCTCAATTTCAGGGTATTGAGATTCAAAGCGATTATGCAGGATAACGCAAAATGAATAAAAGTCAAGGCCTTTGTGTTTTGTTCCAACTGGGATAGAATACCTAATTGCACCTTCGTTATCAAAATAAAAGCCTAATTCTACTTTGATGTTTTTTGAAAATTGAACGGTTACTTTTGAATTGGTAAATGGCAAGTTGTTCATGGTTTTGAGGTTTAGTGGTTGGTTTGTAAAGCAAAGATAATGCAGTCCAACCTATTTTGTGCCACCTCGTAGCAAAAAAATTATTCATCCCCCGTTTTATTGCGATTTGGGGCTATTTCCATACATTTGTAGAAACCTAAGCCATGCACGAATACCACTCCCTTCGACCTGCCAAGGCCCTGACAAACGCCTTGGAACGGCTCATGATAGCCATCGACAACGCAGACCTTGAAGGCAACCACGCCCTCCTGCTTGAATACCGCAAGTCCTGCGAGTTACTGGGCTACGACCCGGCTATGGCTCAATGGGCAGGGACCAAGGAGGTCCACCTATCCAGCGGTCCCGATGTTGCCGACCCTGTTAAAGTCAGTTATTTCCACGCCTTAAACCCCGAAGAATGAGCAGAACCATTACCCACCTCGTCGTCCATTGCACGGCCACCCCGAAGCATACGACCATCGCCTCAATCCGCAAGCACTGGAAGGAAGCCCTTGGATGGAAGTCGGTCGGCTATCACAAAATCATTGATTCGACTGGGAACGTAACGGTCTTGGCTCCTGATTCGGCCGTAACCAATGGGGTGCAGGGGCATAACGCTACAAGCCTCCACGTGTCCTACATTGGAGGCAAGGACAAAGATGACCGTAGTATAGGCCAACGTCAAGCGATTGCCGTGGTGTTGCTTGATTGGCTTAAAAAGTACCCTACCGCAAGGATATGCGGACACAGGGACTTTCCGGGCGTTGCCAAGGCTTGCCCCCAGTTTAATGCAGAGAAAGAGTACGGCTACCTGTACCTAACTGCCAGCGGTGTAGAACCGGTCGCAGGGGGAGAAGGAGGCAAAGACTTGTAATTCGGGACCTCTGCGGTCCTTGCCTACAAACCTGCCTGCTTCGAGGGTCATCCAATATCCGCCCAAAGGCTTCGGGCCTCTTCCACGCTCAACGTGAAAGCCCATATAACCGTCTGCCCATTCTTCTTTGTACGTTGCCGTGCGGACTTGGTGAACAGGTTTCTGCAAGATTTGGTGAGTAGTACGCACATATCGGTTGACTATGTTTTGGTGATAGTATAGTTCGTGAACGTGGCCCTGCCAAGTGCAGTCGTAGCCCTCAATGCTCGCAAGGATTCGCTGGTCTTGGATGACTCCCTTCGTTACAGGTCCACCGCCCCCGGAGCCGTGGTAATAGTGCATAATGAAGTTGCAACGATGGTCGGGGTCGTAAATCATCTTAAAGTCTAAGACACCGCCATAGCCCCCGACTTGAATGTCGGTCTTGCAGGAATGGTTGAGTATTGTTGCGAACCGAAGGAGTATGTCCGTTTCTTGGTGCTGAATGATGGAGGTTTCGTGGTTGCCATATCCGAGGACCATCAGGAGGTCCGCATAGGGTCGGAACCATTCGACGGCCGTGTCAACGATGGAGTCAAGGTATCGCCCGTTGTTGTGTTCGGGTCGGATGTCGTCCTTGGACCTGCGAGGGTCGCCTTTGCCTTGCATCAAACAAAAAAAGTCCCCATTGACGAGGACTTTCGCACCCCTGCGTCTTGCTTCTTCGAGGTGGTTGGTTAACAAGGCCCTGTCGCACTTGGGGTTGTCCCAATGCAGGTCG
>Ga0209401_1001571_pt1 | contig 15052 bp, 20 predicted proteins | sample M_140807_MF_Meta_FD_187318 | JGI IMG/M metagenome (GOLD analysis project Ga0209401, IMG submission 187318) | Freshwater microbial communities from Lake Montjoie, Canada to study carbon cycling - M_140807_MF_MetaG (SPAdes) (version 2) | ecosystem: Environmental > Aquatic > Freshwater > Lake...
CTCTCGCGCGTGCGCGGCCGCAAAACTCGCTTGGTTTTTTGTGCCGCCCGTCTGGCTGCTGGATGACTTCTGAACGGTCAGCCAAAAAATCGGCACCTTGTAGGCCCTGTGGTGCATCGTGGCGGGTATGTGAAAAAGCTTTTGCCTTACATTTTTTTAAGGATCGCGTGGCATGAAGCGTGGTGGAAGGAAGCCGATCCCCGAGGCTGCCAAGAGGCTTGCTGGCAACCCTGGCAAGCGTCCGATTCGTCCAGACCTGCCAGCGCCTCCCGGTGCGCCGCCGATCCCGGCGCGTCTGATGGTCGAGCCTGTGGCCGTGGAGAAGTGGAACGAACTAGTGCCGATCCTGCTTCAACTTGGCACGCTCACGCAGGCAGATGGTGAAGCGTTGGCGACTTTGTGCGAGGTGTACGCTGCAACGCAGGCGTGCTTGATTGAACTTCGGGCCAGCGGCCCTGTCATGCACACCGACCTCGGCGGCGTAAAACCCAACCCGGCAGGCCCGCTATATCGCGGATTAGTGAGCCTGCAAGCCTCGTTAATGGGCGAGTTTGGATTGACCCCGAGCAGCAGGGTGCGACTTGGCGGCAAGGAAGAAAAGGCTAGCGACGAAATCGAAGAGTTCTTCAAGCTCCACGGTGCCTGATCTCTGCAAAGAGGGACAGGCAAAGTACGAGCGGGTCGTTCATTTCTTTGAGAAGATTCTTCGCCACAGCAAGGGGCAGAACGCAGGCAAGCCGTTCACGCTTTTGCCGTGGCAGCATCATGTGATGCGTGAACTCTTTGGCAGGCTGAACAAAGATGGCACGCGGCAGCACCGCGTTGGGTACATCGAACTTCCAAAGAAGCAAGGCAAAAGCACGACGCTTGCTGGCATAGCCCTCTACATGACGGCCTTTGACTCCGAGCCTGGTGCCGAAGTCTACGGAGCGGCCTGCGACCGCGAGCAGGCTGGCATCATCTACCGGGAAGCGGCCTCAATGGTGCGGGCTTCGCCTGCGTTGTCTCGGCACCTCGAGGTAATCGACAGCCGCAAGACCATCGTTCACAAGGCAAGCAACTCGTTTTACCGCGTGCTATCGGCCGATGCGTTCCGTGCTGAAGGGCTCAACATTCATGCCCTGCTGTTTGATGAACTCCATGCCCAGCGAGATCGCCGCCTGTGGGATGCCCTGCGGTACGGTGGTGCGGCCCGGCGGCAGCCGCTCATCCTGTCGATCACGACGGCAGGCTATGACCGAAAGAGTATCTGCTGGGAGCAGCACGCTTATGCAGAGCGGTGCATTGCAGATGCAACGGTGGATCCTGCGTTCTTTGGGTGCATCTACGCCGCACCACCCGATGCTGGCACGAACGATTCGTGGAAAACGGAAAAGGTTTGGAGGCAGGCAAACCCGTCGATGGGCGAGACGATCACGGTGGGGTCATTTGCCGCCGATGCCCGCGAAGCAGATCAGTCGCCGTCAAAGCTCAACTCGTTCCTGCGATACCGGCTCAACGTCTGGACAACGCAAGACACCCGCTGGCTCTCGCCCGACACATGGGCTAAGTGCGGCAAGCCGCTTGACGGCGAACTGGAAAAGCGGGAGTGGTATGCGGGCCTCGACTTGGCGAGCACGACCGACTTGTCGGCTTTCGTGATGGTGAGCCAGGCGGCCGACGGCACATTTGACGTGATGCCGTTCTTTTGGGTTCCAGAGCAGAACGCTGCCGAGCGGACGCTGCGGGATAAGGTGGACTACCTCGGCTGGATTCGGGATGGTTATGTGCGGGCCACGGACGGGAACTGCACCGACTACGACGTGATCCGCAGGGACATCAACGAATTAGCCAAGCAATACAACATCCGCCAAATTGGAATTGACCGCTGGAACGCCACGCAACTTGCAACCCAACTGCAAGGCGACGGCATCAACGTCTTAGGCTTTGGGCAAGGGTACGCCAGCATGACGAGCCCTTGCCGCCAACTTGAAACAATGGCGTTGTCGGAGCGAATGCGGCACGCGAACCACCCAGTGCTGAGTTGGATGGCTGCGAACGTCGCGGTGCAAACGGACCACCAAGGCAACATCAAACCAAGCAAAGCAAAAAGCACCGAGCGCATCGACGGCATTGTGGCGCTGGTCATGGCCCTCGGCATCCATGCGACGGCGACCGCACCGGCCCCCGAACAATCATGGGACATGCTGACCTTATGAGCGAAAACGCCGCCGCTGATTTCAAGATGATCGACCTGCGTGGCATTGATTGGGCAGGCGACGGCGCACGCACGCCCAGCGGCATCCGCGTGACGGCCGACAACAGCATGGCGTGCTCTGCCTATACGGCCTGCATCCGCGTCATATCGGATGCTGTATCTGCCCTGCCGCTCCACGTCTATGAGCGGCTGGCTGACGGTGGCAAGGCCAAAGCCACTACGCACCCCGTGTATCGACTGCTGCACATGCAGCCGAATCCGTGGCAGACGGCGCAGGAATTTCGTGATTGGATGACGGGCCAATACCTGCACTACGGGGCGTCATACGCTGAAATCCGCCCAGGTGCTCGAGGTGCCGTCTCGGAACTGTGGCCGCTGCATTCCAGCCGGATGGACGCCGAGCGGCTGGAGGACGGCACGTTGCGGTACAAGTACCGCGAGCCATCTGGCCGTCAGACGATCTACAGCCAAGAGCAGATTTTCGCGCTGCGGTTCACGACTGAGGACGGGATCCGTCCGATCCCGACCTACAAGACTTTCCAGAACGCCATCGGCCTGGCCCAAGCCCTTGAGGCACATGGTTCCACCTACTTCGGCAACGGTGCCAGGCCAGGCATCGTGCTGGAGTCTGACAACCCAATCCCGGCCGAGGCGGCCGAGCGGCTCCGCGAGCAGTGGGAGCGGATGCATCGTGGCGCAGACCGGGCCTTCCGCACGGCAGTCCTGCCGAACGGCGTCAAGGCTCATGAACTCTCTGGCAGCAACGAAGCGGCCCAGTTCCTTGAGACGCGGCAGTACCAAGTCATTGAGATCTGCCGGGCGTTCCGCGTGCCTCCGCACATGATCCAAGACCTGACGCGAAGTACATATTCAAATATTGAAGTTCAAGGGACAGAATTTGTTCAGCACTGTTTATTGCCTCATCTCAAGCGATGGGAAGCTGCGATCAGCCGCGATCTGATCGTGGATGACGAAACGTACTTCGCCGAGCACAGCGTGAGCGGCCTGCTGCGTGGCGATCACGCAAGCCGCGCGGCCTACTACATCGCAGCCCTGCAAAACGGCTGGATGAGCGTCAACGAGATCCGCGAACTGGAAAACCTGAACCCGATCGGGCCGGAAGGCAACCAGCACTTCGTGCAGCTGAACATGACGACGCTGGACCAAGTTGGCCAGCAACAAGACCCGCAGCCAGCCCCTGTGGCACCGGCTGCACCCGCAGATACAGGAGCCCCAGCAAATGGAAATTGAACGCCGCGACTTCGCCTTTGAGGAAGACAACGAGCTGATCGTGGAAAGCCGGGCCGATGGCCGGGCCGTAATTATCGGCTATGCGGCCGTCTATCACCGTTTAAGCTTGGACTTAGGAGGCTTCCGGGAGGAGATCCTGCCGGGTGCGTTCGACAAGATCCTCAACCGCCAGCGTGGCAAGGGCGACGTGGTGGCGCTGTTCAACCACGACTCCAACATCGTGCTGGGCCGTTCCTCGTCTGGCACGCTGGAACTTTCTAGCGATGACAAGGGGCTGAAGTACGTGGTCACGCCGCCTGTGAGCCGGGCCGACGTGCTGGAGCTCATCCAGCGGCGCGACGTGCGTGGCTCGTCGTTTGCCTTCACGGTGGATAAGAGCGGCGAAGGCTTCCGCCAGGGCGAGGACGGCAAGGCCATCCGCCAGATCCGCGAGGTATCGGGACTCTACGACGTGGGGCCGGTCTTGGTGCCAGCGTACCCAGCCACCTCTGCTTCGGTTGCCATGCGTTCCTACGAGGCGTGGCTGGCCCAGCAGGTTCCGGCCGCAGAGCCCGAGGCAGTGGCTGAGATCGTCAAGCGTTCGCTCGTCCGTGACGCCGCTGCGGCGTGGTCTTTGAGGCTGCGAAATGTCTGAGCCACGCTGCACGTGCGGCGAACGTCTGCGGACACGCTCCAGCCGGGCTTGTGGCGAGGAACGACAGCGGTACGTGCGGTGCCCACGATGCGGGGCGCGTGGCGTTGTGTTTGTGAAAACAACACTTTCCGAAGTGCGGTACTGCAAGAGTCCAGTGCGGTAGCGTCACAGTGAACTCCACGGCAATACCGCCGCAGGAGTCTCACGAAACATGGACAATCTCAAGAAGCTTCAGGACGAGGCGGCTGCCCTCGCCAACCGGATCGACGCCGTTCGTGCGATCGAAGCCGAGGACACGACTGCCCGCGACGTTGAGCTCATCGACCTCAACAAGCGTGCCGATGAACTTACCGCGAAGATCGACTTTGAAAAGAAGGTCGTTGAGTCGTCCAAGAGCCTGCGATCGGTTGTCGAGCGTTGCAGCCCGGCCCCCGAGGTGCGTGCCGACGAGCCGAAGACGCGAATTGAGGCTGTGCCGTTCACCGGCAAGCTTCGCGCTTTCTCCTCGCACGAGGACGCCTACAAGACCGGCATGTGGCTGAAGGCCAAGACCGGCGACGTGGACGCGAAGCGGTGGTGCCAGGATCACGGCGTCGAAAGCCGTGCCCAGGGTTCTACCGGCTCCACGACCGGCTCTGCATTCGTGCCCGACGTGCTTGAGGCCACCGTGCTGCGGTTGGTGAACGACTTCTCCGCGTTCGCTGCCAACGCCATGAACGTGACCATGCCGAGCGATTACGTCCTGTTCCCCAAGCGGACGGGCGGCGCGACGGCGTACTGGGTTTCGGAAAACGCCGCCATCACGGCAAGCGATCCGACCAGCACGCAGGTGGCGCTGACGGCGAAGAAGGTGACGGGTGCGGTGACGGTTGCGAATGAGCTCCTGCGTGACTCCATCGTGAGCATCGCGGATTGGCTCGCCGCCGAGCTGTCGCTGACCCTTTCCACCGCCATTGAAACGGCTGCGTGGAACGGCAACCCGTCGAACGCCCCGGCCGTGGCCGGTCTTGCGACGGGCTACACGGGCGGCCTCTACGCCGCGTCTGGCGTCACCTATGCGGCGTCCCTTGTGACGGCCGCTGGTGACACGCCCGACGAGGTCACGAAGGCCAACCTGCTGGCGATGATGGCCACCTGCCCGCAGCATTCGCAGGCTGGTGCCAAGTGGTTCTGCAGTCCCTACTTCTTCGCCACCTGTATGCAGGCTCTCGACCTGAACCAGGGTGGCTCGGTTGGCCTGTCGCAGGGCATGGGGCTGACGTTCCTTGGCAAGCCGGTCGTGCTCACCGACCAGCTGCCGTCTGGCACGGACAGCACCGGCAAGATCATGGCGATCTACGGTGATCTGATGAACTCGTCGATTTACGGCGTGCGTCAGGGGATCGAAATCGCCTCGAGCGATCAGGTGAACTTCCTCAGCGACCAGAGCGTGATTCGCGCCGTGGCCCGCGTGGCCATCTCGCATCACACGATCGGCAGCGACACGGTTGCTGGCCCGGTCATCGGCCTGGTCGGTCTGTGAGCCTGACGGCTTGACGACTGTGCGACTCTGAGCGGGCGGCTTCCAAGCGGGGGCCGCCCGCTCTCTTTTTTGAGGTAGCACATGCTGGTCAAAGTTGGGGACACGCAGGCCGAGGTTCGCGTCGAAGCCATCCTCTCAATGCCCAGGCTGTCTTTTACGGCCAATCACTTCGCGTGGGCACAGGCACTCATGCCGCTTGGCATTCGCCCCACCATGGGCACTGGTGCGTTCTGGGATCAAGTGAACACGCGAGTGATGGAGCAATTCATCGACAAGTCGGAATACCTGCTCACGATTGATTACGACACGTTCTTCACCAAGGAAGACGTGGAGCATCTTTTCGCCATGGCGATGACGTTTCAGTGCGATGCCATCACGGGCCTGCAGACGAAACGGGAAGACGGCCGCCCGATGCTGACGCTGAAGGACACGCTTGACAACCCGCCAGACAAGGTGGCGACGACGCTGCCTATGTCGTGGTTTTCCGAGCCTGTGCAGGAAGTGGACTCGGCGCACTTTGGGCTGACAGTCATCAGCACGGCCGCGCTCAAGCGGGCGAAAAAACCGTGGTTCTGGTGCAAGCCAGGGCCAGACAATTCATGGAACGACGGCAGGACCGACAGCGATATCTGGTTCTGGAAAAACTGGCGCGAGAGCGGGAACCGCGTCTACGTGACGCCGCGCGTCGTTCTCGGGCACGGCGAGTACGTGGTCACGTGGCCCGGCAAGAACTTGGGCCAGCCTGTTTTCCAGTGGACGACGGAGTTCACCAGCACCAGCAAGCGGCCTGAAACTGCATGGAGCGTGCCCGAATGAAGAAACTGAAATTCACCAGGCCGTGGCGTGGCTATCGCACTGGCCAGGTTGTCGAGATTGCTGGCGGGCTTGCCACGCAGCTGCTGGCCCAGCGGGTGGCAGTCGAAGACACGCAGCAGGAACTGATTGAAACGGCGGCTGTCGAGCACCCCGTAGAAACCGCTGACGCCACGCCAAAACGGAGACGCCGCAAGTGAAGTACCGCAGCCTCACCCGCCAGACCGGCCCCGTAGTGGAGCCTGTGACGCTTTCGGAAGCGAAAGCCCACCTGCGGGTGGACGGCAACGAATCAGACTCTGAAATCACAGCGATGATCTCTGCGGCCCGCGAGTGGTGCGAGCAGTACCTTGACCGCACGTTGATTTATACGCAGTGGGTGATGCGGTTTGACAGGTTCCCAGACGAAAGCGCGCATGACATTGAACTGCCACGGCCGCCGATGGTAACGGCCGGAACGGCTACGGCGGTGGCGCTCACGTTCACATACGAAAACGGCACCACTGCAACCTACGGCAACGGCAGCTACCGCGTGGACCGCAACGCTACGCCTGGGGCAGTGAAGACACTCTATGGCCAAACGTGGCCGCCGCACCTTCAAGACGATAACGCGATCAGCGTGACGTGGTGGGCTGGCTACGGCTCCAGCGGCCAAAGCGTTCCGGCGGCGATTAGGCACGCCATGCTGATGCTGGTGGGCTTCTGGTACGAGAACCGCAGCACCGTGCTTGTCGGCAGCATCAGCAAGCCGCTGGAGTTTGCTGTTGAATCGCTCCTCTCTTCGCAGAAGTGGGGCGGCTACAAGTGATTGACGCAGGCAAGCTACGCGAGCGAGTCACCGTACAGGTGGCCAGCGGGACGACCAACACGCTCGGCGAGACGGTGCTGGCGTGGAACAACTCAACGGCCGTTTGGGCCAGCGTTGAAGGCGTAAGCGCACGCGAGGCTTTGACTGCAGGGCAGCAGGAAGTGACTGTCACCCACAAAGTGCGGCTGCGTTATCTGCCGGGGCTGACTCAAAGCATGCGTTTCGCGTGGAGAAACAGGACGCTTGAAATTGTGAGCCTGCTCGAGCATGGAAACCGCAGCGAGCATGAGGCCATCTGTCAGGAGACGAAAGATGGCTAGCGTATTTTCAACCGGCGATCCAATCATCAAGCTTGCCGTTGGGCGAGGAAAGAATGCAAAAGCCGCATACGCCCTCAAGCCGCTTGATGATGTAGTCGATGCCCTCAAGCAACTGCCGCGCGACATATCGCTGAAGCACCAATCCAAGGCGCTCAAAAAGGCGGCAAAGCCTGGCATCGCTGCGCTGCGGTCGCAGGTTTCAGCCATTGGCCAAGTTACCGGAAACCTCTTGGCCAGCGTTTCGCAAACTGACAGGAAGTACACGAACAACAAGCAGCAACTCCCAGTCAGCGTTGTTGTCATCGGCTTCAGGCGACCAACAAACGCAAAAAGCCAAAAGGGCGCTACTCCAGCATTCTCTGGCGGATCCGTGCTAAAAGGCCCGAACCGAGCCTACCACTCGCACTTGGTCGAGTACGGCACAAGGCCAAGGATCGCAGGGAAAAGCCGCCGCAAGAAACGCAGCCGCGTTGTTCTTGGTGGCCGCATTCGCACGATCATTGAGCGAGAAAAGGAGAAGCCAGCTGGCCGCTCAATCCTTTCATCGTTCAGCACGCGCGGACCGTTCAGTGGGCGCGGCTTATACCCGGTTGATTTCATTGCCACCGGCACCGTCGCGGGATCTCCAGCCAGGCATCCGCTCAAGAAGGCGTTTGACCAATCAAGCCCACAGATGCAGAGCATCTTGAACATTGAAATGCGGAAAGCGCTCATCGCCGCCGTGAGAGAGACGCAGCGGAAATATGGAGACTTCGGCCTATGAAATCGCCTGAAGCCGTCCTTCGCGCAGCACTTGTCGGCAATGCGACGTTTTCAGCACTTGCTGGAACCAAGGTTTTCCCTGTGCTGGCTCCAGAAACGGATGCGGCCGGGAATAAAGTCGGCCTGCCATTTGTCACCTGGAGGCGGTCGGCCATCCGCAGGCAGCAGACGCTTGGGGCTCCAATGGGCATGCCCATCACCAGCGTTGAGTTTAACGTGTTCGGCAGCACCTACGAGCAGGCCCGCGAAGTGGCGGATGCCATGCGCTCCGTTCTGGATGGGTACGGCGGCACCGTGAACAATACGGAAGTGAAGCAAACGTCGCTCGAGCAGGAATCGGACGACTTTGTAACGCTGGCGGGTGCGGAACTCCCGCCCGCCTATCAGATCACCCAACAGTACGACGTTTTCTGGATCGAAAGCTAGGAGACATAGAGCATGGCCGCAACGCCCCATGATGGTTCCGGTTCCACTTTTGTGTTTTCCGGTGTGACGTACACCGTCACCAACCTCACCTACACGGTTGCGGACAACAACGCCACCGATTCCATTGACGTTTCGCACCTTGGCCAGACGGCCGGGGCGACCGTCCTGACGCTCTCGCGTCCGCTCAAGGGCTCGGCTGGCGACACCGGCAAGGAAGTCACCATTGACTACCTGACAAACGCTGGTGCAACGCCGATTGCACAGGGCGCGACAGGCACGCTGACGATCACCGGAGGCATCACGCTTTCAGGCGTGGCAGCCACGTGCAAGTCGTGCAGCATCACCCTTTCCACGAACGACGCCAACAAGGGCTCGGCATCGTTTCAAGTCGCCTAATCGCCTGGGAGGTTTCCCGTGGCGAGTTACAGCGCAGGCATTTCTGTCAGTTTCAACGGCGCTGCTGCGAGCGAAGTTGTCGGCATCTCGTGGACGTGGGGCGGCGGCATGCCAAAGGGGCGGTCTGCTGTCTGGACAGATGATGCTGGAAGCGTGACCGTCGAGACTCTTGGCGCTGCCAGCACTGGTGCATACGGCACACGTGGCACGCTTGTTATTTCAGGCGGCGGCATGGGCTTGACTTGTACCGCATGCTGCACGTCTGTCAGTGCGGCGGCTGAACTCAACGGAGTGACGCGCTTCACGTCCACATTTCAGGTTCTTCAATAGCCATGCCACTTACTCGCAGCCAAATCGACGCAGCCACCGATGCCAAGATCATCACCGTTGACGTTCCAGAACTGGGCGGTGACGGCAAGGTGTGCATCAGGCTTATGTCCGTTGGCGATCGTGACTCATACGAAATCAAACTACTTGAGGCAGACGGAAAAGCCATTCCAGACTTTCGCAGCGAACTCTTGAGCCGCACGCTGTGCGACGACAAGGGGCAGCTGCTGTACCCAGGTGCCGAAGGCGTGGACGCAATTAAGGCCCGCAGCGCAGACGTGATGCACCGTCTGTGGCATGTGGCACTTAAACACAACGCACTCACCGAGGAGGAAATCAAGAAGCTCGCGGGGGAATGAACGCCAGGCCGACCTTGCAATTCAAGTTCGCCCTGGCTTCGCACCTCAAAAAAACGGTGGCCGAAATCGACGCGATGGACTCCCGCGAGTTCTCGCAGTGGATCGCATACACGCGATGGTTCAGGCCGCTCGACAACCCATGGCACCAGACTGGCATGATTGTTTCCGCAGTGCTGGCACCGTACTCAAAGCAAACTCCAGACCCTGACAAGTTCATACCGATTGAAGACAAAGCACCAAAGCATCCGACCCAGATACGTGAAACGATCCGCCGCATGGCGGAAGATCTGAAGCAGCGTGAGTAATGGCAACCATCGGCCTTGGATTTCAGTTGTCCGCATCTGCAACGCAGATGGCGTCCGGCATCAATGCTGGCGTCGTTGAGTTGCAGAAGCTTGGCTATGCGGCCAAGAAAACGTCACAGGACGTTTCGACGCTCAAAACCATTGAACTCTCGCGGGCATTTATCTCAACGGTTCGCACGGCCGCCAGCGCCTTTCAGCAGTTCATTGGCGGAACCGCTGGTGCCGTCGCCAGCATTGACGATTTATCCAAGCGCACAGGCATTTCGGCTGACATCATCCAGGGCTACGTGCTGGCGGCAAATCAATCTGGCGTTTCGCTTGAGACGTTTGGCAAGGCGGTTCAGAAACTAACCATCAACCTTGGCGAAGCACAGACCGGCAACGCTACGGCTGTGAAGTCGTTTGCGGAACTTGGCCTATCGGTCACTGAACTTTCTGGCCTGCGTCCAGAGCGTGCTTTTGAGGCAGTTGCCGCCGCGATCAGCAAACTGCCAAACCCTGCCCAGCAAGCAGCTGCTGCCGTTGGCATCTTTGGAAAGAGCGGCGTGGAGTTGGTGCCGATCTTCCAAGAGGGCGCAACGTATCTCCAGCAGATGACGGCCGAGGCCAAGCGGCTCGGTATCGTGCTTCAGCCGCAGCAGACTGCCGGTATTGCGGCCCTTGATGACTCGCTCCAAAAAACACAACTGACGCTCCAGGCGTTCTCTGCTCGAGTGCTAGCGGAACTCGCGCCCGCACTGATTACGGCCTCGGAGAATGCCGCCACTTTCATCGCTGCAATCGACGTGAAGGCCGTCGCGTCTGCCGTCACATCTGCAATCTCAACGCTGGCCGGTGCTTTTCAACTTGTTGCCACGGCGGCACTTCCTTTGGCTGGCAACATTTTGCCTTCAGTTGGTGCCTATCTTGCTTTCATCAATCGGCAGGTGATTTCGGCTGGCATCGCAAACCTTGCACGATTCTTCACCTCGGCAGCGGCGGCAGCGTTTGGCTATGCCGGTGCGGCCGGAACAGCTGCGGCAGCAACCGCTGCACTTGGCGCATCAATCCGCGCAACGCTTGCCAGCACAGGCATTGGATTGCTGATCGTTGGCCTTGGGTTGTTGGGAGGTGCGGCGCTTGAATGGGCAGTGGCCAGCAAGCAGGCGTCAGCCGAGGTGAAAATAAGTCTTGATGAGCCCGAAAAAGCCATCAAGAAATACCAGCAGCAACTGGCGGCAGCGACCGCTGGCACCAAAGAATTTGGCCAGCGGGCAAAAGACGCGCTTAAGGTGCCAGATATCAACGTGGCCGAGTTTGCCCAGAGTTCGCTGGGCCAGGCCGAGGCCGCCATCAAGCAGCTGGCGCAAGAACTTGGTGGCCTTGGGCAGGTGCCAACAACCGTGCTTCAGCAGTTTGATCGGCTGACGCTGTTGGCTCAACAGGCCAACGCGGAAACGATCTACCAGAAATATGCCATTGAGCAGGTGGATCGTGCGGCACGCACGTTCAGCGAGACGCTGCGGCAGCAGGCAGACGCAAGAAAGGCCGACGCCGACGCGGCAAAATCTGCGTCTGAAGCGGCTGCACGTGCTGCCCAACAGTCAAGGCAGCGCGTTGCCGACCTAGCCAATGCTGGCCTGACTGACGCAGAAAAGTCACGCCTGCAGTTGAACAAGGATATTCTGGCGATCGCGCAAGAGCAGCGTGCCGCCGAAGAAGCACGCGGGAAGGCTGTCCGAGAATGGGACTTGAAGGCACTGGCGTCAGCCAACGAGCGGCTGCGCCTTGCCGAGGCTGCCACAAAGCAGGCCAAGGCGCAAGACCGGGAACAGCAGCTGCAGGCGATGGGAGTTGACGCCAACATCCTCAAGCCAGCAACGACGATTGCCGACCAGTTCAAGTCTGTCCGAGAGGCTTTCAACAAAAAACTGATAGACGGTGGAGAAGCACAGAACGCGCTTCGCAACCTGGCCGCCGAAGGGATCACAATTCGCAAAGAGATCGCCGCAGAACTCTCTAGGCCGTCAGCAAATGCCTTGCAGGTTTCCGACGTGCGGACGCAGGATGGTGCGTCTCAATTCATCGCCATGGCTACTGGCCGCCAAGACCCAGCCCTTGAGCAACGCCGCCAGCAACTCTCAAAGCTTGAAGAGATTAAACAGGCACTTATCGCTGTCGGTGCCAGGCCCGTCGATATTTTAGGTGCCTGATGGCTGTAATTTCACAACGCGAAATCTTGCCGCGCACGTTCAGCCACAAGTTTGGCGAAAGCCCAACGGCCGAGGTTAAATATGCCCTGACTCTTGATGGGCCAACCGCGCACCAGACAATTCTTGATTCGGTCGGAATCTATCACGGAACATCGCATCCAGAGTATGGATACCTTCTGTGCCTTGAAGGAAACGTCAACGAGACTGGCCGATTCAATGCGGAAGCAACGTATCGGTACGGCACTCCAGAAGTAGGCACCGCACAGTACCAGGCCAGCCCGCTGTCGCGTCCAGATGTTTGGTCGTTCTCGACAAGCGGCGTGGCTGTGCCAGCGTTTCGGTACTACAACGGCAGCGGAAACGCCGACATCAAACCGCTCATAAATTCAGCCGGTGACATCATTGAAGGTGCCCAGGCGATTGAGGGCGAATTGCGTGTGAGCATCGCCGGAAACCGCTCCGTATTCCCGGCCGCAAGTGCCGTTGCCGTCACCGGCGCGCTCAACTCTGACGGCTACTTGGGGGCCTTGCAGTATCAGTGGCAATGCCTTGGCGTCAGCGGCCAGCAGACAACCGAGGTTGTCAACGGCAGCCAAATCACGTATTGGCAAGTCACGGCCGAACTCGCGTACAAGCAGAGCGGGTACACGCTTTATCTGCCCAACGTCGGATGGAACTACATCAAAGGTGCGGGAACAGGCAGCGCAAGCAAAGAACGGTGCTACGTCAAGTTGAACGGCGAGGACATCGCATCATCAAACGTGCTGGCCCTGAATGATGACGGCAGCATTCGGTTCAACACAGATTTCACTGGCTCCGGTGCGCCGACGATCATCCAGCGGCGCGTGAATCCTGCAGTGAACTTCGCCACGTACTTTGGCACGCCGCCGTTCTAAGGGTGACGCATGGCGCAGAAGCCAGATGGCAAGGCGGCTGGCACGGAGCGCGTCACGTTCACGCGCCCGGCGGCAGAGCGTATTGCGAAAGTGGTACGTGAGGTCGAGGGCGGCGATCGGGACTGCGGGCCTATGACGTTTGGGGCGCGATCCAGCGCAATATCGTCAAAGCTCTTCCGCGTCTGCACGTTCACCGGGGCATGGAGCAAGAACACAGACAAGACGGTGACGTTCAAATATCAGACGGGCACGCCAAACACAGTATCTGCCACCAACCTTTTTTTCCCGATCACGTCCACCGCGACAAGCAGCACAGACTGCGCCATAGCAAAGGACGGCACCGCCTGGTACTTGATCGACGTGCCGCTGTTCACGGCCACGGCCGTTTTCGTGGGCAGCACTGCCATGGGCATCGCCGTGCAATCGACGGCCGCAGGCATCGCCGTATCGTCCACGGCCACAGGCACAAGCGTGACTGACATCACGCTGTCAGCAACGCTGAACACCTCCAACTGCACCATCTCTATTGGCAAGACTCTGACAACGGCATCAAGTACTTTCATCACCGGCACTGCCACAAGCGTGTTCGTCACTGGCACGGCCACGACCGTTTTCGTTTCAACGACCTACACGGCCACGTTCGTGACATTCGGGAGTTGATATGGCGTGCTGCTGTGACGAGCCTAGATGCCCATGCGATTGCAACACTCCCAGTTGCTTGTTTTGGAACGGCACGACGATGTGTTACCCAAGGGAATTCGCTGGCACCGACGTACACTGGGACGGACCGAATGTAGTTGGAGGTGTCCGCCAGACTATATTTTGGGACGGATATGAATTAGGACCGGGTGCTGTAAACTACGGCGGAGTTGGTTCAGAACTTAACTGGCTATTAAATAATAGCGTGAGGAGACGCTTTGTTATTACGCATCCGACTTGCACGGCGGGGGATGGTGGTTCGTCGCCGACGTGGACGATAGGAGAAGATTGGATTCTCCACGTACAGAGTACGTACCAACTAGAAATTCTTCAAAGCCGGATATATTCAAAAACATATCGAGTACGCCCAACTATTGAGATCGGCGAAGATGGATGCCCAAAACTTGCAATCGGAGAGTTTCAACTTGTTTCATCTATAGGAGTAAATGATTGGAACGATACCTTTTTTTTCCCGCCCTTTAACGTGACGGTCAGTTGGCGCCCAGCGTTTGAGCCAGAGGCGAATGTGCTAGCGCGCGTCGGCCCGCCTACATATTTGCGTTCCCAGTTGATTTTCTCTTGCACTGGCAATCCGCTGCTGTGATTACTTGCCAACTGTCACACCTTGAGGCTCGGTGCCGCGAGCGCGGCTACACGCTAGAAGAAGTGCGTGCCTGCATCGTTAGCGAGGACGGCGATCAGATCACCGTGGACGAGACGCACCAGGCGTATCCTTCGCCCCGCGGCCCAGGCACAGAACTGAAGAAACTGCTGGCTGGTTGGCCCTTCCGCCTGGTGGCGGGTGCCGACTGCAAATGCACCCAACGTGCCACGTACATGGACGCTCAAGGCTGCGATTGGGTGGAAGCCAACCTCGATGAATGCGTCGGCTACCTGCGGGAGTCAGCCGCCGAGCGTGGCCTGCCCTTCCTTGACGCTGCCGGTAGGGTGCTGGTGCGACGTGCGATCACCAACGCCCGCAAAGTTGAGGCGGCCCGTGCCAAAGAAGCCCAGCAAAAAGGCCCGCCCGCAGTTTGACGCCGAGCCCGTCGAGGATGACGAGCCTGTGCCGTTCACGATGGACGATGACGGCAACATGGTTCTGCGGCGATCCAAGAAGCCAAAGCCGAAGCCCACAAAGGCAC
>Ga0209401_1001572_pt1 | contig 15051 bp, 20 predicted proteins | sample M_140807_MF_Meta_FD_187318 | JGI IMG/M metagenome (GOLD analysis project Ga0209401, IMG submission 187318) | Freshwater microbial communities from Lake Montjoie, Canada to study carbon cycling - M_140807_MF_MetaG (SPAdes) (version 2) | ecosystem: Environmental > Aquatic > Freshwater > Lake...
CGAGTTGAAGAAGCGAAGGTGGATCAGCAAATCAAGCTGGCGGATCACCAACAGAAGATGGCTCTACGTGATGCTGAAATCGCCAGCAAGATCAGAAACTCCTAATATTTTGTGCTTGCCATAATGGCACAAGTCTGTCAATAAGATACATATGATGACTATTGATGAATGGCGTAAAAGGGAAGACCTCCAACTTGAATTAAGAGAGTGTCTTAAACAACCAGCTTTAGCTCACGCTTTTGAAGTGCTTGTGGATTTTGCTTTGCCTAAAGCCATGCCCGTTCCGCAAGGCACGGACATCGCTTTGTGGGGCGCTCTTCAAAACGCACGTCGCGAAGGATTTTATGACTGTCTCAGAAACTTTGGGGCTCTGACCAATTTGGCGGAGCAGCCGGCAGTGTTGCCGGAACCCTGGACTGAAAACAAAGGAAAAAATAACGAATGAGCACACCCGCTCCTGAACTTGGCTTGTTAGACGCACTTAACGTGGCGCTAGATACACCCGCTACGCTCCCAGCAGAGACTGCGAAACCTGCTGAGAACACAGCCGTGACGGCTCCTGAAGCTGTTAAAGCTGAGCCTGCCAAAACAGAGGCGAAGGCTGAGGCAACGCCCGCCAAGGTTTTAGAGAACAAGCTCGAGATTCCGGATGACGTGCTCGAGGCGATCGGAAAAGAACCCGAAGCCGCAAAAGAAGAATCAACTCCTGAGCTTCCGAAAGATGCGACGAAGTCAGCTCAAACAGCTTTTGCAAAAGTCACTACCGAACTTCGTGACACTAAAGCCAAGCTGGCGTCTCTTGAAGCCAAGATAAACAAAGAGACGACAAAGGTGGAGGACTCCGGAGAACAATCCTCTCCTCAGTTGGAGCTTCTTCGAAAAGAACTCGAGACCCTCAAAGCCGAGCGCGATGAGTACGAAAGTGAGCTTTCCGTAGCCCGGGTACAAGCCACCAAGCAGTACAAGGTTGCGATTGATGCGCCTATTCGTGAGGCCACCAACACCATTCAAGAGATGGCCAAGATGTACGAGATGGATGCTGACGCCGTCGTTCGGGCCGCAGCAATTAATGATCCCGCTCAACGCAGAGCCGCGGTCAAAGAGATGCTTACAGGTCTCGACCCAATCGATGCTGTTGATGTGCGTCGTCGGGTTGATGAACTCAATTCATTGTATAACAAGCGCGACACCATTCTCACCAACGCTGAGAAGGCTATGGAAGAGATCAGCAAACGTGAGCTTGCTCAACAGGCTGAACAAACTCGTCAGCAGGAGCTTGCTCAAAAGAAAGCTCAGGAAGAAACCACAACGACTTATAGCGAGATGTGGAACCGCTTTACTCAGGAGGTGCCGATTCTTAAAAAGACTGGCAACGCCGAGTGGGACGCTCGCGTCGATGGACTTCGTGAACAAGCTATGCTTGTAGAGCAGTCTGACTTGGATACCGAAACCCGTGCAGCTTTGACCTACCAAGCGGTAGCAATGCCTCTTATGGTTCAGTTGTTCCAGGGTTACGTGAAAAAGAGTCAGGGTGAAATTGCCGGCTTGAAAAAGGCTTTAGGTGAATATCGTACTGCTACTCCTGGAGCTGGCGGCGGCGATGCTAAGACTGGTTCTCCTGAACTCGGTTCCGACGTAAGCTTTTTGGATGCCCTCGAAAAAGGTCTGAGGTAAGTCACTCATGCCCGCTTTCTATCCGGAAGGCGACGAGCCGAAACTAGCTGATCCTTCGGGGAGATCTCTCCACAAGATTAATAGTCTTCTAAACAAGATTGAAAGTAAAAATGGTTTTTCCATACCTGAGTACGACACAATCCAACTTTCCAATTACGACGGAGCAGGGAATGTTGGGACAGTGACCTATCGTAAAAACGGAGAGGTGGTCGCCACTCTTACTTTGACCTACAACGGCTCCGACCAGTTGACTTCTGTATCCAAAAGCTAAACTCATAGAAATGCCATACAAGTTCAATCCTTTCACAGCCAATCTTGATTTTGTCTCAAATGGCTCGAGTAGCTCTAGCTTGGGGGGTTTATCGGATGTCTCAAGCGCCAATCCCTCGGCCGGTCAATTTTTGGCTTATAACCCTGCCACCAACCTATGGGAGCGTGGAGTTTTGTTTGGCACGGCGGATTTAATGGTTGCAATTGTTTCCGCCTTTGGCCAGCTGAACTTCAACCTCCCTCAAAATAGTTCGCATATCGCCACCGTTTTATGAGCCTTGATGTCAAAGACGCAGTAGGGGTAACAAAAACCCTTAAGACAACCCTGAACGCTGGTGAGCATACGCCGCATCACCAAATTGACGGCACGGTAACCGTGTCTGGGCCTTTGACCAACGATCAACTTAGGGCTTTGGCCGTGCCAGTGGCTTTAGACAGCAATAGTCTAACCGCGCTTGAAAACATCAGCGTTACTTTTCCGTCTACGCAGAATGTTAGTGTTCAGAACACCAGCCTCGCTGTAACCGGCCCTTTGACTGACACGCTACTACGAGCATCCGCCGTTTCTGTAACAGACAGGGGCACTACTGGACAAGCTACCGTTACTAATTTTAACTTTACTGCTTCGACCGCTATAGCGGCTTCGAATAGCGCAAGAAAACTACTAACAATTTTTAATGAGGGGGCAGGTATTTTATATGTGTTGTACGGAGCCGGCACTGCTTCTACCTCGAATTATTCTGTTCGCTTAAATTCCGGAGATTATCTGGAAATCGATAAGTACACAGGAGCTGTTACTGGCATATTTGGCGCGGCAGGAATGGCAAGAATTACAGAAATTACTTAGGACCCGGAAATGCCCCTCTATTCGGCAACTTGTCCGTTGCCTAAAAACAAGGCAGCAAAAAGACAACAAGTACAATTTCCAGAGCGAATTCGTATTACGGGCCCGGGGGTTTCTTCCAATTTTTATCTCAATGAATTAAATCGTGAGTTTTTTTTACCCTATGTCGTTTATTACGATAACGTAAGCTCTATTGAATTGTTTATAGAAGGGACTTCTTATGAGATGTATAGCTACAGCCGAGGGACGATTTCTTCAGGTCAAATTTCCAGCTTCTCACTGCCTTCTTCATTAGCAAATGGCTACACAATTGCGAAAGCGCACACTACGCCAACGCTTCAAGTTTCAATTAACCCGGTTCAAAGCAAAGTGTACGACGGGCCGTTGACACCCTCTCTTTCTTTTACTTCTACTCCTTCCATTTCTTTAGGGGAGTATGATCTGTCTAGTTACCCAACTACACCAGGTACTTACACTATTAGCCTTGTGGAGGGTGGTAAAACTTCTCGGTTTATCTGGGGCGGCCCTTACCCCTCCGTTAGCTACACAATTACAAAACGTCCCGTTCCCCTCACAATGGTAGACAGGTCTGTTACTTACAGCCCTTTTGGTACACCCATCGGTCAAGTACTAGTTGGCGGTCTTGCCTCCAATTTACCCAATGGCCAAGGAATAATTAGTGGCACTGCAGAAAGTAATTTTACAGGTCTTCTACAGAACCTGCCTCCGTCAAACTCAAATGTCGGCACATACACTGTTTCTGTAGACCCTAACTACACGCATCCGCTTTACACTATTTCGGGGTACACCAACAACAAAACTACCGCTACGGTCACCATAAACAAAGCTACCCCAACAATTAATTTTAGCCTGTCCTCCTCTGCGACATCCGGAACAAACGCAACTTTATTTGCTTCAACTTCCCCCATTTCTTTGCCCGTTACTTTCTCCATAGTTAGCGGTGGAGCTTTTGCAAATATTAGTGGCGGAAATATTTTAAACTTTACTGGGGCTGGAACGGTTGTTGTTAGGGCGAGCACAGCTTCTAGCACGAATTACAACGCCGCCACATCTGCCGACCGAATTATTACTGTTGCCGCTCCCGCCTCCGAGGGCATTCCGCAGAGAGTTACCACTCTTTCTGACGTCGGTTCTTTTGGGCCTATTGAAATTTATAAGGACTACGTAAGCTGGCGCCCCTTGACCGGCAGCCAAGTCGAAGATCTCGTTCAGAGCACGACAACTGTTGGCGGCGGCACCAACAGCACTGATTCTTTCACTTCTTACCTTTCCCCTGAAGTTCAGACCTATAACGGCAACAGAGACATTACGTATATTATATTAAATCCTCGTCATGCCTTAACCTACGGCGGCAGCACATCTAAGTCGCCCTATTGGACGGTATTTGTTCTCGACGTTGGCCACGACGCGGAAAACGGAGACAGTTATAGTTCTTACATTTTATCGACTAACTCAAGCTCCGACCCCGAAAACTTTCCAACTTCTGGCTGGTCCGACGGCTTCCAACCCTACGTTCAATTAGCTAGAGACGTTACTGTTTCGATAACAAACTTTTACGACATCTACAACCCCACCACTCAAGCCGATCCTTACGGCGGCTTTTATCAGGGAACCACTCCCCGAGTAAAGGTTCTACAAAAACAAAACCGAATACCCGCCATTCCAGACCAGTCTAATTATTTTACAAATAGCCTATGGAACAATTTTCAGCCCGTGAATATTCGGGGCGGACAGAGAATGCCCGTATTTTACGCTTTGCTCGGCTATATGTATACCGAAGACCCCAATATCCCTTGGGGCGGAACACGGCAATTAATACTTGGCTACACACATGAATTTTTTGGATACGGTTGGCCCCTCACTAAATCTATTCCTTGGACCAGTCCTCCTGTCCTTTCCGATAACGATATTACAACTTTAAAGAATGTTTGGGTCCTTACGTCGTCCGGCACGTATTCACACGGAGACGGATCGGGAGGCGGCCTTGATACAGGAACTTATTACAATGTCCCCTCAAATACCAATCCAAATGTTCTTCCGCCAGCCCTTAGCCCGATAACTAGCCCTACTTGGAGGCTGGTAGCCAACTACGGCTCTGATTTTTCACGGAATCAGTATTCCGCCTACACGCCCAACTACTCCGCCACTCCAGTTGCCGATATTATTACAGCAGGTGGATCTATCTATAGCTATTTAAATTCCGATTGGGTCAGATTAAATGTCGGAGACGCCATATACTCCAACTACGATAATGTAATATTTTTAAAGTCTGGCACAGCGTACTTGAATTTGGCGAGCGGCTCCTTTTTGCTCGCCCCGAATTCCACCGTAGGCGCAGCGACACTTAATGAAACGACTGTTTTTCCGTTTAGCGGAGGCACTTACGACGCCTTCGCTTGCCCATCTAATAAATGGAAGATTGTTTACGCATACTATGAAAGCGACTACGGATCGTTTTCTATAAATGAAACTTGGGAAGCCACATCCTCTAATGCAAATCGGGTTCCGCAAACCTTTACGGGGGTCAACGGAGTTACCAGCAGTATTTCTTTTGCACCGAAGTCCTTCTATTAATTTATGCAACACCTAACCGAAATACCCGAAGAAGTAATCTTAGAACTCGAAGAGATAATCCATGCCCCCCAACGCCCCGGAGGCTCGGCTGGCGAAAAACCCTTCGAATACTATCTTTCTGAAGAGTATTTAAACACCCTCACTCTTGTAGACGCCGCAAGTTTTTCAAAGCTTTCTCTAATTATGCGCGGTGCATACAAAGAAAATCTCCCGCACATCTCGGGTTTCCTTAAAGACCTGAAATACCAAATCTCAGGGAATCTCTCCGGTAGCTTCTATTATCCGGAGGACGGATTTATGTCTTGGCACACAAACTTCAAGCGCAAGGACTACAGGGTTTATTTCTCTAAGAGAGAACCGGGCGAAAAGATTAGCTATTTTAGATACAAACAAAACGGGGAGATTATAACTTCCCTAGACCCTGAAGGTTGGTCAGCTAGAATCTTTAATGTCGGCGACGAACAAAATCCCTTTTGGCACTGCGTCTATGGGGGCTCCGGCAGATATAGCGTAGGCTTTCGCCTAAAGCCCTTTGAGGGCTAGTAAAAAAGAAGCTTTAGCGGCGATTCGTAAACAACAGGTATTGACAGAACGCAGACAGTAACGCATACTCTTATCTGCCTTAGAGATCCTATAAAAACGGAAGCGGGTTTTGAAGGCACGACCTATAAAAATGGAAGTGGTCACACGGGCAATAAAAGTCTCGGGATGCCGCCGGGAGATCCAATTTTGAAAACTACGGGAAACCGTGTTGGTTTCTCCTCTTGTTTTTAAACTTTTACTTTTTCTCTCTGAAAGGAGAACACTAATATGTCTACTGTATACGATAACATTCAGCAGCTCCTTGTTAAGGAAGCTGGACGTATTGGGCCCGAGATCTACCGCAAAACGGTTGATAACAACGTTTGGCTCAAACTAATTAAACAAGATACTTTCCCCGAAGAGATGGGCGATCGGGTCAGCGTGCTGACCTACGAGCGTTCTATCCCGCAGGCTGGTCGCAACGGACGGCAGAATGATTTCGATCTTCAGTCGGTCTGGCAGGGTGCTTCGGCGATCCTCGGGTCTAATCCCACCGATGCGACCTACACCAGCTTCAATGCGTATACGCAAACCCCCGCTGGTTCGGCCACCGCCTCAACGGATTCCAATAACAACGTCAGCTTGCCTAAGTTCGCTAACGTTGAATTTGCTCAAACCCTCCGCACCTACGACCTCCGTCGTGTTGCGCTCGAATCTCCGAACATCTCGCTCGAAGATTTGCGCTACCCTGTGCGTCGGAAAGAGCAGCTGACCCAAATCATGAACATCCTGACCGAGCAAACCGCTTTGGTCTGGACGACTCGCTACCAAGACGAATACGTTCGGTTGGCTCAGAACAAGGTTACTCCTACAGGCGCGAGCGCCTCAACCGCCACGTTGAATTACGCGACTGTGTCGAGCGACGCTTCCGCCTTCAGCCCCGTGGTTGATGCGACAAGCAAACTGACTCAGGGAATTCTGCGTCGGATTTACATGCGCTTGCTTCGTGACGGAGCCGGTTCATCCGCTCAAGGCAAGGAAAACGGAGCCCCTGTGTTCAACTTGATCACCAGCGCTGAAACCAGCGATGATATCATCAAGCTCAACAGCGACATCCGTAGCGACTTCCGTTACTCCAGCAAGCCGAATGAGCTTCTCGCTCCTCTCGGCGTGGAACGGTCCTACGGTGGCTTCTACCACATCATCGATCCGTATCCTCCTCGGTACAATCGCCTCAGCTTGTCTGCCAGCGCAGTGTCTAGCGCCACCTACACGGTGCCCGCCGGACACGGTGTTGAACAAGGCGACGTGGTTGTTGTCACTGACAACGCTACTACGCCAGCGATTAAGTCGGCTGCCAGCACGGTTGCTTCCGTAACTAGCACGACCATCGTGTTGACGGCTGCTGTGACCGGCGCGGCGGCTACCGATAAGATATTTGCTTGGAAGCGCGTGTTCCCGTTTGTTCGGACTGACGCTACCAAGGGCAAGAAATACGACATCAACGCTGACTACCTGGCTGCTGCATACGAAGATTCCATCATCCTGATCAACGAAGTATATCACTCCGTTGTTCCGAAGCCTCTCGGCTCGATGGGACAGATGGGCTTTGATGCTCAAGGCTACCGCGGTGACTTCAAATGGAAGAACATTCCTGATCGGGATTCCAATCCCGACGGCTCAGTGGGTTACTTCCGCGCGACGTTCGCTAACGGTTCCAAGCCGGTTCGCCCTGAATGGGGTTACGTCATTCGTCACAAACGTGGCGAAGCTGACCTCCTCTGGGTTGCTTAATTGACTTGAACGATTGCCCCAGGGGTTCAATCCCCCTGGGGCAGTCACATTTTACAAAATGGAATCTATCCTCCTGGTTCTCCCTTCGGGCAAGGGCAAGGTTGAGGCTAAAGCAAAAGCTGAAGACTCAAAGACTGCCAAAGCCGCGGGTGAACCTAAGAGTACAGATAAGGTTTCCGGGATACGTATTCCACTTCCTATTGGGTTTTCAGCGCCTACTTCCGTCAAACCGAGAGCTGAGTTTGATTTTGTAGCTTCCGGCATCATCGATGGAGAAGAGCTCGTTGTAACCAAATTGGAGGGTCTCCCAGTTCCTAATCCAGGAGCTGAAAGTGACGAAGACAAAGAGAGGGAGAAAATGGCGTTCGTAGATTCCGTTGAAAAAGGTTTTCAAATATGAAAGTAGAATTTCCGATCCCGCAAGGTTTTACACTCCCCGATGGAGTTAAAGAAGGTGAGACGTTTGAATTCATGGCTGGGGGCTATATCAAAGGCGATATGCTCGTTGTTTCTTCCGTCGAAGGTAATCCCGTCGGCGAGACAAAAGAAGAAGCTCCCATGGACGAAATGGCCTCGAATGAAAACCCGCAAGCCCAAGACGGCAACTTCGTCGACTCAATCGAGACCGGGATGTCCTGAGCATTTAATCAAAGACCTCGGCCTGGCTATTGTTGAGCAGGCTGTATGGGATTTGAAATATGCTCAGAAATACGGCACCCGATCTGCGTACCCAGAGGATTTGATGACCAAGCAACACTTTGCCTGGTTCTTCAACAAGAAGAATGAGCTCTGGCATTTGCTCGGGCTAAACGGAGACGCAATTTGCGACCGGCTTCGGCCAGTTATTGCGAAGCTCAAATGAGCGAAGAACAATCCGAGATCCGGGAGCGCTTGGCTCGTATCGAGACTAAAGTCGACTCCGCCCTTGAGCTGCTTACAGGCCACGACGGCCGTATTCACCGAGTTGAAGGTCATATCAACAGGGGATATGGGATTGTTGCTACGGTTACCCTGGGGCTCACAATCTTTGGTCAATGGTTTTGGGAAAAGGTTCACGGCCGTTAATTATTGACAAAAACAAGGAAGTAATTGATACTATCACATATGCCGACCCTACTAGTGGTTGCGTTGCTTTTTACGGGTTGTTCTACCGTATCACCTAAGCGTTTGCCTAACTTTGCTACCACAGAAGCCCGTTTGGACGCAGCCTCTGCTGTTGCCAATCCTGAGGCTAAAGTACATATCGAGGAAGCTAAAAAGCAATTAGAGTCAGCCAAGCAGGCTTGTTTTGTAAATACCGAGGCTCTTGAGGAAGCAGTCAAAGAACGTAACGAAGCTCTTAAAGACGCCGAGATCTGGAAAGCTAAGCAGCGCAAAGCTCTAGGTGAGCTATGGATGTGGAGAGGGGCTTTGATCGCCGCAATCCTTTTTGCCGCACGTGGCCCCATCCTTTGGGTAGTTCGTAAGTTTATTGGGATTCCCTGGTGAAACACTGGCTCTTTTCAAACTTCCAGGGGCTTTTGGCTATTGCTACAGCCACTATCATCTTTTTCTTTTTAGGCCCAATCCTCCAAGGCTTCGACACAACAGCCGGCACAGTGGATCTGGGCTCTCTACACGTTCTGGCTTTTGGGGCAGTTCGTTTTCTATTTTGCACGTTCATGGCTTGGACGGTGCTTCAATTAGACTGGAAGATACTGGATCAATACGTCGACCGAGGTGTGCTCAGCGATGACTGGAAGGAATCGGGACCTCGTACAAGGCTGCTTGTTTTTTCAGCCGTGTTCTCAGTCCTGCTACTGGCAGCCATCCTGTCATGCCGTTAAGATATGTTTTTGCGATTACTCTTGCTCTTGCCCACTCCAATATTTCTTTGGGTGATACGGATGCGAGGCATCGCGTCATCGAGACCGCAAGAAAAGCCATCGGGACAAAGGAAGCCACAGGCCGAAACGACGGGCCCGTGGTGGACGAGATCCTAGACTCCGTAGGTTTAAAAGGTACACGAGCGCCTTGGTGCGCGGCTTTTGTTGTCTGGGTAGGGGATACGACCTTTACCCGCCCCCTCAACCCGTACCCCCGAACAGCCTGGTCGCCGGCCATGCTATACCCTCCTACTTGGGAAAGAGCTAGGCGGGGTACGCCTCTCAAGCCCGCCGATGTTTTTGGAGTCTGGTTTAACAGCATGGGGCGTGTCGCTCATACCGGACTGGTAGAGAAGAGCGAGGGAGAGTGGCTTTTAACTATTGAAGGCAACACCAATGGGGGCGGTTCCCGTGACGGAGACGGGGTTTATAGACGTCGTAGGCTGGCAACCAATGTCCTGGGGAGGTCTTGGCTATGAGCCTTCGCATAGGAGCTATTGGCGTTCAAAGAGTGGCCGCAAAGCTCTTGGAGCAGGGGTTTTTGGTTTGCACACCTGTAATTGACGAGGGGTACGATTTGATAACTGACTGGAGGGGCAAACTTAAAAGAGTCCAGGTTAAGACCACGGCAGGCGCCTCGGACACCAAGACTCGAAACAAGCTTAAATTTCTGGCTGTAAAGGGTCCTGGGTACGGATACGGAGCTCTCCTTAAAACCAACAAGTTAAAGACGATCTACAACAAAACTGATTGCGATATCTTTATCTTTTACCACATTCCGCAGGACGCCGTTTTTGTAATCCCGCGGGCAAAACTGCCCAAGACAAAATCTATCTATCTCGCGGCTAACTCAGCCTGGCGAGATAACTGGGAAGTTTTACGGTCCAAAGGTTGAAACGTCTTTCATTTCTGAGAAAATAACCATATGGCCATAGAAGATGCAGGACGTCAGGTAGCAGGTTTTAACGGACTGCCTAGTGGCATGGATTCTTCCAGGCAACCCGGTCTTATTAGCGAAAAAAGCTATGCCCTAGGGGTCAATGTAACAGCTAGAGGGGGTTCAATAAAAACTCGACCTGGGTTTGTTCAGCTTGACCTGCAGTCAGACGCCGAAGACCCAGATGCGCTTGCAGCTTTTCAAATAGGAGATTTTCAAGGGGCTACTTTGTTTACGCAGCCTGCTAATAGGGACGAGGCTTCCGATTTGGGAGCTTCTGGTAAGGGAAAGACTTATATTATCGCAGCTGTAAGCGGATGGATCTTTAGAATTGATCCCCAAACAAAGAAGATAATTCGATTAAATGGTACGAGTGGGACAACAGTGTCTGCCAAGCCGGTTGTAAAAATCCTTTGTAACGGCACGGTGGCCACCATTGAAACAACCGTACCACATCAGCTAAGCCCTGGTGATCGAGTCACAGTTACACCGACCCTCTCGAGCAGACAGTATTTGGCTGCCACAGACGCTTTAGTCACTTCAACCCCAACATTAAAAACTTTTACTTATACAATTGCCACTTCTAATACCGTCGGAACCGCTCAAGCAAGTTATTCAATTTCAAATTCTTCTTTGGGTTACGTAAATCTGCCGAAGTTCATGGACACTACATATTATACTTTGCGCGTTGCGGGTGCTGGGAAGGCAACTCCTGGCTCAGGGCTAACAAATAGTTCCAAGGTTATAATTGAAGATCCTTTGCCTACCGGGTTGCTTCTTGGCAGGACAGGATCGGGTTTTACCGCGACCGCAACAACGGTTTCTGGCGCTCTTGATTACGTTTCTGTGTCTAACGGTGGCTCTGGCTTTAGTAAAAACGCAAAAGCCTACGTTGTAGGCCCAACAAATGCTGAGTTAGCTTTGCGGTTCAGCCGGGACACAACTCTCTCCACAAGACCCTGGCCGGATCGCAACCACGCAACTAATCGACATTACTTTTGTCAGGCAGAAAAGTACTTAATCATACAAGACGGCACCAACGCTCCGTTTATCTTTGACGGCCAGAACATTCGCCGTTCTTACACAACAGCTAATCCAGCTATTTCGATGGGGACGGGAAGCGGAGCAGTTGCTTCTATTTTACTTACAGATCGAAGCTACGGGTACACTTCGACCCCTACGGTAACTATTGCAGCTCCACCTGCAGGCGGATCCCAAGCTACGGCAAACGCTGTTTTTAACGCCACAAGCGGTCAGATTGAATCAATCACCATAGCAGATGCTGGGGCTGGTTATACTTCTGCGCCTGCGGTTACTTTCTCTGGCGGCGGCAGTTCAGGCGCTAGAGCTTATGCAATTCTTGAAAATCCTCCTGAAGTACCTACCGGCTCAATTATGGCTTACGGGCAGGGGAGACTATTTATAGCGAACAAAAACCGATTTGAAATTCAGGCGCTCGACCTCGTCGGTTCCCACGTAAACGTTAAAGCTGGAACCACAACTCTCGGCAACACCAACTATCCTCTTTCCGACCCCAGATCTTCGGTGCTTTTTAATACCGAAAACACTTATCTCAATGAAGGCGGAAGTCTTCTTATGCCTTCGTTCATGGGGAGGATCACCGGGATGCAGTTCGTGCCCACTCAAAATACAACGGCAGGGCAAGGGCAGTTGTTCGTGTTTTGCGAGTTTGGCGCCGCTACTTTTGCTGTGACAGCCCCCAGATCGCAATGGGGCACTACTTCTAGCTTTCAGACAGTTCTTTATACCAATATTGGGGCTGTTGGTCCGGACGCCTTCGCGCAGGTGAATGGAGATTTATTCTTCCGATCCAACGACGGACTTCGCACCTACAAAAATGCAACCGCAGAGATGGAGACGTATGGGAATACGGCTATGAGCGCCGAGATGAATTCTATTCTCAACCAGGAACCTATTCATCTTCTGCAGGACGTGAGTCTAGCTTACACAGATCGCGGTCGTGTTCTTATGACTGCCTTACCTCAGGAGTACCAACCGCAGACAATTAACAGCAAGTCCAAGAAAATATACAAGGCTCTGATCAGCCTCGACTTTAATTCTATGACAGGAAGTCTTGGGAAAACGGCGGCGGCTTACGATGGCATCTGGACTGGTTTGGATATGCTTCAAGTTCTCGCAGGCGACTTTGGGCGAAGAAACAAGGCATTTATCCTTGGGATAAGTTGTAATTTAAACGGGTTATGGGAAATTGATTCAAAGGCTTCTGAAGATCGGCCTATCGCAGGCAGTGAACTTACTTTTGCGACCGGTTTTCTTTCCGGCACCTACGAAAGCAATGTTTTGCTAGGCGGCCGGCAGGCCGCCCAATTCAACTTATCCACCATTGCCCCATTGGGTCCGGAAAGCATTAACCTTACCCTTAACACGCTAAACGAATCTGAAAACACAACTTGGACCCCCACCGGCATGGGCACCCAAGGAATTACTCTCTCTTATGTCGTGAGCCCGTTGGACGTACCAGTAGCTACCATTTTTTCCAATCCAGAGATCGCTCCGTTTATTAGAAGTAAAACAGTTATACTTGATACGGCCGCGCTAGGAAAAGCCTCAGTGAACATAGATCTTGGACCCGTAAAGACAACAGGCTTTCTATACGTACACGTTGCGGCGAACGGTACAATGCCCACAAACAACTCTTCTTCCTATTCATTGGCAATCACTGGCAGTTCTTCTGGCTCTGTGCCGATCAGAGCAGAGGTTGAGACCTCCGCGTATTCTTTTCGCTCAATGTATGAGTTAAAGAAGATTATTCGCGCCGACTTCTGGTTCTCAAATCTTTTAAATCAAACTGATGTCGAGGTTTACTACAAGCCCGACCAGTACCCCAGCTGGATTTATTGGGACAACTTCTACATGTTGCCCGAAACATCGATTTCAATTCGAGCCTTAGACGGCGATGCGGTTACCCAGTCAAACCTTACCTCATCGCTTACGACCTCCCAACTTCAGAGCCTGTCAGATGTATTGCATAAAGTTGACCTCACTAAATATTCTATTCGGAATACTCGAGGTTTAGGTATTCGGGTTGATTTTGAAACAGGAGAAACCTTTCCAGGTACAGGCGCGGCCCCATATCAAGTTGGCGTGTCTTATCTTGTGTCACCGCTAAAACCGTCTCAGGTCTTGGCGTTGGTAAGCGGTTCAACGCAGCATTCAGCTTTTTATAATGCTTTTAGAACCGTAAACGTTGTAATCCCAGCAGCGAGGACATCTTCGAGATTCTTTAACCTGTTTAGGCCCGAGGGCAATTACCTTTACCTTAAAATTTCGTATCCAAGCACGCTGCCAGGCTCAACTTATTCTGTTAGTGTAACGCCGTACGGCTTTAATCAAACTGCTACCACACCTGATGTTTTAGATACGACCGGCTTTCTACCGACTCTTTCAAATCTTAAACCTCAATTTGCGCCTCAGATTCGGCTCATGAATCCTCGCGAGCAAGCTGACCCGCTTACAAATCGAATGTTTTCACACGGGTATGATTTTCAAGGCCGTATTGTGTGGACAGGGTCAGCCACACTTCAAAAGATGTTTTTACACTGCCAGACATTAGTTGAGCAGGTTGGAGGAAATGCTTAATGAGTAACGAAATTAGCAAAACACAATGGCAACAACTCGACGCTGTTGTACCGTCTTTGTTCCTCCACTATTCGGAAGTATGCGGCACGGTCTTTTCCGAAGAGCTGACTACCGAGCCCGGCACTTTAACCCTTTCGGGAGGTTCGACGTTATTTGGCGAACCTATTACAACTCAAGACGATACTCCATTATTGACATAAGGCAGACAGTACGCCAGAATAGGACATTCCGCTATGCCTAAAATCACAGACCTTCAACCGTTCTCAGGAACTTTAAGCAGCACGGACGTAATCCCGGTTGTAAATTCTTCGGTAACCAAACAAATAGCTATTTCCGAGCTTCGGGGGAATATTCTTACAAGCGGGTCGGTCTCTTCATTTCAACTAGCTGATAACTCTGTTACAACCGACAAAATTGAAGGTCGAAGCATTATTGGTTCTAAGATAGCTCTGGGCACAATTCTTCCTGAGAACCTTGAACCTCGCTCTGGACTTGTCGCTGGATCGTATGGCTCTAACAGCGCGGTTCCTACATTTACAGTAAATGGTCAAGGACTTATTACTGCTGCAGGGTCCACAAGCCTCCGTCAACAGGTGAGCGCCAACATTTACCAACCCATAAGCGGGCAGGTCGTTGTCTTGTTTAGGACTACTCACGCTATGACCGTAAACACCGCCGTCACCACGTCCTTTGGTTCTGGCTCGGCCACAGTCACACTTACGCCGGCACTCGCTAACGGCACCGTGATCCCGGCTAACACAAGCGTTACCGCAACATTCTCAAACCTCGCCGGCACTGTCGCTAACACAACTATCTCTTTCGGCTACACGAGCTAATATTATGATTATTAGCATCGTTGAGAACTCAACACTCCCAATGACTATTGGGGCCGCCAACACAAACAGCTATAATGTAAATCTACGAGATCA
>Ga0209401_1001575_pt1 | contig 15047 bp, 17 predicted proteins | sample M_140807_MF_Meta_FD_187318 | JGI IMG/M metagenome (GOLD analysis project Ga0209401, IMG submission 187318) | Freshwater microbial communities from Lake Montjoie, Canada to study carbon cycling - M_140807_MF_MetaG (SPAdes) (version 2) | ecosystem: Environmental > Aquatic > Freshwater > Lake...
ATGTCGGCATCGAGCAGGCCCACCTTCAGGCCGGAGGCCGCCAGGGCGCAGGCCAGGTTCACCGCCACGGTGCTCTTGCCCACCCCACCCTTGCCGCTGCTCACCGCGATCACCTGGCGCACCCCCGGCACGCTCTGGCGTTGGGGCGGCTGGCCATGGCCTCCGTGCCCGTGGCCGGCGCCACCAATCGGCGCGGAGGAGGGGGCCGCGGCAGGGGCGCCTTCGGGTTGGGCCAATTCGATCTGAATGTCCTCGATCCCGGCCACCGTCAGCAGGGCCTGGCGGGCCTCGGCGGCGATGCGGTCGCGCTGGCTAGTGGCGAAGCCGGGCAGGGCGAGCTCCACCACGGCCCTACTCCCCTGGTGCCGCAGCCGGCGGATCCAGCCGAGCTCCAGCAGGCTGCGTCCACTGCCGGCATCCCGCAGCGGGCCGAGGGCCGCGGCGAGGAGATTGGCCTCCGGGGAGGCGCTCTGGGGATCGGAAGCCGGGTGTGGGATCGCCATCCGGTGCTCGAACTCCTCAGTAAGGATCGATCCTAGGAGCCCCGCTCCCACTCCCCCGTGACAGACGCGCTCAAAGCCTTGTGCGGGGGACCGCCAGACTGAAAGTGTGGGGAGGTGTTCTGTGTCCGTGAGGGCGCACCCCTGGATGACCACGCCTGCCGTGCCCTGCGAATCGCCGCTGCTCAGTTCGCCCCCCGCCGATTCGCGCAGTCGGGCCAGGGCTCTGCTGATGGGCCTCCAGGATTCGATCTGCACCGCTCTGGCGGCGTTCGATGGCGAAGGCAAGTTCCAGGAGGAGAGCTGGGAGCGCCCCGAGGGTGGTGGCGGCCGGTCCCGGGTGATGAAGGCCGGTCGGATCTTCGAGCAGGGCGGCGTGAACTTCTCCGAGGTGGAGGGGGAGCGTCTGCCGCCCTCCATCCTCAGCCAGCGTCCCGAAGCGGAGGGTCAGCGCTGGTTCGCCATCGGCACCTCGATGGTGCTGCACCCCCGCAACCCCTACATCCCAACGGTGCACCTGAATTACCGCTACTTCGAGGCCGGCCCGGTGTGGTGGTTCGGCGGCGGCGCTGACCTCACCCCCTACTACCCCTTCCTGGAGGACGCCCAGCACTTCCACCGCTCCCTCAAGGAAGCCTGCGACAGCGTGGATCCGGCCTATTACCCGGTGTTCAAGCCCTGGTGTGATGACTACTTTTTCCTGAAGCACCGCGGCGAGACCCGTGGCGTGGGTGGCATCTTCTACGACTACCAGGATCCCGGTGGGGTTCTCTACAAGGGCTCCGATCCCACCGGTCCGGCCGCTGCGGCCAGTGCCGCTACCGGAGCGGTGGAGCACGACTGGGAGAAGCTGTTCCGGCTGGCAGGAGCCTGCGGCAACGCTTTCTTACCGAGCTACCTGCCGATTGCCGAGCGCCGGCAGGCCACCCCCTGGGGAGAACGGGAGCGTGACTTCCAGCTCTACCGCCGCGGCCGCTACGTGGAATTCAACCTCGTGTTCGACCGCGGCACGATCTTCGGTCTCCAGACCAATGGCCGCACCGAATCGATCCTGATGTCGCTGCCGCCCCTGGTGCGCTGGGAATATGGCTACCAGAGTGAGCCCGGCAGCCGCGAGGCCCTGCTCACGGAGGTGTTCACCCGGCCCCAGAACTGGCTGGAGGATGGCTCCCTGCTGGAACGGTGCGCGCCGCACCAGGCCGTGGGGTGAGGCCAGGACGGCTCTAGGCCGGCCCGCTGGCGGGTTCCGGCTCAGGGCCCCGCCACAACCGGCGGCGGCAGAGGCACCCCCGGAGATGGCCCTGTGGCGGTGGTGCTGCCTGGTGTGGCGATGCCGCGCTGCAGGGCGTAGACCACCCGCTGGGCGATGTACTGGATCGTGCGCTCCCGGGTGCGGGCATCCCGCAGCGAGGCCTCCAGGCGACCTTCCAATTTGCCCACCTCCAGCAGGCCGATGCCTCGCTTGGGTCCCCCGAGCCGGTCGCGGAAGTTCATCGGGAAAGCGCCGAATTCCAGAGCCAGGCTTTCATCGATCGTGCTGAACGGCCGGTGCAGGGGCGGGATCAGGCCGGAGCCCACGCCGGCGCTGCCATAGGCATCGAAGTGAATCTCCAGGGCGTAGCCCCCGGAGGCCGCGTGGTCGCGCCCAACGCTCCAGTTGCTGCCGCCCTCGTCGCCGCTGAGCATGGTGCGCACCGGCGGAATGTGGAAGTTGATATTGAGGCCCCGCTGCCGGCCGAGCACGGCCACGGCGTGGGCCACCTGCAGGCACCAGTAGTGCTCATCGCTGATGCCGGGTCGCATCGGTGGGGCCCCGTAGAGCCCCACGGCCTCACCACTGGTTCCCGAGCCGCCGATGCCCTGGGCATCGGCATGGCCGGCCAGCATCAGGATCGAAATGGTCGGGCTGACGCCCCGGCTGCCGACCCAGTCTTTGGGTAGCGCCGAGCGGGGCCCGAGCAGGGGATCGACCGCCGGGGCCGCGGCGGCGCCACTCAGGCTGGAGAGGGTCTGGGCTGTTGCGGCACCGGTCAGCGGCACCACCAGGGCCGTCAGGCTGAGCAGTGCCGTGGCCAGCCGCGGAACCGGATGGCGCCGTTCCATGAAGCGGTTGAGGAGCGGAGGCATCGGCCCGGGAAGCGAAGGAAGGGGAGAATGTGTGGAGAAGGTTAAGAAGCAGAGGGCCCCGGCCGACAGCCTGCGGTGCCCGCGATCAGGGGGCTAGATCGGCGAGGAGAGCAGGCGGCCATCGCTGGCGAGTCGCAGGGTTGGCCCGAGCTCGGTTTCGATGGCGATCAGCTCATCGCGGTGGGCGCGGAGTCGCAGGGTGCTGCCCTGGTTGGCGTCGCCCTCGATCAGCCGTAGTTCGAAGGTCTCGGCCCGCTTGGCCCTGCTGCGGTAGAGGAGTCCAGCAGCCGGCCCTAGGAGCGCCAGCAGAAGGGGCCACCAGCCAAGCTGGGGCAACACCTGGCGGATCACCAGACCCAGGCAGGCGGCTCCAACGCTGCCGAGCAGCGAGAGCAGCACGGCCAGGGAGGCACTGGCTCCAACCTCCCCGCGGAAGCGGAGCAGGTTGGTGGCGGGATCACCGGTTTCGGTGCGCCAGCCCCGGTTGGTGAGCCAGCCGCTCAACCCATCCAGCACCTCCAGGGCGGGGCGGGGGGAGTGAACCTCCACCACGGTGGTGCGGTCCTTGCTGGCGGCCCGCAGGAAAAACACCAGGCCCACCGCCAGGAGCAGGGTGAGCAGCAGGGTGGAAGCCAGCGTGGGCATCGAAGGCCATCCAAACAGTGGCCTCCATTCTCCCCCATGCCCCTGGCCCCGGTCTGGGGCACGATGAACCCTTCCTCCGCTCCGGCGATCGTTGCCATGACCCAGGCCCGCAGCGCCTCCGCCCCCACCGTGCCCCCGGCCCGCTTCGCCGTGTTCGATGGCGACCTCGACGCCGAATGGCAGGAGCTCTTCGGTGCCGCCAGCGCCCTGGCGATCGACACCGAGGCGATGGGCCTGATCCATGGACGCGACCGCCTCTGCCTGGTGCAGATCTGCGATGCCCACGACAACGTGTGCTGCATCCGCCTCGCCCGGGGCCAGCAGGGGGCGCCTCGCCTCAAGGCCCTGCTCGAGAATGCGGCGATCGAGAAGGTGTTCCATTTCGCCCGATTCGATGTGGCGGCCCTGGCCCAGAACCTGGGGATTGCGGTGGCTCCCATCTTCTGTACCAAAATCGCTAGCCGTCTTGGGCGCACCTATGCGCCGCGCCATGGTCTGAAGGAGGTGGTGCAGGAGCTGGTGGGGGTCGAGCTCGACAAGCAGGCCCAGAGTTCCGACTGGGGCATGGTGGAGGACCTCAGCGAGGCCCAGCTGGCCTATGCCGCCGGAGATGTGCGCTGGCTGCTGGCGGCCCGCGACCGGCTGGAAAGGATGCTGCGCCGCGAGGACCGCTGGGACCTGGCCCGGCGCTGCTTCGGCTGCATTCCCGTGTTCGCCGATCTCGACCGCCAGCGGTTCGGCTCCGTGTTTGAGCACTGAGGCGACGGCGTGACTCAGTCTTCCAGCATGAAGTTCACGTCGTTGCCCACCGCCTCGAGCTGGGCGGTGAGAAAGGCACCGTTATCCAAGCCGGCGGCATTCGCCTCCTCCAGCATGCGCTCGGCGATGGCCTGGCGGGAGGCGGTGTCCCGCGTTCCTTCCTGGGCGGAGCGGACCTCCACCTTGCGCCGGGCGGCCGACTGGCTGATCCCCAGGCGGCTGGCCAGCCGTCCGCAGGCGGCGTTGTAGCTGCGCTCGGGGATGCCGGCCATCGGGCGGGGGGAATCGGGGAAGATCCCATCATCCCCCGCAGCATCGCGCCCTCAGGCCGAATCGAGCAGTTGGTCGGCGATCGCCCGGGCGAGTCGCCCGCTGCCCCCGGCCGGCCCCATGCGGCGTCGGCCGATCCCGCCAAGGCGCAGCCTTTCGGCGGGATCGGCCAGCAGGGCGTGCAGTCGGGTCCGCAGGTCCTGGGCGTTGTGGCAGGGCAGTACAGCCCCCCCCAACAGGCGGCTCTGGCGGCGGGCGAAGCCCGCCTTGAACTGGGGGCCCGGCCCCGGCAGGGAGAGGGCAGGCACCCCCAGGCCCACCAGCTGCTCGGTGGCCGTTCCGGCGGTGGCCAGTCCCAGCTCACTCCAGCCGGCCCAGCGGTTGAAGCAGCCGGGGCCCACCAGGAGCTGCACCGCCCCGCGCCGCCAGGCCGCGGCGGCCCCGCTGGCGGTGGGCGGGGAGCCCGCCTGGAAGCCTGCGGCGCCCAGCAGTGGCGCCAGTTCGGCGGGGGAAGGCCGCGAACCGCACGCCAGCAGCACGGTGGTCGCCTCCAGGCTGCTCGGCAGCCCATCGAGCAGCCGGGCCAGGTTGCCGAGAGCCTCCGGCAGGCGGCTTCCCGGCAGGAGCAGCAGGCGCCGCTGACCCTCCAGCCAGGCCGGCAGGGGGGTTGGCTCAAAGCCATCCATCATCGGGTTGCCCGGGGCCAGGGCCGCCACGCCATGGCGCCGCAGGCCCCGGGCGGTGAGGCGGTCGCGCACGGCCACCAGCCGGCAGCGCCCCTGGCCCATCAGGGCCCATTCCCAGGGATCCCACTCGCTGCCCTTCAGGCGGTGGTAGCCATCGGCCAGGGGCGAACGCCCCCAGCCAGGGGGCGCCGGGGAGGCCCAGGTGTGATCGCTCTTGGGGGTGCCGATGAATCCGTAGGGGCCCCCAGCGGCCCAAGCCAGCAGCAAAGGGAGCAGGTCACCCACCGCCAGGATCGGATCGCCGCGGCGGCCCCAGGCCCGCACGAGTTGCCATTGCCTCCAGCTCAGCAGCGGCAGACCGGCCGCCAGATCCCGCAGCAGGCCGCCCAGGCTCTGGTTGCTGAAGCCGCCGCTGGGAAGGCTGCGGCGCGGGCCGATCCGGCGGAGCAGTCCCCGGGTCTCCGCGGTGCCATAGATCTCACCTTCCCCCACCAGGGGCAAGACCGCCACCGGGAGCCCGGGATGCTGGCGCTTCAAGGCCTCCACCACCTTCAGGGCGATCACGTCTTCCCCGTGGCCGTTGCTCAGGACCAGCAGGGGAGAGGGCATGCCATGGCTGATACGATCCAACCTGGGAGTTTGCTCCCGGGTCGGCGGCATGGCCAAGTGGTAAGGCAGAGGATTGCAAATCCTTTACCCCCAGTTCGAATCTGGGTGCCGCCTCTTTCCACATCCGCCTCCTCGGCTGAGCGGCTCGGCTTCGCTGCGGCCAACTCTGGTGTCCATCCAGGACTGGCTGCGCCATCGTCGCCGGTGTGGCAACAGCCATCGCTTTGGATGGCTGCCCTCAGCCGAGGTGCACTGGGAGCTCAACCCCGCGAGATCCTTCCTTTGGGCAGTGAGCCGTCGGCTTGGCGTCGCTGGCGTTCCCACACCTCTTGGGCCGTGGCGAACAGCGAGTTCTGCATCTCACCGAGGAAGCGCTTCAGGCGTCTGCGGGTGTCGCCACCTTGGGTGAGCTCATCGGAGAAGGCGCCGGCATGGCACAGATCCACTAGCAGGGCGACCTCATCGGAGCTGAGGCAGACCAGGTGTTCGTCGTTGCAATGGGTGACCTTCATGGCGCCAGCGAGGGCACGAAGGATGTTCTAGGCCGATCCTCGGGTGGGGGTGAAGGGGGGAAACCGGCAGACGCGGCAGGCACTCCGGATCAGGCCCAGGGGAGCAGGTGGGTGAGCAACTCCACCATCGCCAGCCCGATCAGGGCCATCAGCGCCAGTAGGGAGCTTGGGCTGGTCATGGTTTCGCCTCGCCGCTTCATCGATGGGCGAACTCTAAAGGGATCCTTAAGCTTTCTTCCGGTGCTCCGGCGGAATCGGTGGGAAGCGCCACATCGCTTCATATCGCTGATGAAGCAGGTAGGGCAGGGCGCCGTTCCAGGTGCCTCAGTAGAGCGAGTCGGCCACACAGCTGCCCTCGCAGCGGATGCCGTTGCTGGCGGTGCGGCCGCAGTGGCGACAGAGAATGGGATCGCTGCTGACCTCGTGGGATTGCCCATGGGCCGGCTCCGATCCCGGCTTACCTAAATTGGTTTGGTGCCCGTCGGCCGGGGTGGCAGCAGGCTGCGGAACGAGGCGGCTGGTCGGCACGGTCGGCTCGATCGGCTTCGGCTGAAGAACGATCATGGCGCCCGAAGCCCACAGCCGTTGCCGTCATGCCCCTCGCCACCCTTGCCAGCCCTTCCATCGGCGTGGGCACCTGGGCCTGGGGCAACCGGTTCCTCTGGGGCTACGCCCCCGACCAGGATCAGGTGCTGGAGGACTGTTTCCAGCGGGCCGTGGAGCGGGGCCTCCACTTCTTTGACACGGCTGATTCCTACGGAACCGGTCGCTGGAACGGCCGCAGTGAGGGCCTGCTGGGTCAGTTCGTGGCGGCGCTGCCACCCCGGCGGCGCCAGGAGCTGTGTGTGGCCACGAAGCTTGCTCCCTTCCCCTGGCGCCTGGGGCGCCGCGGCTTCGAGAGGGCCCTGCAGGCCTCCCGCGGCCGCTTGCTGGGCAAGCTCGATCGGGTGCAGTTGCACTGGAGCACCGCCCGTTATGCCCCTTGGCAGGAGGGACCCCTGCTGCAGGGGCTGGCCGATCAGGTGCTGGCCGGGGCGGTGGCCGAGCTGGGCGTATCCAACGTCGGTCCCGAGCGGCTGCGGCGGATTCAGGCTGAGCTGGCCGCCCGGGGGGTGTCGCTCCGCAGCCTTCAGGTTCAGCTATCGCTGCTGGCACCGGAGCCGATCCGGCCGGGTGGCCTGCTGGACGTGTGCCGCGAGCTGGGCGTTGAGCTGATCGCCTACAGCCCCATGGCCCTGGGGCTGCTCACCCGGATGCCAGGTGCGGAGCCATCGCTTCCCTCCGGACCGCGGCGCTGGCTGTTCCGCAGGCTCTGGCCTGATCTGCAACCCCTGCTGGAGGCCATGGCCCAGATCGCCGCTGGCCGGGATGCCTCCCTGGCAGCCGTGGCGCTCAACTGGTGCCGGGCCCACGGGGCCATGCCCATTGCCGGCCTACGCAGCGTGGCGCAGGCCGATGCCGCGGCCGATGCCCTGGCCTGGAGCCTCGAGGCCCGGGAGCGGGAGTGCCTCGACCAGCTGGCCCTGGCCTTGCCCAGCAGGGCCAGGATGCCCGCCAACCCGTTTCAGAGTGCCTGATCTCTGCCGGTGGCGCGGATCCTGAGGGAAAGTCGGTTCAGATCGCGCTGCTGAGGGGAGGCTCAGGGGTCAGCACCACGGGCATGGCTTCGGCCCTGGGGGCTGGCGGGATGTTGCCCTGGAGCAGCCGAATCACCTGGGGATCGTGGGAGGTGGGCGAGCGTCCTTCCGGATCGGAGGGATCACAGGCGGAGAGGGCCTCCTGCAGCAGGGAATCAAAGGTGGCCCCCGGCAGGCGGTGGCGGGCCAGCTCCAGGAAGGCGCGGGCCAGGGACTCTCCGGCCGCCGCCCGTAGGGCGGGGTTGCTGCGGCGCAGCTCCTGCTCCTGGGCGATGGAGGCCAGGAACCGTTCGGTCACATCCCGCTTGGTGGTGGCGCGGATCCGGGTGTCCTGGTCAACCTGGCTGAGGGTGAGCTGGGTGCGCAGTTCCTCAAGCCTTCGATTGAGGCTTTCGAGCACCTCCTCGGCTTCCCGCGCGATCTGACTCAGCTGGCCATCGGAGAGCCGGGGAAGGTCGGCCACATAGACCTTGCCGTGATCCCGAAGGGTGAGGAAGGTGGGCCGCTGCCCGCCGTTGCCGCTTTCGCGCAGGCTGCTGGCTTCGCGAGGGCGGGGGCGCGGCTGCTGCGGACGCTGCAGGGGAATCGGACCTGCGGAACTGCGGCGGCGGGTGATTCGGGTTGTGGTTTCGAACATGCGATCTAAGCGGTACGCGGCGGGGTATGGGGCTGCAAATCAGCGTTCTGGCTTCAGCGTTCTGGCCAGTCTGGTGAGCCTGCTTTTGTAGCGCAGGTCACTTTAGGGAACTTTGTGGAGACGCGGGCTTCTGAGCCGCTGCCGATTCAGTAAGGCAATCCTGCCAGGCAGCCATCCGCAGCGGCATCGGCGCTTTCCGCCGGGGCGATGCCGGCTTCCACCTGCCCCAGTTCCCAGGCTCGGTGACCCTGGGCCTGGCAGCTCGCCAGCACGTGCTCAAGGGCCTCTGGTGGGACCACCAAACAAAAGCCCACGCCCATATTGAAGGTGTTCCAGAGGTCGGGCTCCGGCACCTCCCCCTGCTCCTGAAGCCAGCGGAACAGGGCGGGACGCTCCCAGCTGCCGGGATTCACCCGGGCGTGCACCCCGGGGGGCAGGCAGCGGGGCAGATTTTCCGGCAGGCCTCCGCCGGTGATGTGGGCCATGCCGCGGATGGGGGCCCCCTCGGCCAGCAAGCGCTGCACCAGGGAGGCGTAGAGGCGGGTGGGGGTCAGCAGGCTGGCGATTACGGGAGGGCCATCGCCGCCGAGCCTTGTTTCGGCTGTGGTTTCGCGGGTTTCGAGGATGCGGCGCACCAGGCTGAAGCCGTTGCTGTGCACCCCACTGCTGGCCACGGCCACGATGCGGTCGCCCGGCACAATCTGTCGGCCATCGATCAGCTGGTCGGCCTCGACCACGGCCACGCAGAAACCGGCCAGGTCGTAGCGGCCTTCACCGTAATAACCCGGCATCTCTGCCGTTTCGCCCCCCAGCAGGGCGCAGCCGCTCTGGCGGCAGCCCTCGGCGATGCCCTCCACCACCTCGGCCATCGCCTCGGGTACGAGCCGACCGGTGGCGATGTAGTCGAGAAAGAAGAGGGGGGCGGCTCCGCTGGTGATCACATCGTTCACGCACATCGCCACCAGGTCGATGCCCACGCCGTGGTGAACGCCTTGGGCCTGGGCCAGGTCGAGCTTGGTGCCCACCCCATCGGTGCCGGCCACCAGCAGGGGGTTGCGCAGACCGGCGGGCAGGCGGCAAAGCCCCCCGAAGCCGCCAAGCCCCCCCATCACCTCCGGCCTGCGGGTGGAGTCCACGCTGGCGCGGATTCGCTCCACAAAGGCACGACCGGCGACGACATCCACGCCGGCACTGCGGTAATCCATGGCATCAGACCCTGCTGAACCGATCCTGCATCGGCAGGGTCCCGTCCAGCTCCCCCCGACACCCCCAGCCCCGCCCTCCAACCCCGTCCAAGCCCCTACCGGTAGTGGACGATTGAGTCATCGTCACACCAAAGGATCAGCCTGGCTGATCAGAAGGATCGGATTTTCTGATACAAGCGCTGCGGAGGTGGGGCCACTCAGGCCAGTGGTACACAGATCCCAAGGAAATGATGAAGAAAGCTGATCAGTCGTCACTCCCGGGTCCCACTGGTTCAAGCCCCATTCGCTGCGGTTACGTTTCCGGGGTCGTTAATTCCAGCCAGGAACTCGCCACGGCGGATTCCTCCTTCCGAATCCTTCAAGGCCCTCGGATGGGAATTCAGCCTCGACACTTCGGAATTCTCCGATGTCCAGGTCTCCAGCCAGCGTGTTCCGCCTGTCATGCGTGTACCTCAACTTCTGGGCGCAGCCGCCCTCCTGATGGCCCCCCTGGCGACCACCGCTCCGGCGATGGCCGCTTCCTTCTCCTCCCTCGCCACTCCGGCCGCCGATGCGGTGATCCGCGATGTGGCACCCCCCTCCGTTTGGGAGGAGCGGTTCCTCAGGCAGATGCCCTCGGCACCCAACGGACAGCGTCAGCTCGCCTCCGCCGCAACGGGCGAGGCCAGCTGGTACGGCCCCGGTTTTTATGGCAACCGCACTGCCAGTGGTGAAGTGCTTCGTCCGGGCACCTACACGGCCGCCCACCGCAGCCTTCCCTTTGGCACCCGCGTGAGGGTCACCAACCTCAACAACGGCCGCTCCACCGTGGTGCGGATCAATGATCGTGGTCCCTTTGTCGGCGGTCGGATCATCGATCTTGCCCACGGTGCTGCCAGCGACCTCGGGGTCACCGCTAGTGGTGTCGCCACCGTGCGCCTCGAAGTGATGCCCTGAGCTCCAGCCTTAGGTTGGCTCGATCCGGCCCATCTGCCCCAGGCAGGTGGGCCTTTTGCTTGAACCAAGCGCGTGCGATTGATCACCACCCGCACCGAGCTGCTGCTCTGGCGCCGGGAGCATCCCGAACGTCCTCTCCACTTCGTTCCCACCATGGGGGCGCTGCACCAGGGCCATCGTTCCCTGCTCGAGCGGGCCTCCCGTCCGCAGGCGGGGGGCAGGCCTCCAAGGGTGCTGCTGAGTGTCTTCGTGAATCCCCTGCAGTTCGGGCCCGGCGAGGATTTCGGGCGTTACCCCCGGGATCCCGCCGCCGATGCGGCCCTGGCGGCAGCGGCCGGGGTGGACGCCCTGTTTCTCCCCTCCCTCGCCACGATCTATCCCGGTGGTGAGGCGGCCCTCACGCGGGTGAGCGCCCCCCCCCAGCTCACGGCCCATCTCTGTGGCCGTTCCCGACCAGGGCATTTCGATGGGGTTGCCACGGTGGTGTGCCGGCTGCTGGCCCTGGTTCGGCCCGATCGGCTGCTGCTGGGCGAGAAGGACTGGCAGCAGCTGGTGATCCTGCGGCAGGTGGTGGCTGATCTGGGCCTGCCCCTCAGCGTGCAGGGATGCGCCACGGTGCGGGAGAGCGATGGGCTCGCCTCCAGCTCCAGGCTCCGCTATCTCTCCGGCGACGAACGGCGGCAGGCCCGGGTGCTGGTGGACGCCCTCGAGGCGGCCCAGGCCTTAGGGCGGGCAGGCGAGGACCGCTCCGCCCTGCTGATTGCCGCCGTGGCCGAACGCCTCGGCTCGGCCGGTCTCACGGCCGATTACGTGGAGGTTGTCGATCCCCACCGGCTGGTTCCGGTGGCGCGCACCGGTAGCTTCTCCCTGCTGGCGGCCGCCGTGCACTGCGGCGCCAGTCGCCTGATCGACCACCGTTTCCTGATGTCCCGTCCCCCGATCGTTGCCATCGATGGTCCCGCCGGGGCTGGCAAGAGCACCGTGACCCGGGCCCTGGCCCACAGGCTCGGCCTCCTTTACCTCGACACGGGTGCCATGTACCGGGCCCTCACCTGGTGGGTGCGGGAGCAGGGGGTGGACCCCGCCGATGCCGCGGCCATCGCCCCTCTCTTGCAGGATCTCGACCTCCGCCTGCTCGGCGGCGCCGATGGCGAGCAGCAGGTGCTGATCAACGGCCACGACGTGAGCACGGCGATCCGCAGCCCGGAGGTCACCGCCCTGGTGTCCACCGTGGCAGCCCATGGCTGTGTGCGGGAGGCCCTCACCTCCCAGCAGCGGGCGATGGGGGCACGGGGTGGCCTGGTGGCGGAGGGGCGCGACATCGGCACTGCCGTGTTCCCGGATGCCGAGTGCAAGGTGTTCCTCACCGCCACGGTGGCGGAGCGGGCCCGGCGCCGGGCCCTGGATCTGGAGCAGCGGGGCTTTTCGGTGCCGCCCCTGGCCGAGCTGGAGGCGGCGATCGCCGAACGGGACCGCCTCGATTCCAGCCGGGAGGTGGCGCCCCTGCTCCAGGCGGAGGATGCCGCCGAAATGATCACCGATGGGCTCACGATCGAGGAGGTGATCGCGGCCCTGGAGGATCACTTCCGGGCGCGGGTGCCCGAGGACGCCTGGCCCGGGCCAGCCGCCGCCGGGGAAGGGAGCAATCTCCTGGATTGAGGCGACCGCCGGGTCGGGACCACGGCCCTTCCGCCTTCCGCTCCGCTCCGCCTTGCCGAGCGCAATCGGCTCGATGCCCGCCGCGAGGTGGCCCCCTTGCTGCAGGCCGAGGATGGGGCCGAACGGGTGACCGCTGGTCTCAGCCCTCGCGGAGGTGATTGCCCGGCCACCCCTCAGGCCTGGCCCCGTTCCTGCAGCAGGTCCTCCAGTAGGCCGGCGCAGGCATCGTCGAGCAGGTCAAGCACCCGTTCGAAGCCTTCTTCAGCTCCGTAGTAGGGATCGGGCACCTCGGGGGAGCGGAGCCGGCGGCAATGGTCGGTCAGGGGGCTGATCCGGGCCCTTCCGGGCGCCTGGCGCTCCAGCCGTCGTACAGCTGCCAGGTTGTCGGCATCCATGGTGAGGATGTGGTCGAAGCGTTGCAGATCGGCGGCCTCGATCTGCCGGGCCCGGCTCGGAAGGTGGATGCCGCGGCGTTCGGCGGCGGCGATCATGCGGCGATCGGCCCGATGGCCCACATGCCAGCCGCCCGTGCCGGCTGAATCCACCGCGAAGCAGTGCTCCAGTCCTGCTTCGGCTAGCAGGTGCAGGAAGACTCCTTCGGCGGCCGGGGAGCGGCAGATGTTGCCCATGCAGACAAACAGCACCCCGGTGGGTGGGGCCTGGTCGCCGCTGGGTCCGCTCTGGGCGTTGGGGGTGGGCATGCTTGGTATGGGGGATGGCTGGCTCAGGCGGCGGGATTGAGGCGTCCGAGGGCCTGGTTAGCCCGCAGCGGCACCACCGTGGTGTCCTGATCGGGCTGGCTGAGCAGGGTCAGGGTCTGGAGGGCGCGCTGCCTGAGCTCCCCGTCGGAGCCCCCGGATTCGGGCGTGAGAGCGAGGGCCAGCGATTCCAGGCCCACCACCACCGCGTAGCGCACCACCCATTCCCCATCAGCCGCCGCCGCCTCCAGGGCCGTCAGGGCCCGTTCCAGAACCTCGCGCCGCTCCTGGGCTGGCAGGGCGTCACTGCGCAGCTGGCCCAGGCCGCGGGCGGCGGCCCGGCGCACGCTGGGGCCGATGTCGCCGGCGAGGGCCTGTTCCAGCAGTTCCAGGCCGCGCACATCGCCGATCCCCGCCAGGGCCCGCACCGCCCAGGCCCGGGCCCCGTAGTTGTGGGCATCGAGGTTGTCGAGCAGGGGGGCCACCGCGGCTTCACCACAGGCGATCAGGCCGTCCACGGCGGCCACGGCGGCACCGGGATTGTTGAAGCCCAGCACCTGCACCAGGGCCGCGATGGCGGCCGGGGCCGGTGGATCATCGCCAGCCAGCTGGCTGGCCAGGCGGGCTGTGGCGACCAGCAGGGCGGTGGCGGTGTCGGCCTGCTCCACCGCCTGGATCAGGGGGCTCACGCTGGCGAAGGGATCGGTCATCGGAAGGGAGGACATCGGCAGGCCTCAGAGCAGGTCATCCATGGCGCCCAGCAGGGCCTCCAGGCCGGGCTCGCCGCTGCCCTGCTCCACCAGGCCCCGCAGGGCGATCAGCTTGAGGCTGTTCTCCGCCAGGGTGGCGCGGATGGGCTCGAGGGCGGGACGCCAGCCCACGGCGCCCAGGTCCATCAAGGCGGCCCGGCGCACCTGCAGTTGGGGATGCTCCAGCAGCTCCAGCAGCACCTCACCCCAGCGGACCTCGGCGGTGAGCTGCAGCAGGGCCCGGGCAGCGGCACTGCGGATCAGCGGACGGTCATGGCCGCTGAACGGCTCGATCACCCCCACCACCGCAGGATCGGCCACGCCGATCGCGCCCAGGGCCTCGATCAGGGCCTCGCAGGGTTCCTGAAGCTTCGGGCTGTTGGTCTGGGGCGCTCCGGCGCCGGCCGGACCGCTGGCCAGGCGGGCGCAGATCGGCTCCACCGCTTCAAGGGCCCCCAGCTCACCCAGGGCCCGGGCCGCGGCTTCCCGCAGACCGTCGTCGTCGTCTTCAAGGGCGGCCAGGAGGTCGGGCACGGCACCGCCATCCTCCAACTTGCCCAGGGCCCGGGCCGCGTTGCGGGCCACGGCGTTGTGCTCCACACCGGCGCCGGGATCCCGAGGCTGGCGCTGGCGCAGGGCGGAGCGCAGCAAAGGCACGGTGTCGGGGTGGCGGCTGCGCATCCGGCCCAGCCACCAGGCGGCGTAGTACTGCAGCGACTGGTCGTCGGTTTGCCGCAGCCGCCTGAGGGCCTCGGCTTCGCTGATCGGTTCACCGGCTTCCGTCAACGGCGGGCCGTGCTCCTCGCCTGCCATGGCTGCGTGTGGGATGCCTGCATGCCCTGATGTTGCCAGCGGCCCCCGCCGGGCCGGCCGAGCCGGCGGGGGCCGTAACCAACGGCTACGAAGGACGGAGGAACTCGCGGGCCAGACGGATGGCATGGGCGGCACAAATCCGCCAGGCAGCCTTCACGATCGATCCCGCCCTGGTCGTTGGCGTTAAGACGCGGTTCCGAGCGCCTGGGTCAGCCTCCATGCTTGGTTCCGAGCAACGTTGGCCAGTCATCAAAACGAGCCCCAAAAAAGCCCCCTTGCGGGGGCCTTGTGATCGATGGGCCTGAAGCTCAAACGAGAGCGTTGATGGCGTAGTCGATGTAGTTGTTGGCAATCACGCCGGCGTCGCCGGAGATGCCGTGGTTGGCCTTGATGTAGTTCAGGGCTTCCACGTACCAGGAGGGGGAGAGTTCGAAGGCGCGGTTGATCTCATCGAGACCGGCGATCAGGTACTCATCGAGCGGGCCGGTGCCACCAGCCACCAGGGAGTAGGTGATGTGACGGAGGTAGTAACCGATGTCACGGGCACACTTGGCCTTGCCGCGAGCGTCAGAGGCGAAGTTGGCACCCTGCTGCTGGGTGGTGTA
>Ga0209401_1001576_pt1 | contig 15045 bp, 16 predicted proteins | sample M_140807_MF_Meta_FD_187318 | JGI IMG/M metagenome (GOLD analysis project Ga0209401, IMG submission 187318) | Freshwater microbial communities from Lake Montjoie, Canada to study carbon cycling - M_140807_MF_MetaG (SPAdes) (version 2) | ecosystem: Environmental > Aquatic > Freshwater > Lake...
ATTTCATGCAAGGGATATATTCTGTCGTTGGCGTTGCGTTTGTCGCCTTCGATACAAATACCTTTGAGGTACAGATGCTTACCAGTGCCATCGGGTCCAGATTCTTCAAGAACCTGGATGTTGGCCTGTGTAAAAGTCAATTGTTCTCTTAGGTATTTCATCAATTATCCACGTGCAACTGGGCTTCGGGTGTTAACACCTGAGGCTTGACCCAAGTGTGGCTTGTTAGCTGGCTTGAGGTTTTGTGTGCTTTGTGCTGGTGTATTACCCACACGACCAATCATGTCTTTGGTAGTATTTCTGTAAGCAGCAGTGTCGTGATTTCCGCCCATTTCGCCGCCGGCATGCACAGGTTTTACGCTGTTACCGATTGGGCCTTTTGCGCCTGCATTTGCAGCTACTGTGGACTTCTTGTTGACGCCGCCTTCTTCAGAAGTCACTGGCTTTGGGGCTGCTTTAAGAGTAACAGCTTCCATCATGCCTGGTTGCATTTCGCCGGTATCGTCCATTTCAATAGCGTCTCCGCCTTCTTCAGGACCAAAACCGTCGCCGTCGCCCATACCGCCCATGCCGTCCATGATGTCTTCAAATTCAGCCATCAATTGGTCCAGCTTGTCTTCAAGATTCATGATGTCGTCTTTGGTAGCTGGTTCGTCACCGCCCATGTCGTTGTTGCCGCCCATGTCATTACCGACCATGTCGTCATCACCTTCTTCGGCTTCGTCGTCGGCTTCCATGTGCATGTTGCTTTCTTCTTCCATCTCGACTTCGTCGATCAGGCGGTCGCTAGCGTCCATACTCGGTGCGCCTTCTTCGATTTCTTCTTCGTCAGCTTCCATCATATTTTCATAAATCTGGCGGCTTTTTTCCACGATGATGTCATGGAAAAGTTCTTGAGCTTTGTGCTCTTCGTCATTGATCACGTATTCAATCAATTGTTCAAATCTGTTCATAAGAAAACTCCTATAGGTAAAGTGTGCTGTTATTTACACAGCGAGAGAAATCTATAGTGTTTAAGGGCAGAAAATGACGATAAATTGCAGGAACTGCAATCGTCAAACTATCACATGCCCGGTGGGGCTGCCGGTGCTGGTGCATACTGCTGACGCACCAATTTTAATTTGTCTTTGTACTCTACAGTTCGCAAGTCATTCATGCGACGTAGTTTGTTTAACTGTCTCAAGGTCAAATGAGTTTTTCGCAGATCGCCTAGGCCCTGTAGCTGGCTGTTGTCCTGTTTGAGATCCTGATATGCCTCAGGCTCTTTTTGAAAAAACTCATTAAGTATCATACAGGTATTTATGCAGGAGCACCGGGTGCGTTACCAGGTGCTGCTCCACCTGGATTAGCTGGCATTGGTGCTCCCGGAGTTGCTCCTGGTGTGCCTGGGGTAGCAGGTGCCATTCCGGCAATATCTTGTCCGGTTTCAATATCTGCTTCCATGCCCGCTGGATTGATACCTACTGAACGCAAGTCTTGACCACTTACTGGTTTTTCTTCTATGGTATCGTTTTCTTCGCGCCACATTTCTTCGTTTTCTTGGATCTCTTCTTCGGTCAATCCCAAGAAACGCTCTAACAAGAATCTCTTGCTCATGTAAGGCAACGGCTCTAAACTCTGGAATGCATTGATACGTGTGTTGTCCAACTCACTCTGACGGTAACTGGCAAAGTTTTGTGGTGGGTTAAATCTCAGGCTGAACAGGCTAGAGTCAATGTTGAACCCACGCCATTTCATGAACATCTTGAATTCGTCGTCTAATTTCTGCACGATCAAGGCTTGCAGTCGCTCGCAATATTGATTGAATCTGTACTCTTGTATCAGGGCTGTGCCTACTTTTCCGTCGTTCATGGTAGCACCGCTATCATCTGGACCAGTGGGCAAATAACTTGATGGCACACGCAGACCACGGGCCATTTTGTTGTTAAAATACTTTAAATCGTCAATTTCACCAAGGTTTTGACCGCCGGCTAATGTAGTGATATCTGACCCACGGCCATCTGCTGTGACTGGAAAAAAGTAATCTTCTCCCACACTCAACGGGTTATAACTGGCATCCATCATGTTGGTTCCGCCACCTGTTATGGTAGGAATGCGGCGCTGATGCATCTCGTTTTTCACACGTTCCACAAACGCCATAGCTAGATGGCTGGGCATGTTTCCTACGTCGATCTTGAAGATCCTGCGTTCCGGAGCACGTTGCACACGGTAGATCAGGATGGAGTCTTCCAGCAGTTGTTTCTGCTTGAACACCATGTAGATCTGTTCCAAGATGCTGCGTCCAAAGGGCCAAAATACATCCAGGCCTTCGTTCAGGCTCATATGAACCACATGCTTGGCATCAATACAAACTTCGTTCATGGCCTGCATGAATCTGCTGTTGCCCACTCCACCACCAGTACCGCCGTTGGGCATGGTATAGTTTGATGCACCGGCGATGCTGCCTGTGACCGGATTGGTCATGTAGTCTGTGGTAGTTTTAGCAGCTACGCTCATGTTCTGGAAGTTGGGATTGATGTCACGGATCACGTACTGCTCAGGACGCTTGCCTTCGCTTTCATTCACGATCACACGAGCCAGCTTGCTCATGTCCACCCACATCATTTCAAATGTTTCTGGATCACGCACAAATACTTGATCACCGTATTTGATTGTGTTGCGGAACAATTTGAAGATGCGTTGATCCAGCTTGTTCAGCTTGACCCATTGCTGTAGTTGTTTCTTGATGATACTGATCTCGTGATCAGTGGGTTTTTCTTTGAAATCCACTTCAAACGGTGTGCCGTTTTGCTTGTTGGGCTGTGTGGAGAACTCTGCTATGATATCTAAACATGCATTGACTTCAGAGTCCATGTCCATGTTTTCGTATTGATTATAGCGTTCAATCCTGTTGGGATGTCCACTATACACTTCGGGTAATCGACTGGCATAGTTACGGAACACAAAGTCTGCTTGCGCAGAGTTGCCGTCGTTTTTGCCGTAGTTGTCTAGACCAAATTGATTGCGGCCCGATATAGGGCTGAGTTGTCCGGAAGTGTCAGCTACTTTGAAATACTTTTTCCAAGAGCCTTGTGGTGTTTTTTCTGCCATGATATGTTATTTACCGTGTTATGCTTGGGCCGCCAGTATCTTTTCATTGACTGCAACACCGTTCTTCTGTATGCGGATCAGTTCTTGCACAGCAGCCAGCAACAGCTCATCGGTGGCTTTTTGCTTGGCCATATCGGCGCGAAGATCACCTATGCTGCTTTCAAAGCTAGATCTGGCTTGAGATTGATCTTTTTGTGACGATTCTATCTGAGTCAGTACCGGTTCCATGATCAGTTTGGCCACATCTGACGAGCTGTCAAGACTCACGTTCATGCCTTTGCTGTTGAGCGTGGCCACATCAGAGTTGATGGTCAATCCTGCTGTGGCATCTGACAGATCAAAACTTTTGGCCAAAGATGCAGCAAGATCAACATCGTTGGGCACGACTTCGCCGGTTTTCTTTTCCTTAGATTTGGGCACACGTTGCCAGTGTCCCGGATCTGATTTTGGCAACGGCCGCATCCATCCACTTTTCTTGAGCAATTCCTCAAGATCCTTGGTCATGTCCTTTACTCGTACATCAATGGCATCACCAGTTAGATGCTTGCTGTCTTCAGCTACTGGAAGATTATTTTTAGTAAACCAATTGCCTTTTTCGTCTTGGTGATCTTTTAATTTGTCTTGTTCTTCTTGTGTTCGTACATTGCTGACTACTGGAACACCTTGTTTGACTAGTTCGAGAACATCGTCCAGCACTCGGGCGCCATCAGGTCCCGGCAACGTGGTGATTCTTGCTGTTTCTTTTGCTTTGGATTTGTCTTCAGCATCTTTCTTTGCTTTTTCTTCAGCGGCCTTTGCGTCAGCTTTGGATTTTTCCGCGGCTTTATCATCGGCTTCTTTCTTTATTCTAGCTTGCTTTGCTTCTTCTGTTTCGCCCGCAGGCGGCACGTTATCTTTGGCTCTTCTTTCTTCTTTAGGTGGTTCAGTGCTAGCAGCTTTGCCTTGTTTGGCCAAATTAAATTCGTTAAGAGCGTTGAGCTGAGCTTGTTTAACTTTGTCATATTTTCTTTGAACTTCTTCTTGGGCTTCTATAGCTGCTTCTGCTTTTTTAAGTGCTTCTGCTTTTTGAGGTGTGCGATTTGGAAGATCATTATAAGTTGTTTTAGCGGCTTTTGTTTCAGCGTCTTTTTCTTCCAACTTCTTTTTTGCATCGGCAAGATTAACTTCAGCATCGGCCAATACTTGTATAGATTTGTCTAAAGCTGCTTTTTGATCTTGATTTAGAACAACTGGTCCTTTACTCTCACCAAGAGGTGCTCGTGGTTTTGGTGGCATTGCATCAAATGCTTTGATATAGTCTGCAAGTGCTTCAACTGCTGCTTTGCTCACACTTTCTTCAACCCGTTTCAAAGACGGACCCATCCCAACAAAGCCAAGGATAGGAACTTCAAATCCTTTGGCCATTGCCTGTTGCAAGGTTGTCATAGTTGTTTGCTGCTCTCTCAGTAGAGTTGCATATCTGTCCAGCATCACATCACCGCCGGGTTTGTCACCGGTCTGTTTGTCACGGTCTGCCAGTATCTTCTTGATTTTTTCATTATAATCGCCCTGGGCAAAGATCTCGGCTCTTTTCAGATCAGCATATTTTACACCAAACTCTTCAAATGTTCCCAACTGCGCACTCATGTTCATTTGAGTGGCAAATTTTCCACCTTCTCTAAATATTCTCTGGCTGGCTTCGCCGGCTGTGGATAATCCATTCTGCAGATCTTGACTGCTTTTTAATATCTCGCCATTGGTGCTGATCAAGGCTTTTTGTGCTGCTGCTGTAGTGATCGCACCTGACTGCATGTCTCTAAACCCTTGTGCCAGTTCAGGACTCTGACTGGCCAATATCACATTGGCTTTTTCCAGTTCATCTGCTGCGGCGATCTGTCGTTCATCCCCGCTGGCTCGCATGGCATCCAGTTTGGCACGGAATCGTTGTTCGCTCAATGCTTGTTCGCGTATGGCAGTTTGTTCCTTGCGTGTGAGTCCAGTCAGCTTGGTCAATTCGTCTTGTTCGTATAGATAATTTTTAGTGCTAACAGCCAACTGATCGGTGTTCTTTTTTCCCGCCTGCCCACTGATGGTCTGTAACTTTACAAAATCCATCATGGAATCATTCATTGTGTCTTGTGTGAGCCCTAATGCAAAAAATTTCTTTCTTTCACCTTCAAGTGCCTGTCCAAGATCATCAAAATCTCTACGTCCGGCAGAAACACTTTCACTAAACAATGCCAAAGTTTTACTATTGCTGCCAATGAGATTCAAGTAATCATCCATTTTCAGCATGTTCACACCTGTTTTTGCAGCACTATCTGCAACCCCTTTTAATCCTGCAGAAGTAGCAGCACCGGCATCGGCTAATTTTTTATATGAAGTGTAAGAGTTGTCTAACATCTCTCTTCCCATTTCATCTAGCTTTTGTTTGGCGTCAAATGCCGCAAGACCCAGTGCTGTCAAACCGGCGGTTATGATCTTTCCTAACGGACCGCCGGGTGCCAACACAGTCAATGCTATAGCAGCCTGCTTGACAGCCATGTTCATATTTTCAATGGATTGATTGAATGCTGTCGCACCCTGACGTCCTTCATACATGGCGCCGGCTACTGATCCCACTGCTTTGCCCAGGCTTTGTAATGATTGTGCCGCGGCTTGACCGGATTTTTCCAGTTGATTGTCTCGATATTGTTCAGCAGAAGTTCTACGGCGGATCGCGTCAGCCGACTGCGTAGTTAGATTACCATATCGGTCAAACTCAATGTTAAGCCGGCGCAGGTGTTCGGCAATTGCATTTACTTCGTCATTTATGTCAGCCATGTATTTTTCACCTATAAGTAGTGTATATTTATAGGTGATCTATGACCCAATCTGCTAACCCGTTGAAACAATATTTCCGACAACCTGCGATCTACTTGAGATTGCCCACAGGAGGCAAATATTGGCCACCGGGCTCTATTGAACTCACTCACAACGGTGAATTTCCGGTGTATCCAATGACTGCAATCGACGAAATAACATATCGTACGCCAGATGCTCTTTTCAACGGGCAGGCTGTGGCCACTGTCATCCAAAGTTGCATACCCAACGTGAAAAACGCCTGGGCAGCACCCACAACAGATATCAACAGCATGCTGGTAGCCATAAGATTGGCCAGTTACGGGCATGAACTAGAAATCAGCAGCACTTGCCCCAGCTGTGAAACCATTGATGATTATGCTCTGGATCTGCGGCATGTGTTGGATCAACTGAAGATGCCCGATTTTGAAAGCACCATGAAGTATGGTGATCTAGAAATTTCATTTGGTCCTATCAGTTATGAAATCCAAAACAAAAGCAATCAGGAACAGTTTGATGAGCAACGTATGATTCAAAGTGTGAATGAATCTGATTTGCCCGAAGCTGAAAAACTCAAACGACTAAATGACGCCATGCGACGGATCACTGAACTCACAGTAGATGCACTCAAATGGAGTATTGCTGGTATCCGAACACCCGGTGCTATTGTGAGTGAGACTGAATACATACAAGAATTCCTAATCAATTGCGATCGCAAGTTGTTTAATCTCATACGTGATCATGTGATCAACTTACGTAAAACCAGCGAATTGACTCCATTGAGCATCACCTGTGGCAATTGCAAACATGAATACAAGCAGACAGTGACCTTGGACATGACAAGTTTTTTCGAACCCGCCTCCTGAATTCCACCGCCGACGAAATTTCAAAAATAGTAGACGATATGGAACAGGAGGCTGATGAGTTACGTCGGCAAAGTTTAAAAATGAGTTGGTACATGCGCGGCGGCTTGTCATATGATGATGTGCTGAGTCTAAGCTATCGTGAAAGAACCATGGTCAGCACGATCATCAAAGACAATCTTGAAACTACCAAAACCAGCAGATTACCTTTTTTCTAATGGATATCAAAACAGTCACACAAGACATCTTGTCTTGGTCAGAAAATTTTGTAGAAGTTCCGCATCCGGCATTGGGCAACTGGGCACCTTGCCCGTTTGCACGGCAAGCACGGCTCAAAGGCACTGTGGGCATATTTGTAGGAAAGGAACCGTACTTTGATCTTGAATCACGGGCAGCATTAGGTATGCAGCAATATGAAGTGATCATATATGCGTACGATCCTGGAGAATGGACCCTTGAATATTTTTCGCCTAGACTGCGATCTGCCAATCGAGATTTTTTACTAGCAGCAGACTTGATCGTATTAGAAGATCATCCTGCCGATGTTGAAGATGTCAATGGTGTTATTATGAATCAAGGCAAGTATGCATTGAGTTTGGTACAGAGTCTAAGTGATCTTAACCGCCGGGCTCGACAGATAGCCGACAAAGGATTCTATCATGCTTGGCCAGAAGACTATCTCACAGGTTTGTTTGAAAATCGATCTGATCCAAGGAACAAATAATGTATTCAGTATATCAACATTGGGATCCATTGAAGGTATGTGCAGTAGGGCGTAGCTATCCACCAGAGTTTTATTCCTGGATCACCATTCCACATGTTCGTGAGTTGTTTGAAAAAATAGCTATCGAGACTGAAGAAGATTATCAAAATATCATACGCAAATTACAAAGTTTTGGAGTTGAGGTAGTTCGCACCGATATTTCCAACGATATAGATCAATGTAGAACTTACAACGGTAACTTATTACCTCCCCCGATGTGTCCTAGAGATATTAGTGTGATGATAGGAGAAAAATTCTATTACAATAGTTACAGCACTACGTTAGCATATGATCAGGTGCGTGATCCATCGTGGCCAGATTGTAATTCTTATCAGGAATGGAAATTGTTGCCTGAGTGGATACGCAAGGAATGCATCGAATTTCATAATCTCGGGCATGTTCACTGTCAACGCATGGATTTTTTTGACTCGATTATTAAAAAAGTCCAATCACATGGTAACACGATTGTGCATGACAAGCCTGGAACTGGTTTTTCTAGCCTAGTCAATGGTGCAATGGTATCAAGGATAGGACGAGATTTATTTTTTGGAACGCAAAAATACAATCAAGATCAAACTTTACTTGCGCAATTAATTGATAAAGAATTTACTAACACACGAAATCACATTGTCAACACCGGAGGCCATTCGGATGGCACGTACTGTCCGGTGGCGCCTGGATTGATAATCAGCCTACACGATGTTCCAACCTATGCTGATACTTTTCCTGGGTGGGAAGTAATATACCTGCCAAATCAAAGTTGGGATGCTGTTCAACCTTTCTTAGATCTAAAACAAAAAAACAAAGGCAAGTGGTGGATACCAGGGTTTGAGCATGACCAAGATGTGGTCAACATAGTAGAAACCTGGCTAAGTCATTGGACCGGTTACATAGAAGAAACTGTATTTGATGTCAATATGTTGATAATTGATCCTAAAAATGTCATAGTGTTTAACTACAACAAACAGGTATTTGATGCACTTGATCGATATGGAATTACGCCGCACATAGTTACATTCCGACATAGATATTTTTGGGACGGCGGTATTCATTGTGTTACCAGTGATCTGCATAGAGAAGGCGTCATGCAAGATTATTTTCCTAATAGATCATGACATATCAATTTGCTAGAATAGACTTAGAAAAAACCAACTATGTACCAACGATTGAGTGGCGTTATATAGAAAATCGCGACCAAGATGTTCTAGCGCGGTTGGATGACATCTATAGAACCTACTGCATCTACAAACACTTTTCAAGTGTGATGCCCATGTTCCATTCTAGATACTCTGATCCCATGTCCGATGTTATTGGATACTATGATGCAGATCGTCTGGTAGCATGGAGTCTGATACGCAGATTTGATCAACACAATGCACAATGCGATCAATTTGCATGGACTTACCACAAGCCAAAACTACGCATGGGCATTGAAACAATGAAAACAGAGTGTGCTATCTATAAGGAACGCGGATTCAAATACTTGTACCTAGAACAAGCACACCTGTACAAGTCAGAGATTGACGGATTTGAAATATTAGGACCACTGGAGTAACACATGGATTTATACACAATTTGGGCAGACAAACAAGGAGACATATCAGATCTTGACTGGGTCACGGGCATGAAAAGTTTTTTTGATCATCTGGTCAGCGAAGACCGCATGGTTACCTATCGTATCACACGATGCAAGATGGGATTCCGCAGTATCCCCGATATGCCAGAATGGATGATTATCATGGAGTTCCGTGACATGGGCCAGATGGACTCGGCATTCAAACGAGTGGCGCCACTCAAAGGCGAGCTTGAAGATAAACATCGCAGCTTCAATCAGTTTGTGTCGGGCAACATACAGCATGCATTGTTCAGAGATTGGCCGGATACCAACTTAGATGATCAATGAAAAAAATTATTTGTTCAATTAGCACTCTTAGTATAGGTTGTACTTTTGTTGATTGGAGCATACATTTTCTAGCAGGAAAAAAACAGTATTACTCGTTTGCACAACAACAGTGGATTCCGTTAGTATCTAATCCTCTCACTGATTGCAATGCACACGGGCATGATAGAAATCATCCCAACGGCATAGAAAACTTAACAATCATGATGCAACAGGCAAAAAACATGCCCGATGATGGGTTGTATAGCATGTACCCATTTTCTGCAGAAACATCACATGTTCGTAAGAAACTAAAAATCAATCTTGAACAAGCCGATGAGAAAGATTTTTCAGAAATAGAGCAAAAATGGCATGCGGAAGAATACTCTAGGATATTTGATTGTTGCATCAATAACAATGCCAAAGTAATTTTTATATACGATAACAACTATATCAACTGGTATAGAATTTTTAGTCATCAACGTGTTAAACATCATGCACTTGAAGACGAACAAGCGGAAATAGAATATAGAAAAAAAAGTTTTCATAAAGACTCAATCGATCAATGGAAAAATCTTGGGTTAGAAAATATCTGGGATGTCAGAGAACGGCAAGCACTGGATACAAGATTACTTGATATGACTACTAATGAAGTCGCAGATAAATGTGATTTTTCAAAACCACACTTTAGAGCCGGCGTTAGTGATTTATGGCATCGTGGGATAGAATTATTTCACCAGATCATGATGTACTTAGATATACCTATTGACCTAGATAGATTAGACCAATGGATTCCTATATATCACGAATGGGTACAGAAGCCGTTGGCATTGATGCAGTTTGGTGACGGATTTGATGACACTATAAAATGTATAGTAAATGGATGGTATAAAGAATTGCCCGAACTTTCTTTTGATCAGGAAGTTATTATACAACATGCTTTGATCTACAAGCACAATCTTAATCTCAAAACTTGGCAACTAGAAAAGTTTCCAAGGAACACAATTGATTTACATCAATTGCTAGAACCAAATAAACATAAACTAGTACATACATATGATGAACTTCGCAATGCGAAGTTCAATTGATTTCGCTCGCGCTCATCAATGTGTTTTTGTTTCTTGACTTAGTATCATCTAGATACTGTGGTCATAATTCACCGTATGCACGGTGAAAAACGCATCATCTGAGTGACAGCAGTCATCTACGGTAATGAGATTGTGGTTTCCCACGCGGAGGCGGTTGACCGGTACCCCCTACTCAAGCTTCACATATCAACGGAACCCTAGTGACCCGACGTTGATCCAAGTCCTACGAGCAGGGGTTGTATCTGTTTCACAGAGCCCCGACCATTTGTTGCCTTAAGTTAGCAATTTGCCTTTGACGCCCAAGTCTGGACCGGGTATCGCACCGTTCCTCAATGGGGTTGAGTCATATCACTCAACACAGAGTCGTGATTAAATTTTGTTTAGGATTTGGCGGCCATGTACCCTTACCTGTATATGGCCATTGTAATAATCTGCTGATTCCAATACCTGTCTACTGAACTGCTCGCGTGCCTCAATGTATGAGCATTCACTCTTGCTTGCACAGTAGTAAAGTATTTCTCTGGTGAAATTGTCGGTGCCTAGTTTTTCAATGTCTGCGGATAGTTCTGCGCTGGATCCATAATATTGTTGCCAATCTGAATCAATTTTGCTTCGTATGCGTTTTTTCTTTTTGATGCCGTTCTTTTGTTTGACCGTTTTGTATGTGGTTTTTGAAAACTTTGCCAGTTTTTTGCCTATGTATTTGCGTCCAGTGAGATTATTTGTGATCAAGTAAACAAATCCCACACATGAGTCGGGCAAAGTCTCCACAGGGGTGTTTTGATATAGCCATGTCATATTGCAGTTTTGTTACTTGAGTCATGTAGTTATGCCTAATTGTGTTGCGTAATGATTTTATTGTTTAAGTTCTGCTATATATTGCCATTGATTTTTTGAGGTAGTAGTAATATTGTCGCTAGAGCAACTGCTCTTGCATATTGTGTTACATTCTGATGTATTCCATGATTTTTGAATGTCCTCAAAATCATTGTCAAATCCTATAAAATCTTTTTGTCTATCTCCAAGAATACAGCAAGGACTCAATCTGCCTTGCGCATCGATATATGCGCTTTGTTCAGACAATGCAAAACAATCAATTGGTCCTGTTTTTGGTTCAGGTATGGTCCAGGTTGTTGCACGTTTTAAATTATCGATCAATGGCCTATTGCTGATTTTGGCACGAAACCAAAAAAATCCCATGTCACGGGCTAGTTGTTCACACTGATGCACCTGGTGTTCATTGTGTTGATATACTAACATATCCCAGTGTGCTCGTCCGCCTGCATTGATATAAGTTTCAGCATTGGTCATGAGTTTGGTCCAATTTACATTTTTTCGATATATTGCATTGGTATTTTCTAAGCCATCAATACTGAATACCACATAATCCCGTTGCCTGTTCAGTATCGTTCCCAGAGTATTCCACCATCTAGCAGATTGTAATGCTCCGTTTGTATTCATACCCAGCGTGATTTCTGGGTTGATAGATCGAAAGTATTGATATATGTCCAGAGTATGTTTGCCGGCCGCCGGGTCTCCATACAAGCCGCACATGTACATCTTGTGTAGCTTGGCAATATGTGTGTTATCAAAATGTTGAATTATTTGGTCAATGGTCAGATGATGTTGAAAATTTTTATCAAAGTTGGGATCTAGTTCTCGAGAACACAACGCACATGCAGCCTGACACACATCTGTGGGTTCTAGATGTAATTCTTTGATGTCACGACGTTGCAGCACTGGTATAGTTATATTCATGTTGCTAATATAGTTGTAATTTTTTTAGTAGATCTTGATTTTCAAATAGCATGCCTAAATTATATCTATTTTTCTGCTGATTGTATGCACTGATCCAGGTATGGTTATCAGCACGGCCAATGCTGGTGTAATCATCTCCGCGCCCAAAATGCACAACCTTGGTGGCAATGAGACCTAACTTGTTGCACCAATATTGTTGTTGATCCTGATACTTGGTCACATTATAATCAACAGGAAATGTATTGATAATATCTAGTGCCAAGCCGGCTCCTAGGCGATTGCATATATTCTCATCGTTGCTGATTTGCAATGGATCACTAGGTTTGTTCTTGCACATACGCACAGCTATTTTAGCGCATTGAACAGGAAAAGTCTTGCTTAAACTAAAAGTAATTTGCTCTATGCACTCGGCACTGAGATCAATATCCACAGCATTATTGCTGTTAGGCAGATAGATAAAATCTACCAACAGCTTGATTCCTATGCGATTGCACTCATCAACCAACCAATCAAAATTTTGATGTTTGTCTCCGGTAAGTGCAAACGGGTAACTACAAATACATATATCGTTGGGTTTTAAGTCGTCATCTTCGATAAACGCCCATGATATGCCCACACTGTTCCAGATGTCGATATGCCACCAGTAGTCGCCTTTGAAAATACGAAACCTGCGGTCTTTGTTCACAAGATAGAAGTTGATAAAACTTTCTTGTGACCCGGCACTGAATCCCGTGTATCGAAACAAATCAAAATTGTGTAAGCGATATCGTGTGCCTCTGGAGATCCAAGATTTAAATTGTTGTTCAAACTCTTGCACTACCCAGGGATTTACAAGATGCCGGTTAATGTTCTGATTCTGCACAAACTCCATCACCTCAGGATCTTTAATGCTGTTGCCGCTGCTGAATATGCCGTGAGTTCGCAGCCTCACATGTTCAAAACCACTGCTGAGGGGGTATGCCCAAATATACTCACCAGGCACATCCAGCTGATTGGTAGCACCGGCCAAAGACAGTACCCAGGCTATCTGTTTTATTTGATTGATATCTGCTGTAGTAGTTGACATGCTGTGATGTAATAATTATAATCTTCTTGCCAGTGTGGGTCATTGTTGTTTTTGGTATGGCGAGTGTGCAATATCCATGTCAACACTGGCATAGTAAGATCCAACACAAAATCCCCATTGGGGCCAAAAAACAAACAGCTAGGATACACAGCACCATCAACTGCACGAAACTCGCTATGCCATATTAGTTCTTCAAGATCATATCCATCTACTGTCAGTCGGGCAAGTTCAAAACTTCTATCACGTACAATTTGATTATTTTCAACCACTGTGTCATGTGGTTGCTTATCCCAATGTGTGATCACTATGGATACTGCACCCTGGGTGGACGGAACATCAAAATCATATACTTCGAGCACCGTGCCGGAATACAATTCTTCATGATTGATAGAAATTTTGCATCGTGGCTGATCTATGATGTTGATAAATTCAAGATGTAGTTTCATTTTGTAAGTGACTGAACAAGTCCCAGTGATTATATATTGCAGACAAACAAATTCTGTTTTGGAATTGACCAGCATCAAGATCCAGCTGGTACGTATGCAATAGACCACTGCGATTGTACTGGCTCCAGTCTGCATCGCCAATGGCAAATATAACAGATTGACTGGGAGTCAGACCAAGATATCCGCATACTTGCTGTTGTTTTTCCTGATATAGTTTTGCAATGTAGTCACTGGAAAATTTTTGTATGATTTTTAACCCCACCCAGGCACTTAGGCTGTTATTGTAGTGAGTAGAGTGATGCAGCTTTTGCCCATCAAAAATATTTGGTTTAGTAAATCTCACACCGATACGCAGTCTTGCCACAGTAAACGCTTTGCTAAGACTGAAAGTCACTGTGTCAATGCAGTCTGCACTGAGATCTGCGCTGACGCCGCGACTGATAAAATAGTAGCAACAATCAACCAACACCGGTATGCCCAGTTGATTGCATTTCTCTAATACCTGATCAAAATTTTCTAATTGCGTACCGGTATCACAAAAAGGTAAACTCACTACCAGTGCGTCCCCGGCTGTTAACGGGTCAGCCTCGGATATCATACTCCATGGGGTATTATTACTGATCCAAGTTTTTAGATGATAAAAGTATTCGCCCACGAAGCATCGCATGCGTCTTGATCTATATCGATAATAAAAACTATCAAAACTCTGAGTAGTGCCGCTGCTGAAATCAGCCTGATATTGATCTAATCCAGTGATTTTGTTCACAGAATTTTGAGAGATCCATTTGGGCATGCTGTGAACAAAATCATTGAGATTTTGCGGACGATTCAATCCGTCTTGTAGTAGATCCTGGGAAAATATCTCTCTAATGTAATCACAAAATTCTGGTGGTTCTACAGCTCGTGACCCTTGCAACACAAATCTGACTTGATTTCTAGTGGAAAAAAAATCTGTTTGTTCACAGGCAGCAATTGCCCAACTTAACTGTGTTGCTCGATCAAGCAATTTCTGCATCCGTTGAATATGAAGTGAAGCCATTCTCTTTTATCACCTTGAGAATGTTCTCTACCCTGCTGGTCAGTTCGTCTCTATGACTCACAAGCCAAATGCTCTTGTGTCGTTCGCGACTCATCTTCTTTAACAGGGCCAGGGCATTCTCTACGCCTTGGGTGTCCAAGCCGGAGTCAATCATCTCGTCAATGAACAAGATGTTGATGGGTTCATACAAACTCTCCCACACATCGCGGAACGCCCAACTCACGCTGAGGATC